>ENA-OQIM01000251-OQIM01000251.1-human-gut-metagenome-genome-assembly--contig:-NODE-251-length-19498-cov-2.809870_pt1 | contig 19498 bp, 29 predicted proteins | sample MGYA00242579_ERZ504744 | MGnify/ENA primary metagenome ERZ504744 (study PRJEB26092, sample SAMD00036441) | human gut metagenome | host: Homo sapiens | study: EMG produced TPA metagenomics assembly of...
CCCAACTGTATTGATATACGGGAACTGGAATGATTGAAAAGCGATGGTTCGCGGAGAAAAACAAAAGATGAGGAGTAAGAGAAGATGAAGAAAATGGATCATCAGCGAGAAGCTGACCCCGAAGCACGAGGAAGAAGAGGCAGCAGCCACCAGCTGAAAAATAAAAAGAAATGCATGAAAAAAGTCACCGGTTCGAAATAGAACATGGTGACTTTTTGGGATATCGCGTAAATGAAATTTGTTTTTTATTTCGCTGCTGCCTTTACCTGGCTAAACAGTCCGGATTTCTGAAGAGCCGGACGCAGTGCCATGTAGATGACAACGGAAGCGATGGTGGAAAGTACGGCGTTGATGGAAGTTGCCGCTACGTTCCAGCTTAAGGTAACCTCTGCTGCCGGTTTTCCAAGAAGAACCAGTTTGTAGAAGTAACCGATGAGCGGATCGAAGATCACATTGAACAGAAGTCCGCCGATGGCTGCAAGCAGTGCCCATTTGAAGATCTGTTTCTGATCGGTCTGCTCGTTGATTTTACCGATTTTGTGTGCGATCAGTCCTGCGATGAGGCCGATGCAGAATTTTAAGATGAAGGTCTTTGGTGCGTATACCACATAGACCGGATCGAGAAGATCTCCGATGGTCATGCCGATCGCACCGCCGATTCCGCCGTAAACACCGCCGAGAATCAGTGCACCGAGCACACAGACAGCGTTTCCGAAATGGATCGAGGTGGCATCTCCGCCTGGCAGCCAGATTTTGAACTGCAGGAAGGTGAAGACAACGTAGGAAAGGGCTGCAAAGACACCTGTCATTGCGATTTTCCAGACTTTTTCATTTTTCATAACAACGCACTCCTTTGGTATCTGGAACTTCGTTCCTTGATTGCACCTATTATAGGGAGTGGTGGCATGAAGAAAAAGTTCCAATTCTGGATTTTTTGACCAGACCAGTTATTTCCGGTACGATTTCATTTTTTCGTGTTCTTCTTTTAATTCTCTGTAGAGCTGCAGCGAATTCCACGCCTGGTTCTGCGTTGTGACGATGGCTTTGAGGCGATCGGCGGCACTTTTTCCGGCGCATTTCGGTGAGAAAAAGATCGAGTTTCCGCTCGGAAAAGCCGGCCATGACCATCATTGGTTCATCAAATCCGGCGCCGTCATAGGCTTCGGGGGATTCTGCAAATGCTTTATTTCCGGCAAGAAATCCGATCGACTGGAGATACTGTTCCGGTTCCACAATGCGCACGCGGATACCGAGCTTTAAGAGAACCGGCTTTAAAAGCACAGCTGTTTTCGTTCCTTTGATCTGATATAAGAGTACGGTTTCCATGAGAAAAATCCTTCCACGGGCAGATTTCCGGATCAAATGCGCGGATGCCCAGAACTATGATATAAGAAATGTTTTGGAAAAACAATACTTTTATGGTATCATAGGAACGTACAATTCAGAACACGATAAATTTTGAGATAAAAGAGAAAGGAAACCAATAAAATGTGGATAGCAGATGGATGGAAAGATTATGAAGTGCTGGATACGTCCGGCGGAGAAAAACTGGAGCGGTGGGGAGATTACCTTCTGGTAAGACCAGACCCGCAGGTCATCTGGAACACGAAAAAAGAAAATCCGGGCTGGAAAAAGAAAAACGGCCATTATCACAGAAGCAGCAAGGGCGGCGGAGAATGGGAGTTTTTCCATCTGCCGGAGCAGTGGGAGATCAACTATAAAGAACTGACCTTCCGCCTGAAACCGTTCAGCTTCAAACACACCGGCCTTTTCCCGGAGCAGGCAACGAACTGGGACTGGTTCGGCGATCTGATCCGCCGTGCCAACCGCCCGATTAAAGTGCTGAACCTGTTCTCCTACACGGGAGGCGCAACGCTCGCAGCGGCCGCAGCAGGCGCAAGCGTCACACATGTCGATGCATCCAAAGGCATGGTCAACTGGGCAAAAGAGAACGCTGCCGTGTCCGGCCTTTCGGACAAGCCGATCCGCTGGCTTGTGGATGACTGCACCAAATTTGTCGAGCGCGAGATCCGCAGAGGCAACCACTACGACGCGATCATCATGGACCGCCGTCCTACGGAAGAGGACCAAAGGGCGAGATCTGGAAAATCGAGGAGTCGATTCATCCGTTCATCAGGCTCTGCACGCAGCTCTTAAGCGATGACCCGCTGTTCTTCCTTGTGAATTCTTACACGACAGGACTTGCACCGGCTGTCCTGACGTACATGATTTCCCTGGAATTAAAACAGTACAAAGGCCACGTAGAAGCACAGGAAATCGGCCTTCCGGTCAAGTCGACCGGCCTTGTTCTGCCGTGCGGTGCATCGGGAAGATGGCAGTCTGACAACGTTTAAAACATCTTTTGGCAGCGGACGTATGTCCGTCATACGAAAAACATTTGGCTGAATTGCAGGAAATGAAGTATAAAACTGCAAAAAGTGGGATAAAATGCCGAAAAGTGCATAAAACATGCAAGTTCTCCTTGACAGAAACTCATGATCTGGTAAAATGGTCTTTAGTTGAGCAAGAAACCTGAAAAACGGGTAAGGAAAGTACAAGGGAGGACGTTTCATGAAACCGTATATCGAATGGACCAAAGAAGAATTAGTTGCCGAGAAAGCCAGACTGGAGCAGGAATTTGCAGAGGTAAAAGCAAAAGGCCTCAATCTGAATATTTCCAGAGGAAAACCTGCAGCAGCCCAGTTAGATCTCACGGAAGGAATGCTTACCGTTCTCTCGAAAAATGAAGACACCTTCGCAGAAGATGGAACCGACTGCCGGAACTACGGCGTGCTGACCGGTATTCCGGAAGCAAGAAAACTGATCGGAGATATCTGTGAGGTTCCGGCGGAAAACGTCATCGTTTACGGAAACGCCAGCCTTACCATTATGTTTGATACCGTAGCACGTTCGTTCCTGAAGGGCGTTGCAGGCTGCACTCCGTGGAACAAGCTGGACAAAGTAAAATTCCTCTGTCCGGTACCGGGCTATGACCGTCACTTCGGTGTAACCGAGTACTTCGGCGTTGAGATGATCAATGTTCCGATGACACCAGAAGGACCGGACATGGACATGGTAGAAAAACTCGTTGCAGAAGATGACGCCATCAAGGGAATCTGGTGTGTACCGAAATACTCCAACCCGCAGCTACACCTACTCCGATGAGACCGTCAAAAGATTTGCAAACCTGAAACCGGCAGCCAAAGACTTCCGTATTTTCTGGGATAATGCATATATCATCCATCACCTGTATGATGACAGACAGGATCACCTGCTGAACATCATCGAGGAGTGCGAGAAAGCCGGAAATCCGGATATGGTCTATGAGTTCGTATCCACTTCGAAAGTAAGCTATCCGGGAGCCGGAATTGCAGCTCTCATTTCTTCTGAGGCAAACCTCAAAGAGGCACAGGAGTACATGAACTTCCAGATCATCGGTCATGATAAACTGAATCAGCTGCGCCATGTAAAATTCTTCCAGAACCTGGACGGCGTGATGAATCAGATGAAAAAGCATGCTGAGATCTTAAGACCGAAATTCGAGGCAATTCTGCAGGTAATGGATCAGGAGCTGAGCGGCTTGGCATCGCTTCCTGGACAAAACCGAACGGTGGATACTTCATCTCCTTCGATGCGATGGAGGGATGCGCAAAGAAGATCGTTGCAAAGGCAAACGAGGCCGGTCTTACCATGACAGGCGCGGGCGCAACGTATCCATATCACAACGATCCGCAGGATTCCAACATCCGTATTGCACCGTCCTTCCCGACACCGGAAGAGCTGGAAATCGCAGGTCAGGTATTCGTGCTGAGTGTCAAACTGGTCAGCGTGGATAAGATTCTGGAAAGCAAATAACAGATAAGTAAAAATACAAAAGCCGGATTCTCCCGGGGGACACAGTTTTTGTGAACTCTGGTGTGGGAGTTCCGGCTTTTTTCTATTAGAAAGTTAAAAAGAAATTTTCTATGGGACAGAAAGGAAAAACATGAAAAAGAAAGTAATAGGAATTGCCGCAGGACTCACACTCCTTGCGGCCGCAGGCGGTTACGCGGGCGTGGGGCATTACTATGCATCCCACTTTTTCCCGAAAACCGCGATCAACGGACTGAACTGCGCAGGGCTGACCGCAGAGCAGGTCAAAGAGAAAATTCAGAAGCACATTGTGGATTATACACTCAGCATTACCGAGCGCGGTGGAAAAACAGAGACATTAAGCGGCACGGAGATCGGCCTCACGTATGTGGACGACCACGCGGTGGAAAAACTGCTGGAGTCCCAGAATACTCTTGCATGGCCTGCATTCTATTGGAAAGAGAAAGAAAACCAGGTGGCGGCGGACTCTGTCTATGACAAAGAAATGGTGCAGGAAAAACTGCAGACGATGGAAGGATTTCAGGAGGAACAGCAGGAAGCGCCGACGGATGCGTATCTGACGGATGACGGAACCTCGTACGTCATTGTGCCGGAAACAGAGGGCGAGCAGGTGGAATATGAGAAGGCGGAGCAGGCTGTCATCGAGGCGCTGGATGCCGGAGCGGCGAGCGTGGATCTGGAAGAAAAAGATGTTTACCGGAAACCGGGCATTACGCAGGATGATGAAGCACTGAATGGGGAAATGGCGGAACTGAACCACCTGACAGCGGCGCGGATCACATATGCAATCGGTGAAAACAGCTATGCCATAGACCGGGCGACCTTACAGAGCTGGCTCGTACAGGGGGAGGATGGAACCTACACGATTTCGCAGGACGAAGCGGCAGCTTTTGTGCGCCATATGGCGTATGAGACGGACACCTTCGGGCTGGCGCATACCTTCAAAACGAGTCTTGGCGCGACCATTAACCTGAATGCGGGCGGCGATTACGGCTGGTGCATCGACAAGGAGGAGACAATGCAGGCACTTCTGCAGGCGATCGAGGACGAAACACAGGGAAATCTCGACCCGGTTTACCTCTATACGCCAATGACCGCTCGGCAAATGATATCGGAAATACATACGTCGAGGTGTGCATTTCCCAGCAGAAAATGTGGTGCTACAAGGATGGCGTTCTGGTGACGGAAACACCGGTCACAACGGGCAATCATGCGACGGGCTATGACACTCCGGCAGGCAGTGTCTGGGCGGTGGATGCGAAAAAAAGTGACTGTGATTTCAAGCTCTATCCGAGCCATGTCATGTTCTGGCTTCCGTTTAACGGCGACGTCGGAATCCACGATGCGAGCTGGCGTACCGAGTACGGCGGGGACATCTATCTGACGAACGGATCCCACGGATGTGTGAATACCCCATACACAGAAGCAGAAAAAGTGTTCAATGCTATTGAAATTGGTGACCCGGTTATCGTATACTATAGCCTGGATGATGTAACCGGGCCGCAGCCTACACAGAAAAACAGCCTGTAGGAAAAACGCTTAAGCATCACAGCAGAAGCACATCAAATAAAGGAGATTTTGATAGATGAAAATAGTAGTATTAGCTGGAGGAACCAGCACGGAACGTTCGGTATCCATTACATCGGGAACTATGGTCTGCAAGGCACTCCGCGAGAAAAACCATCAGGCAGTTCTGGTAGACGTTTTCTGCGGTATCGATGTGAAGGGGAACCTGGAAGATGTATTTGCAGAGGAGGCGTACGATATAGACAAAGCAGCAGAATATATGCACAGCTTGATGCAGGATTAAACGAAATGATCGAATCCCGCCGCAGATTTTTCGGACCGAACGTACTGGAACTCTGCGAGGCAGCGGATGTTGTTTTCCTTGCCCTGCATGGCGCAAACGGAGAGGACGGAAAGGTACAGGCTACGTTCGATCTGCTCGGCATTCCGTATACCGGAACGGGCTATTTAAGCAGCGCCCTCGCAATGGACAAATCCATCACAAAACAGTTCTTCCGTGCACACCATGTGCCGACCCCGAACGGCGTGACCCTGAAAAAAGGCCAGGAGAGCGAGCCTTTGTCCGGCTTTGGCTGGAGCTTCCGGTTGTCGTAAAACCGTGCTGCGGCGGTTCCAGTGTCGGTGTCTATATTGCACACACGAACGAAGAATACTGGCAGGCTATGAAGGATGCTTTCTCCTACGAACCGGAGGTTGTCGTTGAGGAGTATATCGAGGGAAGAGAGTTCTCCGTTGGCGTGGTAGACGGAAAGGCTTACCCGATCATCGAGATTGCACCGATCGAAGGCTTCTATGATTACACGAACAAATACAAAGCCGGAGCTACTGTTGATACCTGCCCGGCCGTACTGACGGAGGAGCAGACGAAAGAAATGCAGAAGCACGCAGAGGACGGCGCTGCCGCTCTCGGTATCGAAAACTACTGCCGTCTCGACTTTATGATGCGCAAGGACGGAAGAATGTACTGCCTCGAGGCAAACACTCCGGCATGACCCCGACCAGCCTTCTGCCGCAGGAGGCACAGGTACTCGGCATTTCCTATCCGGAACTCTGCGAGCTGCTGATCCAGCTTTCTCTCAGAAAAAGAGGTAACAACGCATGAAAAATATGACACTTGCGCACATCACAGAGGTGTGCGGCGGAATCTACTTCGGACCGGAAGAAAAGAAAACAGCGGAAGTCACGGATATCGTGACGGACAGCCGGAAAGCGGGAGAGGGAAGTCTCTTCGTTGCAATTCCGGGTGAGCGTGTGGACGGCCATAAATTTATCCCGAACGTGGCTTCCCAGGGCGCACTTGCTGTCATTTCCGAGCAGAAACTTGAAACACCGCCATGCCCGTATATCCTCGTGAAGGATTCCATGGAGGCCATTAAAGCAATGGCAGAATACTATATGCAGCAGCTCAATATTCCGGTTGTCGGCATTACGGGAAGCGTTGGAAAGACCAGTACGAAAGAGACGATCGCGTCGGTGCTGGCGCAGAAATACCGTGTGCTGAAAACGGATGCGAACTTCAACAATGAGCTGGGCCTGTCGCTCACTGTTTTCCGTCTGCGTGAGGAAGATGAGATGGCGGTTCTCGAGATGGGAATCGACGATTTCGGCCAGATGCACCGTCTGGCGAAGATCGCACGCCCGGAGACTGCAGTCATCACGAATATCGGCTGGTGCCATCTGGAAAATCTGAAGACGCGAGACGGTATTTTACAGGCAAAAACCGAGATCTTTGATCATCTGCGTGAGAACGGGCACATTATCATCAATGGGGACGATGATAAGCTGTCTACTGTTGGAACGGTTCACGGCATCAAGCGGTTCATTTCGGATTGGATGAAAAGAACGAATATTATGCCGATGAGATCGAGAGCCAGGCTTCCGCGGCATTTCCTGCCGGATTCATACCCCGCAGGGAGCTTTTCTGCACTGATTCCGATTCCGGGACGCCATATGGTTTACAATGCGCTGGCCGGAACCGCAGTCGGATGCACGTACGGGCTGACGCTGGAGCAGATCAAACAGGGAATCGAGACACTGCAGTCGGTGAGCGGAAGATTCCACATCATCGAGACAGGAAAATACACCGTTGTCGATGACTGCTACAACGCAAACCCGGTTTCGATGAAGGCATCTCTCGATGTTCTGAAAGAGGCGAAGGGAAGAAAAGTGGCCGTGCTCGGCGATATGGGCGAGCTTGGAACCGATGAGGCAGCACTTCACGCCGAAGTCGGCACACACGCCGGAACCTGCGGCATTGACGCCCTCTACTGTGCGGGACCGCTCTGCGAGCATCTTGCAAAAGCGGCAAAAGAGGCTGATTCGAAGCTTGAGGTACGCCACTTTGCAGACCGCGAGAGCCTGATGGCAGAACTGCCGAAGCTCTTACAGGACGGCGATCAGATTCTGGTAAAGGCATCGCATTTTATGGAATATGGAAAGATTGTGGAGATGCTTGAAACAGCACAGAAATTATGATAAAATTTTAAACTGGAAAGTACCCATGACAGGGTGGTAGCCTCCCGAGCTAATGAATACATAGGAAGGGAGGTGGCGTAAATGACAGCATACGAAATTATTATGGTTTTTCTGGGAATCTTAGCTTTACTGATTTCCTTCGGAGGCTTCATCATTGCGTTGCTTACCTTTCTCGATAAGAGAAATAAGCGAAAATAAAAATGCCTACCCCGTCGGCAAACGGGATAGGCGGTGTTCGTAAGAACATTTAACCCTTTTCTCGAGAGCATCCACTTTGGAGTGGGTGCTTTCTTTTTATATATTTATTATATCGCAGGGGTCTGGCATTTTCAAGCATTTTCTTTCAATTGTTCTAATAGAATGTTTTTCGTATAATTTCCAATCTCTTTTTTCTCTTCCTTCGTAAGCTCGCCCGGAATGATCGGCTTGCCGTACGTTACGGTAACGTGGGTACCGCGGATCTTCGGGAAATGTGCTTCCAGAATTTCTCTGGATCCGGAAATCGAAAGCGGAATGATCGGGCAGCCGGTTTTCGTTGCCATCTTGAATGAACCGTTGTGGAACTCGCCGAGCTCCAGCTCGCTCTCCGTCTTGCCGCGGGTACCCTCCGGGAAGATACAGATGGAAGTGCCGCTCTTGATCTCCTCACATCCGGAGAGAATCATCTGCAGACCCTGCTTGATGTCGGAACGGTCGAGAAACAGGCAGTGGATGAGTTCCATCCAGTTCTTTAACAGCGGAATGCGTGAAAGCTCTTTTTTTGCGACAAATCCGCAGGAGCCCGGAACCGTTGTGTAGGTTACAAGGATATCAAAATAGCTGCGGTGATTGCCGATGTATAGAACAGCCCGGTCCTTCGGAATATTTTCCTGACCTTTTACGGTGACCTTCGTGCCGGAAAAAAACAGAATTACGCGGAAAATCCAGCGGATCAGCGCACGGCTTACCTTGTCACAGACCTCCGGCTTTTTCTTCCGGATCAGAAGCAGAACAAGAAGCACCGGGATCGACAGAATCAGATACAGAAAAGCGGTCAGAATGACCAGAATAAAACGAATCATGAATCTTTTTCTCCTCTTGGTAAAAATAGTGATATTCAGTTATTGCGTACTTTTCAGTATACGTCATATATGGGGCGGGTTGCAATAACTTCGTCTTTTTCGGAAAAAGATTTTGCGTCATAGAAGACTGTGGCCCGTCATACAATGGATAGAAAGAGCAGGAAGCGGCGTTTGGAATGATGAAGAAAAAGAGACGGGGAAGAGTTCTTCTGGCGGCGGTGATCCTGATGCTCCTGGCATCGTGCCGGATCACAGATGTGAGCGAGGGCGAGCGGAAAGAACTGTCATATGCGATTGTAAAGCCGGGCGATTTCCGCCGGAAATCGATCAGATTTTGCGCAGGAAAAAAGAATCCGCGTTCCAGATGGCGTACGAGAGCGGGGACGATCTCTACATACTGCGCGGCTACGGAAAGCAGAAAAGCGGAGGCTTTTCCATACAGATCGAAGAAGTATCGAAATCGGAAAAACGCCGTTTTCGTGCGGACAAAAACTCGTCGGACCTGCCGCAAAGGAGGAGCAGAAAGGCACCGCCTCCTGCCCTTACGTCGTGCTGAAAACGAAAGCGGCGGCGGGAATCTCAGTCGTATTTGAGGATTAGAGTGGGAGGAGCCTTATGGATTTTGTAAAAAAGATTCTGCATCAGATTAGCAGAAAAAGCGAAGCGGTGTCACAGATTACGTTTGATGAGGACTACAATGTGCCGGACGCACGGCCCGATGTGGGGCGGATGATTCAGAAAAAAGGCGAGGTGACGATCGGGGATGTGCAGATTTCGGAAGGAAAAGCGCGTGTATTCGGCGGCCTCACCTTTCATCTGCTGTACGTCTCCGACGGCGAACGGCGCCGGATCTGCCAGCTCTCCGGCGAGCTTCCGATCGACGAGACGATCCATCTCGATGGTCTGACAGGGGGCGACAAGGTCTGCATCACCTGGGAAGTGGAAGATCTGAACCTGCATCTCATCAACTCGCGGAAGCTGGGGCGTGCGCGCGATCGTCACGCTGCACGCGTGGATCGAGGAACTGTGCGACCTTGCCGTGCCGATGGAAATCCGCGGGGAGAGCGACGTCGCGGTAAAAAGGCAGGAATACCGCGTGGTTGAGCTTGCAGTGCAGAAAAAAGATGTGCTGCGTGTCAAAAAGGAGCTTACGATTCCGTCCGGCAAGCCGGAATTGCACGAGATTCTCTGGCAGGATCTGGAAGTGCGCGGTCTCGATCTCCGCTCTGAGGAGGGGCGGGTCAGTGCGCAGGGAGAACTCTTTGTCTTCTGTCTGTACAGCGACGGCGAGGAGGATCACCCGCTGCAGTGGGTGGAGCAGGCGCTCCCGTTCCAGGCAGAAGTGGAATGCCAGGCTGCATCTCCGAGATGATCCCGCGGATCGAAAGCACACTCGGCCAGACCACACTCGAAATCCAGCCCGATTCCGACGGCGAGGAGCGGGTCCTGCAGGCGGAGGCCGTACTCGAACTTGACATCTGTCTGTATCAGGAAGAAACCGTATCACTTCTGCAGGACGTTTACCATCCGCACCGAGAATGCATTCCAAAAGTGCAGGAGGAGACTTTGGAGAGCCTTCTGATCCGCAATTCCTCCAAATGCCGCCTGACCGACAAACTGCAGATGCGCGTACCGAAAAATAAAATTCTGCAGATCTGCCACAGCGATGGCAAAATCAAGATCGACGAGGAAAGAATCGTAGAAAACGGCATCGAAGTAACCGGCGTGGTGGAACTCAGGGTGCTCTATGTCGTGAGCGACGATGAAATGCCATTCTACGCCGCCGAAACCGCCCTCCCTTTCCGCCACACCATCGAAGTCCCGGGAATCGGACCGGACTGCCGCTACGAACTCCAGTCCTCCATTGACCAGCTCTCCACAACCATGCCGGACAGCAGCGACATCGAAGCCAAAGTCGTACTGAACCTGAACGCCCTCGTCTTCCGCCGCAGAAAAGAGATGGTAATGCAGTACGTCGAAGAAAAAAGACCGAGATCCCGAAGAACTCCAGAAGCTACCAGGCATCACCTGCTACTTCGTCAAGCCGGGGGATACCCTGTGGGATATCGCGAAGAAATTTTATACGACAACGGATAAGATCAGGGAACTAAATGAACTGAAAACAGAAACACTCACACCGATGCAGCAGCTATTAGTGGAGCGGGTATAGCGGAAAAGACAGCCTACTGCCTTACGAATGGAGTTAATCCATCAGGCAGCAGGCTGTCTTTTTGCGAGTTCCATGCCGATCTGCATTGCAGAAAGAACAGGTACACTTTTGTACCGGGAAGAAAAGCGGGAATTACAACCTTGCTTCTCAAAGAAATCAACAATAACGGAAAGAAACTGTCCTTAACTTATGACGCAGTAGGAAATATTGTAGTATAAATACATGTATAATTACAGCTTTAGAGGAAAAACAGTTGCTTGAATGGATCAATGTTTTTAAAGTAAACCGGAAAATTAAATCCCGTCTCTGGCCGTGGATTAAGATTATTTTGAGTATTATTCTTTTCTTTGTGGTATTTTACGGCGATATCTATGTTCATATTCTGGATGGAACAAATCTGGGACGAATTGTGGAAGCACTGATTCTGGTTGTGTTTTCGTTTCTGGACTATCTGGTCTGCTTTATTTCCGTAGCCGAAATGGACTGCCTGAAAGACCGGCGGTATGCGGCGGCGAAAGAGAGCGGTGAATTTTACACGCTTTCCCAAATCGAAAGCTTCCTGTTCAACTACGTGCCGCGTACCTATACGATTTATTACCGGCGGGGAAGCAGAAGACTTACCTTCGGCGTACGGACAAGAACGACAGGAAATCTGCTGGAAATGGGCAGCAGAGAATATTTCATAGGACCGACAGGAAAGCGCGAGCAGATTGTGAAAGACCTCGATACGCTGATGAAAGAAGTAAAAAAATACACAAGATTTGACAAAGTCCTGGTACAGGCAATCAATGGAGAACCGGTAAAGAAATGATGCCGGTTCTTCTTGCTTTTACGTAAAAATGCAGGTAAGATAAAAACAGCATGAGTGTAATACACATGCGTGAAAAATCATCAACAGAGAAGGTATGAAAATGGAGGAAACAAAAGATGAATTATCTGAAGGAACGGGATGGTGACCTGTTCTCCAATGCGGATCTGAAACGGCTGATTGTGCCGCTTCTGATTGAACAGCTTCTTGCCATCGCAGTCGGCATGGCGGATTCAATTATGGTATCCAGTGTCGGCGAGGCGGCGGTGTCGAGTGTGTCGCTGATTGATACAATCTTTATTCTGCTGATCAACATGTTCACCGCGATTGCAACCGGCGGAGCGTCGTGTGCGGCCAGTATATCGGAAAGAAGCGGCCACACAAAGCATGTGAGGCAGCTGACCAGCTTCTGCTGGTGACAACGGCGCTGTCAGTTGTGATCATGGCGGCGGTCTATCTTTTAAAGCCGTTTATTCTGCATGTTGTGTTTGGAAACATTACGGCAGAGGTAGAAAGAAACTGCAATATTTATCTGATGATCGTAGCGGCTCCATTCCGTTTCTGGCGGTTTACAACGGCTGTGCGGCCATTTTCCGTGCGCAGGGTGATTCGAAAACGCCGATGAAAATATCCATCGTCATGAACCTGATCAATATTTCGGGAAATGCGCTTCTGGTCTATGCGCTGAAATTCGGCGTGGACGGCGTTGCGATTCCGACGCTGCTTTCACGTATGTACGCGGCTGCGGCAGCATTTGTTCTCGTACATAATAAGCGGTATCCAGTGCGGTGCTCTTATCCGGTGAAATTAAAACCGGATTTCCATATGCTGAAAAAAATCCTTGGCATCGGCATTCCGAACGGCCTCGAGAACAGTATGTTCCAGCTCGGCAAAATTATGGTCTTAAGTATGATCACACAGTTCGGAACAGCGTCGATCGCGGCAAATGCGGTGTCCAACACGATTGCTGTCTTCCAGACACTGCCCGGTATGGCGATCGGAAATGCAGTGCTGACCGTAAGCGCACAGTGCGCGGGAGCGGGAGACTATGAGCAGGTAAAATACTATGCGAAAAAGCTGCACATCATCATTTATGGCCTGATGATCGTCTGCTGTCTCGGTGTCATCGCGGCACTTCCGGCGGTGCTTCACGTTTACAGTCTGTCTGCGGAGGCAACAGCCATGACGGAAGATATCATCGTTTACCACGGCATCTGCTGTATGATAATCTGGCCAATTGCTTCAATCTGCCGAATGTACTCCGCGCGTCCAATGATGTGGCATTTTGCATGATTCTCTCGATTCTTTCCATGTGGATCTGCAGAATCGGCATGAGCTATGTGCTCGGTGTGCGTATGGGATTCGGCGTTTTCGGTGTCTGGGTCGCCATGACGATGGACTGGGTTGTTCGTGCCATTTTCTTTGTCCTTCGCTATCGAAGCGGGAAGTGGCAGCATCAGACGTGATGAAAAATACGGAATGTTTTGGGGAGAGAGAAAGAAAAAACGATACATCTGGAGGAAGTTATTATTATGAAAAACGCAAAGAAACTGATTCCCGGAGCGGCGATTGCGCTGGTGATTGCCGCTGCGGCGAAATTCCTGGAAAGCCTGGAGGAGAGCGCCGGACTGCACTTTATCGGGGCATCGGTCATCGCCATGTTTATCGGTATGATTGTGAATGCCTTTTACAAGCCGAACAGCGTGACAGCGCCGGGAATTAAATTTACATCGAAGAAGATCCTGAAATTTGCGATTATTCTGCTCGGTGCGAGCCTGAATATCCGCACGGTGCTGACGGTCGGAAGATTTTCCCTGACGGTTATGGTATTTACCCTGGCAACGTGCTTTGGCCTCGGCGCACTGATCGGAAAAGCACTTGGACTGAACTGGAAGACGAGCAGCCTCATCAACGCCGGCACGGGTATCTGCGGCGGTTCCGCGATCGCGGCAATCGCGCCGGTCATCGAGGCGACCGATATGGACATTGCCTATGGCCTCTCCGCAACGTTTTTATTTGATACGGTCATGATTGTCGTATTCCCGATCCTCGGTCACTGGATGGGCCTTTCGGATGCCGCGTTTGGCTCTGGGCCGGAACTGCGGTCAACGACACATCAAGCGTCGTTGCCACCGGTTACGCATTCAGCGAGGCCGCCGGTGATTTCGCAACCATGGTAAAACTGACACGGACCCTCGCCATCATTCCGGCTGTTCTGGCATTCGCCGCCATCAACGTACATCTGAAACGGAAGGCGCAGGCAGCAGAAGGAACCGCCGTAAAGGTAAGCATCAAATCCATTTTTCCATGGTTTATCTTAGGTTTTCTCGCCATGTCAGCACTGACCTCCTTAGGTCTTATCCCGGCAGGCACAGCAGCCGCATTAAAAACCATCAGCAAATTTCTGATGGTGGCCGCCCTTGCGGCCATCGGCCTGAACACCGATTTCAAATCCCTCTGCCGCTCCGGCGCAAAGCCGATGCTGCACGGATTCATCATTTCGCTGCTGGTAGTCCTGGTAGCGATTGCAGTCGAATTTGCGATCGGCATTGCGCCGCATGGGGTACTGTAAAGAAACAGAGAATTAAAAATCCAGGCATCCGTATAGGATGCTGGATTTTTTAAATCAAAACGGGTTTGTCGTTTCCTTCAAAAACGTTTTCAAAACCTGCAGCACCCCGTTCTCCCAGTACGGCGGGCAGGTGTGTTTTGCTGAGGCGATGACTTCCGCTCGGGCGTTGGAGACGGCGTAGCTTTCGCCGGCGTTCTGAAGCATCTCGATGTCGTTTAGGTTGTCGCCGAAGCAGCAGACTTCGTCTGGGGTAAGGCCAAAGTAGTTCATCAGAAATGAGAGACCGGTCCATTTGCTGACGCCGCGGGCGTTGCAGTCCAACCATTCCTTACCGGCGACAGCGAGTTTTGCCTGATGTTTCCACGCCGGGATGAAATTTGGGGAGCAAAGCTCTTCACAGGAGGTTGGATGGTAGATCGTGAATTTGATAATGTCCTCGTTTTCTACCTTCGACAGATCCGGTACTTCGCGGACATCGAAGCCGTAGGAGTCGCGGAGCCAGTGAAACATGCGGCTTCCGGCATCTTCGGCGAGGCAGTAGTCCGGGGTGGCGGCAAAGCAGTCGCAGGACGGAAGTTCGTCGTGTACCATGCGGCACATGGATTTCCAGAGTGCCGTTTCCATCGGATATGTTTTCAGAATCTTTTCCGGTGTGCGCACGACAGTTCCGCCATCGGAGATGTAGAGCAGGCGGTCCTTGATCGGAGCGAAAAGCTTCTGTTCACTGGAAAACTGGCGGCCGGAACAGACAACAAAATGGATGCCCTGGTCGACAAGCCTGGAAACAACAGTCATATATTCCGGGTCGATCAGAAGTGTGCCGTCTTTGACGAGCGTTCCATCGACATCGGTTGCGATCAACTTTATCATAATAGAAAATCTCCTTATCTTGTCACAGAAAAAATTCAAACTATAGCAAGACCAGAAAATAACGCAAAAAAGGCAGTGCTGCAGGGCGCGAATTACAAGGAACGGATTTGAAGGCGTACCGGGGTACGACGAAATCGTGACGCAGTAATTCACGTTCTGCAGTGCTGAATTTTTGCATTATTTTCTGGGATTGCTATAAACATGATTATATCGTGAATTGCTTCGGGGTGCAAGCCGGAACCGGAGGAACGCAAAACTCCACGTTGACGAAACGCAGAAATAAGGCGTAAAATAAAGAAAAATATATATCCACAGGGGGATTTTTATTATGGCATTTATTCAGGTAAGCTTCATGTCAAAAACTTTAATGCGCACCGTACCGCTGCAGGTTATTCTGCCGGTCGACAAATTTACCTTTGGGCAGCCGGAGCGCGAGGAAAAACCGTTTAAAACGCTGTATTTGCTGCATGGCATTTTTGGAAATGAGACAGACTGGGTTCATGGAACCAGAATCCAAAGATGGGCAGAGGAGAAAAACCTTGCCGTTGTCATGCCGGCCGGCGAGAATGCGTTTTATGTGGATCAGCCGTCCATCGGTGCCATGCACGGACAGTTTATCGGAGAAGAACTGGTTGAGATTACAAGAAAAATGTTTCCGCTGTCCAGAAAAAGAGAAGACACCTTTATCGGAGGCCTTTCCATGGGTGGTTTTGGCGCACTCAGAAATGGCCTGAAATATCACGATACCTTCGGGGCTGTGATCTGCCTGTCCGGTGCACTTCATGTGCTGGAAAATCCGGAAGAGAGCAGAGCGGACAGCTTTGCACATGAAGAAGGTTATTTCGGAAATCTGGTCGAAGCAGCAAAGAGTGACAAAAACCCGGCTATTCTTATCGAGCAGTTAAAGGAAGCACGGAAAAAAAATCCGTCTGTCAATGTGCCGACCGTATTCCAGGCGTGCGGAACAGAGGACGGACTTCTGGAAGTAAACCGTCTCTACCATAAACGGATGGAAGAGAGCGGCATGGACATTGTCTACTATGAGAGCAAGGGTGGCCATGAATGGGATTTCTGGGATGAGTGGATCAAAAAGGCGCTGGACTGGCTGCCACTTGAGGAAAAGACGGAAGGCCTGAACAGCGGAAACGTCAATGTTTAAAGGAAAAAGGGAGACAGGCAATGCCAGAAACGAGAAATGACGAATTGTACCGTGCGTTAAAACACAACGGTTACCCGGATGACTTCTGCCGGGAAATTGCATACCGCCAGATGAACACGGACTTTACCGCCACGCGGATGCTCGGCTATCTCTACCGCGTCACAAGCCCGCGCGCCGAGGACGTTGTCGATGAGATGCTGGCTATTTTGAGTGACCGCAAAGCATGGATTGAGAAAAAACAGTCCGAGGAAGCCCAGGCGGCGATCAGCAGAATGTACCGGGAAGGCCTGTGACCTGTGCGGGCGTTTATGCAGAAAAAGCGGAAGGGATAGAGTAAACTTACTGTCAGTTGGAGAGGCGCAGAAAATTCCCTGCTATGAACTTGACCAGATTGTTTTCTCGAGACGTTTGTCAAGTTTTTTGTGTAAGTTTTGAAAAAATATTTTGGGGAGGGAAACCTCCCCATTCTTATGCTGAGCTACTTTCTGGAGTTAATTCATTAAAGCGTTCTTTAAAAGTTCTTCCATCTCATCGTTCAATTCTCGTGCTTCTTGATAAGCAGCAATCAGGCGCTCATATGCTTCGCTGAGCAGGCCAGCCTCTCCATCCTGATCAGCTGCGTCCAGCATCCTTAAACGATGGTCTATATTTTCCCATTTTTCATGAAGGGACATTCTCAGAATCCTCCATTCTCGTATTTGCGAATCCGTTCCTGGATTTTTTCACTTTATAAGAAATTTCTCAAATCGTCAGAAATAGTGTATAATGGGCTGGAAATAAAAAATGACATAACAAAAGAGCGAAGGGGGCTTCGCCATGACGTTGTTTATGAAGTTTTTTGTTTTGGTTTAGGTTAGCTGCACTATCTGACTATGGAGAAAGAATTATTATGAACATGGATTTATCCATATTTATTTCCCGTCTTTCTGCGAAAGCCACCAATGCGCCATGAAACGTGTTGGTTACCTTCACTTTCTATTTTTGTTCCCTTCTGATATGATGGTTCCATAAGACTGACACACTACAGAACACGTGGAGGTGAGTGGCGGGGCTGTATAGCGGCAACCTCGCATATTTATATGTTGTCGGTCATCCGTTAAGGCATCAATGAGTGGCGCATAACTGTAGCCCGGAAACTTATCTCTTCCGAAGTCGACTCGATCTCGCCGGATGACCAGTCACTGTCCGTTTTATCATTATGCTATCAGGAGGTAGTTACTTGTCTTTTAAAATTTTTTAAATTTAACTGCTGTGGACTTGATGTCCACAAAACATGGATTTATGCCTGTATCGGTATCACGGATTCCAATAATCGTACAGAGTATAAGCAGGCTCGCTTTTCTTCCTTTTCTAAAGGTTTGCATCAGCTGTGTGTCTGGCTTGCTAAATACAACTGTAACGATGTCTGTATGGAATCTACCGGCAAGTATTGGATCCCTGTTTTCAATATCTTAGAGCAACACAAAATCCGGGTTACTCTATCCCATCCGAAATACACCAAACCCATGAAAGGAAACAAGACCGACCGCAAAGATGCCAAATGGATCTGTGATCTATACATGTGCGGCATGGTGAAACCTTCTTTTATTCCACCTGCTGACATCAGAGAACTCAGGGATCTCGTAAGATACCGTTTCAAACTCACCTGTATGATTACCGGTGAGAAGAATCGTGCCCAAAATTGTCTTACTGTTTCCAATCTGAAGCTTGATGATGTCTTTTCTGATGTATTCGGGAAATCTTCCCGTTCCATTACGGAACAGATTTTGCAGCACCCTGGGGAAAAATTTGATGTGTCACCCTTTGTTGACAGCCGCTGTAAAACTCCAATAGAAGAAATTCAGGCGGCCGTTGATGGTAATATCTCGAAAGAACAGGATGTAAAGCTCAGACAGTGCCTTGATCACATAGACGAACTTCAAAAGCACATTTCAGAAGTAGAACAGGAAATCCTTCGTCTCAGTGATAAATACGAGGCTGCTTTAAACTTAATAAGAACGGTTCCTGGATTCGATAAGAATCCAATGACTGCAATTCAGGTGCTTTCAGAGATTGGTGGTGATATGCCTGTCTTCCTCACAGAAAAACACCTCGTCTCCTGGGCTGGATGTTGTCCCCGAAATGATAAGAGCGACCGTAAAATCAAATCCACTCGGATTTCCTGTACTGGTTCTTATTTTAAACCAGTTCTGGTACAGATTGCAAATGCTTTAATCAAATCGAAGAAACATTTTGAATTTACCACCCGCTATAAGCGTATCAAAACACGTCGTGGCCACAAGAAAGCCATTATTGCACGCTGCCGTATGATCCTGACCGCTATCTGGCACATACTCACAGATTTAAAACCTTATACATCCGATGGTTTTCTTGAATCACGTCCTGTGAAAAAAGAAAAGTTCTTACAACTTCACAGGCACTTAATCTTCTAAGGCAACGAGGTATCTCATTAAAGATGAGCCTTCGCCGGTCTCCTAATTAGGTGTTGCGTTTATATATTCAATTTTCAAAACCAGCTAATCCGGTGGTTTGTTTGCTATGCCCTCTATTTCGTGGCTGTTCTCTACTTATTTGTTTCAAACTTCATTTTTGGTTCTTGGCGAACTCTTGTATCATACACAAAATCTTCAAAAATTACAATAATCTTGAAATAGTGTTATGTTTCTTGGAATTTTATTATATCTTATTTTGGAACTTTTTCTTATAATAACATCATCAAGAAAAACAAAGAAAAGTAATCATAAAAGGAGGATTCAATTATGAAGAAGAAAAAGATTCTTGCACTTGTACTTGCAGCTTCAATGGCAGGAGGAATGCTTGCAGGATGTGGAGCCACATCAAGCGGAGATGAAACAGCGAAAGGAGATAAGTCATCCGGAAAAGTTTATTATCTGAACTTTAAACCAGAGCCAGGCTGACCAGTGGGTAGAACTTGCAAAAGAGTTATTACAGATGAGACGGGTGTTCAGGTTGATGTACAGAC
>ENA-OQIM01000252-OQIM01000252.1-human-gut-metagenome-genome-assembly--contig:-NODE-252-length-19495-cov-1.672243_pt1 | contig 19495 bp, 16 predicted proteins | sample MGYA00242579_ERZ504744 | MGnify/ENA primary metagenome ERZ504744 (study PRJEB26092, sample SAMD00036441) | human gut metagenome | host: Homo sapiens | study: EMG produced TPA metagenomics assembly of...
TTACCATTTGGGTTGTTTTCCTTCAATTTCTACGTTAATAACTTTTGCGTTTTGTTTACCGGTTATATGTTACTGTTTCGTAACCTACAAAAGAGAAGATCAGGCTTTCATTGCCGTTAACCTGAATCTGGTAGCTGCATCGGTAGAAGTGATGGTACCGCGAGTTTGTCCTTTTACAGCTACTGTGACACCAGGCATTTCTTCGCCTCCTGCGGTGACTTTACCAGTTACTGTAATTTCCTGTGCATATGTAATCATGCAGAATAGCAAGCTACATAATAATGAAGAAAATCTGCTCATATAAACTTGGCTTTAATTAGGGGTTTATAAATTGCCATATTTCAGGCATTATGTATTGAACTCTCTTTTTTAAATTGTAAATGCAATTTCTTGTATCATTGTGTCGTTTTCCATAGTGGTTTTATTACTATTCAACTGCATTAGGATTTCTTTTTGCTTGCATTCTTATAATTGCATTATTTAATAATGACCGCAAATATATGTATTTTGATTTAAATAGGATAATATATTTTAATATATTTTTTACGAAGTCCTTTCTTTAGGATAAAAATATACGGTTTTTCTTAACTTTATCAAAATAGTGTTTGTCTTGTTTTAATGTGGATTTAATATATAATATTGTTTTATCAATCAAGTGTTTATGTAATTTCGTGTTGAATTAATTCTTGTAGTCAATGTATTTTTATATTTCTAATGAACTGGGAATGTGTTGTTGGACATATTTAATTAGTCATTGTATGTTTATGCAGATAATTTAGCTTTTTATAAAGTGGAATTCTCTTGATTAGTGAAAGTTGTCCTCTTATTCGATAAAATAGTGACTTTTGACTTTTTGATACTTATTTTTTTAGTTAAAAGGATATAGTTTGCGGAGAGGAAAGATAGTAAATTAAAGTAAGATAGGAAAGATTTCGTCTAAAATGTCTATCTTTGCAACTCAATAACAAATAAGTGTACGTACATATTATGAATATAGAAGAAAAACTCACCACGTCCATTATCAGCGCTATCAAAACGTTGTACGGACAGGATGTACCCGGAAAAATGGTACAACTGCAAAAGACTAAGAAAGAGTTTGAAGGACATCTTACTTTGGTTGTTTTCCCTTTTCTGAAAATGTCCAAGAAAGCTCCTGAACAGACCGCACAGGAAATAGGCGGATACCTGAAAGAGCATGCTCCCGAATTGGTTTCAGCTACAATGCAGTGAAGGGCTTTCTTAATTTGACAATTGCTTCGGATTGTTGGATTGAACTTTTGAATTCTATTCAGGCTGCTCCCGAATACGGTATTGAAAAGGCTACGGAAAACTCTCCGTTGGTGATGATTGAGTATTCTTCTCCCAATACAAACAAGCCGCTTCATCTGGGTCACGTCCGTAACAACCTGTTGGGAAATGCCTTGGCAAATGTCATGGCGGCAAATGGCAATAAGGTGGTCAAGACCAATATTGTGAATGACCGTGGTATCCATATCTGTAAGTCCATGCTGGCCTGGTTGAAATATGGTAACGGTGAAACACCTGAATCATCGGGCAAGAAGGGGGACCATTTGATTGGTGACTATTATGTAGCTTTTGACAAGCATTACAAGGCTGAGGTAAAGGAACTGACAGCTCAGTACCAGGCTGAAGGCTTGAATGAAGAAGAAGCTAAAGCTAAGGCAGAGGCAAACTCTCCTCTGATGCTGGAAGCTCGCGAGATGCTCCGTAAGTGGGAGGCGAATGACCCTGAGATCCGTGCCTTGTGGAGGAAGATGAATGACTGGGTATATGCCGGATTCGATGAAACGTATAAGATGATGGGAGTTAGTTTCGATAAAATTTATTATGAATCGAATACCTATCTGGAAGGTAAGGAGAAAGTGATGGAAGGATTGGAAAAAGGTTTCTTCTACCGGAAAGAGGATAACTCTGTATGGCTGATTTGACTGCCGAAGGACTGGACCATAAGTTGCTTCTTCGCGGTGACGGTACTTCTGTTTATATGACCCAGGATATTGGGACTGCCAAATTACGTTTTCAGGATTACCCCATCAACAAGATGATTTATGTAGTGGGTAATGAACAAAACTATCATTTCCAGGTACTTTCTATCTTGTTGGACAAATTGGGTTTTGAATGGGGCAAAGGATTGGTTCATTTCTCATACGGTATGGTAGAGCTGCCCGAGGGCAAAATGAAAAGTCGTGAAGGTACAGTAGTGGATGCGGATGATTTGATGGAAGCAATGATTGAAACTGCTAAGGAAACTTCTGCTGAATTAGGTAAATTGGACGGTCTGACTCAAGAAGAAGCCGACAATATTGCCCGTATTGTTGGTTTGGGCGCTTTGAAATATTTTATCCTGAAGGTGGACGCACGTAAAATATGACTTCAACCGAAAGAATCGATAGATTTCAATGGCAATACAGGACCTTTCATTCAGTATACGTATGCCCGTGTCCAGTCTGTATTACGCAAAGCGGCTGAAGCAGGTATCGTTATTCCCGAAATCATTCCAGCAGGTTTGGAACTGAGCGCAAAAGAAGAAGGTTTGATTCAGATGCTGGCTGATTTTAAATCGGTTGTCAAGCAGGCAGGCTCAGACTATAATCCTTCCATTATAGCAAACTATGCATACGATTTGGTGAAAGAATACAACCAGTTCTATCATGATTTCAGTATTCTGCGTGAAGAAAATGAAGCGTTGAAAGTCTTCCGTCTGGCATTGAGTGCTAATGTGGGTAAGATTGTAAAGACAGCAATGGGCCTACTGGGTATTGAAGTGCCTGAACGTATGTAAATGGTAAAGAAACAGAAATATTATGTAGTATGGAAAGCGTCAATCCGGGAGTTTATGACTCTTGGACTGACTGCCAGCTACAGATAAAAGGTTACGATGGCGCACAATACAAGTCATTCGAGACCAAAGAGGAGGCGGAACACGCCTTGGCTTCTTCCGCTTTCCATTATATAGGTAAGAATGCTGTTAAAAAAGAAGATGTTCCTAAACAACTTCCCGAGAACTTTGATATGAACTGCCTGGCTGTGGATGCTGCTTGCAGTGGAAATCCCGGACCGATGGAATATCGGGGCGTTTATTTGCTTACCGGACAGGAGGTTTTTCATTTCGGTCCTGTTTATGGAACGAATAATATTGGAGAGTTTCTTGCCATTGTCCATGCTTTGGCGTTGATGAAGCAGAAAAATATCAATATGCCTGTTTACTCGGACAGCCGTAATGCGTTGAGTTGGGTGAAGCAGAAGAAATGTAAAACTAAACTGGAACGGACTCCTCAGACGGAGAAACTTTTTCAAATGATAGAACGGGCCGAAATTTGGCTGAAAGAAAATAAATATACCACACCTTTATTGAAGTGGGAAACCGACCGATGGGGAGAGGTCCCGGCTGATTTCGGACGGAAATAATAAAGAACTGAAGATATGAAAAAGAGGATTGCTTATATCAGCTTGTACTTTTTTACGGTCTTACTGATATTTATTCTACAGAAACCATTATTCATGCTCTATAATGGTTCCATTGAAAAAGGATTCGGGTTTGCCGATTATATGCAGGTAATGATTCATGGAGCCAGTCTTGATGCCGCTACGGCGGGATATCTTACTGCATTTCCATTCTTGTTGGTACTGATAAGTATTTGGTTTAGGAAATTCCCTTTGAAAAAAATACTTTACGGGTATTATATTTTGGCCGCCGCGCTTATTTCTATCATTTTTGTGGTAGATATGGCATTATATACATTTTGGGGATTTAAACTGGACGTATCTGTTTTTCTTTATATCGATTCACCGAAGGAAGCTTTGGCGAGTGTTTCCGTTGGATTTATCTTGCTGAGGGTTCTTGCCATCTTGTTACTCATAGCTCTGAATTGTTGGGTCTTGCTGAAAATCACGCCTTCCGTTTTGACCGCCACCCGGAAACGGATAGCGGGAACTGCGGGAATGCTGTTATTAGGAGGTGTACTTTTCATCATTATACGTGGTGGTGTAACAGAATCCACTTCTAATATAGGGCAAGTATATTTCAGCAACGAACCTTTCTTGAATCATTCGGCGGTCAATCCCGATTTCAGTTTGTTGTCTTCTATGGGTAAATCCCAGGATTTTGCATCAGAGTTCAATTTCTTTGATGAAGAGAAGCGGGCTGCATTGTTTGACGGACTTTATCCTACAACAGATGGGGATAGTATTATTCAAGTCCTGAATACCAAGCGTCCCAATATTCTTATTATTTTGATGGAAGGTTTTGGAGGTGCTTTTGTAGAACCTTTAGGCGGTCTTCCTGATGTGACACCCCACTTTAACCGTCTGTCAAAGGAAGGGATCTTTTTTACAAACTGTTATGCCAATAGTTTCCGTACCGACCGTGGAACAGTCTGTACTTTCAGCGGTTACCTTGGATTGCCTACGGCATCGGTAATGAAAATTCCTGCCAAGAGCCGTACGCTGCCTGCTATAGCTGAAGGACTGTCCAAGGCGGGTTATAAAACAGATTTCCTGTATGGAGGTGATATCAACTTTACCAATATGAAGAGTTATCTGCTGAGTACCGGTTATCAGCGTCTTATAGCTAATACAGATTTCTCATTGGCCGAACAGACCAGTAATGCCTGGGGAGTGAATGATGATATTACTTTTGAATATTTATATAATCAGTTAAGAAACCGGAAGGAAGAAGGGCCTTGGCATACTGCGTTTCTGACACTTAGCAGTCATGAACCTTTCGAAGTTCCTTATCACCGGCTGGAAGATAAAATTCCCAATGCCTTTGCTTATACAGATGAATGTCTGGGTAAGTTTATTGACCGGTTGAAGCAGACTCCCGCATGGAAAGATCTTTTAGTTATCTGCCTTCCCGATCATGGTTTCTATTACCCGCGTGAGGGGTCTAATGCGATGCCTCGTTTTTATCATATTCCCTTGTTATGGTTAGGTGGAGCGGTAAAACAGCCTATGCAGGTGGACAAGATTATGAATCAGACCGATTTGGCAGCCACTTTGTTGGGGCAGCTGGGGCTGGAACATACTGCATTTACGTTTAGCCGTAATGTATTGGGAAGTGATTATAAGTATCCTTTTGCCTTTTATAGTTTCAATAATGGGTTCTCATTCCGGGACAGTACAGGAGTGACGGTATTTGATAATAATTCCGGCAGTATTCTTTTTAATGAGCCTGAAGCTGACGAGTCCCGTCTGGATAAGGGTAAGGCGATATTGCAAACTGTTTATGATGATTTAGGGAACAGATAGTAAAACTTGGACGCGGACTATATGAATCAGTATGGAATTCATATAGTCCGCGTCCCAATCGGTGCAGAATCTGCCGGATATAACTATTTCCGTTTCTCGTTGAACTTGTACATGATTACCGTATTGCGTAAGTCGCAACTTCTGTAATCTGTATGGAAGACCTCTTCCAGCTGATATTTTGCATTGTAATTCTTTAAAAACTCCTCTTGTGCATTTGCAGAAAGTATGACATACCCTTCTTGCGGATTTCCAGTGTGAAATTCCGCATTTGGTTATTCATATAATAATTTGTACAATAAAACCGTATCATTCTGTCTGTATATGAATAAACGACTCCTTCAGGCACCTGTTTTCTGATATCTTCTGCCAGATGTTTATCGGATTTTACAGCTAGTATTGTTGGCTGATATACCCCTCTAAAGCGACAAACAGGCAAAGAACACAACCGATGATTCCATAGAGGAGTGACCCCGTACTACTTTTTTTGATAACCAGCCTTAATGTACAGATGGCAGCCACTACCGGCAATACTATAATCAGCCATTTGGAAATAGAAAAGGACGTGCTTTCCAAAGCTTGCATAAACGCTATGTTTTCGGCAGCATGACGTCCGTTGCCCCATATGCTGTCCGGTATCATCTGACAGCGTACAGCAAAAAACACCACGGTGAGTAACAAACAGAGCGAGGCAAAGATATAAGCCGATATTTTGAACACTTTCGCCCCTTTTTGCATTAACGCCTCCAGATACTGGGCAATCAGTACAGCCATAAATGGATAGATAGGCAACAAATAGACGCTGCGTTTGCTTTTAGGAATACAATAGAAGACAAAAATAGCGATAATCACTATCCAGATAAACAGCTGTATGGGGGATTGTGAGCGGATGTTATCCCAAACCTTCCTGATGCGTCCGGTGAAAGAGTTTCCTGCGGGCAGCAGGTGCATTTCATTCCATTTCAGTCCGAAGAGTGAAATAAGCAAGACCAATGTCCAAGGTATCCACCCCCATATAATGGTCAGGAAGTTATACCATAAAGGATTGTGATGCGACGGGTATGACATTTTGCCGACAAAGCGTCCGGTGTTTTCCTCCAGCATCAGGTCCATAAACGGTTGTCCTCCCTGTAGCCAGGCCGCATAAAACCAGATTCCCAATGGAATAAGGGAAAGCAGCCCGATTCCGAATAAGGAAAGGAAAGTCTTGCCGAATGAGCGTCCCCGTATCAGCTGGTAAATACCGATACACATACAGGGGAATATAGAACCACAGGTCCTTTGGTCAGCGTGCCGCATGCCATCAGCACGACAGCCGTCCAAGGTATTCCCTTGCAGCCTTTTTCGTCCCAGCGAAATAGTAAGCAAAGTGAGATGACGATGAAGGAAACCTGTAGCATATCCAGCCTGCAAGCCACCGCCGCCCGGTGCACTTCGAATGAAGTGAGCAGTAAAAGGGAGGTAATGACTGCTGTCTTTGTATTCTTATAGCGGGCTACGAATCCGAAAAACACGAACTGCATAGCTAGAAAAGCGATAGCGGACGGCAGACGGGACGAGAATTCACTCACCCCTCCGAAAATGGCGGAAATAGCTGCAATAGACCAATACAGGAAAGGAGGTTTATAGGCGATGTCTGTTCCGTAGTTCAAAGGCAATATCCAGTTGCCGCTTTCCAACATCGAGTATGCTACAATTGCTTCGCGCGGTTCCCCTTTAGAGTAAAAAATAGTTTCTCCCAAAAAGGGGATTATTACAAGTGTGCTTAGTAAGGCTATGAACCAAAATGCTTTTTTCTTGTCTGACATATATTTTTCGGTCTTTTATATTTACTGTCGCAAAAGTACGAATAATTCTTTAGTAATACCTAACTTTGCATTTTAAATCAATGAAAATGAATAAACTGAAACAGATACCCGAGTTCCTGCGATTTGTAATGGTAGGCCTTTTTGCTACAGGACTGCACTATGGCATTTATTTTGTCTTGCAAAAATTCATTCAGGTCAATGTAGCCTATACCTTGGGATATGTGCTGAGTTTTGTTGCCAACTTTTATCTTACGGCTTATTTTACTTTCGGGCAGCCTCCTTCCTGGAAGAAAGCTTTTGGCTTCGGGGGGGCACATCTGACAAATTATCTGATACATATCGGATTGTTGAATCTCTTTCTGCGGTTGGGTTTTTCCCGTCCGTTGGCTCCCATCCCAGTGTTTCTCATTGCCATTCCGGTAAATTTTTTATTAGTGAGGTTTGTTTTCAAACAAAAGTAATATCTTTGAGGAGTCTTTATGATAGTGAAGAATGATATGAAGAAAGTGACTCTTTTGATTCCGGTATATAATGAGGAAGCGATGCTGCCCACTCTGTATCAACGTTTGATAGAGCTTGTCAACCGCAATGCCGTTTATGAATGGGAAATCCTGTTTGTCAATGATGGCAGCAGCGACACTACGCTGGAATGCCTCCGCCGGCTGAGGCAGCAGGACAAGCGGGTGAATTATGTCAACCTTTCGCGTAACTTTGGTAAAGAGGTAGCCATGCTGGCGGGTTTTGATTACGCCACCGGCGATTGCTGCGTTGTGATGGATGCTGATTTGCAGGACCCTCCGGAACTGGTAGACCAGATGCTGGAATATTGGGAAGAAGGATATGATGACATTTATGCCAAACGGCGTACCCGTGGCGAGGAAAGCTGGTTGCGTCGTCAGTTCTCTCTGGCTTTTTATGGTATACTTCAGCGGATGAGCCGTATTGATATTTTGCCAATGTGGCGATTTCAGGCTTCTGGACCGTCGTTGTGTGCTCACGTTGCGTCGTCTGCGCGAATGCGAGCGTTATACAAAAGGATTGTTTTGCTGGATAGGCTATCAGAAGAAAAGCATTGAATTTGATCGCGGAGACAGGCTGATGGGCCATTCCTCTTGGAACTTTCTCAAGCTGTTGAATCTGGCTGTCGAGGGAATAACCTCTTTCTCTATCGCCCTTTGCGCATCGCCACAGTATGCGGAGTGCTCTGTTCAATCTCCAGTTTTATTTATGCCATTTATTTTCTGATAAAGACCGTGCTTTATGGTGATGAAACGGCCGGCTTCCCCACTTTGATCATTGTCATGCTCTTTTTAGGTGGCATCCAGCTTTTCTCTTTGGGAATTATAGGAGAGTACGTGGGGCGCATTTTCAAGGAAACCAAAGGCCGTCCTACCTACATAGCCTCTGATTATAACGAGGAGAAGTTGGGGTATGACCGTTAAGGAAGGCAAGGCGGTGAAACCCGTCCCACCTTATTGTCCATTAGCTTTATTGACAGTCTTGTGCTCTTTTACCAGATACTCCGCACTCTGCAATGTGGAGAAACAGTATTTTTTCATCACGTAGAATGTACTGTCCTCCCCTGTTACAAGTTGCAAGGCATTTCCTTGCTTCTTATATTTGAATTCCTGCCGGTCATGTGGAGAATAAATATATAGGTGGGTTGTATCTGTAGCCGCTATCAAATTATCGGCGGAGAAATAGACATACGGCGTGTTCTGTTAACAAATTTATGCCGAAGTCGTTTTGGGTATAACTCATGTTCAGCAGTCCGAGTAAAGTCGGTGCCACATCAGTCTGGCCGCCCGGCTCTTGTCTGATTTCGGGCTTGATGCCTTTTCCGTAAATCATTAGTGGAACATGGTTGCAGGATTGTGGTATTTCACAGTTCGGACTTCCTACCAATTTCCCATGGTCACCCAGCAAAACAAAGATTGTATTTTCAAACCAGGGTTGTTTGCGTGCTTCTTGCATGAATTGCCGGATGGCCCAGTCCGCGTATTCCACAATCTGATCTTCAAGCTTTGTGCTGTGTGGTTTGAAATAGTCAGGTATCACATACGAGGGATGGTTGCTGATAGAAAGCAATATGGTAAAGAAAGGTTGTCTTTCTTCTGCTCTTTTGTTCAGAATGGGCAAGGCATATTGGTATAGGAAATCGTCTTGTACACCAAAGCTGTTAACGACTTTATCTTTTGGGTAGTTTTCTTGTGCATATATTTCATCAAATCCGTTAGTGCGGAGAAAAGCGTTCATATTATCGTATTGTGATTCGTGCGTCATGAAGAATAGGTTCCGATAGCCATTATCCTTTAATACGGTGGGCAACCCCGAATAGACAGGTACCACTGCTCCTTTCATGGCATTCCGTTTCATGATGGCAGGGAAAGAGTAGAGGGTGGCATACATTCCGTGGTTGGTATGTATGCCCGCTGAATAAAAATGGTCAAAACTGAGAGATTCCAGATAAAGGCTGTCTAGGAAAGGAGTCAGTTTTTTGGTAGATCCGAAATGCTCCATCAAGTTGGCCGACATTGATTCCATGAAAATAAGAACAACATTCTTTTGTGTAGGGACGGCTGCGCATTTCACTTCACGTGCAATGGGGGAGATGCCTTCTATTCCTTTTCTTTGCAATATACTTTGCATATTGGTTATTGCCTCCTGTTCCGGCATCAGGTGAAGATAGCGGTTTTCCTTACGGTTATCATCCAGTGTGCTGGTAAGTAGATTAAAGACAGGATTAACCCCTAGCTGATTCAGGAATGGATCGGTGCAATAGTATGCTTGACTTACTCTGATGGGGTTATATCCCATGCGTCCCCGTATTCCGAATAGACAAAGTCCTATACAAACAGCACCGGTGGCGAATATACATAGGCGGTTTATCGCTGATGGAAGTAGATTTCGAATTGATGAGATGATAGAAATAAGAAGATAACCGTAGTACACTTCCTGACAGCAGAAGAATAGATATCAGTCCTAGAAAAATAGGGAAATAGAATGATGTCTCACCCAATACCATTCCGGCAGTAGTGGCTCCATATCCGAACCAATTGTAAATGGAAGAATTGATTGTTTTAAAAAAATAGGAGAAATAAGGGATGTTGGCTGCCGAAATAATGAACGACAGTGAATAAAATAGAATGAAAAAGATAGAGATAAATCTGAATACCCACTTGGAGTGATAGTTGCAGAGAGCGGTTATCCATAAAATGACTAATGGTAACAGCAATATGTAGCAAGCTATAACATTGTCAAACCATAGCCCTTTTATAAATGCAGTGGCTTGCATGAGAAAGTTGTTTTGTATATCGGGAGGAAACTGATAATCTATTGAGGTGAACAGGACAAGCCGGAACAGGAAGAAAAAAAGTAAAGCAACTATATGTATGATAAATAAGTAAAGTAAAGAAAGAGTAAACTGTTGGATAAGCTTAGCTTGATTCTTACATGCTGTTACAAATTGCTGCATGAGTGAACGGAGATATTTCATTTGTTTTAGTAAAGTTTGCATTTTGTTTGAATCAATTCGGATGATTAACAACAAAGGTAAACAGAATTTTAGAAATATCAAAAGAGGGTATGCCAAAAGTAAAATTGGCTGCCAATTTGTTCACTTTAGGGGCAAACATGTGAGTCCGCCCGAAAATATGGGCAAGCAGTTTCCGTTTCTTATTCTATTTTCGGGAAGGAGTAAGGCGGTCTCGTTTCATAGTCAGAACAAAAGGACAGAATAGCCGTGCTATCCGGTTGAGGCGCTCCAGACGTCCGTCTTTCCGCGTTCCGTTTAATTTCTGCCGGAGGAGTTCCCATAATTGCAGTTTTACTTGCTCTGTTGTGCTTAATTTGGCAATGCGGTTGTAAAGCATTCCTCTCCGTATACATCGTTTGTATCTGCTCAGGTGGGTAAGGTGTTGTTCCATAATGCGGACTATCTCAATATCTTCGCTCTTACCCCCTCCGTTGTTTTCAGCTTTGACGGTAACTTTCTGGGTATGTTGTCTGAAGTAGTTCAGTACTTCATATCTTTCTATAATGTCTCCTTGCATTGCCATATAAAACCAGAACAGCCAGTCGCCGCTGTAGCGCATTTGCAGGCATTGTTCCATATTTTGGACATTTACCATGCTTTTTCTGAAAATGGCCGAGCTTGCATTGGCTATGTAACCACGCCAGTAAAGGTTATGTTCGGCATAAGTTTCCCCATTAAACACGGCGTATGGAGTATGGCAGATTTCCATTTGTTCATGTCGCAACTCAGCACATTACCGTCTTTATCAATATACTTGGAACCGGCAAAGCATACGGCGGCTTGTTGGTATTTCTCCATTAAAGGAACTACTTCTCTAAAAAAGTAAGCTCACACAAGTCATCGGCTTCGGCTATCCATATATATTTTCCTTTGGCTAATTGCATGCCTTTAAACCATTGTTTAAATGGATTTCCGGTGTTGTGTTCGTTTAATAGAATATGGCTCACTTTGGCATGGTCTTGATAGTCCGATAATACCTCTTCGCTACCGTCTGTTGAGGCATCATCAAGTAAAATCAGTTCGATATTCTGATAGGTCTGTTGCAGAATACTCTGAATTCGTAGATTGAGGTATCGTTTATAATTATAATTAGGTACCACTACACTGACCAAGGGAAGTGCATTCATGCTCTATTGTTAAGTTAGTTCCTTTTAATTTTACAAATATAACGTTATATAGTTAAATAAACAAGTTGCTTCTTTGTTTTTTCTTTCAAGAAACAGGAATTGTGTTGAACTTTTAAAAAGAAACGATAATTAACATTTTGGTATGCAGTCTTTCTTGTACTTTTGCATTATACACTACATAGCATTTGCTGTATTAAACTAAAAATTAAATTAGACATTAGACTATTGTTTAAATTCAATTAGTATGAGAAAGAAAATTCTTTTTATTATTCCGTACATTCCTTATCCGCTGGATTCGGGCGGTAATCAAGCTTTCTTTAATATGGTGGAGTATTTGCGTCATAAGATGTCCGTATCTGTATTGCTTTATCCTGAAACGGAGAAGCGTATGCAAGATGTAGAGTCATTGAAGAAAATTTGGGATAATGTGGATTTCTTTATTTATACTCCTAAACCTCAAACTGTCAGATTACCCAGAATTAAACATCCTTTTTATTATAAATGGCTGCAAAAGATACATGCGTCTGTAACCCGTAAAATGAACCGGCAACAGATATGGACGGATGAAACGGGCGAAGTTGTGGATTTAGTACGGGGAAAGAGTACTTTGTTCAGTTCTTGTTTCCAGCCGCTAGACCAGGGGTATGTGGAGTATGTTTCTCAGGTGGCTCATTCAGGTTTTGATATTATTCAAGTAGAGTTTTATGAACTGTTGTCATTGGGATTCTTGTTGCCTGAAAATGTACAGACTATTTTTGTGCATCATGAACTCCGCTACATCCGTAATGAAAAGGAGATTGCTTTGTTCAGGGAACAGACTGCCGGTGACAGGATGTTTTTTCATATAGCAAAGGATTTTGAGCGCAGTGCATTATTGAAATATAAAGATGTTATTGTTCTGACTGAAGTAGACCGTAAAATTATGGAGGACTTCATAGGACGGAAAGACCATATCTACACTTCTCCGGCTGTGGTGCAAGTGGGTGACAGGCTGGAACAGCCTTTTGTTCCGGTCCAAAGCGGACGCCTGACTTTTGTGGGAAGTGAGGATCATTTTCCCAATCTGGATGCCGTGGCATGGTTCTGTCACGAAGTGATTCCGCATCTGCGTAAACGCCATTTTTCGTTTACATTGCAAGTAATTGGTAAATGGCGTGGAGAGTGTATCAATCGTTTGCTGTCCGAATACCCGGAATTGAAGTTGGCAGGCTATGTGGAAGATCTGGGCTCTTTTTTAAAAGGCAGTGTTGCTGTTGTTCCAATACGTATCGGTAGTGGTATGCGTATGAAAATATTAGATGCTGTATTGTCAAAAGTACCTTTTGTAACGACGGCAAAGGGTGTGGAAGGCATTGATTTTAAGGATGGTGAAGATTGCTTGATTGTTGATGACCCTGCCGGATTTGCAGAAGCTGTCATAGCCTTGTCAAGTAATCCGCAGTTGCAGAGACAGTTGGTTACCCATGCGGAAGACAGTTTGCGACAAGTATATAACCCCGGACAGATGCAGGAAAGAAGGTTGCCGTGTATGAACAAATATTAGGGGATAAAGTGGGGTAATCTTGGGTGATTATTTCTTTTTTGTTACCTTTGCGGCATTATATATAATTGATAATTATGCTGAAACAGTTCTTTAGTTTGTTGAAGCGGTATATTCTTCCATACCGCAAATATTTGACATGGGCATTGATACTGAACTTTCTGTCGCAATGGCTTAATGTGTTTTCGTTCATGGCGATTGTGCCAATTGAACATTCTGTTCAAAATTGATACCAAGTCTTATGAGTACATTCCTATGGATATTCATAATTTGGATAAGGATGTACTCATAAATAATGCCTATTACTTTGTGAGCAATTTTGTGGCTACAAATGGTGCGTTCTATACACTTGCCATGATGGGAGGAATACTTATCTTTATGACTATGTTGAAACTGCCGGTTATTTTGCTTCTGCGGCTGTCATGGTACCTTTGCGTACAGGTATTGTCCGGGATATCCGTATTCAGGTTTATAATAAAGTGTTAAGTCTTCCTTTGAGTTTTTTTCTCAGAAGAACGTAAAGGAGATATCATAGCCCGTATGAGTGCGGATGTTACGGTGGTGGAGAACTCGTTGACCAGTTCCATCGATATGCTTATCCGTAATCCTATCGCTCTTTTGGTTTGTTTTGTCACTCTGTTTTCGGTAAGTTGGCAAATGACGCTTTTTTGTTATCTTTATTTTACCTCTGACAGGTTGGATAATGGGGGTTGTCAGCCGGAAGCTGAAAAGACAGTCCTCTACAGCACAGGCGCAATGGGGAGATATTATGTCCCAATTGGATGAAACATTAGGAGGTTTAAGGGTTATCAAAGCGTTTATAGCCGAAAGCAAAATGTCTGCTCGGTTCTCTAAAACAAACAATGACTTCCGCGATGCAATGAACGAGATGATTATCCGGCAAAGTTCAGCCACCCCATGAGTGAGTTTTTAGGCACTTGTGTGATTGTGACCGTGCTGTTGTTTGGCGGTGCTTTAATCTTAAATACAAACTATGCTCCGATGGATGCGGCTACTTTCATATTTTATCTGATTATCCTTTATAGTATCATCAATCCTTTGAAAGAATTTTCAAGAGCATTTTATAATATTCCGCAGGGATTGGCCAGTATGGAGCGAATTGATATGATATTGAAAGCGGAAAATCATATCGTAGAGCCGGAGCAGCCTTTGCCATTGGACGCTTTCACAGATAAGTTAGAGTTTAAAAATGTAAGTTTCAGCTATGTAGAAGGGCGTCCAGTCTTGAACCATATCAATCTGACGGTTCCTAAAGGAAAAACGATTGCACTGGTGGGCCAGTCCGGTTCCGGAAAGTCTACTTTAGTGGACTTGGTACCGCGTTATCACGATGTATCGGAGGGTGCATTGCTGATTGACGGCAAGAATGTGAAAGATGTATCCATCCACAGTTTACGTTCTCTGATTGGTAATGTAAATCAGGAAGCTATTCTGTTTAATGACACCTTCTATAACAATATTACTTTTGGTGTAGAGAATGCCACTATGGAGCAAGTAATAGAAGCTGCCAAGATAGCGAATGCACATGATTTCATTATGGAAACGGAAAAAGGATATGACACGATGATTGGTGATCGTGGAGGGCGTTTGTCCGGTGGTCAGCGTCAGCGTGTCAGTATAGCCCGTGCAATTTTGAAAAATCCTCCTATCCTTATATTAGATGAGGCTACTTCGGCTCTTGACACAGAGTCCGAGCGTTTGGTTCAGGAAGCGTTGGAGCGTTTGATGAAATCGCGTACTACTATCGCTATCGCACATAGATTGAGTACCATTAAGAATGCCGATGAAATTTGTGTACTTTATGAAGGTGACATTGTAGAAAGAGGAACTCACGATGAACTGATAGCCTTAAATGGATATTACAAGAAGTTGAACGATATGCAGTCTTTGTAAAGTGGAGCAAATAAAGAAATTGGCAATTGTTATTCCCGCCTACAAGGGGCGTTTCCTTAAGGAAACGCTCGACTCAATTGCAGTTCAGGTCCATAAAGATGAGTTCGTGTTATATATAGGTGATGATGCAAGTCCTGAAAGATTGGATAAGATTGTGGAATCTTATCAGAATAAGGTAAATCTGGTGTATCATCGCTTTAGCGAAAATATGGGGGGCAAAGATTTGGTGGCCCATTGGGAGAGGTGTATCCAGCTGTCTGCAGAGCCGTTTATCTGGCTTTTCTCGGATGATGATTTGATGCCGGCTGATGGTGTGGAACGTGTCATGGAGGCTTTGTCGCGCCCACACCATCAGCGAGGATATTTCTTTCGTTTTCCATTAGCTGTCATTGATGGTGAAAACAAGCGGATACGTGCCAATCGTCCTTTGGAAGAAGGAAGTGTGTCTTGTTACCGGCTGCTGTTAGATAAGTTACAGGGAAAGATAGATTCGGCTGCCGTAGAGTACGTGTTCAGTCGGGAGATATGGCAGTCGGCAGGTGGTTTTGTTCATTTTCCTATGGCTTGGTGTTCGGATGATGCTACGTGGGCTGCTTTTGCCCGTCATGCGGGGGGTGTTATTTCTTTGCCGGGGCAGCCTGTATGTTGGAGGAATGTTGAAGGTGCAAACATCAGTAACTCTGCCGGTCATGACAAAGATAAATTGCACGCTACTATTCTTTTCTTGAGATGGATGAGGAATATGTTTTCCGATTATGTGGATGATCCGGAGCTGATTAATGCATTGCAATGCTATATCCATACCATCCTTCGTATTTCATTGCATAAACATTATAATATATGTGGTTTGTGGGGGGTATCTATGGCTTTGGGAAGATTTAATAAAAGGGCGGCCTTTACTACGTTTTTCAGGAATTTTAGGTTGTTCTCTTAATTTCATTTATGCAGCCGCTTGCGATTTCTCAAGAGTGCCTGTATTTTCATAAAAAGTTTGGGTGCATATATGCCCTCACTTCATATTTCTGTCCTGTATATATAGTCAGATGTATATCTTCCTGTCATATATTGTTTCACTTTTTTAAAGAAGGACATTGGGGAGTTTTTTCATCCGTAAGGAATTGTGTGGTTTTAAAATCAGATTCATCCTTAAAATATCTTATCCGCATCCCTAAACATTTCTTGCTGTATGGTTAAGGGTTTTCTTCCTGTTTGTTCTATCTCCGCAAGCCTTTGGAGTTAACTCCATAGTCTTGGGAGATAACTCCAAAGCTTATGGAGATAACTCCAAAGGCTATGGAGATAGAACATATCCGTATAAAAGGCTTAAACCTGAAGAAAGAAAAGGCTTATGCTATAGGGTAGGGAGTGATATACATTCAATTGAGGCTTGACTACTCCTACAGCCATGATGTTTGAGCGATGCTGGATATCCTGCCGGTTCGCTGATGCGGCTGTAACCGGAATATAATATGCAGCAGGCTGGTAATGATCAGACGCTAGGAACATTTGGATATTATCCGTAAATACACCGCTTTGCTATAAAATGCTGTCTCGCTGCGGCTTGATCGGTTGCAGGTGCACTCACTGAGTATGAGGTAAAAAACATTGGCGGAATTAATTCAAGTTCTTTCAAATACAGTCTGGATTAAACTCCGCCAATACGGCTAGCCACTATCGGATATCTTATTTATAAGTAACCGGTATCAACCTTACACTACCATTTAATCCCGATGGCAATGGCTGCCAATCAGTATAAGGTACCGGTTTGTATTGCAGATTCACCACATTGATTTCATTGAAGATACGCCATTTCTCACCCCGACGATCCATATCCGCAATGCGGTTGGCAGGCAGATTGGTCACTTCTATTTCTATCTTGTTATCTCCCGGTTTCAGCCATTTGCCTACTTTCAACTGAAAAGGTACGGCCCATGCTGTTCCGGCATCTTGTCCGTTGATGCGCACACGGGCACTTTCCCGCACATCGCCCAAATCCAGTATCCAGTCATCGGCGGGAATATGGGGAACAGTGATGATATTAGTATATACTCCCGTCGCCATGGTAATCGGAGCGTTGGGGTGAGCAATTTCAGTCCACGAAGACGGAGTATCGATATCAAATGTACCTTCTATCTTGGGAGTGCTTTTTGCAAAATGAAGTTTCCAATCGTGATCAAGGCTGAGGCTGACAGATTGTTCTTGAACGTATTTCCATTCGGCAGCCTCTGTCAAGGCATGGTTGAAAGTTTGCAGGATCACGCTTTCGCCGGAATGCAGCTGGAGACGTACTTGGGTTTTTCCTCCTTCCTTGCGAGTTTGTGCTTTCCCTTTTTCTCCCGTCATCGGATTAAACAGCATGGCACTTTCTGCGGGAACGGCTAAGGTTATCCAGTCGTTTACTCCTTTTTCCTGCAATGAGGAGATGAAATAATGATGTCCATCGGTATGGGAGCGGCGGATACATTGTAAGCCATATCGCGTTTTCATTTCTTCGGGAATAACACCGCTTTTTTCCAAGGCAGATTGATAGTTGTTTCCTGTAATGATGATTCCTTCTGATAAGGAGTTGCCACCGTTTTATCGAAAGAAGAAACTTCCGGAAGTTGCTTTTGTAATTGTGCAAAGCTTTTCCGGCGTGCTTCCAGTTTTCCATAACCGGGTACATCCTGCGGATAGTTTTCGGTAAAGATGATAGTAGCTCCGGCTTGTGCCAGCTTTAGTAAATGGTCAAGTACCTCGGACGGTCATTTAATTTTACAGCAGGAATGATGATGGCTTTATAGGAAGTTCCTCCTTTGGTCAGTAATTTGCCATTTACGCAACGGGTACTTTTCACAAAGTTGTCAGAGATATAATCCATGTCATAGCCGCAATTGCTGATGGTATGAACGGTCTCTATAAACTTGGGAGCACGTTTTGCCATATCATGGATGCTGAACAGCAAAAGACGGCCCGGCTGTTCCTGCCACATATCATATACAGGCAGATAAACGAGAAAATCATTATCCGGTTTCCCCATTTGCAGGAAAGACTGGCAACGGGTGATATATTCAAAGAAAGCAGGAGCATCCTGCCAAATGTTATTGGTAGGAGACATATCAATAGAGGCATAAAACTTCCATCCCGGCCATTTGGCTTCTTTAGGACTGTAGGGGGTTCCATGGAAAAACATGTGGTTTACACCTGATACGAACATCAAATCCATATCCGGTTTGCACTGGGAAAGTGAGGTACGGAAATGTTCTGTCAGCCAGGTGAATGTTTCTGAAGACGTGTAGGGCTTTCCGGCGATATGGGCAGCGGAAGAAGCATACTTCAGCATGGAAAGGTCTGAGTCATTCTTACGGGTCAGGGAATCTTGGCGCAATCCTTTAATATGGAATTGCGACAGGCCGAATCCTTCGCATTCGGGAATATCCACAGAGGCATAGGTATCTATCAGATTGGCAGGGGAACCATGTGCTTGGTTACGGGTGATGCTGCCATGACCGTGTGCCCAGTTAGTCCATTGGGTACTGAAATTCTCAATCAATAAATCGGAGATTGTTTCGCGATAGTCACTGACTATGCGGGCGGTGGTTTCATTACGATCCTGAGCTATAAATTCAGGGAAGTGTTCTTCCAGTTTATAGCCACGACGACGGGCGAATTGTTCCAGGAAATCAGGAGTCCAGTCAGCACCATATACTTCGTAAGAGTCATTGAAAAAAGTATGTGGAAAATTGGTCTTGTTTTCTTTAAAGGCTTTGTCAAAGTTGGCAAAATAGCGTTTTACGGCTCCTTTATCCAAGTGGTTCATCACATAGCCTTCTCCACCGGGAGCGGCACGTTTCACTTTTTGGAATGTTTTACCTATATATAAGGTAATAATATGCCAATGACCTGCCGGAGCTTTCCATTGTAATTGTCCGTTCTTCGCTTTGGAAGTGAGATTAAGACATTGCTTATTGTCCGCATTATAGGCCATAACCCGGCTTAAAGTGGCTACAGGGCGTTGTTTCTCTTCTTCTACTTTCAAATCTAGCGTAATTTCTTTTCCACCCTCTACTTGATAAGATTGAAAAATAGCTTTGGTAGCAGCATCTGTCATACTCACGTGAGGACCGCCGAAGGGCCATCCGGTACCGGTGTTCATATCTACTTCAATACCGATGCGTTTTCCTTCAGTTTCAGTATGTTGCAACATATTCATCCATTGCGGGCTGAGGAAAGGGAGGTATTCTTATCGTTGCCTTGAACACCATAAATAGGAGTGATTTCAACACCTCCCAGTCCGGCTTTGGCATATTCCTCCAGATTGTAG
>ENA-OQIM01000253-OQIM01000253.1-human-gut-metagenome-genome-assembly--contig:-NODE-253-length-19456-cov-2.371514_pt1 | contig 19456 bp, 27 predicted proteins | sample MGYA00242579_ERZ504744 | MGnify/ENA primary metagenome ERZ504744 (study PRJEB26092, sample SAMD00036441) | human gut metagenome | host: Homo sapiens | study: EMG produced TPA metagenomics assembly of...
CAGAACTACAAGGAAAACTTGAGATAGCGTGTAGAAGCTGAGAACGGTGCTACTGCTGGGTAAATTCGACCTGGCTAAACGTGCTAAAGACTGCTAACCTCGACGCAATCCATGACACAGTTCATGAAATGGCTCGTGATGAGGCGAGACACGGCAAAGCATTCGCTGGTCTGCTTAAGAGATATTTCGGAGAATAAACCATCATATAAAACAATCATCCCAGGCTTATAACCCTGGGACTTTTTTTATAATACCAACAATTAATCCAATGACTGTAACCATTTAATATTTCCTCCACATAAATCATCGTACATCCCTGATTCAGAAATTCTTCTGCCTGTTTTTCCACATCTGCCGGGAAATTGATCCGATTTTCATGAAGCATATCCACATTTCCCGCCAAAATTGTGTGTGTATCCACTTCACACGAAACGCCGCGTCCAGGGATCATCTCAAACTGTCCGGTGGATAACAGTTCTCTCTTCATTTCCTGTCTGTAACAGTTTACGACTGCTTTTCCAAGCGGATGTTCAGACAACTGCTCTGCCGGGATAGTTTTCTCTCCTGCTTCTGTGAGCACTCTGGCTGTCTGTGGTGTCAGATGTACCAGTTTCTCAATACCTGCTTGCCTTAGCAACAGTCAGTTCTTCCAGAAGTCCTCCAAGCTGCATGATAAAGGCAACTTCACCGGCTGCAAAATCTTCTCTGATGAGTACGGATGCGATCAGGGCCAGCGAAACAAGTACGTCTGCCTTGATATCAAACTCTGTGACAAGTCCGATGACTGCTTCCAGAATGATCGGGATTCCGCACAGAATGATCATTTCTATTTTCCATAAAATCGACAAAAAATAAAAGCCTGGGCGCACCATAGCTTTTATTTTATGTTTATGCGATTTTTTGCGGAAAGCAGCTTTATAATCATATTGACTATATTTGATTCCATAGTATCTGTTCATTCCTCTTCTTTTTCCGAAGTAAGAATCATATACCCGCCCATTGATTTCTGTCCATGTATGTAAATTGTCTTTTCTTGAGGCTCTGGAACAGACATATACGTTTCTGTAGCCAATTACTTTCGCTATATATGCCATTGCACATGCGTATGAAATACAGTTGCCTGACCTGCGCTCAAAAAGATCGTTGGCATTTATCGCACACCAGGCATCTCCACCTTCACTGAGTGTTCTCCAGGCTCCCAGTCCATTGCACTTCATCCATCTGTAACAGACCTTAAGCTTCTGTGTTTTGCTCATGCCACTGGTTGTAACTCCGTTTACAATCCTTCGCGCATTCTGATAAGCCTTCAGATCATTTAACTGCTCTCTGTTGAGCTTTTTACCAGATGGTGACAGATAACGGGATCCTTCTTTGATTCCCTGGACATGTCCATTGTTCTCAATGTAATATGTTTTTCCTGCACTAGTCACATTTTTTCGCTGCAACACACCATTGGCATTGAAAAAATAATAATTCATACCTACTTTCTGACACCCTTTGACAAACTTTCCATTTCTCTGGTACTTTCGTCCATTAGCTGTAGTGACCCATCCACTCCGCATTCCGGATGTGAAATCTGCTACACTTTCTTTCATTCCTGCTGCACTTACTGTTTCTGTCATAACCGGAGATATTACCAGAAGTGCACATATAGCTACTGTCAGCATGCTCTTTTATTTTTTTCATAATACACCTTTCTATTTCATATTTGCAAAATGTTCTACTGCCTTTGTAAAGTTCTCAATTGTTTTGTCCGGATCTCCATGTTCAATTCCCTCCCGGACGCAGTGCTTGATATGACCTTCCAGCACCGCCTGATCTGCTTTATGCAGAGCCGATTTAGCTCTCTCCTCTTTCTGATTTAGCTCTGCACTCTGCGATCTTTTTCCTGCTGTCATTTCGTACTTCATTACGAAGTTTTGTCAGATATTCTGAAAACTGAACTTTGTCATTACCATAGGTCATCTGCAGGTCATACTCAAGCGGAATCCATGTAGAAATATCGGATTCATTATGCTGGATCAATGCCTCCAGATTGTCCAGTGCCTTATAAATTCTGGCTTCCAGTGTCTGACGTTCCTCCATCTCCTGGTAGAGTGCCTGCATTTCCTCTGCAAATGGCTTCGGAAGCTGTCTGACCCATTCTTTCAGTCGTTGTGCTTCTTTCTCCTCATCTGATTCTGTCTTTTCGAATGTAGGAATATCACCTGTAAAAGCTTCTCCAAGATCATGAATCAGACACATTTTCATTAGTTTCTCTATATCAGCTTCCGGGAATTCATCGCTGACAAAATATGCCATCAATGTGATTCTCCATGAATGCTCTGCGACACTTTCTCTCCTACCGCCTGATGTGTAACAGTGTCTTGTCGCATCTTTCAGTTTCTCTGCTACGGCCAAAGCCTCCAGCAATCTGACTGGTTCCATATGTGTGTCATCCCTTTTATTTATAATCGCCTTATTATAGCATCTTTTTCTCAATAAAACTACGTTTAAAATATTAATTTTTACTAAAAAAACCGGTCCATTTCTGAACCAGTTTTTTAGATTTTCTCAGGAAAGTTTTTTTCTTTGTAACCGGAGATAAGGTGTAAACACCATAACTTACATTATAGTTTCTGCTGTAGCTCTTGGCTTCTGCAAAAAGTGGATCGTATACACGTCCATTGATCTCTGTCCATGCATGAGAGTTGTCGTCGCTTCTTACACCATCTGCACAGATATAAACATTTTTGTAGCCGAGGGCTTTTGCAAGGTATGCGAAAGCGGATGCATCTGCGATACAGTCACCACAGCCGCGTTCAAAATGATCGTTTGCCTGTACTGCGTACCATACCGGACCACCCTGATCGAAACGTCTCCATGTAAAATAATATTTGCTCATAACCCAGCGGAAACATGCTTCCAGTTTCTGGCTTTTGGACATTCTGCTGTTGGTAACCTGATTTATTACATTTCTTGCATTCTGATATGCTCTGAAATCCAGGGCTTTGTTTGCTGACATTGCCTTTCCGTTGTTATAATAAAAAGTGGAACCTTTCCTCCAGCCTGTTACATGTGCGTAGTCGTCAATAAAGTACTGTACACCCTTGTAGGTTGTGTTTTTCTGTGCTTTAAATCCGTTTTTATTAAAAAGATAAACATATTTGCCGATCTTATGACAGCCTGTAATGTATTTGCCGTTTTTGAAATATCTCATTCCACCGGTTTTGAGTTTGTACCAGCCTTTGATCGTGGTCTTTTTCTTTGTTGTTGTGGATGTTGTCTTTTTTGTTGATGTGGTTGCTGCACTGGCTGTTTCTGTAAATGTCGGTACTGTCGTCATGAGCATCGCGCAGAGACAGAATGCCAGTATCTTTTTCATTTTTTTCATGTTAAACATGACCTCTCTTAAAAATTTATTTTCCATACAATACCGAGGAGGCTTCTCCCAGGCGATTGTATAGTTTTACTGCATCATCAATATGCGGGGTTCCTGCCTGATATGCACCGGCAGTTACCAGTATGTATTCTATGTCGTCAATTTCTGCAAAGCTTGCAAGACAGCAGCCTGCTTCACTGGTGAATCCTGTTTTGCCGCCCAGGATCTGCCCATCGATGACTGTTGTGTCGGATAAGTTCTTGAACATGGTGCTGTAAAAAGTGAAACCATCCGGGTGCACGTTGGTTGCCTGTGTGGAATGATAGGGGCTTTCTATGATCTCACGAAAGGTGTCATTCTTGAGAGCGTAGTGCAGAAGGGTTGCGATGTCCTTTGCGGTGCTGTAATGGTTATCTGCGTGGAGACCTGTTGTGTTGCAGAAATGGGTATTGTCTAAGCCGAGTTTTTCGGCTTTCTGGTTCATCAGGTCTACGAAGCATCTTCAGAGCCGGCGATCGTGACGGCGAGGGCGCGGCAGCACTCTGCTCCGGAGGGGAGCATGACGCCGTAGAGATAGTCTATTGCGGGGGCGGTTTCACCGGGCTGGAAACCTGCCTGGGTTGCGTCCTGGGCGTAGAGGTCGGCTACCATATCGTTGGTTAGGGTGATCTGCTGATCCAAATCGCTCAGATTCTCTATTGCTACGATTGTGGTCATGATTTTGGTCATGGAGGCGGGATACATTTGGGTATCGCCGTTTATGTCGCCGATGACTTTGCCGGTGCCTGCCTGCATGAGAACTGCGTAGGAGCTGTTGATGCCGGTGATGTCCAGCTCCTGGACTGATGGTTTTGTTAGTTGGTTTATCCAGATGGTGATCTGGGTGCCGAAGCCGAAGTTCTGGGAGAATACCAGAAGGAGTGAAACTACTACCAGGATTTCTGCTATTAGGATGATGATTTTACTTTGTAAGGAATTTTTTCTTCTTTTCTTTGTCAAACTGACTCCCTCGTTTCCGAATTGTAGGTTTTGGGTTTTATTTTATCATTTTAGCATAAAATGGTGTAATTTTGAATTTTTTTGTGTTTGGAAACATTAAAACCTTAGGGGTAGGCATCTCGAAGTCTGCGAAGCCGAAGCTCCCCCTTCTTAGCCACGCGGTTTTGGTATGGGGACGGGCGTGCCTGGGCGCCGCCCTGGGGATTGGGAAAATCATATTAAAAAAAAGACATCCCTGCTTGCGCGCGGGATGTCTCTCTTATTTATTTTAGGCAAATTTAACTGGGTTGACTTTGACTCCTGGTCCCATGGTTGGGGTAAGGACAACGCTTCTTAAGTACTGTCCTTTCAGGGTGCTTGGTCTAGCCTTTACAATTGCCTCCATGAGCGTCTGGAAGTTGTCGCTTAACTGTTCCTCAGTAAAGGAAGCTTTACCGATCGGAACATGGATGATATTGGTTTTGTCAAGACGGTATTCAATCTTACCTGCTTTAATATCATTGATTGCTTTTGTAACGTCCATAGTTACTGTTCCAGCTTTCGGGTTCGGCATGAGACCTTTTGGTCCGAGTACACGACCAAGACGTCCTACAACACCCATCATGTCTGGTGTAGCAACAACAACGTCGAAATCAAGCCATCCTTCGTTCTGAATTCTCGGGATGAGATCTTCTGCTCCTACGTAATCTGCTCCAGCTGCTTTTGCTTCTTCTGCTTTTGCGTCTTTTGCAAATACGAGAACACGAACTTTTTTACCAGTTCCATGAGGCAGAACTACTGCACCACGGATCTGCTGGTCTGCATGACGTCCATCGCAGCCTGTACGGATGTGAGCTTCGATAGTTTCGTCAAATTTAGCAACTGCTGATTTCTTTACAAGGCTGATAGCTTCAGCGGTATCATATAATGTTGCGCGGTCTACTGCTTTAGCAGCTTCCACGTATTTCTTTCCTCGTTTCATTTCTATAACCTCCTGTGGTAATTGCGGGAATTTCCCTCCCACTCACTTCAATTTGTAATTTCTCAGTCTACGACTTCGATTCCCATGCTTCTTGCAGTACCAGCGATCATGCTCATAGCTGCTTCAAGGGATGCTGCATTCAGGTCTTTCATCTTCAGTTCGGCGATTTCCTGAACCTGAGCTTTTGTTACTTTTGCAACTTTTGTTTTGTTCGGTACGCCGGAACCGGATTTGATGTTAGCTGCCTTCTTAAGAAGAACTGCTGCCGGCGGAGTTTTGGTTATGAAGCTGAAACTTCTGTCTGCATAAACAGTGATAACTACAGGAATGATAAGATCTCCCTGATCTGCTGTTCTTGCATTAAACTCTTTTGTGAACTGTACAATGTTTACACCGTGCTGTCCAAGAGCCGGACCAACCGGTGGTGCTGGAGTTGCTTTACCAGCAGGAATCTGTAATTTAATATAGCCTGTTACTTTTTTTGCCATTTTTCGGCACCTCCTATGTGGTATTGGCGGGGGTTGTTCCCTCCCACTTGAATGTGTTTACGCTTTCTTAATATCTGCGAAACTTATTTCTACCGGCGTTTCGCGGCCAAACAATTCAACATTGATAGTAACCGTCTGCTTCTGAGTGCTGAGCGCAGAAATAACGCCTGCGGTGTCCTTCCAGGCTCCGCCTGTTACGACAACCATGTCACCCTCTGCAAAATCTACCTGAATGTCTTCTTTCTTGATTCCTAACGGAAGCATTTCTTCTTCTGTAAGAGGAACCGGTTTGGATCCCGGTCCTACGAATCCGGTAACGCCTCTGGTGTTACGAACAACATACCAGGTATCATCATTCATGACCATGTTGAGAAGCACATAGCCCGGAAACATTTTTTTCTGGACCTGCTTTGCAGCACCGTTTCGCATCTCTACTACATCCTGCAGCGGAACGCGAACTTCCAGAATCTGGTCTTCCAGGTGTCTGTTTTCGATTGTTTTTTCAATGTTGGCTTTTACTTTGTTTTCATACCCTGAATAAGTATGAACAACATACCATTTTGCTTCTGACATACAATCACCGTTATCCTTATTTCATTAAAAGATTTACACCTTCCAGGATTGCAGAATCCATAATACTGATAATTACAGCAAGTACTACTGTAATGGCAACAACCGCAATGGTTTGTTTAACCAGTGTAGGTCTGTCAACCCAGACAATCTTTTTGAATTCCGATTGAAGTCCCTGAAACCATTTTTTCTTCTGACCAGTGCCAGCAGATTTTTCTTTCTCTTGCATAGTCTAACCTCACAATTCGTTACTGCTCACGAAGTGAACAGTCACCTTAATTCTTTGTGATTACTTTGTTTCCTTGTGCAGAGTATGGGTACGGCAGAACTTACAATATTTCTTTGTTTCAAGACGCTCAGGATGATTCTTTTTCTCCTTGGTCATATTGTAGTTACGCTGCTTGCACTCCGTACATGCCAATGTAATCTTAACGCGCACAACTTCCACCTCCAGTGTTTTCATTTGCGTGAGTCTTTCTTTTATTTTTTGCATAAAAAAAAAAGACCTAACTTCCATGTCGCCCGTCTAGTTTATCACACCTTATACATGAAGTCAAGTGTTTTGCTTTTTTTTATAGAAGTATTTCTTATAAAAATAAGTTTTCTCTTGTCAACGTTCCCTCTGTAGTGTATGATAAAAAAAGTCGAATGCCCTCAGTTTTCTGGGGGTCTATAATTTTATCAAAAATAAATATAGGAGCGGATTTTATGTTTAATCGATTCAAGGATGACTTGAAGAAGTACTGGAAGTACGCAATCTATTCTTCCAAGGCTCAGTTAAAATCCGAAATAGCCAATTCCTATCTGAACTGGCTGTGGTGGGTACTGGATCCTCTTTGTTTTATGCTGATCTATGTATTCATGTTCGGATATGTTTTCAAGTCCAATCAGCAGTACTTTGCAATTTTCGTCTTTATTGGTATCACTCTGTGGGACTTTTTTAATAAATCTCTTTTGCAGAGTGTCAAGGTAATCAAGGCCAATAAGCCGATCGTATCCAAAGTATATATACCGAAATTCATCCTTCTTTTTGTCAAGATGGGCGTTAACGGATTTAAGATGTGTATTTCCCTTCTTATTATTCTCGCATGATGCTTGTATTCAGAGTTCCTGTAACCTGGAATGTTCTGTATTTCATTCCTATTCTGATGACTCTGATTGTTATTGTATTTGGATTTTCCTGTTTTCTCCTTCATTACGGAGTATTTGTAGAGGATCTTTCCAATGTGCTGAACATTGTGCTGCGTTTCCTGTTTTATCTGACCGGTGTATTCTGGAATATCATGGACAGGCTCCCGGCACCTTACAACAATTATATCGGAAAGGGAAACCCTATTGCGTTTTTGTTGACTGCCTCCCGTGACTGCCTGATCTACGGCAAAACACCTCACAGGAAACTTCTTCTTATGTGGTTTGTTGTCGGAGTTATCATCAGTATCTTAGGTGTACGTAAGATCTACAAAAATGAAAACAGTTATGTAAAGGTGATATAATATGGAAGAGAAACATGCTATTGAAGTTACTGATCTGGTCATCAGCTACCAGAATCTCAAGAAAACTTCTATCAAAAAGAACCTGTTACAGTTCCACCGTCAGAAGGCTGACCGTTTTGTAGCTGTAAAGGGAATCTCCTTCTATGTTCGTGAAGGTGAGATCCTTGGAATCATTGGCAAGAACGGATGTGGTAAGTCCACCACATTGAACGCTCTGGCCGGCATCTTTTCTCCGGACAGCGGAACGATCGATCTGAAGGGACATTCCATTTCCCTTCTGTCCATTGGTGTTGGTTTCCAGCGTGAAATGACCGGAAGAGAGAATATCATTCTTTCCGGTATGCTCCTTGGCTTCTCCGAGGAGGAAGTTCGTGCAAAGGAAGCTGAAATTGTTGAGTTTGCTGAACTTGGTGAATTTATTGATATGCCTGTAAGGACCTACTCAAGTGGTATGTACTCCAAGCTGGCATTCTCTATCACCGCTATTCTGGAAACAGACATTATGCTGATCGATGAGGTCTTAAGTGTCGGTGACCAGAAATTCAAGAAAAAGAGTTACAACAAAATGAAAAGCCTGATCTCCAATAAGGAGCGTACTGTTATCATCGTATCCCACAGTATTGAGACTCTTCAGGAACTGTGTGATACCGTTATGTGGATGCATGATGGACAGATCAAACGAATCGGTGAGCCGAAGCCGGTTCTTGAAGAATATGTAGACTTCATGGAGAAGAACTAAAAAATGTGCTGGTCATCAGATGTGATCAGCACATTTTTTATACATAAACTTATTTGACATTTCTTAAGAAAAGATGATAAAACTTTTCCCTGGCTCCGCCCGGAATCATTCCGACTGTTGTACGGACCAGACAGTTCTTAATATATTCCTTACGGGTAATAAATTTCTTACAGTAAGATATCTCTGGAAACGCAGTACCCAGTGAAGATACTCTCTGCCGCCTCTGCGGTCATACATTCCATTTCCGGTACGCATATCAAGAATCACTTCCTGAACATTATATCCCTTGCACCCTTTACGCAACATACGCACCCACAGATAATAATCCTCAAATCCCGGGAAGTCCTGATAATTTCCCGCATGAAGAACAGCCTCCCTGCGGAACATCATACATGGATGATTAAAAGGATTTCTCTTCTTGGCATACTGCAGGATTTCCTCTGAAGTCCTCGGCAGCACTCTCAGGCGATCCATATCGCCCGGTTTCCGGGAAAATTCCTGCAAAGTACCACTCACCAGATCATATCCATCACGTTCTATGATGCGGAACTGTCTCTCGCATCGATCTGGTCTGCTGATGTCGTCACTGTCCATTCTGGCGATCACAGAACAGCGGCATCTTGGAACGCCTACATGTAAGGCATTCCCCAGCCCTTTATTCTCCTTGAGGCGAATAAGCTGAAGCTTTTCTCCCATCTGTTTCTGCGCCCATGTGATTACCTCATTCAGTTCATGGGACAAAGGTCCGTCACAGACAAGTACAAAATCTGAAAAAGGCAAAGTCTGATTCAGCATGCTCTCAATGCTCTGCCGCAAAACTCCGGATTTCTTTTCCATATACCGCCATCAGAACAGAATATGTCATCTCTGAATCTGTTCCCATACGATCACTCCTTAATTCTGGTATTATGATGGTTCATCTCCTGAGCGGACGGCGGATTCCAGTACTCTCCGTACATCTGGCGGAGAACAAAATCATAATCCTTCGGTCCTCTCAGCGAAATATCCTCAAACGGATAATCTGCACCTTTACCGTAGTGCTTCCTGTGGAACATTTCCTTGAGCTTGTGGATCCCCATAAAATTTACCAGATATGGTGAACTGTCATAGGAATATTTCTGCATCATACGATCCAGACGCTTCAGTTCTCTGTCTGTACGGAAAATCTTCTCTACCGGAAAGATCTTGCCTGCATTGATCAGGATCTGTTCATGCAGCGGTCTCTTCCGCTTGAGATCGACGTTTGTCGAAAACAGGGAATAATTTACCCTCGCTCTTGCGATCAGAAGCCGGAAGCAATGAAATTTACGAAGATATTTGTTGCCCGGCATTCCATCCAGAGGAAAAATATCGATCCATGCTTCTTTTTCCGCATCAACAGCTGCGGATTCATCGATCACCTTGACACGCTGTCTGTGATTCTCGGTACATAATGATGATAACCTTCTGTTTTCTTAAAGCTGCAGTAATGAAGGTATTCCGGAAGTTCTTTCTCTGCGATCTTCTCGAAGCGTCTGAAATCCGGTCTCGGCATTCCCACATCAATATCATCATCCACGGGATAAAGCCTTCATGTCTGACCGCACCCAGCAGTGTTCCTCCGAGTGCATAATAGCGCAGATGATGTTTCTTGCATATTCTCAGGAATTCTTTCAGAATGTCCAGCTCTACAAGCTGAAGTTTCCTGAGATCATTTTGATTCTCTGTTTTCTGTTCTGCCATGGTGAAGATCCTCCCCTGTAATTTCCTCTACGGAATCTTTCAGTGCATTTACCTGATTATCATCTACACCCTCAGAAACTTCCTTCTGGAAAAGATCTTAACTGTCATCAACAGAAGTTTCAGATCGAGGAAAAACGAATAGTTCTCAATATAAGAAGAGATCAAGTTTGAGTTTATCATATGGTGTCGTATTATATTTGCCATAAACCTGTGCATAGCCGGTAAGTCCTGCTTTAACTTTCAGACGATAATAAAATTCCGGAAGTTCCTTACGATATTCACGCATAATTGTCTTACGTTCCGGTCTCGGACCTACCAGGGACATGTCTCCCTTAAAGACGTTGAATAACTGCGGAAGCTCGTCCAGATGAAGATTACGAAGAACCTTACCGACCGGTGTGATCCTGGAATCATGTTTGGATGCAAGTCGCGCACCATGTTTCTCAGAATCCACACACATACTGCGGAATTTGCAGATCTTGAACGGCTTGCCACCAATAGTAAGTCTCTCCTGGAAATAAAATACAGGACCACCGTCGTATAATTTGACACACAATGCCGCGATCAGCATGATCGGAGATGCCACAACAATTCCAATCGCAGATACTACGATATCCAGAAGTCTCTTGGCTGCACGCTGTTCCACAGAAAGTCCCATGTTCTTAGCAACCAGAAGTGGTGTGTCAAAAAGATGGATACGTTCACTTCCCATCAGAATGACATCCGAGATCTTCGGACTCAGATAACAACGGATAGAATGTGCAAAACAGTGTTTCAGATAACGGTTCCTGATCTGTGAAGGAAGATCCCAGATGATAACTCCGTCATATTCCTTCATCAATCGATAAATTTCTTTCTCTCCTGCATCAATGTGAACCTTGCCGCTGATGTCATATTTATCCTTACGGGAATTCATCTTGTGAATCAGGTCCCCCGGATCTCTGTCCCCGTAGATCACCAGCAGTTTACGCGCACGGTAAAGTCTGGAATAAATATATCTTGACAGCCAGATCCAGATCAGAATGATCACAAACTGTACCAGCGTCATCTCCACCATCGGCCACGGATCAAGGAACCAGCGTTGATCAGGGTTATCTGGAAATATGTGATAACATTCGTACAGATCGTCGCGATCGTCATCGAATAAAATACATCGATACGCTTCAGGTAACCGACCTTGAGTCCTCCATATAATCTGGAAAACAGGACATTGATCAGGCATAGATCGCGATCAGCACCCAGTTACCTTTTCTCCAGAAAGGTTCAAAGATCAGACCACGGTAAAATCGTAACCAGATATACGCAAAACAGCTGTCTGGCGATCACCACAAGGCTTGCCAGACAGAAAACAACAAAGCGTTTAAAATCTTCTCGTCTTTTCACCAGAATACCTCTTATTCTAATCATATATTATTTCTTTTTCCTGACGTTGCTATTATAACGTATATCTTCTTTTCCGTCCAGTCATTGCAAATTGTTTGCCGTTTTTCCGCTCTTTCTGGGTGATGGTTTTATGGATTGTTTCCGACAATTTTTTATTCGTATTTTGTAGTATTTTGTAGTATTTTATGTGCATTTTACATGATTTTGTTTGTTTTTACTTATTTTTCCTTTTTTTTCATTTTTTTAATGCATTTTTTTACAACACGCAATTTTTTTTTTCTTCAATAAAATAGACTTTTTTTGCTCAAAAATGTAGAAATGTTTTTGTAAAAATTGTATAATAGGAGATATACAAGCATTATTAAAGGAAAGTGAGGGTTCACTATGAAACAAAACAACATGTTAGCGATGATCCTGGCTGGCGGCCGTGGCAGTCGTCTCCATGAACTTACCAACAAAGTTGCCAAACCGGCAGTTTCATATGGCGGTAAATACCGCATCGTTGATTTCCCGTTAAGCAACTGCGCTAACAGCGGTGTCGACATCGTGGGTGTTCTTACCCAGTATGAATCTGTCCTTCTGAACAGTTATGTAGCAGCAGGCGGTCGTTGGGGTCTTGATGCAAGAGAAAGCGGAGTTTTCGTTCTCCCGCCTCGTGAAAAAGCCGATGCTGATCTGGACGTATACAGAGGTACTGCTGACGCTATTTCTCAGAATATCGACTTTATTGACAAATACTCACCAGAATATCTTCTGGTTCTCTCCGGCGACCATATCTACAAGATGGATTATGACAAGATGCTGGATTACCACAAGGAAATGAATGCAGACGCTACCATCGCTGTTATCGAAGTACCGATGAAGGAAGCAAGCCGTTTCGGTATCATGAACACAGACGGTGACGGACGTATCGTTGAATTCGAAGAAAAACCTGAACACCCGAAGAGCAATCTTGCATCTATGGGTATCTATATCTTTAACTGGAAACTGCTTCGCAAGATCCTTCTTGCAGATATGAAGAATCCTGATTCTCACCATGACTTTGGTAAGGACGTTATTCCATGTCTCCTGAATGATAAGAAGACACTTGCAGCTTACAAATTCAAAGGCTACTGGAAGGACGTAGGAACCATCGATTCTCTCTGGGAAGCAAACATGGATCTTATCGATTCCCGCAACGAACTGAATCTGAACGATCCGGCATGGAAGATCTACACAGAAGACACATCCGCTCTTCCTCAGTACATAGGACCAAACGCCAAAGTAAATAAGGCCTTCATTACCCAGGGCTGTGTTGTAGAGGGTGAAGTAAATCATTCTGTACTGTTCACCGGATGTAAGGTCGGCGAAGGTGCCAAGATCATCGACAGTGTACTGATGCCAGGCGTAGAAGTAGCTGCAGGCGCAGTTGTACGGCGTGCTCTTGTTGCCGATAATGTCAAGATCGGTCAGGATGCTGTTGTCGGCAGCGCAGACAGTGAAAATATCGAACTCGTGTCCAAACGTGTAAAGGGGGTAGAATAATATGGCAAGAGCATTTGGAATTGTCACATCTTCCGGATCCCATGTTAATGTAGGAGGACTTCAGCAGTATCGTCCGATCGGTGCTTTCTCCTTCCTTGGAAGATATCGTGTCATCGACTTTCCTATTTCAAATATGAGCAACAGCGGCATCGACCGCATTCAGGTATATGTAAAGAACAAACCGCGTTCTCTGGTAGAGCACCTCGGAACCGGCCGTCATTACAACATCAACTCCAAGCGTGGTAAACTCCAGCTTATGTTCTCCCAGAACAGCTCAGAGAACGATGTATACAATACAGATATCGCAGCTTTCGCTGAAAACCTTGAATTCATCGAGCGTATGCATGAACCCTATGTGATCATCGCTCCTGCTTACATGGTATACGCTGCAAACTACAGTGAACTTCTTCAGGCACATATTGATTCCGGTGCGGACATTTCTCTTCTGTATCATTCCGTTGATAACGCAAGAGAATCTTTTCTGAACTGCGATATCCTGAACCTGAACAAGCAGAAAGGTGTCGAATCCATCGAAAAGAACCGCGGAAGTGCTCAGAAACGCAATATCTTCATGGATACCTATATCATGAACAAAGAGCTTTTCATTGACCTCATCAAAAAAGCCAAAAAGATCTCTTCCATGTACACTCTGCCGCAGATCGTAGCAGCTTCTCTTGGAGATCTGGATATCCGTGGTATTGCACACAGAGGATACTTTGCATCTATCACTGACTTTAACAGTTATTACAATGCAAACCTCTCTTTGATCGATATCAAGACTGCTGAGGGACTGTTCAATCCGGAATGGCCAATCTACACCAGAACCAACGATTCCTGCCCGACTCAGTATCTTGAGGGAGCAGATGTTAAGAATTCCGTTATCTCCAACGGCTGCATCATCGAAGGAACCGTAGAGAACTCCGTAATCGGACGTGGCTGCCAGATCAAACCTGGTGCTGTCGTTAAGAACAGTGTTGTACTTGCTCATACTGTAGTTGGTGAGAATGCACACATTGAGAATCAGGTTATGGATAAATGGGCCAGGGTTATCCATGGCAATGAGATCATTGCTGAGGAGGGACATCCTGGATATATCCGCAGAGATGATATACTGTAATCCAAACTTCTTTTAATAAAATGAAAAATACCCGGCGGGCAGTTTGTCCATCGGGTATTTTTTCGTCTCTGATCCTTTTTTATAAGATAACGGTAATCGTTAATCCTCTGCCATTTTTGTTCTCTGCCGTGATACTGGGATTCTCCGCTTTCCATTTCCATGACCTCTGTGTTTGCATCAATGATCGTCAGTGGTGTCTTGAGCTCGTGGCTCGCGTCTGTGATAAAGCGTTTCTGTTTCTGGATACTCTCTTCTACCGGTCGGAATACCATCCTGGAAAGATCACTACCAGCAGAAAGACGTATTTTGCTCCGTCTTCTGTCTCCGTCACTCTGTAGCGGTAGATTCCCTGGAATCCTGTGGTTTTGTTTTTTTGCTGAGCTGTCTGTGTGTATTCCTCGGCAGTCTCCTCATCAACCGCTGCGATCCTGTCCAGATCACAGTCTGTGACTTCTCCGTTCTCATCCACAGTCACAGTAAAATAGCGCGTCTCAAATGGTGTCTCCACAGAAAAACGACTCTTGTCTTTTTTATTATTCTCTGGTTTCGCCGGTGGAGTTTCTGTGTCGTCCTGCTCATGCCATGACGGCTCCTCCGGGAATTTCCCGTCGTTCTGTTCGAGAAGTGCTGTCATTTCATCTGCACGGTCCAGCATTTCTCTGTAATTGCTGAAATTGACAACGCCCATGATGGCGGTGAGCACCAGCATGGTCGAAAGCATTGCCACTAGAATAAATTTTTTTTCTTAAATCCCGTATCATGACTGTATCTCCAGATAATAGCCCTGTCCTCGTGCTGCTTTGATCTTCACGTTACGGTCTGTTGAGATCACCTGACTCGGGTTTGCCGCAAGGAGTTCCATGACCTGAAACTCCTTGTTTGGCAGTCTGCACGCATCTGTGGGGATTTTAGTTCAAAGGTGGTGCAGTCAAGGGAAAGATTTCCGACTTTTAATGTTGAGCTGACGGCTGCTGTCCGAGGAACTATCGGTAGATTCTGCCGCTGTCGCCGCGGAGTTTCCTGCTGCGTAAACGCTTGCTGTTGACATACTTAATACTAATCCTAACATTACTGCTACATATTTTTTCTTCATAAAAAGTTCCACCTTTCTGTGTTCGTTTTCGATAAGTACACTATACAGGTGGAACTTAATTTTACTTTAAAGTAGTTGTAAAGATTTTGTGATCAACGATAATATCTTTTTCCACTGAATGCTGTCACTACGCACTCAATCCCCTCAAGGATCAGATAAGAGCCAACCAGCACTCCCATGGAAAGAATCGTGACCATCGGCCGGAACACCAGCATAATCCCGACGATCAGCCCAAGAATATTCAGGATCAGGGAAAGTGTGTAGTAAGTACTTCCAAAATGCATCTTCATATACTGCAGATGCGAAAGTCTGGAAATACAGTGTGCAATGATCCAGATCGGAAGGATCATTGCGATCGCCCAGGTTCCTGCACTCGGATGTACCATCAGCATAAAACCTGCCATGACACCCAGAATTCCAGTCACAAGGGAAATGATCGGTCCGAAACCGGTGAAACGTTCCATTTTAACATACAGAACAATATCAGCGATTCCACTGAAAACTGCGATCAGTCCACACAGTACTACGATCCAGGTAATAATGCCTACCGGCTGTTTAATGATAAAAATCCCAAGAATGATCAGAACGATTCCCAAGATCAGCTCTGTCCATCCAATGTCAGACTGTCTTCTCATGATCGTTCGCCTCCTTTGTTTCACTTCCGTTCAGGATCGCCATAAACTCATCTCCCGTGATCGTCTCTTTTTCATAGAGATAATTAGAAAGTTCATCAAGTTTCTGGCGGTTGTCCAGAAGGATCTTTTTCGCTTTTTCATGTTCTCTCTTGACGAGTTCAACTACCTGACGGTCGATCTCTTTCTGCGTATCTGCGGAGCATGCCAGAGATGCATCACCACCAAGGTACTGATTTGTCACCGTTTCCATTGCCACCATGTCAAAATCATCGCTCATACCATAACGGGTGATCATAGAACGTGCGATCTTGGTCGCCTGCTCGATATCATTAGAAGCACCTGTGGTCACTTCGCCGAATACAACTTCCTCTGCGGCACGTCCACCGGTAAAAGTCGCGATCTTGTTTTCCAGTTCTTTCTTTGTCAGAAGGTATTTATCCCCCTGTTCTACCTGCATGGTATAACCAAGTGCACCGGAAGTTCTCGGAATGATCGTGATCTTCTGGACAGGTGCGGAATGTGTCTGCATTGCTGCGACAAGAGCATGTCCGATCTCGTGATATGCGACAACTCTCTTCTCCTGATCGGAAAGTACGGCATTTTTCTTCTGGTATCCTGCGATAACGACTTCGATGCTCTCTTCAAGGTCTGCTTCTGTCACAACTTCGCGGTTGTCGCGGACTGCACGAAGAGCTGCTTCATTGACAATATTGGCAAGTTCCGCACCGGAAGCTCCGGATGCCATTCTTGCGATCGTATGGAAATCTACATCATCAGAAAGCTGAACTTTCTTTGCATGTACTTTAAGGATTGCTTCACGGCCTTCAAGATCCGGAAGTTCCACAGGTACACGGCGGTCAAAACGTCCCGGACGGGTCAATGCCGGGTCAAGAGATTCCGGACGGTTGGTCGCTGCCAGAATGATAACACCATTGTTTCCTCCAAAACCATCCATCTCTGTAAGAAGCTGGTTCAGAGTCTGCTCACGTTCATCATTGCCGCCTGCCATCTGACCGTCACGTTTCTTGCCGATGGCATCGATCTCGTCGATAAATACGATACAAGGAGCCTTTTCTTTTGCCTGGCTGAAAAGATCACGGACTTTGGATGCGCCCATTCCGACGAACATCTCGACAAATTCAGAACCGGACATGGAGAAGAACGGTACATCAGCCTCTCCGGCTACCGCTTTTGCCAGCATAGTCTTACCAGTACCTGGAGGGCCTACGAGCAGGACTCCTTTCGGCATGGAAGCACCGACTTTGGTGTATTTTTCCGGATTGTGAAGATAATCAACGATTTCCTGAAGATTTTCTTTTGCTTCTTCCTCACCTGCAACATCGCTGAAATGAATTCCTTCGGTTGATGGTACATAAACCTTGGCGTTGCTTTTTCCCATTCCAAATGCCATAGAATTCTTGCCGCCCGCCTGGTTCATCATTTTGCGGCCCATATACTGGCCAAGTGCGATAAAGATCACCAGCGGAAGAATACCTGTGAGCAGAAAACTTGCCAGCGGTGATATCTGCTGATCGATCTCCTTGGAAAACTTCGCTCCGGCATCGTAAAGACGCTCTGTCAGAGTCGGGTCGTCCATCACACCTGTTTTGTAAACGATATTCGAGTCATCCTTGTCTGTAAAAAGGATCTGATTGTCCTCAATCTGGACATCCTCAATCTTTTTGTCTTCAATCTTTGACATAAAAGTTCCATAATCTACTTCCCTGACCATGCTCTTCGTGATCATCGGTGTCACGATCACGTTAAAAATGACAAGGACCAGAAGCACGATTCCGTAATAATAAAGCAATGGCTTCTTTGGTGATTTCACTTCTTTCATGAAACAGTTCCTCCTTACCCTGGTTATCTTTTAATTCATTATCCATTATATCCCAGATCCGGTCTTTTTTTATATAGACAAAATCCGCAATATGTTCGATTTTGTCACACATTGCGGATTCTGTCCTACGTTTCTTTTTTTATGAAATTTATCAGAATTTGCGAAAACGCGCATATCTCATTTCAAGGAGTTCTTCTTCTGACAGAACTGTATACTGCTTAAGAAAAGCACGGATTCTGTCATCCAAACGCTCTGTCACCTGCCACAGACTTTCAGGAGTCAAATTCTCCGGTTCCGGGATCACCTGCTCGATGATGCCTTTCTGATAAAGGTCAGATGCTGTCAGTTTCATAACTGCTGCTGCTTCTTTGGCTTTGGTGCTGTCTTTCCAGAGGATGCTTGCAAAACCTTCCGGTGAAAGGATGGAATACACGGAGTTTTCCAGCATCCATACCTGATCTCCGGCCGCAAGTGCAAGGGCACCGCCGCTTCCGCCTTCGCCTGTCACGATAGACAGAACCGGCGTCTTCAGTCCGGCAAGTTCCCGGAGATTACGGGCAATTGCCTCGCCCTGTCCCCGTTCTTCTGCCTCGATCCCGCAAAATGCTCCCGGGGTATCCACGAAACAGATGACCGGTCGGTGAAATTTCTCTGCCTGTTTCATCAGACGAAGAGCTTTGCGGTATCCTTCCGGCATCGGCATGCCAAAGTTGTGCGCGATATTTTCTTTTGTGTTGGTTCCTTTTTCCTGCACGATGACAGTGACTGGTCTTCCATGGAATTTTGCGATCCCGCCGATAACTGCCCTGTCATCTCCGTAGTTTCGGTCTCCGTGGAATTCCATGAAATCAGTAAAAAGTGCTTCTATATAATACTGCCGGACGGACGGTCTGTCTTTCGTGAAAGCTGGACACGTTCCCAGGCTGTGAGGTACGGGTTGATGCCTGCGTGGGCAACATCGGATTTCGGTGAAAATTCATCCTTATTTATATAAGAAGCTTTTTCATTTTCCGAAGTACTGTCTGCGCTCTGCCCCTCATGCATCTCCAGGATCTTTCCAAGTGTTTCTTTCAGATCCTCACGTCTTACAATGTCATCCACAAAACCGTGCTCTACAAGAAATTCTGCTCTCTGAAATCCCTTCGGCAGTTTCTGGCGGATCGTCTGCTCAATGACACGCGGTCCTGCGAATCCGATCAGTGCTCCCGGTTCTGCCAGAATGATATCTCCCAGCATTGCAAAACTTGCCGTCACACCTCCAGTCGTAGGTTCCGTCAAAACACTCACATAAAGTAATCCTGCTTTACTGTGGCGTTCCAGTGCCGCCGATGTCTTTGCCATCTGCATCAGAGATGTAATGCCTTCCTGCATTCTGGCTCCGCCGGAACAGGCAAAAATGATGACCGGAAGTTTTTCTTCCGTTGCACGCTCTACTGCTCTGGTGATTTTTTCACCGACAGCCCAGCCATGCTCGCCATCAGAATCTTCCGTCGCAGACTGCGATCACGGCCTCTCTGCCGTTTATTTTGCC
>ENA-OQIM01000254-OQIM01000254.1-human-gut-metagenome-genome-assembly--contig:-NODE-254-length-19452-cov-1.549288_pt1 | contig 19452 bp, 26 predicted proteins | sample MGYA00242579_ERZ504744 | MGnify/ENA primary metagenome ERZ504744 (study PRJEB26092, sample SAMD00036441) | human gut metagenome | host: Homo sapiens | study: EMG produced TPA metagenomics assembly of...
ATTGGTTTGCATAGCTTCGGATTCGTCATCCGCTTCATCATCAAACGGACAGAGAAGAAACATACGGCTGAAATAAACAAACTGAACGCCAACAAGGAAAAAGAAGTACACGAAGCCAAAATCAAGTTCTTCACCATGATAGCCCACGAAATACGCACACCGGTATCCCTTATCATAGGACCTTTGGAGAAAATAATGAAATCCCCCGTGTCCCTGCCGTCTACAGTACGCGACGATCTAAATATTATTGACCGTAACAGCCAGCGTCTGCTGTTCCTGGTAAACCAATTGCTGGATTTCCGGAAGGTGGAACAGGAAGGAATGAAAATGAAGTTTGCTTCCCAAAATATCCACCAACTGCTCAAAGCGGTTTGTGAACGTTTCGAACCTTTCATCGCCCAACATGGAGCACGGCTTACTGTGGAATATCCTGAAGCATATTTCACAGCTATAGTAGACAGTGAAGCGGTAACCAAACTAGTCAGCAACCTGTTAACCAATGCCAGTAAATACACAAAAGATGAAGTTACTCTTACCTGTATCGTACAGCCGGAACAACATACTTTTTATAATCCGAGTGACAGATAACGGCATAGGGATCAGCAAAGAAGAACAAAAGAAGATATTCCATCCGTTCTATCAGGCTATGGATAACAAGCCGGGAACAGGTATCGGCCTCAGCATTGTCAAAAGTATTGTAGAATCACACAATGGCTGCATTGAAGTGGAATCCGAAGTGAACAAAGGGTCATCTTTTATCGTAACACTGCCTGTAGAACAAGCACAAGTCCTGCCACAGGATACGGGCACATCACTATTGAACAACCCAGCCATTCCCGAAGGAATCTTGCAAGAGGACCTCTCCGGTTCTCCTATCAAACATAAACCAACCATGCTGATTGTGGATGATAATGAGGAAATGTTGAATTTCCTTTCGAGTAGTCTGGCTGATAAATACAGCATACTTACCGCAGAAGACGGTATAGAAGCATTAAATAAACTCAAAGAAAACGAAGTGACACTCATTGTAAGCGACTGGATGATGCCACGCATGGACGGAGTGGAATTCTGCAAAGCGATAAGGACTAACCAAACTACCAGTCATATACTCATCCTGCTAACGGCCAAGACAGATACCAACTCCAAGATAGAAGGTATGGATTGTGGTGCAGATGCCTACATAGAGAAACCTTTCTCCATGCAATACTTGGAAGCATGTATCAAGAATCTGGTAGACTTGCGTAATCTGCTGCGTCAGAAATTCTCGAAGATGCCGCTGGTTCCGCTGAACAGCATTGCCAATAATTCTATGGACGACAAGTTCCTTACCCGCATGAATGAAATCATAGAAGAGAATTTCTCCAATCCGGAATTATCCGTAGATTTCCTGGCCGAAAAGTTGTGTATCAGCCGTTCGGGTCTGTTTGCCAAAATTAAAACATTGGCCAATATCACCCCTAATGAACTGATTCAAGTGGTACGTTTGAAAAAAGCAGCGATCTTGCTAGCAGAAAACAAATACCGCATTAATGAAATCTGTTATATGGTAGGATTCAATAATCCGTCTTATTTCTCCAAGTGTTTCCAGAAACAGTTCGGCATGAAACCGGGGGAATTTGTAAACGGGAAAAGAGAAGAATAAAAACTAATCAAAAATCATTCCCTAAAAATAAAAAATCCGGTTTCCCCTTTTCAGAGAAACCGGATTCATGATGAACGAGTGATTTTATTTCAATCAATAATTATTCTTCTTCACTTCGAAATAAGCTTGCGGATGCAGACATGCAGGACATACTTCAGGAGCTTCCGTACCTACATAAATGTAACCGCAGTTACGGCACTGCCATACAGTTTCTTCCGCTTTCTTGAATACTGTGCCTTCTTCCACATTCTTCAATAAAGCCAGATATCTTTCCTCATGCCCCTTTTCAGCTTCAGCGATTCTGCGATACATAGTAGCGATAGCAGGAAAACCTTCCTGATCGGCCACATCAGCAAAGTGAGGGTAATCAGTAGTCCATTCTTCATTTTCACCGGCAGCCGCAGCTTTTAAATTCTCCATAGTGGTACCAATGATACCTGCAGGATAGCTGGCAGTGATTTCTACCATACCACCTTCCAACCATTTAAACATACGTTTCGCATGTTCCTTTTCCTGATCAGCTGTTTCAGTAAAAATAGCAGCAATCTGTTCATAACCTTCTTTCTTTGCTGTACTTGCAAAGTAAGTATAACGCATTCTAGCCTGTGACTCACCTGCAAATGAAGTCAGCAAATTTTTTTCTGTCTGTGTACCTTTTACGCTCTTAGCCATAATAATTAGTTTTATTAGTTAGTTATTATTCAATCATCTTTGGTAATACAAAGATATATCTTTTATTCCAAAATTGTATTCATTACAATTATATTTTTATATTTAATTAAACGTTCACTTTATATAAAATAAACAAGAACACCTATATTTGTGTTCACAACAACATTAACATTTTTCATTATGAAAAGCATCATCAAATTATTCACTTTTCCCCTCCTTACTATAATAGGATTTAATTCGTGTGCGTCCATACCGTTAAAGGTCGGAGAATCTGAAAACAACTCCACTTACACTGTCAGCTATCTGTTTGAACATGACGGTTGCAAGGTATATCGTTTTTACGATAAAGGAAATTACGTTTACTTTACTACGAGAGGAGATGTAACCAGTATCACAAATGATTCTACCGCCCAACGCACCATTACTATCAACAAAACACCCTATGAATAACAAAAATACGAATTTAAATAGAATAATACCTTAATTTATACATTAATTTTATCTACTTTTGCAACTCGTTTAAAATCATAGCATAAAGTAGTTGACAAATGAAAGCATTTGAATTCAAGCCGAAGCTCTTCACTACCCTACAGAATTATTCAAAAGAGAGCTTCATGGCCGACCTTATGGCCGGAATTATCGTAGGTATTGTTGCACTTCCACTAGCTATCGCATTTGGTATCGCTTCGGGAGTTTCCCCAGAAAAAGGCATCATCACTGCTATTGTAGCAGGATTTATCATCTCTTTATTAGGAGGAAGCAAAGTACAAATAGGCGGACCTACCGGAGCATTTATCGTAATTATCTATGGTATCATCCAAGAATACGGCATCAGCGGATTAACAGTAGCAACTCTTATGGCAGGAGTACTCCTTATTTTATTAGGTGTATTCAAGCTGGGAGCTGTTATCAAATTTATTCCTTATCCCATTATTGTAGGATTTACCAGTGGTATTGCCGTCACCATTTTTACGACACAGATTGCCGATATCTTCGGACTGAACTTCGGAGGAGAAAAAAGTACCGGGAGACTTTATAGGCAAATGGATGATTTATTTCCGTCATTTTGATACTGTTAATTGGTGGAACGCCATTGTCAGCATAGTCAGTGTCCTGATCATCGCACTGACTCCCCGATTCTCAAAAAAAGATCCCAGGCTCGCTGATTGCCATCATTGTAGTGACTATTGCCGTATACCTGATGAAGACATACGGCGGAATCACTTGCATCGACACCATTGGCGACCGTTTTACCATTCAGTCACAGTTGCCGGATGCAGTAGTACCCAAATTAGATTGGGAAGCTATCAAGAATTTATTTCCGGTTGCCATCACCATCGCTGTACTAGGAGCCATAGAATCTCTGTTGTCTGCTGCCGTAGCTGATGGTGTCATTGGTGACCGTCACGATTCAAACACGGAACTGATAGCCCAGGGCGCAGCAATATTATCGCTCCACTGTTTGGCGGTATTCCTGCTACAGGAGCCATCGCACGTACCATGACCAATATCAACAACGGTGGAAAATCACCTGTTGCAGGTATCATTCATGCAGTCATTCTGTTGCTGATTCTCTTGTTCCTGATGCCTCTGGCACAATATATCCCGATGGCCTGTCTGGCAGGTGTATTGGTGATTGTTTCTTATAACATGAGCGGCTGGCGTACTTTCAAGGCGTTGCTGAAGAATCCGAAATCAGACGTCACCGTACTACTGATCACTTTCTTCCTGACTGTTATCTTTGATTTAACCGTAGCTATTGAAGTAGGTTTGCTTATTGCCTGTGTATTGTTCATGAAAACGTGTCATGGAAACAACAGAAATATCGGTTATCAAAAATGAAATCGACCCCAATAATGAATCCGATCTGGAAGTGCACGAAGAACATCTCATGGTTCCCAAAGGTGTGGAAGTATATGAAATCAATGGTCCCTACTTCTTTGGTATCGCTACCAAGTTTGAGGAAATCATGTCCGAACTGGGCGACCGTCCCAAAGTACGGATTGTACGTATGCGTAAAGTACCATTCATTGACTCTACCGGTATTCACAACCTGACTAATCTATGTGAAATGTCTAAAAAAGAAAATATTCAGATTGTGCTTTCGGGAGTGAATGAAAAAGTGCATCAAATTCTTGAAAAATCAGGATTTAATGAATTACTGGGAAAAGAAAATATCTGCCCTAATATTAATGTAGCACTGGAAAAGGCAAAGGGCATTATAGAAGAATAAAACGGACTACTCTATTAAAAGAATTTATCTATGGAAAAGAGGATACTCCCGATAGCTGGAATATCCTCTTTCTCATCTAAATACTTCAGGTTGGTACTACTCCACCAAAGAGTGGCATGAATAGAATGCCAATATCCGTTCTTTCAGCAAATAGGTATATTTAGTCTGTGATTGTTGGGACAACGCATCTGCTAATTTCATTTTTATCTCATTATACTCATATACAGCCGACTTTCCAGCCATATACTTCTCTAACGCATACCGATGCGCCTCCCGATTGGCAGCTACCGCTTTGGTAGTAGATTCGTATTTCTCAAAAGCTGCCAACGCATCCATATATGCTTTCTCAATATCCTTATAGAGACTTTTCTTTTCATTTTCCAATGACAAGCGGGCATTATTCTCTTCCAAACGCGCTGTTTTTACCTGATTCCTCGTAGAGAAGCGGTCAAAAAAGAGGGATGCTTAATGTGAAATAAATGCTTTTCTGCATATTGTTTTTTAAACTGCTGATAAAAAGACGGATTCATTGCACGACGAGAATAATAGTAACCGGTATTGATTCCGGCACCCAAAAAAAGCTGTGGGTAATATCCCGACTTGACAACTTTTGTACTTTTCACTTTACTCTGCAAAGAATAATGAGCTTGCTTTATCTGAGGCATACAGCTTAATGCCGAGGCGTAAATCCCCTCAGGAGTGACAGACTCCATAGAAACTATACTTTCATCCAAAGAATCTACATCAAAATACTCCTCACCCTTCAACTCCATCAATTGCATCAAGTCAAGAAAAGAAAGCCGCAGCGAGTTCCTAGCTTCAGTAGCCACCAGCTCATCATCAGCCAATTGAGCTTTCACATCATATAATTGAGACTGCGGAACTTTTCTATTCTCTATCAAAATCCGTGTTCTGATTTCTTGTTCTTTTGTCAATCCGGATTTGTTCTTGAGCGATACGATAGATTTCTTTATTCAACAGTATCTGAAAATAATAGTTAGTTACATTGAGTGACAAATTGTTTTCTATCAATTCCTTATTTGCCTCAGCCGCCAATATATCGAATTTATTCCGGGTAATGGATGCACTTGTTTTGAATCCGGTAAAAGAGGCATTTCAGCACTGGCAGAGAATGAAGAATTTTGTATGTTGCTATCTTCATACGTATTATCCTGATTCAAGGCCCTGCCAAAAGAAAAACGTTGTGAAGCTCCTACATTCAGGTCGGGCAGAAAACTGCTCTTCAGCGTATTTCTCTCTACTTTCAAACTTTTAATCCGGTTTTGACTCTGCTTCACCTCTATATTGTGCAGTATGGCATAATCTATACATTCTTTGAGACTCCACTTCTTATTTTGTGCTTGTATATTCGCTATAAATACGATGGCTGCAACAGCTGCAACTATTAACTTTTTCATACTGCTCATTCTTTAACCTATTTCATCAAACTGTTCCTTCCATAAACGATGATACATCCCATTCGAATTGAACAATTCTTCATGAGTACCTGCCTCGATTACTTGCCCCTTATCAATCACCACAATCTTATCAGCATTCTTCACTGTACTCAACCGATGAGCAATCACGATAATCGTTTTCCCCTTCCGTGCCAATGCATCCAGCGTCTGCTTTACATAGCGTTCGGAAATAGAATCAAGCGAAGACGTTGCCTCATCGAAAATAAGTATCTCCGGTTCCTTATACAAAGCACGCGCTATGCAAGCCGCTGCCGCTCGCCACCCGACAAGGATGCACCATGTTCACCGATATAAGTCCGGTAGTCCTTAGGCAAACCATCTATAAAGTCCTTCAAGCCAAGTTGTTCTGTCAAATCTACAATTTTCTTCATGTCCGGATGCAAGTCGCCTACCGCTATATTCTCTGCAATGCTGCCGGCAAATAATTCAATCTGTTGAGGTACTGTTCCCACCCGGCGACGAAGGCTGCGATTGTCTATTTGCGCAATATCATAATCGCCTATGCGAATGCGACCCTCCTGTATAGGATAAATATGCTGTAACAACGAAATCAAAGTCGTCTTGCCCGACCCGCTTTCTCCCACTATGGCAGTAGTCTTCCCCTTTTCTATCTTCAAGCCCAATTCCTTGAACACATCCTTGCGCGAACCATAGCGAAACGAAACATTCTCAAACGTAATATCGCCTACCATATCCGGTTCTAATATTATCTTTTGATTATTATCCTGTTCGCGTTCCAAGTCCATAATCTGGAATAAGCGGTCGGCGGCAATCAGTGCATCCTGAATAGTCTGATTGGAAGAAATCAGCGAGCCGATAGGAGAAATTACATAACCAACCAAGGAATAAAACACCATCAGAGCGCCGGGTGTCAACTCCTGATCGACCACTAAAATACTTCCTAACCAAAGAACGGCAATCGTAATGCCGGTAGATACAAACTGAATACCGCCTTGCGCCATAATGGATCCATAAATACTGCGATACGTATTCTTTAATAAATGTACAAAACGAGTTTCCGTTTTCAAATTGGCATATTCCTCTATACCGAATCGTTTGATAGTAGAAATAGAATTAAGAGACTCCACCAATTGCGCTTCCAAATCAGCACTACTTTCCATAATACCGCGCTGATATTTCCGGTTCAATTTATTAAATCCCCAGAAAATAAGCAAGAATAAGGGCAGACACTAATGTAATCAATGCCAGCTCCCAGGAATAAACGAACATAAGGCACACAGAGAAGACAAGAATCATGATATTAACCACCAGATCCAACGAAACATTATTGATAAAATTACGGATTTTCACCGCATCATTGACGCGTGAAATAATTTCACCTACGCGCATCGTATCAAAGAATTGCTGAGGTAAAGTCAGCAGATGCTTATAATATCCTAAAATCAATGCCGCATCAATCCGTTGTCCGGTCTTTAAAGCCAGAATACTTTTCATTGCTCCGATAAAAGTCCGCAATAGCAGGATGACCAGCATGATCACTCCCATGAGATTGAGTAAATTGATATTTTTATCCACCAATACATAATCTGTAATTTTACCTACATAGATGGAAGTGGATAATCCCAAAATGCTATAAATAAGCGCACCAAACACGGCTTGTAGCATCACGCTTTTGTGAGGAGCCAGCAGAGAAAAGAACTTCTTTGTCATACCGGTTTTCATGTTTCCGGTCTTGAAAGTTTCTTCCGGTTCCAATAACACCAGTACACCGGTCCACATTTTCTCAAATTCCTGATTGGTCACGCGATGCATCCGCCCGTCACCCGGATCCATATACTCTATGTATTCTTTCTTTTTCTCCACCTTATATATCACTACAAAATGCTGAAGCTGCTCGTGCACGATGACATGGGCAATAACAGGTTTAGGAACAATGTACAATGCCTCAAACTTAGCCCGCACTCCTTTAGCTGACAAGCCCAGCTTATTAGCAGCCTCTATCAACCCCAAAATATTCGTTCCTTTTTGATCGGTAAACGCATATTGGCGGATACGTGCAATGGGAAATTGCAAACCATAATAGGCACATACGGAAGCCAGACAAGCCGCTCCGCAATCTGTAATATCAAACTGTTTTATTTTAATACCTTTCTTGCTCATCATTGAATATTTATAAATGAATTGTAGAATCAAAATTTAGCTATCATCGCATTATTCTCATATTGTTTGGGATTCGCCCAATCGTCTATCTTTGGTAGAGCAAATCGAAAAGCGATCGCCGCGTTATCATAAAATGGGCACTGACGGTCATTCCCTTCTTTAATATTCCTTTCTGTCCGCTTTTCAGCATAAGATAGTTCCGCTCCATTTGACATTTCACTTTATAGAATGAGTTTCCCTGACTGTCGGTTAGGAAGTCTGATGAAATTTCGGTCACTTTGCCGGGTAATGTTCCCCATTCATTATAATTAAATGATTCCACCTGTACATTGACCGGCATTCCCAAACTCATAAAACCGATATTTCGAGGAGTAACATATATCTCCATACACAGTGTGGAATCCGGCTGATAACTGCCAATGACTGTCCTGCCTGTATACTGCTTCCCCTGTATATGCCGGAAAATTGATCAATGGTTCCACTTATCGGACTACGAACTATATAGAGTTCTTTATCTTTCAACTCTTGCTTCAGTGTAGTATTCATTTCGCTACGAGAATTACGATACGTATTCAGATCTGCCTGCCACGTACTCAACTGGCTTTGTATCAATGAAGCCAGTTCATTTTGCCGGCTTTGATATTGAAAATAATATTTATCATATTCTTCTTCTGAAATCACTTTCTTATCAAACAGGTTTTTATTGCGCTTATACTCTTTTTCTGCCTGTGCCAAAGAGGTTTCCAGTTCTTTTTGCTTTTTGATAAAATAGGTATATTCCTGTTGACGTACCGGAGAATGAAACCTGGCAGGACATTCGCCTTTGCCAGATAAGCCAAATCTGACAATGTGCTTCATAGTCATTCAGGCGATTCGTTTGATAATTGATTTTATAATCGGAGTTATTGGTGCGGAAGCGGAGGAGTACATCGCCTTTATTCACTTGATCGCCTTCGCGCACATAAACTGAATCTATTAATTCTGTGATAGACGATTTTATTTCAGTTTTTTCAGTAACCGGCCTTACTACTCCACTGCCTTGCACAGAGATATCTACATAGATAAAAGGCAATGCAATCATAACGGCAGTCACGGCTGCCAATACTATCCAATAGATAATTTGGGATTTTGTGGTGTGTTGATAGATGTATGTTTCAATACTGTTCTCTATCCATTCATTTGGTAATAACATAACATTTCTACTTTTACTGATTCATGCAGCAAAAGTAGAATGAAAGAAAAAGTATATGTGTTATCGAATTGTTATCTTTAGGTTAATATCTATAAGTTTATACAGAAAAGATTCAGTGTTGACATGTTTTCAACACTGAATCTTTATTTAGAATGCACTATAGACAATTCCAATGATACCATTAATGCTTTTGAAACGATATCAAGCGTCTTTATTTTTTCTATATATCAATATGACATTATAAAAAAGTCCTATTATATAGATAATTATAAATGCTTGCACACTAGTTATCTCAAATACAAACTGTTTCGTTTTAAAATAAACAATCATCAAATTCACTAGTTGCATGGAAATAAATAGTATGACAAAATTCTTTGTATATAGTTTAATTCTACTCATTTTTTAATGGATTATACAATTGATTTAGTGGATATTCTTTAGCTTATCTCAATATATCACACTATGCATTTTTTGCTATCTCAATTAACAAGCGCAATTATTAAAATAAACAGATACCTAAAAAGTAAATCAGAGAAAAGCGTAGCGAACAGACTGACAAAGTGCTCGTTACGCTGTATTTTTCTCTTGGCAAGTCGCCAAAGAAAGCCATAATATAGCCATACAGCGCAAGAGTTCAGTTACCACATCATTACCGTGTGGTCGTGAAAGATTTTTAGCTAAAATGGTCTTTTTCTGCGATTTGCGTAATTCTGCGTAGCTGTCGGTAACTCACAGTAAACTAATTTTGTAACCAAAAAAAAGTGAGTTATGCGAAGTACATTCAAAGTGCTATTCTACGTGAAAAAAGGCAGTGCAAAGCCCAACGGTAACCTGCACTGATGTGCCGCCTTACGGTGGACGGAGAGATTAAACAGTTCAGCTGTAAGATGGATGTTTCCCCACACTTGTGGGACGTGAAAAACAACCGTGCTTCGGGCAAGAGTGCCGAAGCGCAAAGAATCAACCGTGCGGTTGACAAGATTCGGGTGGAGGTGAACCGCCGCTACCAAGAACTGATGCAGACGGACGGATATGTTACAGCCGCCAAGTTGAAAGATGCCTATCTCGGTATAGGTATCAAGCAGGAAACCTTGCTGAAACTCTTTGAGCAGCACAATGCCGAGTTTGCAAAGAAAGTCGGACACAGCAGAGCCAAAGGAACATTCCAACGGTACATAACCGTCTGCAAGCATATCAGAGAGTTCCTGCCCCATACATACAGGCGTGAGGATATTCCCCTCAAAGAGTTGAATCTCACGTTCATCAACGACTTCGAGTATTTTCTGCGCACGGTGAAGAAATGCCGCACCAATACCGTGTGGGGCTACATGATTGTGTTGAAGCACATCATTTCGATAGCAAGGAATGACGGTCGTCTGCCGTTCAATCCCTTTGCAGGATATATCAACTCTCCCGAAAGTGTGGACAGAGGGTATATTACAAAGGACGAGATATATACTCTGATGAACACCGAGATGCCCGACAAGACCCACGAGCTTGTAAGAGACTTGTTTCTCTTTTCGGTGTTCACGGGTCTGGCGTATTCCGATGTGAAGAACCTAACCACCGATAACCTGCAAACATTCTTTGACGGCAACCTTTGGATTATCACCCGAAGAAAGAAAACCAACACGGAATCGAATATCCGTCTGTTGGATGTTCCACGAAAGATTATTGAGAAGTATAAAGGTATGACAAGGGACAATAAGGTTTTCCCCATGCCAAGTAACACAACCTGCAACAAAAGGTTGAAAGCCATAGCCGAGTTATGCGGTATAAAAACACATTTGACCTATCATGTCGCAAGGCATTCGGCAGCGACTACCATATTGTTATCCAACGGAGTACCCATTGAAACCGTCAGCCGTCTGTTGGGGCATACCAACATAAAGACCACTCAAATCTACGCGAAGATAACCGCCCAAAAGATAAGTCAGGACTTGGAACTGTTGTCCGACAAGTTGGGAGATATGGAGAAAAGCATTTGCAGTGCCATTTGATAACCTTATAAAGCAGAATACAGATGAAAGAGAAAAGAAGCATCATCACGATGGACGGACAAGGCAACATCGCCCTGCCGACCGATACAGCTCCATAGCCATGACTGAGTGGGAACTTTGCGAATTGTTTGGTGTTATCGCCCCGACAGTTCGAGCAGGGATAAAGGTTCTCTGTAAAAGCGGAGTTTTGAGGGAATACGACATAAAGCGTTCCATCAACTTACCAAACAATGTAGCATGGAGGTTTATAATCTTGAAGCCATCATCGCCCTTGCTTTCCGTATCAACACATTCGGAGCGGAGCAGGTTCGCAGAGCCATCCTTGAAAGAATGTACTTGCGAAAAGAAAAAACAAACATCCTCTTTTCGCTGAACATTACCGATGCGGCAAACCCGAGATACTTTGCATAGGCGTATTGCCATTCACACATACTCACGCACCCGAAGAAGCACCTGTTTTCAGCCCTGTTTCTTCGGGATTTTTCATTTTTACAGCCCCGAACCGATTACTTTTTTTGTAGCGAGGTGTTTTATTCCCCATTCTGCTGTGATTTGCGTATCATCCTATCCGATAATTGATTATACTTTTGTGGTTGGCATTATTCAAACTAAAATCAATGAATTTATGACAACTGAAAAACAACAAAACAGCCATCGACCGCCCACGGACAGCGGCATGGCAAAGGAAGAGTTTATCCGTGTCGGCACAACGCTCTACAAGATTGTGGAGCAGCCGAAACTGAACGGAGGGTATGTAAGGAAGCGCATCGCATGGAACAACGAGACCCTGCGCCAAGACTATGGCAAGGACTACATCGGCAGCGTTCCCAAGTATGACGGCTTCTGCACCGTACCCGAACATGTCAGCTATCAACGTAATCGGCAAGTTCCTCAATCTCTACGAGCCGATAGACCACCAACCGAAAGAGGGGTGATTTCCCCCTCTATCGCTCGTTGGTGGAACACATCTTCGGGGAGCAATACGAATTGGGGATGGATTATCTTCAACTGCTCTACCTGCAACCCATACAGAAGTTGCCCATCCTGCTGCTGGTATCGGAAGAACGCAACAACAGGCAAAAGCACCTTTCTGAACTTCCTGAAAGCCCTGTTTCAGAATAACGTGACATTCAACACCAACGAGGATTTCCGCAGTCAGTTCAATTCCGACTGGGCAGGGAAACTCCTCATCGTGGTGGACGAGGTACTGTTGAGCCGCAGGGAGGACAGCGAGCGGTTGAAGAACCTAAGCACGGCATTATCCTACAAGGTGGAAGCCAAAGGCAAAGACCGTGACGAGATAGCATTCTTCGCCAAGTTCGTGCTATGTTCCAACAACGAGTACCTGCCTGTCATCATAGATGCAGGGGAAACACGCTATTGGGTACGCAGGATAGACCGCTTGCAGTCCGACGATACCGACTTCCTGCAAAAGCTGAAAGCGGAGATACCCGCCTTTCTCCACCATTTGCAACATAGGCAGCTATCCACCGAAAAGGAAAGCCGTATGTGGTTTGCACCCTCGCTTCTGCATACCGAAGCCTTGCAGCGTATTATCCGCAGCAACCGTAACCGATTGGAGATAGAGATGCACGAGCTTATACTTGACATCATGGAGAGTGTCGGTACGGACACTTTCTCTTTTTGCCCGAATGACCTGCTGGTATTGCTGACCAACACGCAGGTCAAGGCGGAGAAGCACCAAGTGCGGAAAGTATTACAGGAGTGCTGGAAACTGACCCCTGCACAGAACGGACTGACATACACCACCTACCAACTGAACTATAATCGGGAATGTCGGTACGAGCCGATAAGGAGGGTCGGACGCTTCTATACCGTCACAAGGCAGCAACTTGAATCCCTGTAATTCCATCTTTTGTTGAATTGATGAATAAGGATATACCATACTGATAATAAGTAACATACTCTCTCAACAAAATCTCAACAGACAAAAGAGAAGTTGAGAACAAGGCACAGACCGATTGTAGATTTCTCTTTTGGCGAGTGCTTTGTTGAGAAACTGTTGAGTATATATAAGTCTGTATATAAATGAGTTAAACTGCCCATTCATCAAATCAACGGATTTTCATCAACATTAAAACCGTAATAATATGACTACACAGGAAGCAAAACAAATCAGAATAGCAGACTATCTGCAAAGTTTGGGTTACACACCCGTCAAACAACAGGCAACAGCCTTTGGTATAAATCACCGTTTAGAGAGGAAGCCGAAGCCTCGTTCAAGGTGAACACCGAACTCAACCAATGGTACGACTTCGGTATCGGCAGGGGCGGCAACATCATCGCACTGGCTTCGGAACTCTACCGCTCCGACAATGTGCCGTATCTGCTGGAGTGCATCGCCAAACAGACACCACACTTGACACTTGCCAGCCATGCGCCATCCTCTTTTGGTCGGCAATCCGTTTCAGAACCGATGTACCGACACCTGCAAGTTACGGAACTTTCCTCTCCTGCGCTGCTGTCCTATTTGCAGGAGCGTGGAATAAACGCAGAACTTGCCAAGAAGGAATGCAGGGAACTCCGTTTTGAGAACAAGGGCAGACCATACTTCGCCATCGGGTTCCCGAATATGGCAGGGGGCTATGAGGTGCGCAACCGTTATTTCAAAGGCTGTGTCGCTCCAAAGGACATCACCCATATCCGACAGCAGGGAGAGCCAAGAAGTATGTGTTATCTTTTCGAGGGCTTCATGGATTACCTCTCGTTCCTTACCATCGCACAAGGAACAATCCGCAATACCCCCGACTGACTACGCAGGACTATATCATACTGAACTCCGTTTCCAATCTCGCAAAGGCGGAGGGCATATTGGCTGATTATTCCAAAATCGGCTGTTTCCTTGACAATGACACAGCTGGACGGACAGCATATAAGAACCTGCAAACAATGTTCGGGGAACGCCTGTTCGACAAGTCTGTATACTATAGTGAGTATAAGGACTTGAACGACTATCTGTGCGGTAAGCCTTTGTTCCAATCGGTAGAACCGATAAAGCAGAAGCAGCAAGTCCAATCCGCAAGGCGGATGGTGCAGCCACCGAAAAAACGAGGGCTGAAGATGTAGGGAGTGGGAACGCTTGCAACCGCACGGATATTTGCCAACGGAAAATACCATAGCTTATTAGGGAATTTGTCCGAGCCGCATTGCAAGCAACGCTGAAAATTCCCCAATAAGCCAAAGAGGTTGCACCTCTCTGGACTCTCCCAAGACAACGGCAGAAGCCGTGCAGAATAATAATCAATCATTGTTTCACAAGCTAAAAAGAAAGGAAAACCATATATGGGATTTGTAGTATTGCACATGGAAAAGGCACACGGTTCCGACAGCGGAACTACCGCCCACATCGAGCGTTTCATCCATACCGAAGAACGCCGACCCAACACGGACACACCTAAACCGAAAACTCATCGGCTACCCCGATGGAGTGAAAGACCGTTCGGCAGCAATCCAACGGAGATTGGAAGAAGCGGGACTGACACGCAAAATCGGCAGCAACCAAGTGAGGGCAATCCGCATCAACGTGTCGGGAACGCACGAGGATATGGAACGTATCGAAAGGGAAGGCAGATTGGACGAATGGTGTGCCGACAATATGAGATACTTTGCCGACCTGTTCGGCAAGGAAAACATCGTGGCTGCTCATCTTCATCGGGACGAAGAAACGCCACACATACACATAACGCTTGTACCATTGTCAAGGGAGAACGCAAGCGCAGAAAACGGGAGGAGCTGGCGAAGAAACGCTACCGCAAGAAACCGACCGATACCGTAAGGCTGTGTGCCGATGATATTATGACACGGCTGAAATTAAAGTCCTATCAAGACACATACGCCATTGCGATGGCGAAGTACGGATTGCAGCGTGGCATAGACGGCTCAAAGGCACGGCACAAGTCCACTCAGCAATATTACAATGAAACGAAGAAACTCGCTGATAGTCTCAAAGCGGAAGTGGTGGATTTGCAGGAGCGGAAAGAAGCGGCAAAAGAAGAACTCCGCCAAGCCAAGAAAGAGGTACAGACCGAGAAGCTGAAAGGTGCAGCAACCATCGCAGCCGCCAACATTGCCGAGAGTGTAGGTTCTCTTTTCGGCAGTAACAAGGTCAAGACGTTGGAGCGGGAGAATACCGCCCTGCATAGGGAGGTAGCCACGCACGGGGAAACCATCGAAGCCCTGCAAACCCGGATACAGACCATGCAGGCAGACCACAGTCGCAACTGTGGGAAATGCAGCAATGGCATATGACGGAAGTACAGACTAAAGAGGTCGGGCACAAGAAAGAGGTATCAAGGCTTACACAGCTTGTTGAGAAACTGTAGCATGGTTCCCGTTGGCGAAAGAAATCCTGCGCATGGAGAGCCTTTGCCGCCTTGTCGGATTCGACGAGCGGCAGACCGCGACGCTTGTCAGCGGTAAGCCGTTGATATATGAGGGTGAACTCTATTCGGAGGAACACAGCCGCAGGTTCACGACCGAGAAAGCAGGCTTCCAAGTGGTGAAAGACCCTGCGGACAAGGCGAAGTTGGTTCTTGCCATCAACCGACAGCCCATTGCCGAATGGTTCCGTGAGCAGTTCGAGAGGCTGCGGCAGAGCATACGCCAACCCGTTATACCGCAACGGAGAAGCAGGAGAATAAAACTATAAATCCCCTATTCCATTACGGCAGGCAGAGAAATCCGTTAAAGACAGGCGATTATCACAGCTTTTTTATTACTTTTGCGCTTGAATTGGGGGCAACTCCTCTTCAAGACATATTAGAATGTAAAGAAGCGTTATGCTTATCTTGTAACTTGAAAACGTAGGAAATTTTCAAAAGCGAACAAGGATAGCATAGTGGTTCTCACGCTATAGCGTGGGCTGCTATACCCATATCTGTTCGCATAGGTTTTCCTACGACCTTCAAGTTAAGACGTGGCATTGCAGTTCAACGCTTTCGTGGTTTTAAAGGTCTTTAGGGGAACTGGAAAGACACCTTTTATCAGTATGAAAAAGAAATTTATTGGGATGGGAATAATCCATAAGGTGTGGATTGTGTGTTCCATGGTGTGCGCCAGCTTGTTCGGGTTATCCTCTTGCGGCGATGACTACGACGATTCGGAGCTTAGGGGAGACATTGGAAACCTTGAAGACCGAATAACTGCCCTTGAAGAATGGCAGAAATCCGTCAACACGGACATCCGGTCATTGCAAAGTCTTGTCGCCGCCCTTGAAAACAAGGATTATGTTACGGCGGTTACACCTCTTGAGAACGGAACGGGCTATGTCATTTCATTCCTCAAAGGCGGTAATATAACCATCAAGCACGCGAACGTGGCGAGCAAGGAGAAAAGGGCGAGGACGGAACGAATGCCTGTTATCAGCGTGAAACTGGACACTGACGGAAAATACTACTGGACTGTGAACGGAGAATGGTTGCTCAATAGCGGAAACAAAATACCCGTAACTGGAGAGAAAGGCGACAAGGGGGACAAAGGTGATAACGGAACTGCCGGAAGCGACGGCTGACACCTTATATCGGTGATAACGGTAATTGGTGGATAGCACGATGGATACCGGAGTAAAAGCACAAGGCAATATCGGAACTGACGGACAGACACCACATATCGGCGACAACGGAAACTGGTGGATTGGAACGACCGATACGGGTGTAAAAGCTCAGGGCGATAAAGGTGCGGACGCTATCGCTCCGCAAGTTCGTATCAATGCAGATACAAACGAATGGGAAATCTCGACAGACGGCGGAAAAACGTGGAATTCAACTGGAGTCAAAGCACCGGAGATAAAGGTAACACCGGAGCACAAGGTGAAAAAGGTGATTCCATGTTTAGCAATATTGACAACTCAAACGAAGCTTATGTAGAATTGACACTTGCCGACGGCGTAACCAAAATCAAATTGCCCCGTTATTCATCGGCAGTACGTTTTGAAAGTTACGAGCCTGCCGATGTTTATATGGTAGGCGAAACGGAATTAAAAGTCATACTTCCCGACAACCTGTTAAGTAACAATTACGCTGTCTCATCGCCACAGTAACCCCCACAACGCGGAGCATATACACGTGCAGCCGACAACGGTTGGAGTGTAAATATTACTTCTCCGGATTTCACCGAAACTCCGGCGACGGCAACCGTAAGTGTAAAAGGTGACGGTTCTCTTGCAACAGGAGACCAAGCACTGCTCTGTGTAATGTTGACCTACACGGATGGAACTCAGGTGTCAGCATCCCGGCTCGTGCAAATCAGTCTGCTCGGCACTAAAACGGCAACTGACGACAATATAGTCAAGGGAGACTACTATATGTGTGACGGTTCGTTTGTAGGTAGGTATACGCCCCTGACAGACGCACAGAAAGCGGCATGTGTAGGCAGAGTTTTCGCATTGGCGAATGAAGACGATGAGTCGGACTATTCAACAACGGGTATCGGACAGAAAAAATGCCACGGCTACGTGGTTGCATTGACAGACGCCTACGAGACTGACTGCGTATGGTCGACGGTCAATGTAGATATTGAGGGTATTGAAAATGTAGAGTATAACGGAAAAAGTTGGAACGGTTATAAGGATACGCAAGCGATATTAAACGAAGCCAATTATTCGGAAACGACATAATCCCGCCGCCTATTATGCCGTAAACTACGCTGTGAAAAGCCCCTGCAACGAGTAGCGGATGGTTCCTGCCGGCTGTGGAGCAAATGAATCAAGCGGGCATTGCAGCCCGGAACTGGTCTGATATGCAGTATTACTACTGGTCTTCGTCAGAATATACAGACAACCAATTTAATTCGCAATACGTAAATGCAGTATGTCCTCCGGGCGGTTATGCGTTTTACAAATGCCCGAAATCAGATAAATATTCCGTACGTTCCGTACTCGCTTTCTGATATGAAAGTCAGGGCTGTTAAACCTGAAATGTAGGCAATAGACAGCAACCTTCTGCGGCAATTGAAACCGGTTGATGGGAATTCCCGTTAATCGGTTTCTTATATATTAGACTTAGTATTTTGAAAAAATAGAACGGCTTTCGTTCATCATTTGAAAAATTTGTCTACTTTTGTAGTAAGAGTTATTTGACAGCATAATACTGCAAACTGCTGAAAATTGCACAGTCGCTAATTCGTTACTGTTATTTTTTAAATAATTTGCTAAATGTTTATTTCTCAAATGGTTGTGTTAGACCGTTGAAAATCTAAAATAAAACATTAGTTTCACAATTGCAATACCAAATTACTCTACTATAAGCAAAAGAGTACATACACTCCATACATTGCACAGGCCCCATAAAATGCTTTACCTATTTTATGTCCCAATTCTCTACCTTCTTCATAAGATCCTCCATCAATCTGTCGAAGTTCGTCAAAAGTTAATTCATTCATAATGATAATTTTTAAATTAATACTAATAAAGAGGGGATTCAACTATACCAACAAGTACCCCAATAAAAGAAGTTATATTACTCCAATTTTGCCTTGCCGTACTTGAGTTCATATAATAAGACATTGGTACTCCAGCTAGAATTTCTTTCAATTCAGATGATGTCAATTTTGATGTCATTATATCATTTTCCATTTTTTCTTCGTATTATAAAATTAATTGCTACTATCAGTAAAATAAGTTTGCTCACTATATTTATAGAGTTAAATATACTTTCTTCTATATTCAAATTAGAATTTTGAAGGAGTAATACAAACAATACAAATACTACCAAAAATCCAAAAAGAAAAATAGTTTTTATCATTTTAACTATTCCACTATTATCTCTACAGAATTTCTCTATTATTGATTTGTACCTCATCATTTATATTTTTTTATTCATTTCATAAATATACTGAGTAGTTTAAATAGATTTTCTCATAAACTATTTTGATTACTATTTTTTACAAATTCAATATCATATAAAAATTATAGTAATATTACAATTTCTAAACTATAGTCAAAATTATGTTTACATAAAGCTACCAGCAGACAACATCCGCCAACAGTCCATATTTCTCATGGAGTTGTTCCATCTGTTCCGCAGTAGGAGCATACACCCTCCCGATACCTGTACACTGTTCCTCACACTTCGAAGTCGGCTTCACCTATGCAATAA
>ENA-OQIM01000255-OQIM01000255.1-human-gut-metagenome-genome-assembly--contig:-NODE-255-length-19451-cov-1.854999_pt1 | contig 19451 bp, 25 predicted proteins | sample MGYA00242579_ERZ504744 | MGnify/ENA primary metagenome ERZ504744 (study PRJEB26092, sample SAMD00036441) | human gut metagenome | host: Homo sapiens | study: EMG produced TPA metagenomics assembly of...
TGCTGCTGTCATAATAATCTCCTCCTTGCCTGATAAATATCAGGTGATAAATTTTGTTTCTGTTTGGCTTTACTTTTGCTCTGCCTCACAGTATACTGGTAAAGTGACTATAAAAAATCGCCAAAACAAATATATTCAGTAAGGTCAGATGAGAGGAGAATGGTCGAAATGCTGACGTATAATTTTTCCAATATAGGGTCAGATTCCCTGTATGAATATTTATATAAATGTATCAAAAACGACATATTACTGGGAAATATCCGTCCGGGAGAGAAGCTGCCGTCGAAACGAACGTTTGCAAAAAATCTGGGCATCAGTGTGATTACCGTCGAGAATGCCTATGCGCAGCTTGTTGCGGAAGGCTATCTGTATTCCATGCCAAAGCGCGGATTCTATGCGGCTGATCTGGAAATTGAGGATTCCATGCGGGATGCGGTGCCAAAAGAGATCCTGCAGGTGGCAAACGGGGAGACTTCCTATTTTGCGGATTTTCCAGCAATCAGACGGACAGCGAGATTTTTCCTTTACAATCTGGACGCGGACGGTGCGTGCTGTCTTGAATGACAACCGCATCCACTCATGATCAATTCTCCCTGCGCGGGATTTTAAAGCTGCGCAGTGCGATTGCAAAATATCTGCGTGAGTTCCGCGGCATGCAGGTGCTGCCGGAGCAGATTATTGTCGGCGCAGGAACGGAGTATCTGCATAACCTTCTGATTCAGCTTCTCGGAAACGATCTTGTTTATGGAGTAGAGGATCCCGGGTATCACAAAATTGCGCGGATTTATGAGAGCATGAAGGTACGGTACGAGCCAGTGCTGCTCGACCAGGACGGTGTTTCGGTGCAGGAGCTGGAAAAAAGATCGGTTGATATTATTCATACCTCCCCGTCCCATCACTTTCCAACCGGGACAGTCATGCCGGTCAGCCGCCGTTATGAACTGCTCGGCTGGGCGGCAAAATCAGATCATCACTATATCATTGAGGACGATTATGACAGTGAGCTGCGTCTCGGCGGAAAGCCGTTTCCGACACTGCAGAGTATCGACGTTTCGGACAAGGTCATCTATATGAATACGTTTACGAAAACACTTGCCTCCACGGTACGGATCAGCTATATGGTGCTTCCGCAGACATTAGCGGAGAAATTTTATCGCGAGCTGTCGTTTTATTCCTGCACCGTCTCCAACTTTGAGCAGTACACACTGGCAGAGTTTATTGAGAATGGCAGTTTCGAAAAACATATCAACCGGCTGCGAAACTATTATCAGAACAAACGAGATCTGATTTTACAGGAACTCGAAAAGAAGCCGCTCGGTGATTACGTGACCATCGAGGAGGAAGAAGCAGGCGTTCATTTTCTGATGCATCTTCGCACGGATTTGAAAGAAGAGTCGATTGTCACGCAGGCGAAATCCCGTGGTGTGAAATTAAAGCCGCTCTCCGGCTATTACGCGGATGCGGCGGAGGCAATAAAGCAGGAAAATACGTATGTCATGAACTATTCCTCTATCGATCCGGCTGCAATGGAGCGGGCGGCGGGAGTGCTGCTTCATATTCTGCGGGCGCATATGACGGAAAACACATTTGAGGCAGAGATGAAAAAGAGCCAGGAATAATCATAAATTGATCCACAGAAATAACTGCAGGGAATGAGCTTCTCTGATGCCCAGCAGTTTCTATTACAAACTCATAAAGGAGAAAAGCATATGATGAATCGTGAAATGATGGAGCTTGCCATGAGGCAGTCTGCGGAAGATATGGGGTGCCGCGTGGAAGATTTCAAGGCGGACAAAAATGTTGTTGTTCCCATAAAATTAGGAAAGAAGGCCCGCAAATATTTGAAAGAGCCTATTACCTGCAATCTGGTTTCCTATGGAAATAATATCATGGCGGCTTCCATACCGGAGACGATGGATCTGGTATCTGCGTATGTAGACAAATTCGAATTTTACCACTGTTTTGAGACACCAAACATGCATTGGCTGAATGAACGTTTAGCTGAAAAAGGTCACAAAATATGTTTCATGGCAGAATACTATCTGCCGGACATCAGCCGGATACCGACTCTTTCCTGCGCCTATGAGACACGAGTATTGACACAGGAAGATTTTGCGGATTTGTATCGACCGGAATGGAGCAATGCGCTTTGCGAAGATCGGAAGAATCTGGATGTACTTGGCGTCGGCGCATATGATGGAAGTACGCTGGTGGGACTTGCCGCCTGTTCTGCCGATTGCGACGATATGTGGCAGATCGGTGTGGATGTCTTGCCGGAATACAGACGACAGGGGATTGCCTCTGCACTGACAAGCAGACTTACAAAAGAGATCATAAACAGGGGAAAAGTACCTTTTTACTGTACCGCCTGGTCTAATGTCAGATCTGTAAGAAACGCTGTCAAAAGCGGTTTTATACCGGCATGGGTAGAAATGACTGCAAAACCGGCAAATATTGTTGATGAGATGAATTTATGAAGGAACCTTCCCTGTCGATTCCCGCTGAATCAGCTGTGCATGCAACAAATACGTACTGATTGGGATGTGATTGAGAAGACTTGACAATGCAAAAAATCCACTTTTTCCGAGCTCCAGCCGATCTTGTCTGATGGTTGTAAGGGGCGGTGACGTACAAGCAGCAATCGGCAGATCATCAAATCCGATAATGCTGATATCATCAGGAATCTGGAATCCCAGCTGCTGACATTGCGTGAGCGTTGCACTAGCAAGGGTATCCTGGTTGCAAATAATAGCAGTGATTCCGTTTTCCAGAAAACGGGGAAGATGCTTTTCCATACATTCTGACAGATAATAAGAACAGCCGATCGCAGCAGGAGAAGTCTTCAGTCCATGCTGGTGCATGGAACGGAGAAAGGCAGCATGGCGTGCCTGGAGAACCCGGGCACCGAGGGAGCTGCTCAGATAGGCGATCTTCCGGTGTCCAAGTCCGGCAAGATAAGAGACGGCAAGCTCCATTCCCTCCTCATTATCAATACCTACATAAGCGGTGGAAGGATTCCCTACTATATAGTTGTCGAAAAGAACAGCCGGTGTGCGGCTGATTTTAAAGTCTTGAATCCAGGGATCGCTCAGGGAAAAGCCGACCACAAAAGCTCCTATATAATCATGCTCCAGCATAAAAACATCATAATGCTGGTTTCTTTGGGTCTTAATATCAACGGGTACAATTTCAACATCAAATCCGGCAGGTTCTGCCATCTGACGAAAACCCACTAGGATATCATAGGCAAAATGATGCGGTTCCTGATACCGCATATTTTCTTTTTCTATTATAATACAGACTTTTTTCGTTGGTTTCTTATAACGCCGCAGCTTCGTATAACCCAGAGCTACGGGCAGTTCCAAAACCTGTTTCCGTAAAGCATCGCTGATATCAGGCGCGTCATTGAGCGCTTTGGATACCGTGCTCTTGGAAACTCCCATTTTATCAGCAATATCCTGAATGGTAGTCATAATCGGCAATCCTTTCACAAAACAAAAAAATGTAAACTCCCAGACTATCATAGGTGTCAAAAGACCTTTTGATCCCGGTATCATATATAAAATCATAAGATAAAAAGCAATCAATACCTTGAAAAAGAAATGTTTCGTTAAGTTTCGAAAAAGAAAGCATCCTGCACAAAAATCATCCTGAAAATTATCTGAATTTTACGAAAGCGCAGGGAAAAATGGAAATTGATTGACGAAGAAATAAAAAAGGCTTATAGTAAAGCTACGAAACAATGCGAAACAAAAAGTGATCGTGTTTCTTACAAGGATGCAAAAAACAGCTTTAGAGCTATACGGGAGGAAAATGAGATGGAATTTAGCGGTGTATACCATAAAACTTCAGAACAGATGAGTTATGCCCTGGATGAGGACAGACTGATTGTCAATATCAAGACAGGATATGATGTAAAACAGGTTTTTATCCATTACGGAGATCCTTATGAAGCCGGAATTTTGGGCGGAAAAGAAAAGTGGATCGGAAAAAGAGAGGAAATGATATATAAAAAAACGTCTGCCTTATCAGATCTGGTGGACAACAACGCTTCTTCCGGAATACAAAAGATGCAAATATTATTTCGAGCTGCGGACGGAAAAGGAAGTCTGGTATTATTTTGAGGATGGTTTCCTGACAGAAGAACAGCTCCGGATGGATGGCCGTATGCAGCAGTGCTTTATTGTACCCTGGATGAACCCGGCAGATATCAATCGCACACCGGCATGGGTAAACGAAACGATCTGGTATCAGATTTTCCCGGATCGGTTCTGCAACGGGACACCGGAAAAAAACGGAGATGATATCACACCCTGGAGAAATCACGGAACCGTAACAAACGAAGAAAAATTCGGAGGAAATCTGGAAGGGATCCGTCAGAGATTATCGTATCTGCAGGAACTTGGGATTACCGGTATTTATCTGAATCCGATTATGAAAGCAGAGTCCAACCACAAATATGACACGACCGATTATACAAAAATAGATCCGTTTTTTGGCGATGCGGATACAATGAAAGTGCTTTGCAAAGAAGCACATGAAAAAGGAATCCGCATTATGGTAGATGCAGTGTTTAATCATAGTGGAAGAAAATTTGAGCCGTGGATAGATATCCTGGAGCATGGAAAAGAGTCTCGTTATGCGGACTGGTTTATGGTAGAGGACTGGGAACAGGTTCAAAAAAGGGGAGACACCAGAGACCGACGGTTCTATTCCTTTGCATTTACAGACGGGATGCCAAAGCTGAACACAAACAACGAAGAGGTGATACAGTATTTCTGTAAAATCTGTGAGGACTGGGTACGGGAGTTTGATATCGACGGAATTCGTTTCGATGTAGGAAACGAAGTGGCGCACAGGTTCTTAAAGCGGATAAGAGAGCATTTAAAAACGATAAAGCCGGATATTTATCTTCTGGGGGAAATCTGGCATGATGCAAGCCAGTGGCTGCAGGGAGATGAATATGATTCTGTCATGAACTACCCGCTGCTGAGTGGAATCCATGATTTCTTTCTTGATAAAACAATGAAAAAAGAAGAATTTGAATATATGGTAAACCGTTGCTATACCATGTATATGCAGCAGAATAACGATGTACTTTTTAATCTCCCTGGATTCCCACGATACCGAGAGGCTGATGAACCGTTTTCACGATCTGGACAAGTTCTACCAGCAGCTTGCAATCCTTTTTACGCTTCCGGGAAGCCCCTGTATTTATTATGGAACGGAGATCGCAATGGAAGGCGCTCATGATCCGGACTGCAGAAGATGTATGCCTTGGAGTGAAATTGAAAGCGAAGAGAATCAGAAAAAAATTGCAACGATGCGGAAACTGATCATGCTTCGAAGAAATGAAAAAGTGTGCAGAAGCCTGCATTTCCATTTTCCGAATGGTTATGAAAATGATCGGTGTGTAGAGTATATTAAACTAGACGAAGAGGGAAATAAAATCGAAGTTCTGCTCAACGCATCGGATGAGGAGATAAAAGTAAAAGGAGACGGGGAAGTACTTTTTGCCCGGGAATTTGATGGAGAGATACTTGGTGTAAATGGAACGTTAATTCGCAGGATGTAAGGGTTTCACCTGTTAGAAATATGTGCAGACAGGCACAAAAAGCATGTTTTCTGGAAAAGCCACCGGAAAACATGCTTTTTTGATCTCTTGACTCGCCAAAAACATAAGTAAGGAGCCATTTTCGAAGGAAAATGAGCGGATTACGATGTTTTTGAAGATTGCGTGAGTGCAAAGCACATAGCAATCTGGTATCGCAGTGATCAGACGTTTAAAATACCGAACGACTGCAGCAGCAGTGCGGCAAGGAGCACGGGTGCAATAAACTTCACCATGACGATATACAGCCTCTTTCGACCGAACTTATATCCTCCCAGCGTCACCTCATCGATGATGACCTGCGGCTTTACAACCCATCCGATCAGAATACAGGAGAGAAGTGCAACAAGCGGCATCAGAAGGTTATTGCTGATAAAATCCATGACATCCAGGATCTGAGCCGTTGCGCCATTTGGAAGCTTCAGTTCAAAATAAAGCGCATTGTAGCCGAGGCATACGATGATACCGACGAGACATGCATAAACGGTTACAATAACCGTGCTTTTCTTTCTGCTGATGTGAAATTTGTCGATCATACAGGAAACAATGGACTCCATGACCGATACGGAAGATGTAATGGCTGCAAAGGAGACCATAAGAAAGAAAATGGTTCCGATTACGCCGCCTGCTGCTCCCATGGACTGAAAGACCTTCGGCAGGGAGACAAACATCAGACCAGGGCCAGCGGACATACCCTCTGCTCCCATAAAGGTAAATACAGCAGGAACGATCATCAAACCGGCAAGCAGCGCAACGATGGTGTCAAAAATCTCAATCTGATTGATCGATTTCATCAGGTTTGTTTCTTTTTTTACGTAGGAACCGTAGGCAACCATGATACCCATCGCAACGCTGATCGAAAAGAAAAGCTGTCCGAGTGCATCGACAAAGACGGTGAAAAATTTCTGCGGCGTCATTCCTTTAAAATTTGGAACAAGATAAATTTTCATACCCTGCAGTCCCGTACGGACGACACCGTCTGCGTCGGTATGGGTCAGGGTCAGAGAAAAAGCAGAAATTCCGATGATTAAAATCAGAAGGATCGGCATCAGAATTTTGCTGTAGTTTTCAATTCCCTTATTGACACCACGATATACAACGAATGCGGTAAGAAAAAGATAGATTCCCAACCACACAATCGGCTGCCATGTACCGGTAATATAGCCGGTAAAGTAACCATCCTCGGCAGCAGCAGTGCCATGTCCGGTGAGAAACACAGACAGATATTTTAATACCCAGCCGCCAATGGAGCAGTAGTAAGGCAGGATGACAACCGGCACGATACTGGCGAGAAGGCCAAGACCGTTCCAGCCGGGTGAATCTTACCGTAAGCGACAAGCGGACTTTGTCCGGTTTTTCTTCCGATGGCAATATCAGTTGTCAGCAGGGTAAATCCAAAGGTCAGAGCCAGTACGATATAAACTAAAATAAAGGTTCCGCCTCCGTCTTTTGCGGCAAGATAAGGGAAACGCCAGATATTTCCCAGTCCAACCGCGCTTCCTGCAGCAGCAAGCACGAAGCCGATCGATCCGGTAAAGCTGCCGCGCGTATGTTTCTTTTCCATATAAGATACATCTCCTTATTGATAGACTGACTGTTTTTAACAGCCGAATACTTCTATTATAAAGTTCGGACGATACTTCGTCAACCAGAAGATCTATAGATTGACAAATTCGATTAGTTGTACTATCATCTAATTAGTTGTATATGCATCTATTTGAAACAGATCGAGAATGGACAGGAGGAACAGAAAAATGGATCCAACAGAACGGAAAATAACAAAAATAGCGCGGGAAGCCGGGAAATTTACGGTGCAGGCAATGAAAGAAGAAGGCATCGGTACGGCAGAATTTGACTTTATCCATCTGGTGCGCCATCATCCGGGCATCACGCAGACGGAAGTGCGCGAACAGTTAAAGATTGATAAAGGAGCCGCTGCAAGGCGCGCTGCAAGCCTTGAGACAAAGGGATATCTGATCCGGAAACCGAATCCGTGGGACGGCAGAAGCCAGCTTCTGTATGCTACGGAAAAAGCAGAATCCTTGAAAAATTCCAAAGCAGAAATTGAAACGGTTTTTTATGAATGGCTGCTTTTGGAGCTTCCGGAAAAGGAGGCAGAAAGCTTCTGCGAAACACTGGACAAGCTGTACTGGAAATCGAAGAGAGAACGGCAGAATCATTTTGCGGAACTTTCAAAAATTTTAAGGGAAAAAGCAGATAAAACAATAAAAGCAACAGCAGAAGGAGGCAGCAGCGATGAAGGATGAAACCTTTCGCCCGAACCGGATGCTCATCTTACTTTCAGGAAGAATGGAAAATTCTCTTTTTGTTGCAGTTTCCGGTCTCATCTATAATCTGGGACTTCTTGCAGGCCCCTGGTTTGAGGGAAAAATGACAGGAAAGCTGGTTGATCTCCTCGGCGGCACAGGAACCTTCCACCAGATGCTGATGCTGGTCACGGCCTATGTCGTGAGTATTGGCATTGTGCAGGTTTCCCGCTATTTCAAACGGTTCTATGTCAGAAGATTTGCCAACAACGTCAACCGGCATATGAAGCAGATTCTTTACGGAACGCTGGTTCGCAAAAGCCGTTTGGAGCTGGAAGCGGAAGGTACCGGAAATATACTGACGAAGGCCATTCTCGATGTAGACGATTGCGTAGAAGGAATGCGGAAATTTACAACGGAAATCTTTGATACCGGTGTTGCTCTTCTCGCCTATGCGTGTATGCTGCTCTGGTACGACTGGCGCCTGGCTCTTCTCTGCATGATTTTCCCACCCATTTCCTACGTGATTGCCGAAAAGATGAAGGTCATGGTACAGAAAACGGGCGCTGCCTATAAGGTACAGTCGGGTGCATTAAGTGCTGCAACCCTGGACCGTGCGACAAATGCCATCACGTATCGTGTCTTTGGCTGTGAGGAGGACAGAAAGGCCGCTTATGAGGAGAATCTTTCGGCTTACGAATCTGCCGCTGTGCGCGCCAATATCTGGAACACAGCTATGCCGCCGATTTATCGTATGATCTCGATGACGAGCATTCTGTTTATCCTGTATTTTGGAGGCAGGAACGTCCTGCATGAGGGTTGGACACCGTGGACCATTGCTGTATTTACCACATTTTTGTCCTGCTACACGAAGCTTGCCACCAAATCATCGAGCGCTGCGAAACTTTTAATGCGGTACATAAAGCGCAGGTTTCCTGGAAACGAATTAAACCTTGCTGCAGAATTCCAAACAGAACCGGAGCTTCCGGCCGCAGCACCTGCAGAGCTTAACGTCGATCACCTGCATTTTGCTTATCCAAACGGAAAAGAGATCATCCATGACCTGTCGTTTCAAGCGTCTCCTGGCCAGATCATCGGTGTGACGGGACCTGTCGCATGCGGAAAGTCAACGCTTGGAAAGACTTTTCTCTGCGAGTCGCCGTATGAGGGAAGCATCACCTTCGGCGGAAAAGAACTTGGAAAAATGGAAAAAGCAGACCGGAACCGCATGGTCGGTTATCTTGGCCATGACCAGGAGCTGTTCCATGGAAGTGTGGAAGAGAATATCCGTCTCGGGGGAAAAGAGGGCGCAGAGGAGATGATCCGAGTCGTCTGCCTGGAAGATGAAGTGAAAGCAATGGAAAACGGAATCCATACCCTGGTCGGAACGGGCGGTATCCGCCTCTCCGGTGGTCAGGCGCAGCGCCTTGCCCTTGCGCGAACCCTGTACCACAAACGGCCGGTTCTGGTTCTCGACGATCCGTTTTCGGCACTCGACAAAGAGACGGAGGCACAAATTTTTGTAAATTTAAAGGAGCTGGCAAAAGACTCTATTATAATCCTCATTTCCCATCGCCTCTATCTGTTCGACCAGATGGATCAGGTCATCTGGATGGATGAGTGCCATACGAAGGTCGGCACACATGAAGAACTCCTTGCAACGGTTCCGTCCTACGCAGAGCTCTGCAGCAATCAGACGAAGGGAGGAAGCTTTTGATGCAAAAGAAAGAATCTGTATTGCGGGTAATCAAAGAAACCGTTCGAAAACACGGCGTTTTATCAGCCGCACTTTTGGGAGTCGTCTGTGGTGCGGTTATTTTCGCACTGCTCCCGCCTCTTGTGCTGGCACAGCTGATTGACCTTTTGACAAAGAAGCATACCCTCTGGATGGAAGGAATTCTGCTGTATTTCGGACTTCTTGCCCTGACGGGTCTTCTGGAGTCGGCACGAGAGAGTCTTCTGACGGTATTCGGCCAGAAAATTACACATGCACTCCGAAGCAGTCTGATGGAAAAGTTCGGACGCCTTTCCGCCAACGAGCTGAACCGCCAGGAGCCGGGCGCTCTCGTATCAAGATTTGTCGGTGACGTCGACACAGTGGAAAACCTGTTTACCTCCGGGATCATCAGTATGTTTGCCGATGCGTGCAAAATCTTAAGCATTCTTGCCGTCATCTGGGTGACTAATCGTGGACTTACGATTGTTCTGATTATTTTACTCCCTGTTCTGTTCCTCTTTACCCGTTACATCCAGAAAACATGCTGACCTCCCAGATTGCCAATCGCCGTGCAGTCAGCCGTGCTTCGGGTCACGTTCCGGAGACGCTGCACAACATCCGTACCATCACTGTCTGCAGAAAGAGACGTATATGGAGCAGCAGTATGCGCACTATATTGATGACAGCTACAGCGCAATGGAGAAGACCAATTTTTACGATGCCGTCTATTCTCCGGTCATCCTGATTTTAAATGCCATTGTTGTTGCTGTTGTCATGCTGCTTTCGGCCTCCGGCAATTCGACCGTTTTAAAGCTGTTCGGCATGTCCGCCGGAACCGCCGTTGCTGTTATAAACTATATTTCCCAGATCTTTGCTCCGGTCGAAAGTCTTGGTATGGAAATCCAGACAATTCAGTCTGCGTTTGCCGGTATGGAAAGAATCAATGAATTTTACAGCCTGGAAGAGAAGAAAGAGCCGGCTGCGCTGACTGAAAATACAGATTACGGCATAGCGGCTGAGCTAAAAAATGTGACGTTTGGATATGACGAAAGCCAGGTCATCTTAAACGATGTAAGTCTGCAGATCAAAAAAGGCGAGCAGGTAACACTTTTGGGACGAACGGGTGCCGGAAAGAGTACTATTTTCAAACTGCTGCTCGGTTTATATGAGCCACAGAAAGGAATGGTTCTGATTTGGGGCGTTCCATCTGTCGATCTGCCGGATGCGAAGAAACGAAAGGTTTTCGGCTATGTGGAGCAGTCGTTCCACATGGTGCGGGATCGGTAAAAGACCAGATTACTTTGTATGATGCAAAGATTTCGGATACAGATGTAAAAAAGCAGCAGAGCTGACCGGACTTGCAAAGACCATCGAGGCGCTTCCGGACCAATATGATACGATCTGTACACAGGATCTCTTCTCACAGGGTCAGTGGCAGCTCCTCTCGATTGCCCGTGCAGCCGCAGCGGAGCCTGAAATTCTGCTCCTCGATGAGATTACCGCAAACCTTGATGCAGAGACGGAAAAAATGGTATTAAATGCATTGCAAAGGGTTTCCAAAAACCGTACCGTAATTTCCATTTCCCACCGAACTATGGCAGAAACGGGACGCGTGATTCCAATTTCATAATTTCTTTTCGTTCATTAAATTTTTGAAACAAAGCGTGCCGGATGCATTCTGACAAAAAAAGATGCGCCGACACGCTTTCTTTGTCCCGCCAGGCAGAACAAAATAGAGCGGAGGAGCGAGTTTCAATTGACACAAAAAAGGGGAGCAAGTACAATAAAAGTAACGAAAAGAGAGGAGGCGGTATTCAGTTGAAAAAGAGAAAATGGAAATTCCGCATCGCAGGCGGCGCTGTCACGCTGCTGGGCATCTATCTGATGGCGGTCGGCTACGGAGAGACGATCACACTCACCATCGCCACGGTTGTCCTGATTTTCGGCATTGCATCTGGTCCATGGCAACCCCGGAGAACTACAATTCCATGACGGATATGATTGCCATGATCTCCATGGAGAAGCCGCGGAAAATCGAAGAATTTTATGAGGCTTACAAGAACGTCGATACACCGTTCGGTTCTGCATGGCTTGCAAAATTCTACACGATGCGGCAGAAAGCACTCGTTTTCGGACCGGACGCCAAGGGAGAATATCTCTACTTCTGGCTGACCAAAGACGGTCATGTCGGTTATTTGGGATATTCCTTCATCGAAGGCTTTATCAAAAAGAAACTCACCACACCCGTGTATCCGATTCATGAAGATGTTGCAGAGAACCTCGCAGACCATCTAAGCTACCATTCCGATCTGATGATGTTCCAGAGCGAATTAAAAGCGAATCTGGAGCATTTCGTCAAAACCGGAACGGTACAGCCGTTTCAGAAGATTTCGGCGTCCCAGATTTACACTTTCACGGAGGATTACCGCCTGACGGGCCAGCATTTCGATCTGGAGGATACAGACGGAAACCTGGTTTACGAGATCGACAGCACCGTGCCGCTGAAAACATTTTATATCTACGATGCGATGCACACCGAAATCTTCCGTATGACGAAGGAACTGCTCCACGCGCTGCCGACGTACCGTTTTTATCTGTACGGCGAGCCGTATGGTGTGTTGAAAAAGCAGTTTGCACTCGTACGGGATCAGTTCTCGATGGAACTGCCAGAGGGAAAACTGGAACTCCGGGAATACGCCGGCTCCATCGGCCACAATTACTCGGTAAAACTGAACGGAACTATGATCGGCGCCATCGTCGACAATATGGATCTTACCGTCGGAAACATCATGTTCGACAATGCGTTTCTGATTATCTACGATGCAAAATATCTGCCGCAGCTGACCGCACTCGCTGTGATGGCGGCAAGAGAACTGGCACGCGACAAGGACGGCGGTCTTTCCAATCGGTCCTGACAAAAGAAAGAGAGGGGAATCTATGAGAAAAACGACAAAATTGTTTTTGGGTTTTACAGCAGGACTTCTGCTTCTGTGCGGATGCTCGGCGGCAGAAGAAAAGTTAGGGTATGAAAACGCGGATGTGGCAAAAGAAGCCCTTGCATCGGCTTCGTCCGTCCGCATGCGCTGTGATCTGGATAACGTTGACGCTTCGGGAAACATTTATGCGGATGAAAAGGCTGCCGCGTATATGAAAAACAGCGGTCTCTTTGATCAGACCTGGACGATCTCTATTTCCGGCGAAGAATGGTTCCATATGAAAATTGTGACGGACGAAGAAATCAATAAGATGACAAAATCCGCTACTACCTATGCATTCTATGATCCGGACAACAACCTGCTTGGCTATGCACAGGAGCGCGTGACGACACCGGATCAGATGCCGGAAGCGTATTACATTATTTTTCTCGATGCAGATCTGAACGAAAAACCATATTACGCATCAGAGGATGGACATACCATTTATACAGAGGCGGAACGGTGATCGGTTCTGCGAAAAAAAGAGATGGACTGGTCCGGTTCACAGTGCAATCTCTATGTGAACCTGAGGATAACGGTACGCAGGTGATGGATTTCCAGGATAAATACGCCTTGCTCGATATGATGTACGATGAGGCAAATGAGTATTGCAAAGATAACAAGTAAGGCGGAGGAAAAAGGCAGTTGAAAAAGAAGAATATATACAGCCGCTGGTCTTTTTTCTTGCCGCCGCTCTGGTGCTTGGCGGCTGCGGAAAAGAAAAAGTGCCGGAATCTGAGTTTGCAACTGCGGATGAGGCAAAAGAGGCGCTTACATCGGCAGAAACCATAGAAATCTACTTTGACCTGTATGGAAGTAAACGAAAGACGAAGATTGTGGCAGACGGAAAAGTGGCGGGCTATCTTCAGAAGAATACGGTCTATATCAACGAGGAGGAGTGGTTTTCGATTGACTATGTGGAGGATGAGCCCATCAATGACAGAGAAGGCTCCGGCACGACGTACGGCTATTACGACGCATCCGGTACGTGTCTTGGCTATGCGCAGGAGCAGTATGTGGATACCTCCTATGGAAAAGATACAAGACTGATTTTCCTTGATGTAGATGAAACGCCGCTCGATTACCAGAGTTCGAGAAGCGGCAGGATTCTGTATGATGAAAATGACGAGGAGATCGGCAGCGGAAAGATCGGGCGATCAGGGGTCAGTCTTCTTGACCAGTGGTACACGAATCTTTACTGTGCCGTCTTTAAGACCGAGACGGACGGCACGCGGCAGATTGATTTCATGGACCGGATGGCGATGCTGTGGCGTCTGGAGCGCGATTACCGCTCAATTGACGACAATCCTGTCAACACCGGCGTGCAGATTTATGAAACGGTTGCCGTTGTTTTTGTGCTGATCCTGTTGATTGGTTCGTCTTTCTCAAAATGGAGACAAAAAAAGAAAAATTAAAGGGAATGCTCGCTTCCTGGACGGCTGGTTTTGAGAAAAAACCACTGACAGGAAGGGGGCATTTTATACGCTTGTGAATCTTGCACAATTTCTGGTTTCATGCTAAAATTGTGCAGGTATGACGTTTGTTATACTTCTTATATTTATTCTTGAGAAAAGGTATGAAATACAAATGAACGATACAGAAACAAAAAACACAGCGGTAAAAGCGCCGGCACTGATGTCCACGCGGCCTGTGACAGCACAGGATGCGCTGGATCAGTGTGAGAAGCTTTCGCCTATGATATACTACTCTTGTTAAACGAAACTGTTTTAAGGCTTAAATACAGTGTTTTAGTGGAACTACAGATATTTAAGAAGAATTCAATGTTGCACCAAATTGCACCGAGTTGCAGGAAACGGAAACGTATCAGTGGTACAAAGATGGTCGGAAAATGAAACTCGTTATATTTTTTTTACACGATTACGCGCACACGAAAGTTGTTTATTTTAAGGCAAAATTTTATTCTATGGGCTAGGAATCTGATAAATTATGGAGCAGATTGGAGTGTCACAGACATCTAATCAGATGCAGTTCAGGAATAAAAAGATCTGCGGAAAGCTATACAATAGCATAGAATGATTCTGAGCTAATATGGTATGGGAAGCCTTGGAACATTGAAAGACCGTTCAAAATGCCATATACTAAGCTTGGTGATCGTTCTGTAGAAACTTGTGAAGCCTACAGACGGGGGAGGAGCCTGCGGGACTCTCCCTCCTTTACTCTGAGGAGAAATTTTATCGTATGAAATGAAAACATTGAAAAGGACGACAGTACCTATGGCTGCCGTCCTTTTTCTTATCCCTTAATTTCAACATCGTTCACACGAAAGTTGTTCGTGATGGGGATACAAAGATATGTTTGTCCATCAATATTTCTTGTTTCGAGCAGATCCAACTGATCTCGGTCGATTTTGAGCGTCATGCCATAGGCGGATATGGTGCATTTGCGGGTATCAATGATGCTGTTTGAATGTAAGACAACATTATCTGGGAACTCCCTGTCAAATGCGTTTAAATCGTCTTCCGTAGCGCCGCATTGTTCCAGAATATGATGTAAACCGTTTTTAGAGATTGTTGGATCTTCCAATTCTTCCGCTTTTTCACAGATGTTCTGATAAAGTTCAATGGATGTTTCTACAGTGTACTGTGACGAAAAGGCAGTATCAACAGCTGCCTGAAAATACTGTTTTTGATCGGGTTCCCATAACGGGAGCTGACAGTTAAGTCCGTTTGCAACGAACTCCGCGTGCATATCCCTTCTTGAATAATAGAGAAGAGAATGGCAGTTTGAAGCGCGATCATCGAAAGAAGGAAACAAAAACGCATTTTCAGGCGGAGCGACCTTTTCTAGTCGGACGAGATTTTCAAAAATGGCTTCCTTCTCATTATATCCGAGATCATTGCTTGTCTTTTTAACAGGGCAAATACAGCAGATTATGAAGCAATAAGTGGTTTCGGAGGCATCATCCATTATCGTTCCGTCCGTAGCCTTTCCCGGTACATCATAAGCCCCCAGAGCGACAAGGATAGCATAGTTTTCTACTGTAGTATAATTTTCTACGATGATTCCATACAATTCTTCCAACGCATCTTCCTGAATATCACCCGTTCCATTGCAGAATTGATATAAAAAGTGTTGTGTTCCACCGGCAGATTCTTCCGACAGAGGAAAATCCACCTGTGTTAAATTTTTTTCCTTCTTTCCGGAAAGAGCTTTTCTGAAGATGTCCAGATATTTGAAAAGTTCATCCTCTGGAAGGGATAAGGCCGGATGCTTGAATTCAGATAAGAGATCTTTCTCAGAATTAACATAACATCCGTAGATAGTGTGAATTGGGTTTCTTTGCATGCAGAGCAGCTTTCGAATTTCTGCGATTTCTTTTCTATTCATTTATAGTGGCCTCCTTTATATATGTATATCTATAGTATTGAAACTATTTAAAATAATAAATTTCACGTAGGAGATTTTTCTTATCTTTGCCGCTTTTTGACATTCTTATATGGAAAAGAAAAATGATATGAAAGGTGTGATCATATGTCAAAGAAAATAATCGTTTTTGTGGTGCTGAGTACATGTTTGACAGCATGTTCTATGGAACCAGCAAGCCCTCCGGCTATTGTTGTTCCGGATCAGAAGTCTGTAGAACAGCAAATGGAAAAGAATGTTGAAGCAAAAGCTGAAGAATATCATGTTACTCCCGAATTATCCGATGATTTTATCCAACAATATTTGGATATGGATTCCTTTGAAGAATTAAGGGAAAGAACTTTGGAAGGAATATGGATTACACAGGATCAGGCCAATATGACCAAAGATGAAATCAATTTATGGGAGCAGGTAAGCCAGGCGGAAGGCTTTACGCAATATACTTCCAAAAGACTTTGAAGCGAAAAAGCAGGAACTTAATATGATCTTAGAAGATCTCGCTGCCGAGCAACAACAGACGATAGAGGAATTTGCAGAATCGTATCATATGAGTGAGGAAGAAATTCAGCAATTTATGGAGCAGCAGGCCCAAAAATATATTTCACAGGAAGAAAATGGCGCTGAGTCCTAAGAACATTTGTTTTTAATAAGATTTTCCATTCTATTCATATCAGATCAAATATCAAGAAAGGAGAACAAAATCAGATCTGAAAAACAATTTGTCTAAAAGGAGGAAAATCTATGTACTTAGGATTAAAAAAATCTGCTTCTTTACATGATCCATTTGCTTTTTGATGGAAATAAATCAATCAAAAATGGAGTGATGATTGTAAAGGAGAAAAAATTATGTTAGACTATTCAAAAGAAAAGGAATCTATGGGAGAACAAGTTGATCCCTTTGATCTTACGAAAAAGCAAGAAGCTGATTTGCAACGTATCCGTCAATTTCGCTTGATTGATGATGTGTTTATGAATAAAGTGTTTGAAGACAAAAGCTGTGTCGAACTACTGCTTCAAATCATCTTGGACAGGACGGATTTGCATGTGGAAAATGTTAATTACAGCATGGGATTAGCAATCTTCAAGGAAGAGCTGTCCGGCTGGATATTCTGGCGGTAGATGATTCTGGAAAGATATACAATATCGAGGTCCAGAAAAATGATCATGGAGCGCAGGCCAAAAGAGCGCGCTATAATAGCAGCCTCTTAGATGCGAACATAACGGAGGCTGGTAATCAATATGAAAACCTCAAGGAAACGTACGTCATTTTTATCACAGAAAATGATGTTATGCAGGCAGGGCATCCTATTTATCATATTGACAGAATCGTGAAGGAAACAGGCAAAAACTTTAATGATGAGGCACATATTATTTATGTCAATGCTCAAATCCAAGATGAAACAGCGTTGGGAAAGCTAATGCATGACTTTTTTCTGCGTCAATGCGGATAACATGAAGTACAGTATCTTAGCTGAACGTGTACGATATTTTAAAGAAACGAAGAAAGGGGTCGTGGACATGAGTAGTGTAATGGAAGAACTTATAGAAGAAGGCCGTGAAAAAGGAGAAAAAGAAGGTATTGTAAAAGGTCGTGAAATGGAAAAGGCAGAAGAAAAGAAAGAGATTTAATAGAATGATTGAATCTCTAATAGAAAACAAAGTTTCAGACGTACAAATCATGAAAAGCACAGGAATGACTCCAGAAGAGTTAGATGAAATCAAGAAGAAAAAAGGCTTTTTGATGATTTAAACAATAGATACCCGGATACTTCTCAAGAGAGGAGGTATCCGGGTGTCTTTTATTTATGGGTGATTTCTACATACTATATATAATCAGATCAATAAGCATGAGAGGAGCTTAAATATCATATGGTCTGAAAAACAATTTTGTCTTAACAAGAAAGAGAGGAAAAAATTATGTATCCAAAGTTCAAAGAAATCTCCCTCGACACAGCCACATGGACCGTCGCATTCCTTGGAGCCATCGAAGAGAGGGAAACAAAATCTAAAAAAGCCATTTTGCACGTTTCATCTGTTAGATGGAGCCATCGCCATCACAGCAAATCTGTGGAACACTGAGAAAAAAGACATCTACAAAGTGCAGGAAAGAGTGTAATTTCCGTTCAGTTGTACAAAAAGCTGTATAATGGAGTGGAAACATACGAAGTCAAAGAGTATCAGGTTGCTCGACGTGATGCAAACATGGAAGATTATCTTCTGACAGCACCTATTCCGTCGCAGGACATGATGGACGAAATCAAGAGTATCCTTCAAAAGAAATCTCTGAAACGGAGTTATATCCGCTGGTTATGGAGATTTTGGATGAAAATGCGGATAAGCTGCTGTATTGGGCAGCTGCAAAGACGATCCATCATAACTGCTATGGCGGCTTGCTGTATCACATGCTCAGAATGCTCAAAACGGCAGTCATTTTATCAAGAGTTTACCGTTTTGATAAAGAACTGCTGTATTCAGCAGTCATTCTGCATGATATTGGCAAACTGCAGGAGTTAGATACAGATGCAACAGGTGTGGCTGAATATACGGTTGATGGAAATCTGTTTGGGCATACATTGCTTGCTATCGAAATGATCGACCGCAAGAATTTTGAAAACCCTACATATCCGGCAGAAAAAATCCGTCTGTTAAAGCACTGTATTGCTGCACATCACGGACAGTTAGAGTATGGTGCAATTACCATGCCTGCAGTCAAGGAGCAATGCTGTTACACGAATTGACGTAATTGATGCGTCTATGTATCAGTATGAGCAGGCCGAAAAGACACTTAATCCAGGCGAAATGTCAGATCGTATTTTTGGCCTTGGCGTAAAAGTGTATAAACCAGCTGCAAATGCGGAGGAAAAAGCAAATGTTTAACGAAGAACAGCAAAAAGCAATTGAGACAATTAAGGGGCAGCTGATTTTAGTGGCTTGCCCCGGCAGTGGAAAAACAACAACTCTGTTGGGAAGAATCCATGAAATGATTCAGCAGGGAGTCCCCGCGGAGAACATTTTAATGGTAACATTCACAACCGCTGCTGCTGGAGAAATGAAGCAAAGATTCTGGAAAAAGTATGCAGAGGATGGAATGGTTACTTTTTGCACGATCCACTCTTTTTGCCTGGCTACGCTGAAGAAATTCGCACATTTTGATGCGGAATGTGTTTTGGCAACAGGCGACATCTACGAATTTTTTCTTTCAGCAGCTGGTCCGCCACAAAGAAATCGTGGATAAAGTGGAATATATTAAAGCGCTGCTCTTAGACATAGCTGTTTGCAAAAACAGTATGTGTCCATTAGCCCAGTTTGAACCAAATTGCGGTGAAAAAGAATTGTTCGATGAACTGTTTAAGGCGTATGAAAACTGGAAAGATGCTTTAGGTAAAATTGACTATGATGACATGTTGCTGAAAGCATATGAATTGATGAAAAACGATAAAACGTGTTTGGAGTGGCTGCAGGAAAGATATCAATATATTCAGATTGATGAGTTTCAG
>ENA-OQIM01000256-OQIM01000256.1-human-gut-metagenome-genome-assembly--contig:-NODE-256-length-19446-cov-2.277551_pt1 | contig 19446 bp, 20 predicted proteins | sample MGYA00242579_ERZ504744 | MGnify/ENA primary metagenome ERZ504744 (study PRJEB26092, sample SAMD00036441) | human gut metagenome | host: Homo sapiens | study: EMG produced TPA metagenomics assembly of...
CGCCGCAAACCGCACGCGCGCTCCGCAGCCCCGCCCCACACGATGAAGCATGCGTAGAAAATCGCCCGCCGTGCCATTAAGGTGCGGCGGGCGCTTGTATACCAAGGCAACCTGCCTATAATGATGCAAGTCAAAAATGCCGAGCGCATCGCACGCACTTGCACCAGGCATCCGAGAGGAGAAAACATACCCATGAAGCACTCTACAATGACGGTTCGGTGGCCGAGCTCCCGCAGGACGAGGTCACGCACGTCATCCGCCACTCCGCCGCGCACATCATGGCGCAGGCCATCAAGCGCCTGTACCCCGAGGCCGACTTTGCCTACGGCCCCGCGACCGACAACGGCTTCTACTACGACGTCGACCTGCCCGAGGGCGTTAAGATTAGCGAGGACGACTTCCCCGCGATCGAGGCCGAGATGAAGAAGATCGTTAAGGAGAACCTCAAGTTCTCCGTGTACGAGAAGCCCCGCGCCGAGGCCATCGCCCTTATGGAGGAGCGCGGCGAAAAGTACAAGGTCGAGCACATCGGCGACCTGGACGACGACGCCCGCATCACCTTCTACCAGCAGGGCGACTACATCGATATGTGCGTCGGCCCCCACATCTGCTACACCAAGGCGCTCAAGGCCTTTAAGCTCACCGGCGTCTCGGGCGCTTACTGGAAGGGTGACAAGGACAACAAGATGCTCACCCGCATCAACGGCGTCGCCTTTGCCACCAAGGAAGAGCTCGACGAGCACATGCACATGCTGGAGGAGGCCAAGAAGCGCGACCACCGCAAGATCGGCCGCGAGATGGACCTCTTTATGATGCGCGACGAGGCCCCCGGCTTCCCGTTCTTCCTGCCTAACGGCATGATCCTTAAGAACACGCTGCTGGACTACTGGCGCGAGATCCACCACAAGGCCGGCTACGTGGAGATCTCCACGCCGCTCATCATGAACAAGCAGCTGTGGAAGACCTCGGGCCACTGGGACCACTACAAGGACAACATGTACTCCACCGTCATCGACGACGAAGAGTACTGCATTAAGCCATGAACTGCCCGGGCGGCGTGCTGGTGTACGCCTCCAAGCCGCACTCCTATCGCGAGCTGCCCATCCGCGCTGGCGAGATTGGCCTGGTGCACCGCCACGAGCTGCGCGGCGCCTGCACGGCCTGTTCCGCGTGCGCTGCTTTAACCAGGACGACGCCCACCTGTTTGTGCGTCCCGACCAGCTGACCGACGAGATCGTGGGCGTGGTCAACCTCATCGACTCCGTGTACCAGAAGTTTGGCTTTAAGTACCACGTTGAGCTTTCCACCCGCCCCGAGGACTCCATGGGTTCGGACGAGGACTGGACTCGCGCCGAGGAGGGCCTGCGCACCGCTCTGGAGAAGCTGGGCATGGACTACGAGGTCAACGAGGGCGACGGCGCCTTCTATGGCCCCAAGATCGACTTCCACCTGGAGGACTCGCTCGGCCGTACCTGGCAGTGCGGCACCGTCCAGCTCGACTTCCAGATGCCGCTCAACTTTGACCTGGAGTACGTGGACGCCGACGGCACCAAGAAGCGCCCCATCATGCTGCATCGCGTGTGCTTTGGCTCCATCGAGCGCTTCATCGGTATTCTGATTGAGCACTTTGCGGGCAAGTTCCCCACCTGGCTGGCTCCCGTGCAGGTCAAGGCACTTCCGGTTTCCGAGAAGAGCCGCGACTACGCCCACGAGGTGTGCGCCAAGCTGGAGGAGGCCGGCATTCGCGTGGTCTGCGACGACCGCGACGAGAAGATCGGCTACAAGATCCGCGAGGCCCGCAGCATCGACCGCGTGCCTACATGCTCATCCTGGGCGAAAAGGAGGTCGAGGCCGGCAACATTTCCGTCCGCGATCGTTCCAACGAGACCGTTCAGATGGGCGTTGACGAGTTTGTGGCCAAGGTGCTCGAGGAGATCAAGACTCGCGCCTAGCACAAACTATACAAGAATTAACAAAGGCGATCGTCCTCGCGGGCGGTCGCCTTTTTTGTTGTCTATAGAAGAAAAGCCGCTGGTTAGAGCGGCTTTTTTGTTGTGCAAAAAGGTACAGGTTTTTGTAGGGGCGTATGGAGATGCACCCATTCGCGGCGTATTTTGTGCAATCTGGGAAAACGCGAGCAGTTTGCTCGTATAATGAGCAACGTCGAAAGATACAAAAAACTGTACTTTTGCGACTGCGCCTAGCTGCGAGCGAGAAGCCTGTTCTTAACGCCCCTGCATCCGCGTGCGTCGCGGATGCAAGTTAAGGGGGCGAGAGATGGAACAGACAATGCGGCGCCAAGAGCAGCTGCCCGGTGCCTTTAGCGGCGCCACCACCAACAGCCAGCACGGCCGCGTCCGCTGGTATCTGGTCCACACTCCCAACGGTAAAGAGCGCGAGACCTGCGAAAAGGTCCGCCGCATTATCCCGCACAAGCTGATGCAGGACGCTTTTGTGATGCAAAAGGAGTTCTGGTTTAAGCGGGACGGCGCCTGGTCGCTCCAAACCAAACCCATGTACAAGGAATACTTCTTCGTCGCCACGCGCGATGCCGCTCTGCTCGATAAGGCTTTGGCCCACTTGAGCTTTGGCTGCCGCATTGCCGGCAGTAGGGAGCGGGCCTATGCGCCCATGCCGGACGATGCGCAGGACTGGTACCGCAGCGTGCTCGACGACAACGGCGTGGTGCGCAACAGCGTCGCCCGAATAGAAGACGGCGTGCTGCACATAGAGCAGGGTCCCTTGGTGGGGCAAGAGGCCCGCGTTAAAAAGATCGACCGACATAAACGCTGGTGCCTGGTAGACGTTGGCGAGGGTGACTCCGCATTTAGGGAGCTGCTACCGCTTGACGTTCCCAGCAAAACGTAAGGGAGACGTTGCACCAGCAATTCATTTGGTTTTTGGATTCATAGATGGGGGGGGGGTCCTGGGGACAGGAACGTGAGTTTTATTGTGGCTGCTAAAGAGGTAACAGAGAGTTGTACATCAACGGTGGGTGCGCTGGCCTTCAATCGGATAAAGCCGAGCGGCACGCTTGGATATCGCATCGTCAAGAGACTGTTTGACCTTGTGTTTAGTCTTTTGATGAGTGTTCTGCTGCTGATTCCTCTTGCTGTAGTGTGTGCGCTCATTAGCCTTGAATCGCCCGGCAGTCCTATGTATACGCAAGAGCGCGTTGGCAAGGGCGGAAAGACAATCAGGATTTTTAAGCTTCGCAGCATGGTCGCCGATGCTGGCAACGTGCAGAAGTATCTGAGCCCTGAGCAGCTGCATCAGTGGGAAGTCGAGCGCAAGGTCGATGATGATCCCCGCATCACCAAGATTGGTCAATTCATTCGTAAATGTTCTATCGACGAGATGCCGCAGTTTCTCAATGTGCTAAACGGTGATCTGTCTGTAATTGGCCCGCGTCCCATCACAAGGGATGAACTTGAACAACATTTTACTGACGGGGAGAAGGCCGAGCTGCTTTCTGTTCAGCCTGGCATTACTGGCTTTGGCAGGCGACTGACCGAAACGCCGCGACCTTCGAGAGCGGCTTACGCCAGAAGATCGAGCTCCGCTACGTGTGTAATCGCTGCTTCCGCATGGACTGGAAATGCTTCACTGGCACCTTTGGTGCCATGTTCGGCAAGAAGAGGACGGGGCGATAGATGGCTTCTCAGGCTTATAGCGTTCTCATGAGCATTTATCTTAAGGAGAACCCTGCGTATCTTCGTGCTTCTTTGGACAGCATTATTAACCAGACGATTCCACCTGCGGAAATCGTTATGGTTAAGGATGGACCGTTAACAAAAGAACTCGATTCAGTTCTGGCTGAGTATGACCGCCGTTATCCTGGCATCTTTAGTTTTATTGCCTACGAGGAAAACCACGGTCTTGGCTATGCGTTACACAGGGGAATAGTTGCTTGTACTAACGATATTGTTGCACGTATGGATACAGACGATATTGCACGTTCTGATCGTATGGAGAAACAACTAAAGGCGATTCAAGATGGTCTTGATATGGTTGGGAGTCAAGTAATTGAATTCGTCGAGTCTCCTGACAAGCCGATTGCACGAACGGATCTCCCCGAAGGTCTCAACAATATTATTGCTTGTTCAAAGCGTAGAAATCCATTTCGTCATCCGCCAATGACATTCAAACGATCCAAGGTGTTGAAAGCGGGCAATTACAGTTCCGAGTATCTGTATTTCGAAGATTGGGATTTATTTAATCGAATGCTTGCAGCTGGTTGCCGAGCTGAGAATCTTCACGAAACGCTTGTGGCCATGAGAGTTAGTCCTGATTTTTATGAGAGGCGCGGAGGCCTGGGTTATTTGGCTCATGTTTGGAAGTTCAAATCTGCTCAGTTGCGTATTGGTTATTTTACGGTAGCAGATTTCCTGATTTCCTTTTTGCCCCAACTGATTGTTTGCCTGATGCCCAATTGCCTGCGTGGCTTTGTATATACGAATATGCTCAGGAGGAGCGATGATTAAAGTCCTTCATGCTGTTCCAGATATGAATTCTGGCGGTATTGAAAACTACATCATGAATATGTATCGAATTATTGATCGCGATACTGTGCATTTTGACTTTCTAGTCCATCACAATTCACGAGGGTTCTTCGATGATGAGATAGAGGAGCTTGGAGCCGTATTTATCGTTTGCCTGTTTTGGATAATAAGAATGTTATCTCTTATTGGCGCGAGCTAAAGAGGTTGTACTCTGAAAACAAATGGGATGTGGTTCATGGCCATGCCGCGAGTCTTGCGGGCCTTTATCTGTTTGCTGCCGAGAATGCTGGCGTACGTGCCCGCATAGCACATAGCCACGGAGCTTCCTATCTTCGAACACCAAAGGGGGTATACAAAAAAACTGCTCTTTAAGACTGCTGGAATTCACGCGAATATTCGCCTTGCGTGTTCTACAGAAGCGGGCAAATATCTTTTTGGCGATAGACAATTCTATTTAGCTAAGAATGCAATTGATTCTGAGCGGTTTTCATTTAATCAAGATGATCGCGATCGTATTAGGCGCAGCTTGGGGGATTGTTCCGGGACAATTGTTGGTTGGTCATATGGGTCGCTTTAATTTGCAGAAAAATCATCAGTTTTTGATTGAGATTTTTGAAGAGATTGTTCGGTTGAAACCAGATAGCTGTCTATTGCTGGTGGGTACCGGCGAACGTGAGGGTCGATACGAAATCTCGTTTCTAGTAAAGGGCTGAATGGCAAGGTTATCTTTCAGTCTGTTACTGATGAGCCCCAGGCCTACTATTCAGCTATGGATGCATTTGTTTTGCCCTCCCTGTTCGAGGGTCTTCCCTTGGTGGGAATTGAGGCGCAATGCAGCGGTTTACCGAGCTATTTTTCCTCTGAGATTACGAAAGAAGTTGTCATTTCTGATATTACAGAGTTTTTAGATTTGAATGCTGGTCCCGTTGCCTGGGCACAACAAATCGTTGGCGCATCATCGTGCATCAATCGTAGAGCCTATGCAGATTGCGCCGCTATTCACGGTTTTGATTTTAGGGATAACACGAAAAAGATGACGGATTTTTATTTGGCTGCTGCTACAGGGAGGTTTGAGTCTATTGGCTCCATACTGGATTAGCTTCTGCTTGCGGTTGGTTTTATGCTACTAGCTCAGAGACCTTTGAACTCAGTGGCGGCGACATCCCGGTCTGCAATCTCTGCCCGCGACGGACGAGATTATTCGCGCTGGGGCGTTGTCGCCTCCGCACTTGTTTTCATTATTCTTACTGGCTTTCGTTATGGTGTTGGGCAAGATTATTTTTATACTTACGTGCTTACTTCTATCGTGTGCGTTCGGGTTTGGGGTTCCAGGAAATGGAAATCGGCTATTACGCCCTCAATTACCTTGTCGCTCGTTTTACAGATAACCCTCTGCCCGTATTCCTGGTATGTTCTGTAGCATTTTTCGCGTTGACATATGCTGCCATTATGCGTGAATCTTCTCATCCCGTATTCTCCGTCTTCCTCCTATTTGGGATGTCTTATTTGTTTATCTACATGAACGCCATGAGGCAGATGCTTGCGGTTTCCATTTTGTTGTTTTCGCTTCGTTATATAGAGGAGAGAGATCCGGTTAAATTTGCGGCCTGCGTTGCGATAGCGAGCACGTTTCACTCAAGTTCGCTTGTATTTATCGCTGCATACTATTTTCCGCGTCTTAAAATTACTCCATGCATTTGTTTGGTTTTGGTGTCGGGATTTTTGCTTCTTAAGGTCCCCATTGCATCTTTCGTTAATACCATCATTGCCAAAACTCAATACGCTGGCTATATCGGATCCATCTTTGATACGGGCGAAAGTGGGAATGTCGTTATCGCGTTGAATGTCGTGGTCCTATTATTTTCCGCGATTGTGCCTAAGCTGTATGGCGGTGCTTATTCCGAACGCTATCGTATTCTTCTCTGGTGCCAGCTTGTTGCGACATCAATTGCAATCTTATCCGGTCTGATTCCGCTTTCTCAGCGTTTGCGCTGGGTTTTTTCTCTGCCTTCTGTAATTCTTTTGCCTCTGGCAATCGATTCGATATCGAATATCAAATTGAAGTTCCTGATTCAGTTGGTGATTGTTGTTCTATATATCGTGTATATCGCTATCACAATCGGGATGTGGAATGGCAATAACGTCGTCCCATATCACTCCATATTAATGAAAGGCTCCTTATGAGATCTCCTAATATAAGTTTGATAATCCCTGTCTATAACGTTGAGGATTATTTGCCTGATTGTTTAGATAGTGTTCTTGCGCAAAGCTATGCCGATTTTGAAGTAGTAGCGGTGAACGATGGTTCTACGGACAGATCGCGAGAGATTCTTGCTGATTATGCGAAAAAGGATTCGCGTATTCGGATTATTGACCAAGCGAATAGGGGTCTTGCTGGCGCGCGCAATACTGGAGTTGCTGCGGCGAATGGTATGTATATCGCTTTTGTTGATTCAGATGACTACATTGATTCCGACTATTTATCTGTTATGTATTCAAATGCCAATGAGTTTAATGCCGATATTTCCATTTCTGGGCGATATATCGATTGCGGTGGACAGTCTAGCCATGAAAATCGTCCGGCTTTTACGAGTAACGCTTGGGCCGATTGAGGCTGCTCGAGCTCTAAACTCGTACCGTTCCTTTGATATGTCAATGCACGGAAAGTTATTTCTTGCCAGCTTATTTAAAGGCCTGCGTTTCCGGAAGGCAAGAACTCCGAAGATCAATTCATGTGCTATCGCTTAATTTTAAGATCAAATTGTTCTTATTATGAGGATAGGCCGTTATATTACTATCGGCATAGAGAAGGAAGTATATCGAGAAGTTCTCGTGTTAACGTGTTTCCAATCGAGCATCCCATGAACAGCTCGAATATATCCGCAGGCATGTGCCTGCTTTGATTAATGTCGCTGAGACTTCATGCTTTTTTTCTCAGGTCGCTGTTTACAATGCGTTTGCCGTAAGAGACCTCGAAATGCCGAATGAAATCGCAAATGTTGTTCTAAAGGAGCCAAAACGTTTTCTCGGAAGCGTTATCCGGAATGAGGATATTCCTGGCTACAAAAAAATACAGGCTATTACATATTGTTTTGCGAGGCCTGTTTACAAAGCTGTTTATCTTGCTAAGAAAGGATAATTTATGTCAAAAGTTGCTTTGATTACCCTGCACACCGTTTCAAATTACGGGTCCTGCTTGCAAACCTTTGCGACTCAAAAAATATTTGAATCGCTCGGATGGGAAGTTGAGGTTATTGATTACTATCGAGCAGATAATCTGCCTGAGTATGCAGTTGAGAAAGCATTTATGGGTAGAAGAATGCAGAAGTTTCAAGGTGTTTGGGATAGGGCTCCTTGGTTGAAGCGTTTACTTTCCATCCCTATGGGGCAATTGTTAAGCGTCAAAGAAAGCCTTTTGATAATTTTAGGGGTAAGTACCTTAATCTTTCTAAGCGCATGTATCGTTCCGCTGATGAACTTGAACTTGATCCGCCTGTAGCGGATGTGTATTGCACTGGCTCAGACCAGGTTTGGAATAGTGTCTGGAATAATGGCTTTGAAAAGCCTTTCTACCTTACTTTCGCTCCGGAAGGTAAGCCGCGCATTGCGTTTGCAGCAAGCATCGGCAGGAATGAAGTTGATGATTGGGAGAAGCCTTTGATGAAAGAGGCTTTATCGCAGTATAAAGCGATTTCCATGCGTGAATCATCAGGCATTGAGATTTTAAATGATCTAGGTTTTAACGATGCGCAATTGGTCTTGGACCTACACTCATGCTTAATAGGCATGAGTGGGAGAAAATTGGCAGAATGCCTGAGGGAATCGACGGACCTTATTTGCTTGTATACCAACTTAATAAGAGCAAGTCCTTCGTTGACTACGTTGAGGCGGTTGCGAAGCATATGGCTTGAATGTGGTTAAAATCTCATACGGTATCTATGATGTTATGAAATCTGCCAAGACGCTTATTGCCCCGTCTGTTGAAGAGTTTGTCGGTCTATTCCTCAATGCGTCGTATGTGATTACCGACTCTTTTCATGCAACTGCGTATTCGCTGAATTTTGGAATTCCATTTACTGCCATTGCTCCCGAACGTTTCAGCACTCGCATTGCAAGTGTTCTTGCACTGACCGGCACGGAGGATCGAATGCTGAAGTCCCAACAGGACATTGCTATGTATGAACGCCAGATTGACTTTGAATATGCTGCTGAGAAATTGGATGAGATGAGAAAAAAGAGCGTCGCATTCCTTGAGGAGGCGTTGTAGATTTGGGAGAAGTCTCATTTAACAGCAAGAGTTCTGGATTTCTTTCGTTTGCGAAATCGACTGGTATCTTTTTCGTGGGTAGCTCGATGAGTAAGATTATTACTCTATTGCTAATTCCTCTTTACACAAATGTGCTTCCCACTCAGGACTATGGCTACTATGACTTGTCGATTACCTATGCCACTCTTCTGACCTCGTTTTTATATTGTGATATCTGGTCAAGTGTCATGCGTATGATGCGTGACGATCTAAAGGGAGAGTCACCCTGGAAAGTAATCGCATCCGGTTGGGTAATATTTAGCGCTTCGACTATCCTGTACATACTCATTGCCCTCGGTCTTTCTCTTTTCATTGATATACCGTCTCTCGGTTGGATTTTAGTTTACGGAGTGACAACTAACTGTCAGTCAATGTTTTCCGGTATCGCCAGAGGCAAGGGAAATAATATCGATTTTGCCGTTTCGGGTGTTCTTTGCACTTTACTCAATGTGTGCCTGAACCTGTTTTTGATTTTGCTCCTTCATTGGGGTTATGAATCTTTATATATTTCGTACGCGGCAGGCTTTACGATTCAATGCGTGTATCTTTTTTGGCGTCTGCAAATGTGGAAGCACATTCATAAGCCGGATGTGAACCAGGTACGTGAATTATTCATTTATTCTGCTCCGTTGGGCATTAACTCTGTTGCTTACTGGTTTCTTACAAGTTTGAGTCGCGTTGCAGTATCGGCGGTGCTCTCGCTTTCTGCAAATGGTATCTTTGCGATTGGTTCAAAATTTGGATCGACGGTTGCATTGGCAACGACTTGTTTTACACTCGCTTGGCAGGATGTTGCCTTTACGAGTGAAATTAAGCCCGCTTCATTTTATTCTCGTGCGATTTCACAATACACTGGGTTTCTCTTGTCGAGTACAGCTGTTCTTCTTCCGATGATCTCCCTCGTATTTCCTATTCTCGTGGGTTCGTCATATTCAACTGCTTATTCTGTTGTGCCTTCGTTTCTTTGGGTAGCAGTTGCGAGTGCGGTCTCTACTTTCATTGGAAACATTTTTTATGTCATCAAGGATACAAAGACTATTGGCGTATCGATGGTCATTTCTTGTATCGTGAATGGCATTCTCGTATATCCCTTAACTGAGTATTTTGGCTGCTTTGGCGCAAATTTATCGGTCTTAATTTCTTTCATATTGAACATTGTCATTCGGTGCGCAATTCTTGATAAGAAAATGGGGATTCTGTTAAGCTGCGTTCGTTACTTCTTCCGGCAGTGCTTTTGAGTATTTGTTCTGCAGCTTATTTCTCTGAGTCATTTGGTTTAAATGCTCTGACCCTCATATTTTCTATCTTCGGTGTTTTTATGCTCTACAGATCTAGAATTTCCACGCTCTTATCGGCAATCTCTTCAAAAGTTTCTAGGAGGTAGTTAATGGAATTTCATGAACCTCTTGCTGTTTATGCCATTAAAGATCGAGATGAAGTGTCGCTCCAGCGTGCTGCTTCTGGTGGTGCGTTCTCTGTCCTGGCTCGACCGGTTATTGCGCTGGGCGGTATTGTCTTTGGGGCAAAAATGCATGATGGGGGTTTTGTTGCTCATGAAAAGGCAGAAACTTCTCAGGAGCTAGCAAGCCTGCAGGGCAGTGCCTATGTTCAAAGTGATATCTCTGGGATATTTGATTCCGTGGTTGAATGCTTAAAATCAGACCGGCTTGTAATGTTTGTCGGGCTTCCATGCCAGTGTGCAGCTGTGCAGGCATACGTCCAGATGAAGTTGCGTTCAGATTCTCGCTTAACCAATTGCTACTTTGTGACCTTATCTGTCATGGTGCTCCGAATAATGAACTATTTCGAGCTCATCAACTCTGGTTGGCGCGCAAGCGAAAGGCGGATGATGGAATCCATTCATTTCGTTTTCGTACGAAGAAAAAAGGTTGGGGTCTCTACTACTACTACTACTACTATCGGAACGGTAAAAAAATAGAGGTATGTGAGCCGGGCGATAACGATCCATATTATGCAGCCTTTCTCAGGGGAGAGACGTATAGAGAATCGTGTTATAAATGTCCGTTTTCCAAACGCGAGCGTCTAACGGACTTTACGATAGGAGATTACTGGGGCATCGAGTCTGCCCATCCTGGTTTTTACGATCCGAATGGCGTATCTCTGCTTTTGATTAATAGCTCGAAGGGGGAGCGGTTTTTCAAGCAGTATTCTTCTAGGGAATGCGATTGTGTCGTTTCCAATATGCAGCTTGCCGCTAGAGAAAACCATAATTTGAATAGCCCGACAGTTAGGCCCGCAACAAGGGACGATCTGCTTTGCGCGATTGCCGACTATAGGTCTTCTGGAGATCTCGAGGCGTTGTTTGATACTATCCTTAAGCCAAGGTTGACTGTTAAACGTCTTGCAAAGCAGATACTACCTTCTGGTCTTTATGGTTCAATTAAGAGAATCGTGAGGAAGGGATAATGGAATATAGGCAGACTGTGGAAGTAGTATTAGAAAGCTCTCTTTGCTGCGGTTGTTTATGTTGTAGAGCGGCGTGCCCGTTCAACGCCATTGAACCTACATGTGACAAATATGGGTACGTTGTTCCTATTGTTGACGGTGATAAATGTCGCGAATGTGGCATTTGCCTTAAATGCTGTCCCATGTCAGACTTCATTGGTAGATAATTTGCTCATCTTCGTTTCAGATAATTGTATTGGCGCCGGGGCTGGCTTGGATCCCGGCGCCTTTTCTTTCCTCACGGCTTACCGATATTTATGGCGTTAAATGAACCTGTCATTTACTCGCGTTCACCGTCCGATGATTCGATACTCGCGTTGGTACGCATATTTGGGCGTTTTGATGATGAGGTTGTATGGAGTGCCTTGGAATGCTTGTCAATCACGCTTGGAACAGGGGCACCGTAAAAAACCGGGCTGTGCAGGGAGATGCCATTTTCGGAATCAATCTTTTGTTTTAGAAGTCGCTCAAACCAGCCGTACCGCACGATGCCGATCCAGCCCTCGGCGCATCTGAACTCATCGATCATTCGCCTGGTAATCACAGCAGTGTTGTCAATAATCTCGCTCTCCCGCACCGTGAACATGCAGTAGATCGGCAAGAGCCAATGGTCGTAGATGCCCATGCCGTACGCCAGAGACGCTTCTAGTGGATCGCCCTGCTCTCCGGGCAGACCGTGGTAGTACCCGGCTGCGTTCATATAGAGGCGCGCGTCCATCAGGTCGTTGATGTATGCCTCTTTGGACGCGAACTTCAGTAGGTAGACGATGTCGTCGTTCGGCATGGTGCTATCCTCTCATTTAGTGGGCGTGTCCTGAGCCGCCGCACGGGCCAAGGTGCTTTGTTCCAAAATAAGAGAGATTTCTTAAACCATCGTGCCAAGTTGACGTGCGCCTGGCACGGCTCAGAGTAGCGGTGCCTTAGGGTATGGGAGCCCTCGCTCGCGAAGAGTTTGGATGGGCATTGCTGGACTGTGAGTGTCGGCTTCCTCCATCAGCCAGTAAAGCGATCGGATGAAGGGCACGCTCGCGCTGTCTGGGGCGCTTTTGTGCCGTGAGGCCAACTTTTGTTCAGTCTTTATTGAACGTGGCGAAGCGTTTAATCAGGGATTCTCCTTCTACACTCAGTGGAGACATTGCATTTGGTCGACCTATTCACGGGTATAAGGTTGCTGTCTTGTTCGATTGTGACGGGTGATGTTTATGGCTAAGCAAAAGATGTCGGTTTACCTTATTAAAGAGGGTTTTAATATTGGTGACGTCGTTGACTCCAATGACCCCTATATCCATAGGCACCTTCTAGAAGATGGTTCAGTGGTTTACACAAAGCCATCAGACCCTCATCCGCCAAAATGGATTGATTATTTTGACGGCCAACTGGAGTCCGATACTTTGCTGTCTTCTTCTGCAAGCGCTCTCCATCTGGTTCAAGTTGCCGTGACGGAGGACGATGAGCGTCTATTTGCCATTTCTTTTGGCTATGGTTTTACTTTGCTGGATAAAGAGACAGTCGAGGAGCGCTTTGGGCTTAAAGTGGCACTCAATCAGGCAATAGATGGTGGACTTCGCAAGCTAAAACGAACTGCAGTCTCAGGTAATGCTCGAAAGACCGACGAGCAAATGCCCCTTCCGTCTTCAGTTGATGCTTTGAAATTGATGTCGAGCGCGATTTGCTGGAAGGAGTGACGGTAGGCGGCGGCGATGGACTGCTTGCAACTGGATCTATTACTGGGTCGGATTCTCTCGCATTGAGTGTTGGTGAGTCGGTAGAATCGATTCGAGACTATCTTAAGTCTGTCTATGCCGTTTATGTGCTTGATTCCTATAAGGCTAAATACGGTTGGGTCGACAGAATCGTTCCGGTGCGCAAACGGTCACTCGAAGACGCGTTGAATTCTAAAGCCATCAGTCTCATTAATGCTCACGATCAAAATATATGGCTTGCGGTGCCGGAAATCCTTGAATGGGAGGCAGTCGCCGGCTTTCGTGTTGGATCAAAGGGTCCTTTGCTTGACGATGTTTGTCTCGACATGGTCTATCCGGAACCGGAAAAGTTGCCTCAGAGCTACGAAGACCTTTGCAAAACCCGTATTTCTGTTATTGGACAGGCAGAGCTCGGTGATAAATAAATGGTGCGCATCTGAGTGCTATATGGCGAGGTCGAATATCAAGGGGCCAGTTACTGTGCAAACAATGGAAAATGGTATCGAATTGATGGTGACTACAAATCATCGATTGAATCTCGCTTCTCTAAGATCCCGCTCTACTCAACCGAATTTCCAGAATACTTTAAGGGCGAATACGAGGGCCCGTATAACCAACGTGTCGTGGGGATGAATTCCTCGACCGAGTTGTTGCTAGACAAGAAGACCATTTACTACGGCGGTCGAGGCAGCCAGGTCGAGCTTTGTGACATCTTGTGTAAAGATGGTACGTTCATTCACGTTAAGCATTATCAAGGTTCTTCGACTTTAAGCCATCTGTTCAATCAGGCTTGGTCTCGGCTCGTTTGGTAAAGGCTGATCCCAGTTTTAGGAAGTGCGCACAGGTTGTTCTAGACAAGATTGAACCTAATTGTTTTAAATTGGAAAGGGATTCGGTCAAACAGGTCGTTTTTGCGATTATCTCTAAATTTGATGCGGTAAGGCTGAGATTCCATTCTTTAGCAAAGTGGCACTAGATGCCGTGTGCTCTCAGCTGGCCGCGATGGACATTGATGTCGCATTGGCGAGAATCAAGGAGGTCCGAGCCGATTGCGGTTGATTCATTGCTGCTAGCTCGGTCGCCGGCCGGGAACTCTAGCTCTTGATTGATTTGTTAATTGGAGAGGGACGTATCCATGCCCGGGGTTAAGAATCAGCACTACGTGCCGCGTTTTTATCTCAAATCGTTTACCGATGACGCGGGTTGTCTCAGCGCTATAAGGCGCGATGCTGGCGGATTGAAGCCCGCCTTCCGATCAAAGCCCGAAAATGTTTGCGCAGAAAACTACCTTTATGAGGTCAAACGACGCGAGAGCGTTGGTGGGGACGGTTTCATTGAAAAGGGCGTCATTGAAGATGCTCTTGGGAAAATCGAGAACAATCTTGCACCTACCTACCGATTGTTGCTCAGCTATCTTGATTCTGGAAAACTACCAAAAGGTGAAGAGTGCGTCGAGTTGATTACTCAGCTGGCATTTTTGCTTGCCTTTTTCATTGTGAGGAATCCTAAATGGTTGAACGAGGTGAGGGGTAACTCTGCCGCACGCTCCGTCGAATTGTTGTCGAGTGGCTTTTTCTCGGACGAAGACATTTTGCAAATGGATTTGGCGGGGTGCGGGGACGAATTTGAAGCCATTGTCGAGCTGGCTTATCTGGATACGGCGCTGTTCAGGCTCGATAAGGGCGCGCCTCTGTACGATCTACTTGTCTTATTGCTTGACATGGATTGCCTGTTTTATATAGCGCCTGAAGGTTTTGAGTTTATAACCTCGTCACTTCCAGTACATGCAGAGTGGAAGGAGGAATGCGACAAAGATCCTTGCGGCTTCTACTTCCCATTGAGTCCTCGTTATGCCGTCGTATTTGGACAAAGATTGGAAGAGGATCGCTGTGTTTCCATCTCTCATCTGGCTGATTTTGCAGTCGATTCATTTAACCGCATGCTCATGAATGGTGACGGTTTGTGGGAGTTTCTGATCGCAAGAGATCAGTCTAAATTGGAGCGTCTTGTTGAGGAATATCGAGACGGGGTTTAGACCGAGTGATTATTTGCTCGCATGAGCACTACTGAATATCGCGGAACGGCATCGTTGATATTGCGCCTGGGCACCAGGGCCAAATTAGCTTGAGTAATCTGTCCTACGCTATCTGCACTTTCTCTATGTTTTACCGTGTTATGTGGTTCAGTCTGTTCTTTGCACCTTAGGCCTTCAGGTGCTTTAAGCACTTGATTTTGCCTACTTAAATCCTATAATCAAAGAAAAGCTCTGAAATACTTTTTCAAAACAATGAAAGGAAAGTTGAGGACGATGTTTTGTCAGTTTTCCTTCAGGAACTATAGGTCCTATCGCGACGAGGCGGAGCTTTCCATGCAAGCTACGTCGATGAGGGAGTTTGAGCGCTCCCTTATCGAGTGTCCCGATGGGCAGAGCTTTCTGCCGGTGGCTGCGGTGTACGGACCCAACGGCTGGCGGCAAGTCCAACCTACTCGAAGCTCTTGACTACGTTCGTTCGGCTGTGGCCAGACCGATCAGATTGCTGTCAGCTAGCTCTGATGCGCCAGAGGGCAATCGTCCTTCGATAACCCGTTGTTCGGCGTTCGAGTTCGATGATGTGTCTGCTCTCGAGCCTACCGAGTTCGAGCTCTACTACCGCGCGGGCGAGCATGAGTACCGTTATGCCTGTCCGTGCATGCCGACGAGATCGTGTCCGAGGGACTGTGGCGGCGCAAATTGGGAGCTTCGCGTACGGCAATGTTGTTCGAGCGCGAGGGTGCTGAGGTCGAGCTCGGTCCTACGCTGCGCAAACTTGTGACGGCTGCGAGATTCAACCCGAGCCTGCCGTACCTGTCGTTCCTCTGTATCAACTTTGACGTGCCGGTGATCAGGGAGGCTGCCAGCTGGTTTCTTGATGGCGTGTTCCTGAACTACAACAGCTCTTACCTGGAGCGGATGCTCGAGCAATTGCTGGACGAGGCGGAGTCGCCCGAGGTCACGCGCTTTCTGCGCGCCGTCGACGTACGCATCGATGGCTTTAGGGTGGAGAAGGCCCCGGAATGGCGCGGCCAGCGCGTCTTTGTGAGGCACGAGGTGGACGGCAAGGGCTATGAGCTGCGCCTTTCTGAGGAGTCAGCCGGCACACAGAAGCTCATGGGGCTAGCTGCATATCTGATGACTGCGCTCGAGCGCGGCGCTACCGTTGTGGTCGACGAACTTGACGCCAAGCTTCATCCGAAGCTCCTGCGCTACGTGATTCTGTTGTTTAAGGATCCCGAGGTCAACAAGAGCGGCGCGCAGCTCATCTTCTCGTCCCAGGACGTGTCCACAATGCGAAACGACGTGTTCCGCCGCGACGAGATATGGTTCGCCGCACGCGGCGAGGGGGAGGCGAGCCAACTGTGGTCGCTCGCCGACATCCACGAGGCTAATGGCAACTTGGTTAGCAAGAATGCTGCTTTCGATAAGCAGTACCTGTCTGGTCGTTACGGTGCCGACCCGTATCTCACCCGCATCGAGGAGTGGGATTAACATGGCAGCGAAGAAGTCGAAGGGCTGGCGTAGTGGCAAACGCGAGGTTCGCCCGCGCATGGTGCAGATGACGCGCCACCTCGTGGTGACCGAGGGCAAGGAGACTGAGCCTCGCTACTTCGAGGGCGTGCGCGCCGCGTTGGGCGCAGCAAACGAGCGGAAGGTTGCCGTAGTCGTTAAGGGGACTGGCAAACATACTCTCGACCTACTTGACTTCGCTGTCGAACATTGCCGCTATGCTCCTGAGACGTTCGACCATGTGTGGCTCGTGTTTGATAAGGATGACTTCCCTGCATCCGATTTCGATGCGATGGAGAGCAAATGCGCCGAGCTCACCGATGGATCGAGGACGTTTCACGCGCTGTGGTCGAATCCCTGCTTTGAGCTGTGGCCCCTTCTACACCTTCGATATACGACTGCCCCCATGTCGGCCGCGGAGTGTCAGCGTGCCCTCGCTCAGGCGATGTCTAAGGACTTGGGCATCGAGTACCGCAAGAACTTGGACGGGCTGTTCGAGGTGGTGGACGGCAAACGAGGCGAGGCTTTGCAGCGTGTTGGGCGCCTCGTCACATACCATAGGGGACTGGGTAACGTTAAGCCATCCGCGCAAAACCCTGCAACTAAGGTGGGCGAAATTTTCGATGTAATCGGGCCGTATCTGGTTGGCTAGTCGAGTCTGTGGATTGGCTTTCCGGTTAGGGCGATTGACGGATTGTACTGCGCTATTGCAAGTCCGGTGCTTAGGAGAAGTGCGGGGAAAAATCGAAACTCGCCGAGCGCAACACGATTTTTGGCAACAAAACCGCAGGTCGCCGGACCTCGAAACCGGGGTCTGGTCGACCGTTCTCGGATTTTCGCCGTACTTCCGGATTGGGCGCTCATTTAGCACTCTCGTTGTCCCCACATCCTCTAAAAAAGTTCTTAAAACAGCCTTAAAGGCGTTTCAACTCGCGTTGACAGCGTAAAATACGCATGTTTGACTATGACAGAAGTGGATTTTAGGGGAGGAGTACGCCATGGAGGTGCTGGTTGTTGGCAACACCGCATATGTTGACGATGACTTTTGCGCCAAGCGTTCCCCGAGGACCACGTTAAGGTCGTCGCTGCCGCGGAAGCGCGCCGCGACGAGTCGTCGCCCCATGCCTCGTGGAAAGAGCTCCTCCAGCACCTGGATCAGGCCTACGAGTTCGACCGCGTAGTCTACCTGTCTAATTACCTTATCCCGCATACCGATACCGTGGGCGATATCGAGCTGCTGCGCTCGGTCTTTCGTACGTGCGCGGGTCGCCGGTCCAACTACTGTATGTAGCGGGGCCCGCGGGTGCCGAGGGTGCCGCCGATGCCGCGGGGCGAACGGGCAAGGGCATTATCGCGCACGCAGCCAACGACCTGTGCCGCTACTACGCTGCTCGCGAGGGCGTTCAGACTAAGATCCTGCGCGTGCCGTTCCTGTATACCGCGTCTGCCGCGCTGGAGGACCCGTTTTTGGTGCCGATGTTCGACGCATGCTCAACCGGATCGGCCGCTTTGCAGGGCGCGCAGGATGCGACGTTTCCGCTGCTGTGTGCCGAAGAACTTTCGGTGCTGGTACGCCGTATCTTCGACAGCTGGGATGGCAACTTTGAGACGCTCGATGTAGCCGATACCTTCCATCACACGGTGGGTGAGGTGGGCGAGGCCCTTCAGGCGCTGTTCCCAGGGCTCTCAGTTGCCTATGGCGAATCTGCCGGCTACGCCCTGCCCGCCAGCGACGTCGCTCGCGTGCGCTATGGCTGGTTTCAGCGCTACGACTTGCTGCGCGACCTCTCGACCATTCAGGCTCGCTGGGATGCTGGCCGTGCAAAGAAGGTCAACCCCTTGCGCGCCGCCATCGACCGCATCCAGCTGCGCACACTGCCTATTAAATGCCTAGAGACGGGCGTTGCTTGGGTTCTGTTCGAGGTGCTGGAGCGCTTGTTCTCCCAATCGACCAGCTCAACGTGCTCGATTATCGCCTGCTCTACGTGGTGCTCATCGGCACGCTGTATGGCTTGGACTTTGGCCTGGTTGCGGCGCTGCTGGCTTCGGTGGGTTTGGCCGCGAGCTACTTTACTCAGTACGGCTATACCTTCCAGGGCCTTTTCTACGAGCCGTCCAACTGGCTGCCGTTTATTGCGTACTTTGTTGTGGGCGCCGTGTGCGGCTATGTGCAGCTGCGCAACAGCGAAGCCATTAGGGCGGAGCGCGATCAAAACGAGCTCGTGCGCAACCGCAATACGTTCCTTACGCAGCTCTACCACGACGCGATCGAGGACAAGCGCGCGTACAGGCGCCAGATCGTGGGTCGCCACGACAGCTTTGGCAAGATCTTTGCCGTGACGCAGGAGCTTGACGTGCTCAACCCACGCGACATTTATCGCAAGTGCTGCGAGCTTCTGGGCGAGATCCTCGAGAACGATTCGGTGGCGATCTACCATGTTTCGGGCGGAGCATTTGCGCGCCTGGTGGCAGCAAGTCCCGCGATTGCCGAAGATGCCGCACGCTCGCTCACGCTTGAGCAGCTTGCACCTCTTTTGGGCGACGGGGGTCGTTCGAATCTGTGGGTGAACCGCGAGCTGACGCCGGGGCTTCCCATGTTTGGATACACGATCGAGCGCGACGGGGCACCCGCCGTGTTGATCTTTGTACGTCGCGCGGCCGAAAACCAAATGACCCTCTATTATCAAAACTTGTTCCGCATCTTGTGCGGCCTGGTCGAAAGCGCGCTGGGTCGTGCCTTTGACTACGAGGCAGTGGCACAGGATAAACGCTGCGTTGACGGCACTTGCGTGCTCAAGCAGGCTGCCTTTGGCCAAGAGCTCGCGGCCGAGCAGGCGCTGGCAGATGGCAAGATGGGCAGCTTTTTGCTCCTGCGCGTGGTACCGGGCATGGACTGCGCGTGCGCGGTGGGCGGCATAGGTTCGG
>ENA-OQIM01000257-OQIM01000257.1-human-gut-metagenome-genome-assembly--contig:-NODE-257-length-19401-cov-1.610200_pt1 | contig 19401 bp, 25 predicted proteins | sample MGYA00242579_ERZ504744 | MGnify/ENA primary metagenome ERZ504744 (study PRJEB26092, sample SAMD00036441) | human gut metagenome | host: Homo sapiens | study: EMG produced TPA metagenomics assembly of...
CGAAAATGAACTCTGAAAAGAACCATATATTTTTTGTGTACGGGCCAATGTGTACATATCCGTGATACCCTCCCTTATTCCCTCCAAAGATCACGGTCTGCCTTTTTCCGGAACAGAATATCCGGTCACCATAACGCTCTTTCATCTCCCACTTCACCTCTTCCGAATCTGTAGCCAAATAGATAGCCACCTTATCGTCCTCTTTTATCTCCTCATCCAGTTTCTGATAGAATAACTCGATAGGGCTTTGCCGGATAGAAGCCAGATTATCTGTACGACGGATATGCATACCAATCATGGTATCCGAAAAATTCCGACAACGGTTTTCCACCTCTTCCATAACCTCTTCTACCGGAACAAATAACCGACTGATCCATACATAATCATAAGGTTGAAAAGCGGTATATGATGCCATATAAACACAGCTACCTTCTTTAACCCACCGTTCAAAATCAAAATGCCGATTACATAAAGGAGTAATAGAACGCTCGTACAGGCAAGACTTGAAAAACAGTTTCTGAAACAAAAGCGGGAAATGAAAATTCCTGGAACGAGGTCTGTCCAACAATGCATAATCCAACTGCGAAGCATCCCGCAAACAGGCAATCTTCCTGTCCACAGGTTTGAACAATTGGCTAAACGGTGCATTTAGCGCCCAATCCTGAAACCAAACGATACTTAAATCACTATCACTCTTCGCTGCCAGTGCCACGGCCGAAGCCACCGCACGCATACGGTTAGCCAGTCCTCCTACCGGTACAAATGTAATTTTACCCATTCTCATTAAATTTTAAGGCAAATATAAACAACATTGCTTATAAATGCTAATTAATTACTACTTTTGCATAGTCCCCCGATAAACAAAAGAAATGAGAAAAAATATCGCAATCGTATTAGCAGGAGGTATAGGCAGCCGCTTAGGTCTGTCCACTCCCAAGCAATTCTTTAAAGTAGCGGGCAAAATGGTAGTCGAGCATACAATAGATGCTTTCGAAAGCAATCCGCACATCGATGAAATTGCCATTGTTTCCAATCCTTTTTATATTGCTGACTTTGAGTCCATCATTATCAAGAATGGATGGAAAAAAGTGAAGAAGATTCTGAAAGGCGGTCAGGAAAGATTTCATTCCAGCCTTTCGGCTATCAAAGCTTACGAAGGCAGCGATGTCAACCTGATTTTCCATGATGCTGTACGTCCATTGGTCAGCCAACGTATTCTAAATGATGTCATCAAAGCATTGGAAACATATGCAGCTATTGATGTCGCCATGCCTGCCACTGACACCATTATCGAAGTAGATGGAGATTCATTCATCAGATTCCCGACCGGTCCAAACTAAAACGGGGGCAGACTCCACAAGCTTTTCATTTGGAAACCATCAGCCACGCTTATGAAATCGCCTTGAAAGACGAACATTTCAAAGTTACCGATGACTGTGGGGTTGTTGTAAAATATTTACCCGATGTACCTGTATATGTAGTTACAGGCGAGGAAAGCAACATGAAGCTGACCTATAAAGAAGATACCTACCTATTGGACAAATTCTTCCAGTTACGTAAAAGTGAGCTGAATGAAATTCCATTGAATGAAAGCCAACTGAAAGGCAAAGTAGCCGTCATCTTCGGTGGAAGCTATGGAATAGGAGAACATACAGCCCGTATGCTACAGGAGAAACAAGCAAAAGTATTCTGTTTTTCCCGAAGCATGAACGGTGTGGATGTAGGCAAAAAGGAACAAGTGGCCGATGCTCTAAAAAAAGTATTCTTACAAACCCACAGAATAGACTATATCATCAACACGGCTGGCGTCCTCAACAAAGAGCCTTTGATGAGTTCGGACTATCAAACGATATACAATGCGGTGAGCACCAACTATATGGGAACTATCAACGTAGCGATGGAGCGTACGCCTATTTAAAAGAAAGCAAAGGGAAATTAGTTTTCTTCACCTCCAGTTCCTATACTCGCGGCAGAGCTTTCTACAGCATCTATTCCTCTACGAAAGCGGCCATTGTAAACTTTGTACAAGCTATCGCACAAGAATGGGAACCGTTTGGCATTGCTGTTAATTGCATCAACCCCGAACGTACCAAAACTCCCAATGCGCGTAAAAAAACTTCGGAACAGAACCTGAGAACACCCTATTATCAGCAGAAAAGGTCGCAATTGCCACCATACAGTCATTGGTTTCCGAATTTACAGGACAAGTAATTGATGTAAAAAGAAATGAAGTATGAAAAATGAATTTCTATCTACTATGTAGCCAATAACCTGCGAGCCTGCCAACTGAAGCAACTCTCCATATTAGAAGAAATGGACCGTATTTGCCAAAAGCACCACCTGACCTACTGGCTGGACGGAGGTACATTATTGGGAGCCGTGCGCCACGGAGGATTCATCCCTTGGATGATGATATAGATATAGGAATGCCATTGGCCGATATGCAAAAATTCATAGAAGTAGCTCCTGACGAACTATCCGAAGGTTATTCCTCCAAACCCCACAAAGTGATCCTTCAAGCAAGGAACCGATTATAAAAGTGAGGGACTTGAACTCTCTGTATGTAGAATTCGGCGATAATTTTAATGCGGATTATCAAAAGGGGCTTTTTGTAGATATATTCCCATTTATTGATTACCCCAGCATACCCAAATCATGGGTAAAGAAGCTAACCAAAGGAATCTCCAAAAGCTATTCCATTCTGCATACGCAACATTATTATTCTCTACGTGCCTTCGCAGAATTCTTTTACTTCGGCACAAAATACTGGCTGTTCAAAGGAATATGGAATCTGCTTGGTCTGCTCTACAAAAAAGATACTTATCTTTCCAATGTTCTGATAAACAATGGATACGGTATCATGCACCGCAAAGACTCTGTATTTCCCATATCAGAAATAATTTTTGAAGGGAAACCATTCAAGGCACCTGCCAACCCAGATGCTTACCTGAAAGATTTATATAAGAATTACATGGACATTCCTCCCAAAGACAAACAGAAAATCCATGCCATTTATATTCACCCCGAATTGATAAAGAAACCATGAAACCGTTCCTTGTAGATGTACCCGTACTCATTTTGTTCTTCAACCGCCCGCAACAACTATCACAAGTGTTTGAACAAGTCAGGAATGCCCGTCCCTCCAAGCTTTTCCTCTATCAGGACGGACCACGTGGCGAACACGACCTGCCCGGTATAAAAGCATGTCGTGAAGTGACAGATCAGATAGACTGGGATTGCAAAGTCCATCGCATGTATCAGGAGAAGAACTATGGTTGCGACCCTTCGGAATACATCTCACAAAAATGGGCTTTTTCTATGGTTGACAAATGTATCGTATTGGAAGATGACGATGTGCCTTCCGTTTCTTTTTTCACATTCTGTAAAGAAATGTTAGACAAATACGAGCAAGACACCCGTATCACCATGATTGCAGGTTTCAATAACGAAGAGATTACTCCGGATGTACCATACGATTATTTCTTTGCCTCCACCTTCTCGATTTGGGGATGGGCCAGTTGGAGAAGGGTCATCGACCAATGGGACGAGCATTATACTTTTCTAGAGGATAAGTTCAATATGCAACAACTGGAGCAGCTCATTAAAGAACGGAAATTCCGCAAAGACTTTATCTACATGTGCCATCGCCATAAAGAAAACAACAAAGCCTATTATGAAACCATCTTCCACGCTTCCATGCTTTTCAACTCGGGACTGGCTATCGTACCTACCCGCAACATGATTAACAATTTGGGAGTCACAGCAGATTCCACCCATTTTGCCGGTTCTGTTCATACACTGCCCAAAGGATACCGCCGCATCTTCACCATGAAACGGTATGAAGTAGAATTTCCTCTCAAGCATCCCCGTTATGTCATTGAGAATGTAGCTTATAAAAAAGCCGTCTACCGCATCATGGGGTGGGGACATCCCTGGATTAAGATAGGACGTTCTTTCGAAGAATTATTTCTGAACCTGCGATACGGCAATTTTCCATCATTACTAAAGCAATAAAAAACAGAATTAACAAATGGCTGAAAAGAGACCAACACCGGTAAAACCACTCACTATTTATTTTTATCACACCCGGTTAACCCGTGAAAGTTACGAGGAATGGAAAGATTATAAGTTTCCGGGACACATTCTCTACGGACTTCCTTTGCTGGAAAAATATGGCATCCGGTCGGTAATGCATAAATACAAAGCTTTCCCCGGCCGTCTAAGACTGATGCTCTATGCCACTAAAGAGATTCTGTGCTGCAAAGAGCCATACGAAGTACTCTACGGTACATCTTTCCGTGGACTGGAGCTAATTATCCTGCTCAGAGCATTAGGATTCTACCGCAAACCCATCGTCATTTGGCATCACACTGCCTTAAAAACTTCATCCGGAAAAATAAGAGAACATATCTCACGTTTCTTTTATAAAGGCATTGACCATATGTTCCTATTCAGTAAAAAATTGATTAAAGACTCATTAGCGACCGGGAAAGCTCCCGAAGAAAAGCTTCAGCTTATCCATTGGGGACCGGATCTCGCTTTCTATGACCATATTCTACAAGTAATGCCAGATCGGAAACCAGAAGGCTTTATCTCCACCGGGAAAGAAAACCGGGATGTAAACACTATGCTGCAAGCTTTCTGCGCCACCGAACAACAACTGGACTTGTACATCGCCCCCACCAATGGAAGTGTAAACTACCAACAGATTATTGAAAGCTTTTGTCTACCCGATTCTGTACAAGTACACTATACGGACGGTGTCATCCCATACTTATTGGCACAGAAAGTGGCACGAAAAAGCTGTGTTGTCATCTGCTGTATGGATTTTCCTTATACCGTAGGCCTTACCACATTGGTAGAAGCCTTTGCATTAGGCATCCCTGTCATTTGCTCACGTAATCCCAATTTTGAAATGGATATAGACAAAGAAGAAATAGGAATTACCGTAGCCTATAATGACGTGGAAGGCTGGATCAACGCCATTCATCGCATAGCCGACCATCCCGAAGAAGCCCAAAAGATGGGCGCCAACGCCCGAAAGTTGGCAGAAAAACGTTTCAATTTGGAAATCTTTTCCCATGAAATAGCAGAAAGCTACTGGAAATATCTAAGATGTCCTCTAAAAAACGTACATTTGCATAAACTTTTATGCACATGAGAGTACTTATCATCAATACGTCTGAGCGAATAGGTGGAGCCGCCATTGCAGCCAACCGCCTCATGGAGGCTTTAAAAAACAACGGAATAAAGGCAAAAATGCTTGTACGTGACAAGCAGACCGACCAGATAAGTGTCGTTGAACTAAAGAAATCATGGTGGAAAGTATGGCAATTCATCTGGGAACGTGTCGTTATCTGGCAAGCCAACCACTTCAAGAAACATAACTTGTTTGCCGTTGACATAGCCAATACCGGCACCAATATCACAGTATTGCCCGAATTTACCCAGGCCGACGTCATTCATCTGCACTGGATTAACCAAGGTATGTTGTCACTGACAGATATCCGGCGTATCATCCAATCCGGCAAACCCATCGTTTGGACAATGCATGATATGTGGCCTTTTACCGGTATCTGCCATTATGCAGGAGATTGCGATAAATATGCCACACAATGCCACAACTGTCCGCAACTTACAAAGGAAGCAGAAAAGACATAGCCTACCGTACTTTCCAGAAAAAGAAAAAACTGTTTGAAGGAGCACAAATCACCTTTGTAGCTTGTAGCCGCTGGTTAGAATCATTGGCTAAGAAAAGTGATCTGATTAAAGGTCAGACCATTACCAATATTCCCAATGCAATCAACACCAACCTGTTCAAACCTCGTGATAAAAAACAGGCCAGAGAAAAATGCCATCTTCCGCAAGACAAGAAGTTATTGCTTTTCGGCTCCGTAAAAATTACAGACAAGAGAAAAGGAATAGACTATCTGGTATCAGCTTGCAAACAAATTGCTTCCTCATATCCAGATTTTAGTAAAGAATTAGGTGTAGTGGTTTTTGGTAACCAAGCCGAACAATACACTTCCCTGTTTCCCTTCCCTATCTATCCGATGAATTATGTCAGCAACGAGAAGGAACTGGTAGATATCTACAATGCAGTCGACTTATACGTCACACCTTCTTTACAAGACAATCTACCCAATACCATCGTAGAAGCAATGGCCTGTGGTATTCCGTGCATAGGTTCAATGTAGGAGGTATTCCACAAATGATTGACCACCTGCACAACGGTTATGTTGCCGAATATCAGTCTTCCAAGGATCTGGCAAACGGCATTCACTGGGCATTGACCGAAGGAGAATATGAAAGTCTGAGTGAGGAAGCCTGCCGTAAGGCAGTATCCAGTTATTCGGAAAGTACCATTGCCAAGAAATATGTTGAAATCTATAACAAGATTACAGGGAATCATGCATAACCATCATCCTCATCCCAAGTTTTCTATTATTACCGTCACCTACAATGCAGCAAAAGTGTTAGAGGATACTATACAAAGTATTGTTACACAAACTTATAAGAATCTGGAGTATATTATTGTGGACGGGGGATCAACAGATGAAACACTGGATATCATTCACAAATACCAGGAACATATCACCACTGTTATCAGTGAGCCCGACCAAGTTTATACGATGCCATGAACAAAGGAATAAAATTGGCAACCGGAGATTATCTTTGTTTCTTGAATGCCGGTGATGGCCTGCACGAGGATGATACTTTGCTGCAAATGGTACATTCCATCAATGGAACAGCTGCCGGGAGTGCTATATGGAGAAACAGAAATAGTGGACAGTCAAGGGCATTTTTTATACATGCGCCGCCTGTCTGCACCCGCAACGCTTACCTGGAAAAGCTTCAAGCAAGGAATGTTGGTTTGCCATCAAGCCTTTTTCGCCCGCCGTGATCTGGTAGAGCCATACGACCTGCAATATCGGTTCTCGGCAGATTTTGACTGGTGTATCCGTATCATGAAGAAAGCGGATGTACTCCATAATACCCATCTTACTCTTATTGATTACCTGAATGAAGGAATGACCACCCGTAACCATAAAGCCTCCTTGAAAGAACGCTTCCGTATTATGAGCCGTCACTATGGATGGGCAAGCACAGTGACACACCACTTATGGTTCGTTCTGCGCCTGCTCTACAAATAATCCGGAAGTCTGACTAATAACGGGACTCAATCAATTTCCTACGGGCCTTTCTGACCTGCAAGAACAAGAACAAGACCAACACACAGGCCAATACACCCAATGCCACAAAAGCCACCGTTTCCGTAACATGCAGCGATTTCGGGTCGAACTTAAATTCCACTACATGCTTTCCGGCCGGCACATTCATTGCCCGAAGAATATAATCCGCTCTTCCGTGCGGCGCTTCCACACCATCAATATATGCCTGCCAACCGGGATAGTAAATTTCCGAGAAAACCACTGTTCCTCCAGTTTTGGAATTAACCTCATATTTCAAGTCATTAGGTTCGTACGCAGTCAGTTTGATTGTACTCAGTGTATCTGTTTCAGCTGCCGATTTTACCTCCGCACTGAATTTTTTATCTACGACAGCCGTTTTTGCCGGGTCTATCCGATGCAAAGCGTCTATCTCTTCATTGGCATTGTCCACATACTGCACCTCGTTTACAAACCAAGCATTGCCCAGCGTATGAGGATTCCGTATTGGGACGGTCTTTCCACCTTGCAGCGGAAAAATAAAGTAACGGGTATTCAGCATATTCAACACAGGAAATCCGGACGGAGCCACCTTCTGCATATCACCTCCCGCCTCCGAAACAGCCTTGAACACGCCATTCATCTCGGTACTGATATGCTCCTCTATCATTTCCTGATAGCGGCGCAGTTTGGCGGCATGATATCCACCGATGCTCTTATGCCAATAAGAAGTCGTATTTTCATTAAACGTATTGCCGGCTAGGTTCAGTACCCGGAAATCCAACGTTTTTATCGGCCAATATCGTCTTATCCGTTTCGGTCGGTTTAAAGGAATTATCCTGTTGTACCTTTTCCACAAACTGGTCATCATACAAATAACGTTTGTTCACACTCCACATATCTGCCAGACAGAGGACAGCCAATGCCAGAATCGTCACCTTCGCTTTCAGCTTGCCCATGCCATATAACCAAAGAACTGCCGTACCTATCATAATAATAAAGAAGCTGCGCCATGCATCCGAAGTAAAGACACTCCGACGGATTTCTTCTAGATTAGCAAGTAACGGAGCCAGCTGATCTGCCGGAATACCCTGCAATGCCTGCATTTCCATGCTTGAAACATACGACGGGAAAAAGAAACCGGGAGCCAATGCAAACAATAAAGCGATACCACCTGTCAATCCCAGACTGATATAAAACGACCGGGCCCGTTCCTTAACCAACTGAGGACGTGCCATTACCTCCTTTAAAGCAAGGACAGCCAACAGAGGTATGGTAAACTCAGCAATGACCAAAATGGAAGAAACCGCACGGAATTTATCGTACATCGGGATATAATCCAAAAAGAAATCAGTGAATCCCATAAAATTCTTTCCCCATGACAGCAGGACAGACAAAACAGTAGCACTCAAAAGCGCCCATTTCATAGGACCTTTCACTATAAACAGTCCAAGAATAAACAGAAACATTACAAACGCCCCCACGTATACAGGACCGGATGTACCGGGTTGCTCGCCCCAATACTGGCCTATCTGGCTATAGATGCTATTATACATAGGATTCGCCTTTTCCATCGCCTTTTCGTTAGCTGCTAAAGGTACGGAAGCGCCACCTTTCACATTAGGAACAAGCAAAGAGAAAGTCTCACCGATACCGTAACTCCACTGAGTGATATAATCTCGTTCCAGACCACTTTTAGTCTGATTATGACTATCCGGTTTCACCAACTCACTCTTTCCACGCATCGTTTCCTTACTATACTCATACGTATGATATAAGTTGGATAGATTTATGCAAACTCCCAAAATACCGGCCATCAACAACACCCCAGTTGCTTTCAGAAATTGCGGCATTTCCTTCTTCTGCCAAGCATCCACTCCAAACGCAACCGCCATAAAGAGCATGACAAATAGAAAATAATAACTCATCTGCACATGGTTCGACACTATCTGCAAAGCAACAAAAACCGCTGTCAGCAAACCGCCTGACAAGTATTTTCCTCTATAAGCCAGTACCATACCGGCTATAGTGGGTGGAATATAGGCCAAGGTTACAAATTTCCAGATGTGTCCGGCAGCTATAATGATGAAAAAAATAAGAAGAAAAACGCCCACAACACAGCCCCCAATGAAGCCAGCCAGACCGAGAAATCGAATGCACGCAATAATATATAAAAGCCCAACAGCATGACAAATACATACCACACATAATTCGGGAGATACAAATGATACAACTTCTCCACTCCCTTCAGGGTATCCGTAGAATCATAACTGGGTGCCATCTGATAAGTAGGCATACCACCAAAAATCGAATTAGTCCAGCGCGTACGCTCTCCCGTACGTTCCAGATATTCTTTCGCTTCTTCACCAGCACCAATGCCCGCCACAGAGTCATGTTGTGAAAGGATACGCCCTTCTGTCACTGCCGGGAAAAAATAGACGAATGAGATGACAGCAAAGAGGATAATCACTACTATATCAGGTAGTATTCTTTTAAATAAGTTCATAAGTATATCTGTTTATTAACGTTGCAAAGATACGATATACTCTGATAAAATGCGTACATTTGCAGCCATAAATAAAGTTGAATTATGAAAATAGGAATTATAACAGCCATGAGTTCCGAGCAGAAACAAGTAACGCAACTGCTCGAAAACAAGAAAGAATACACCGAAGGTCCTTTCCAATATACTGAAGGCAGCATTAGAAATAATACCATTATCCTGATGAAATGCGGAATAGGTAAAGTGAACGCTGCTGCCGGTACTGTAGAACTGATCCGTACCTTCCAGCCCGACTGTGTCATCAGCACCGGTGTAGCAGGAGGTATAGACAGCTGCCTGAAAATAATGGATGTTGTGGTGAGCCGACAAATTGTATATCATGATGTATGGTGTGGAGAAGGCAATGTGTATGGACAGATACAAGGACTTCCCGCCCGATTCGAAGGTAATGCTACATTGTTTGATTGCGCCATGTCACTGGATACTCCGACCGCCATTCATGGAGGCCTGATATGCAGTGGAGACAAATTTATCACCGACCGTTCCGAACTTAACGACATTAAAGAAAAGTTCCACGAAGGCTGGCAGTAGATATGGAATCGGGAGCCATCGCCCAAATCTGTTATATATATAAGGTACCGTTCATCAGTTTCCGTATCATCAGCGATACGCCGGGAGCCGACAACCATTGGGAACAATACACAAATTTTTGGGAGACTATAGCCGACCGTTCCTTCGAGGTCACTCATACCTTCCTTTCCTCATTACCAGCTAATTTATAAAAACGAATAATATGAAAACAATACCCAGTTTTACCATTGATCATATCCGCTTGCTTCGCGGTATCTATGTATCCAGAAAAGACGAAATGGGCAGTGAAACGGTCACCACCTTTGACATCCGCATGAAAGAACCTAACCGGGAACCTGCTTTGGGACAAGGAGCCTTGCATACTATAGAGCATCTAGCTGCCACCTACCTACGTAACCACCCTATATGGTCTGACAAAATTGTCTACTGGGGACCGATGGGATGCCTCACTGGCAACTACCTGTTGATGAAAGGCGATTTAAAATCAGAAGATATTGTAGAACTGATGCAGGAAACGTTCCGCTTTATAGCCAATTTTGAAGGCGAAGTTCCGGGAGCCGCCCCTAAAGATTGCGGTAACTACTTGCTTCATGACCTGCCTATGGCCAAATGGGAGTCGGCCAAATATCTGCATGAAGTATTGGAACACATGACAAAAGATAATCTGTATTATCCTACTAAAGAGTAATTCTCTACAACAGAACAGTAGAAACGTAATAACAGAAAATAGAAAAGCCGCTCTCTGAAAAGAAAGCGGCTTTTCTTTAAGTCCTTTTCAATAGAGATTGAATTACTTACGTAATCCTAATGCTTTAACAATAGCACGATATCTTTCGATATCACGATTCTTCAGGTAGTTCAACAACGCACGGCGTTTACCTACCAAAGTTGTCAAAGCTCTTTCAGTGCTATAATCTTTTCTGTTGAGCTTCAGGTGCTCAGTCAGGTGAGAAATACGGTATGAAACAAAGCTATCTGCGCTTCAGCTGAGCCAGTATCAGTGTTAGACTTTCCGTACTTTTCAAAGATTTCTTGTTTTTTAGCTGCATCTAAATACATAATTCTTAGATTTTTTGATATATAAAATTTTCATTTAGCGGGTGCAAAGATAGACATTATCTTTTATATCACAATGAATTAGAGCGATTTATTTTTTAAATAATCTTCTATCTCTTTTACTGTCGCATCTTTCAGCAACACCTTTTTGTCCTTATCCAACAGATAAAGAGCAGGCATCGCTTTCAAATCATAGCATTCTTCGGTCAGTACCGTCAATTCTTTATCATAGCTGTTGATCCATCCATCAGGAATTTCATTCTGGTGTTTCGTCCATACTTCACGGTCTTCATCGGGATAGAAAGCAAGAATTTTCACTTGTTTCATGATGTGGGGACTGTTCAATACAGCAGAGGTCTTCATTGTCGCCAGTGTTTCGGCACAACCATGACAATCCGGATTATAGAATAACAATAAAGTGTAAGGAGTGCAGATATCACGCATACGTTTCTGCATTCCCGAAGGCAAGGTATAAATAAAATCAGCGGCAATACTGCCCACCTTGTTCATACCAATCAATTTCAAATCATGTTGGGCACGGCTCCGAGCAGCCTCATCGGTCAGCGAAGAAGCAGACAGAAAACGGCAAGACAGGCTCATAAAGCTCCTCAATTCCGAAGGGGAGAATTCGGATCAAACAAGTATCTGCGGAAAATTTCCACAAAATAACCAAACATTTTTTTCTCCTGCGAAGCCTGCTGCATAATCCGGATTAAACAACTGTCCGACAGGGAAGATGGCACACGGTTCAATAAGTCCATGTAATCTACCAAAGCTTGTTCTGTGATATCCGGTACATGAATATAGGCGGTATCCTTAAAATTAAAATGATCCAGTAATGCTGTACCATAAAGTTCAGCCGGTCTTCCGGGGATTGCAACATAATAGGGACCTCCGGCAAAGTGAAAGTCAACGATTTATTATCATCATTCACAGATAGAGATTTTTGTTTTTTGCCATCACAAGCGATAAGCAAAAAAACAGCACAAGACTCCGATCCATATATCAGTTTTCTCATACGCTTTTAATTAGGCATTGCACCTTTTACAAAAGTAGAAGGAATTCTCTGAAAAGCCAAATTACTTCGAAATTACTTTATCTCAGCCAGCCACTCATGAAATCCATTGTGAGGGGTATAATGTATACATATTCCGTTTTGCTGTAGCTGATAATATTTTCGTGCGAAATCCGGCTTACATCCACTTCTGCTTTTGCCAGCCACAAAGTATCCTCCATGACATAACGCCCTAAGGACACTCCCAGCATCATCTGGCTCAGGTAGAAAGCAGACTGTTCATAGGCATACCACTTTCCATCCTGTTCCCAATAGATATATATCAAGTCGGAATTGCTCAGCTCCCTTTCTAATATGGTCACTACCTCTCACATAGGAGTTGGTGGTAATCGTTTTTAATCAATATCATCTCAGTGTCTGAACACAGGGCAACAAACCACGGACCGTTCAGCAGTTTGTTCAGGTCTACTTCTACCTTGTCTAACATAACACCGTAGAAAAAACATGCCTCTTTCAGTTTCAAGGCCGCCTCACTAAGTTTGCTTAAGGATTTGGCGGAACGATGGTAAGCATACCAGCGCCCTTCCTCTTCATACAGATAAACTTCCGATTTACTACATGATTCTTTGTCCATTATTTCCAGTAGGTTGTTCATACTATTTAACATCTTTTACACAACGAACTTTAGATCAGCATCAGTAGCATGGACAGTTACATTGGTTCCTTGGAACCAAAAACCATAAGAAGACCTATAAGCACCATTTGCTTTACTTCCTGAATAGTCCGTGCGGCAGGTAACATAACCACTCAACAGATTGTTTGCGCTCATCAGACCCAGTTCTTTCTGATTAGGCATTCGCCAAATTCCTTTATCAGTTTTTCCGCTATCCTCATAATAGTATTTACAAGGATCATATTCCGGTCTTTTCTTATTCTTAATCGTATAATAATTATTATTCCATCCACCATCCACCATCTTTTGTTTTAGATAGTCTTTAGACACTTGTATCCGTGAAGACAATCCATTGATTTCATCACGCTCCAAATGGATATCTATAGTTTCTGTAGTCCCTTTGGTTGCAGTCAAACCTGTCAATGTAAATATATTGTCACTATACTGATAGAATTTATTCGCTTCGTACAGTCCGTCGTCTGATGCCAACGTACGCACACAGCGAACCAAATTCGCATGTTGCCAACCGGTATTAACCTCTTTATTACTTGTGGACAACCCTTCTTCAGCCCAAAAAATGCTATTGGTACCGGTAGAAGCCGTGAAATAGTGATATTTAGCATTCTCTTTGTCATTATCATTGAGCGTGCTCATTTTAGCCCTAAACAAGCGGGCGTCCGGGTCAACGCTATTCAATGCACCCTCGCCATACCACAATCCGCGATACTGATCAACAGAGGCCATATACCATTTTACCTCATTAGCTTCAATCGTGCCGTTTCCATTCAAATCCCGGTTACGGCTCATACATGCCCGTACCGCCTGTTGGTACATGGGTTGCCTCCCGTCTGCCGGTACAATCATATTAGTGTCCGGATACCATGATTTTTCCTTGTTGCTTTGTACGGCACTGTTACGGGCATTCCAAGCATTAGGATTCTTGTGCTCACCCAAATTATTCTTATTCAAATAATAAGCAGTAGACAATTCTTCCTCGGTTATATTCTCCGTTCCATAAGGATAACCATTGAAACCGAAATGATAGAACGTAGTAATGGAACGCTGAGAAAGACTGTAACGCACTTTTGCATAAAGACTCTTCCTGTCCGTGCTCACCGACAACTGATTGGCAATAAGTATGGTACGAGGCGCACAATTGGAATAGACAGTCCATGATTTCCCTTTATAATAGTTTTCGTCCACGAAACAGGTGTAATAAGCGTATCCATCATTTGAGAATACTTCATCTTGATTGCTATCCGCATTTTCGTATAATGCCTTCAACATAAAGAACACATTAACCAAGATGCGCCATATTTATTTGCATACTCATTATTGTCACCCGGATATTTGGCAACGGTGGTTAAACTCTGTCCTGAAATTCTGTTTTTAGAAACATTGCGTACAAAACGCAGCCATCCATAATCATCCTCTCCATTAAAAAGGCTCTGCCCGCTTATCGGACGGATTGTTCCTCCATCAAACGTAGCCAATTGTACATCACCTTCGGCATTAAAGATTCCCCCATCGGTAACATACAAATTCTCCGTATAACCGAAAGGTGTTGAGATTCTTACTATATATCCTTTTCCCGCCTCTTTCAGCGTCTTTATATTTTCCCGAGAGAATGTCAGCACTCTGGCCTCATAATGAGCGTCCAAATCAAAAGACTCTCCTCCTTCACTGTCAATCACCAATCCTTCCACATAGGGGTTGTCTCCCTCGACTTCCGCTTCCACTTTGATATCCTCGACACCGTTTACTTTCACCTTATATTTATAAGAGTAATTCCGGCGTATATTGAAGTCTTCAAGACTTCCGGTATTACTGAAGTTGCCAAAATGGATAGCATACGAAACCTCCCGATAGTGGTGCCTTTCTTATAATTTCCACGAATCACGATATAGGAAGAATTATCCGGTGCATTATCGAACGATTTCACGTCATCCGTATAGGTATTCGTTTCACGATCCTTCCACATCTTTATCTCACCTCCCCGATAGGAACGGATATTCTCGGGAAGATAAAAAGTTAACGTTTCCCCGGCCATACCAGAATAAGATGACTCGACATCTGCGGTAGTAGCGTCAGCTGTACCATTCACCAACTTTCCACCGACAGCCACATTATGCAATTCATACGTACTGGGAGTGAAAGTTACTCCGTTACCGGCCTCGATGGTAAATGTATTCTTCGCCAATATTCTGTACAGTCTTATAACGTTGCTTTCGCTTATAACACCGGCTCCATTGGTTCCGGCAGTAATTGTAACAGCCTTGCCCCCATTCAGATAACCGGACATCATGAACTGTCCTCGGTAGGATTAGGGGAAATAATGTGGCTGGCATTACCATACTGGCGTTTAAAGTCTATTGCAAGGAACTCGTCTCTTGTCAATGAGGAACCTGCCACATCCGCTTCATCAATTCCCGTCAATTTATTTTTGTCTGCGTCATCCAAGTAATAAATTGTACTGTTCAAGTTGGCAAGAGCATAGATATACGCTTCACCGGTTATTGCCTTTACAGTAACGGTTTCCGGTCCGGGAGTCGGTATAGGACTCGACTCTGTAGCCACCAGCTTTTTATATCCTGTCAGTTCTCCTGCCGCATTAAACACATAAAAGTGTAAATCATTCAACCTGTTTTCAGCAGTACTGGCGCGCGAAACAATCACTTCCTGATTGGTCTGCAACTGACAATTCAACTGCAAAATCACCTCTTTATTCTCTTCACCGGCAGAGTAAGCTATTTCCTCTTCCGAGCAAGCCCCCACGCCTATCAGTAACGAAAGGCAAAGCGCCATATATTTCAGTTTATTTTTCATATATAGTATCCTCCACAGATTATTTTCTTACATCACCGCCACCGTCACCAAAATCCAATTCGCCATTATCAACCTCTGTCCAATCCATTACTTGATATTGAAGTTCTGCATCTATCTCGATCGTACTCAGTTTAATATTGAACAGGTATGAATGGTTACGGATTACATCAAATATATCTCCATCTCCATTTCGTCCGGAATTTAATAGTTCCCACTTTGGTTTTGTTATGATAGGTATAATGAACCGTCAATGAAATTTCATTCCCACCTGTAGTATTCACCTTTTCCGGCAGATAAATTTCATTTTCATATGCTGTCGTCACCTGCAAGCCGTCATAAGTAATAGTCTGATTCTGTGCTCCGGCAGGAATAGAAGGATATATATATTGAACCGTTTCCACCGGATTTGGAGTTTCCGTTGAAACACAATAGCCTTTGTCGTTGGCATTGTTCACTATTATCTTTGTGATAGTGAATCCTTGATATCCATCCTGCATATTCACCCAAATGCCCACCTTTGCTACAGCACGATAAAGGTTGCAAGCCAAGTCCACTCCCGTACCGGGTACAGCTGTCAAATTGCTGCTTCCCCACATCGGGATAGCTCTTTCTGCAAGTTTCCAAGGTATCGTAGATCCACCATAATGATAAACCAATTCTTTATAAACTTTGGCAATATTACTTCCTTTCTTTGTTTCCAGAAAATTACGTATAGCCGCTCCGGTCGTATAAGACGCTATCTTATTGTCTTTCAAGTTAGCCAGAACAACCAGTTTCACTTGTTCGCCGCCGACCGTTCTCAACATGGTTCCTTCCAGCTGACGAGTATAATAGTTGTCACCTTCAACAGGATTGCCTAGTTTCAAATCCTGTACTTGATACAAAAAGTTATCATTTGCATCAACGACCAATACATATACATCATCCGCAGTCATGGCACTTTGTTCCACTGTGGTATAATCTAAATCACCTGGTTCGCTTGCGGCCCGTCCGCCGAAATTGGAGAATGCCAGTGTAAGGCGTACCGGTACCTTCCCGCCATCCGTAGCCTTTGCCACCTCCTCGTCCTTTGCACACGACGATAGGTACAAGCCGCAGAGCACCGCCATTAGTATATATGATAACCATCTTTTCATAGATTCTATTTTTTGTTCGTTGTTACATATCCATCTCGTTGAAGCGTACCACCCAGTCATTGATAATGATGCTGGTGTTAATCCACTTCATGTTCTCGTCCAGGAAGAAGTCATGTTGTATTCGTCCTGACGATCCAGATATTCCTGCTGGGTCATGTCGTGACCTTCGGCCTCGGTGAGCAATAGGTATTTTACCAAGGGGATGGAGAGTACGGTCTCGCCCGTATCCTTGTTGGTGATGGACAGGCGCGGATTTTGATCCACCATCAGGTCGGCCTACGGTAATCTGGGCAATGGCCACCGCTGATATTGCTATCCTCAGTATCGCCCTCGGCACGTGCGCCTTTTGTGTCCATGTCCGTGCTTCCTTGAACGCGGTAATAGGGATAATATGTTAATGTTTCGTCTTTCAACAGCTTGTTGTCATAGTTCATCAGGCCGTTGTCGTCCGTAATCGTGAATTCAAAGTTATCGACATCTACAGTCACTCCGTCCATTTGCTGGAGAATGATGCGGATGCTGTTGGTATTCTTCACCAACGGCACTGTCACCACCTGCGAGGTGGCAGCCCTGGAAAAGGATTGCTTGGTCACTTCGCCGTGCCACAACGAAGAAAGCTTGCTGTTAACGATAGCCGTTCCGTCTTCCGCACGGCTATACATTCTGTCCATCTTGCATTGCAGCTCGTCCATCGAGGATTCTCCCGCGGTAACCAAAGGTACCGAGAATGAAGCTTCGTTATTCAAGCCCGCCCAAGTGATAAGATGATAGTCACCTGGTTCCAAATCTACTTCATGGTATATCCGTCTTCACCCAAAACGTCACCTTCTTCCGTCTTCTGATACACCAATTGCCGTTATCGTCAAAAGCATAAAGCGTAACAGTCCCCACCTCGCGTGAGAAAGCATCGGCATACTTCATGTTATAATCATATTTGAACTTCACTCTGTACTCTACAGAGCAATCCACATCTTCTTCATCGAGTATGCTGCCGCACGACACAATGGCACTTCCCAATGTCATCGCCATCATTAGGCTGAAAGAGAGTTGTCGGGCGAATGTTTTTACTGTTTTCATGCTTTTGTTTTTTTAATGTTAGAATATTTAAAGAGAATAGAGGGAGAGGAGGAACACTCCTCTCCTGCTTATATAATAGGGTTATTAATTAGAAATTAACAGTGTTAAAGCGTACAATCCAAGGAGCTATTGTAGTTGTCAGTTTCAAGTATGCACTTTCATCGTCTATTGTTCCACCATCTTCCGGTATAATTGTCGAGCTGCCGATTTCCTTGAAGTTCCAATCTTCAATGAATAGATGTTGTTACGCATGATAGCATATTGCATATTGTTTTCGTTTCCTTTGAAATGTTCGATAGGTGCGTAGTAATAACAATATCCATCTGTATAAGTTACCAAATTCTCAGCCTTATAAGCCGGGTAAACAGATTTCAAAGCATCCATTGAACGGAAATACTGATTGGCATATTTATATATGGTACCTACATTAGTACCCTCATTATCCAAGATTTCGCCCACGGAATACAATACCTGTTACCACGCCTTTTGCTGGTGATCCTTTGTTACTGAATTTTCAAGGCAATAAGTCAGGAATGCATCGTTAGATTGTGCAATTTCACCAATTTCAACATCACTTGACTTAGGAAGGTCCTTCAAGAAAGCATTGTTATAAATATCCTGTGAAGTCTGTAATTCACCTACTGTATTGAAGAAATAATCTGTAGCTGTTTTATCTCCATCAGCCCACAATCCATCTGTTAGTGTCACGCTATTCTTGTCCACTGACTTAGGATCTACCAAATAATCACTATTAGTCAATGTACCAAATGGAGAGATGGTACTCCAATCACTGGTCTTATGTCTTACCGCATAAACGGTTTTTGACAAGTTCACCATAGCATATTTATCCAAATACACAGTCCATGTCTCCTCTGCTGTTGTAGAAGTTCCTTTTTCATAATGGAAAGCACCCGTTCTATCTGTTGCTACAAATACAGGAGCTTCTATTGAAGTCGTTGTTTCATTCTGTTTAACATTACCTTTATATTTATTATCAAGAGTTGACTCCAACTGATATCTGCCCGTTTCGTTTCCACCATTTAGCAAAACCCAAATTTCTGCATTATCAGCGTCAAGTAAAGCCTTGTTCAATTTAGTGATATAAATGTAGCTGGTTTTATCAGCTGTTGTTGTTTTCAACCATCCGTCAGTGGTTACCGTAGGGATAGTGGTTACTTTAACCTTTACATTATATTTATTGTCATTATTGTTCGGTGTAAATGTTATCTTGGAAACCACACGCTCCACTCTTATGGCTTGAATGATAGGTTGTGTAGGGTCCTGACTTGTGATATTTACCATTGCCGCTTCACTATTAGCCATCATAAAATGATCTCTTGCCGATGCACCTTTCG
>ENA-OQIM01000258-OQIM01000258.1-human-gut-metagenome-genome-assembly--contig:-NODE-258-length-19396-cov-5.362759_pt1 | contig 19396 bp, 21 predicted proteins | sample MGYA00242579_ERZ504744 | MGnify/ENA primary metagenome ERZ504744 (study PRJEB26092, sample SAMD00036441) | human gut metagenome | host: Homo sapiens | study: EMG produced TPA metagenomics assembly of...
GGTCAATTCGTTGAACACGGCCACGTTCTGCGGCACAATGCCGATACGCCGCTTCAACGCATAGCTGGTAGGCTGATCGGCTCGCCGAACACGCGCACAGTGCCTCATCGAACGTGAGCAACGCAAGTATGCAGTTGATCGCCGTGGTCTTGCCTGAGCCGTTAGGCCCCAGCAGGCCGAAGATTTCCCCCTGATGCACGTCGAGATCGAAATAGTCGAGCGCCAGCATGTCTCCGTAACGTTTCACCAGTTTCGAGACCTTGACCGCGCTGACCGCATCGGCAGCGTCATTCATGCGTCCACCCATGACGAGCTCCTTTCTCGTGCTCCATGCCTCTGATTCCATTGTCGTGCCGCCGGATGCCCCCGACATGGTGCGCGTAGTCACAATTGCCGGAATGATGTCACTTTCGAACATGACAAATGTCACCTTCGTTGATGCCGCCGGCTGTGCCATGCGCCATGTGCATTACTCTGGAAGCAAGCGAACCAATCAGACACGAATCGGCGGACGGGAGGCGGCATGAAACGGTTGCTGTTCCAAGCCGTGTTCCTGGCCATGGGCATGATCATGGGCGTATACGCATCCGGAGACGTCGGCCTCGACCTGATGTGCGGCGCACTTGTGGCGGTGTGTTGTGCCGCGGTGGGGGAATACGCGTCGGGTTCGTGGCTTGCGATGACGTTGATTGTCATGCTTGACTGCGGCGCATGCCTGGTGCCGGCGTGGTATCTGATGCTTCCCATCGCAGCATTCAACGCGGCATCATCGTCCGCTGTCGTCGATGGCAGCCGCTTCTTGCAAGCGTTGGTGCCGCGATGGCTGTGGCTTCTTCCCATGACGATAGTGATTTTCCGTTCGATTGGCTCGCACGTTCCATCCGACTTGTCCATCATCATATTGATGGTGCTCCAAACGGTTCTGGGATTCGCTGCCGGCCTGCTTTGCACGCGCTGCGCGAACCTCGCCCGCGAAGTGCGGCGATTGCAGGATTCCCGCCGCGACCAGATTCGCCGCCTGCGCTCGCAGATCGCCGAAAACGACGAGGATCGTGCGTTGGCCGTACGCACGGCGACGCTTGCCGAACGCACACGCATCGCACGTGAGATCCATGACAATGTCGGCCACATGCTGACCCGAGCCATCATGCAGACCGAGGCGGCGCACGTGGTGGCCCAGGTTGCCGGACAGGAACAATCCGCCCAACGTTTCTGTGAAATTCATGACACGGTGAGCGAGGCTATGACTTTGGTGCGCAAAGCCGTGCATGATTTGAAAGACGAAGGTACGGATTTCGCTTCGCAGATTGAGACGGCCGCACACAGCATGGACGGCGCCGGCCCCTTGCGGGTGAGGCTGGTCAACGGCATCGATTCAGCGCCGGCGGCCGTGTCCCGCTGCTTCGCCACTGCGATTCGCGAGGCGTTGAACAATACGGTCAAACACAGTCAGGCAAGGAACGTTTCAATCACCCTGCGCGATTTCCCGGCATTGTGGCAGCTGTGCGTGCAGGATGATGGAACCGTGAGAAGATCGTCTGCTGAAGCCGTCGCCATGCAGTTCATTCGACCGAACGATTCCACAGGCATCGGCATTTCGGACATTGAGGAACGGCTCGTGCGTTGGGAGGCTGCGCGATTTGCGGGCCGTATCATGAGGTTGGCGCGTGTTCGTATCCATCCCCAAGCCGGCGAGTGTTCGGAAACGACGCAACCGGAGAAAGGAGCGCATTAATGCGTGTCGCGATCGCAGATGATGATCCAATCGTCTGCTCGTCATTATCCGCGATTCTCGAAGCCACCGGCACCGCCGATGTGGCATGGACCGCCAACACCGGCACGGATGCGGTGACCCAATATGAGATGGATGCCCCCGATGTGTTGCTGGTCGACGTGCAGATGCCGGGAATGGACGGATTGCAAGCGTCGGAGGCGATTCTTGACGCGCATCCGAACGCGCGAATCCTTATCCTCACCACATTCGCCGACGAGTCATACATCGCCAAAGCGTTGGAAATAGGCACGAAAGGCTACTTGATCAAACAGGACGTTTCGTCCGTCATACCCGCGGTGCAAGCCGTCATGGCCGGACAAGTGGTCATGGGCGCCGAAGTGTTGAGCAAGCTGCGGGTCAGTCCGCAATCCACGACATCAGACGAATCCTCATCAGTCGATCGCGTTGTGTCGCATGATGATGCGCAGGCAGTCCAAGGATCTCGGAACCCGATTCCAGCGGACCATCCGAACGTTTCGCCGGCCTTACCGAACGCGAATTGGACGTGCTGGAACTTGTGGCCGAGGGATTGGACAATCGTGAGATCGCGTCACGGCTGTTTCTCAGCGAAGGCACGGTCCGCAACCGCATCAGCGACATACTTGCCAAAACCAACATCTCCAATCGCACCAAACTCGCCGTCGAATGGCTGGCCTGGCATTGACCGGCTGAATCCGGTTGATTGAATCCGGCTGGTTGAGACTGACCATCTGGTCGTTCGGCGTCCTCAGTGCTTGCGCAGACGATACGCCTTCCAAACGTCACTCAGTTTCTGGCCATTCGACGTGCGTTTCCACACGGTAAGACCGCTGATGAGCCGCCAACGGCACGCGCCGCGGCAGTAGGCGTGGCATACTCCTGCCGTCATCCATGCGCAGCTTGCCTTCGGAAGTGACGGTCGCTACCCAACGTTCGCCCTTGCGGGGACGCTCCCATACCAAGGTCTCTCCGGCGATAAGCAGCCCGGCTTCCAGCACTTGGGCAATGCTGACGCGTTTGGACGTGGGAGAGGAGACCGTAGCTTTCACATTGAGCGTCTCCTCGTTCAACGTCGACAAATCCGTATCGTCGGCATCGTAACGAATATTCCAATGGTCGGCGATGAGCCGAACCATCTCATCCTGCCGGTATTGCAGCGTCTGCGGCGTGCATTCGGCGATATTGGCGAGTTCGGCTGTCAGCGGAAAACGTCTGGAGCTTGCCGACAACAGCATGCGGTCGCGCCGCTGCGCATACGTGGCGAGTGGCGCGACTTGGGTTTCGTTGGCCTGACTAAGCACCAAATTGCCGATGCGGTTTGCCCAATGGTCACGCACCGACTCCGGCCAAGCGGCGAAATCGGATTTCGCGCTGACCTGTTCGGGCATGATCGGCAACGCTTTGAGACTGCGCGGTCGGGTGATGCGGTAGCCGGCCTTCTGCTCGTTGGCGCGGATGAGCAGAAGTTTCTTCATGGCGGGACTGGTCTGCAACTCGCCACGTAGATGCGCGAGTGCGGAACGTCGGTCCTCGTCGGTGATGAGGAATCCACGGATCTGTTGGAGGGTATGGCCTTTGTTGAGGTCTCGGATGGCGCTTGCGGCGCGTGTGCGTCGGGCGAGTGGCTTTGCCGGTTGAGGCTGTCGACGCCGGTGACGCGTTCGAGTGCGGCGAGAACGTCGTGGAGTCTGTCGATGTCGTGTAATTGGAGGCGTTCGTCGTGCGCGTTCGTGGTTTCGTTTCCGATATTTCCGGGTGTGGAGAACACTTGTGCGTTGGCGCTGCCGAGGTTGCGGATGGAGTTGACGAGCGCCCACATGGCCACGGTTCCCAGTCGGTGGTCTGGTAGTCGGCGAGTGAGACGAGCATGGCCACGATGTCGTCTGGCAGGTTGGCGTCGGTCGGACGGTTGAGGATGAGCCACGCGTTGGCATAAGGGGCGAGCAGATCGTCGATGAAGGAGATGACGTTCTGTTTCTTCACGTATGGTTTGAGCACGTCTTTGCGGAATTCCTCAAGCAGCTGTGTGCAGACGGCCTTGTGCGAGACGATCAGGTGCAGGTCGGAGAAGAACTCTTCGAGCGTGTGCGAGTCATCGCCGAGCGGGTCCATGATGTCGTCCCATCGTGTGGCGTAGGCGTTACGCGCGGCGGGGGATATTTCCGCGATGGTTTTCGCTTTGAACACGTCGGATGCGGTCAGTGGCACGCCGCGCATGTTCATCACGTCGAAGATGCGGTGCGCGCCGGCGAGGTCGTCGGTGGTGACGATGACGAGGGTGACGCCGTTGACCAGGTATGAGGCGAATCGGCGGCGGTCTTTGGCGTCCATGGCGGCGAGCAGGTCGAATGTGCGGCGGGTGTTGACGGCGATGTTGCGTTGCGCGTGCGAGGCGATGTCGTTGTCCCTCAGATCGAACAGGCCTTCCAAATCGCCTTCCTGCACGTACATGCGGAAGAAGTCGGTGTCGCGTTCTCGCAGGGTGAGTCGTGGCTCGGCTTTGATGCCGCGGAGTTTGTCGCCTGGTTCCAAAATGAGGTCGTTGAGGCTGTCGATGAGGTCGGGGTCGTCTTCCAGTTCGCGCAGCACGGAGACGATGATTGACAGGGAGATGAGGCGCTGTTGGCCGTCGATGACCTGGTATTGGGTGGGGCCGTCCTTGACGAGGATGAGCGAGCCGAGGAAGTAAGGCGTGTCCGGGTCGGCGCAGGCGTCCTGAAGGTCGTTGACGAGCTGTTCGATGTTCTCCGCCTGCCACGTGTACGCGCGTTGGAACGAAGGGATGGTGAGTTGGTAATCGGAAGTGAACACTTTGCCTAGGGGTTTTTCCGTCGCGCTGATCGCCATATCGACCGCCATCCCTCATTGATAACGTTTGCACCGCAGGTGCGGCATACTGTTTTCTAGTTTATGGGAGGGGGTGCACCGGCGTTTCATGGACGTAACGGAGTCTCCACTGCCGTTAGAATCCTTCGCCTCATAATTGGTCCGGCAGATCCGCACGTTCAACCAAACGCGCCATCTGTACCCGGCCCATGCATAATCTGTCTCCCGCGGATGAGATGTGCGCCTTGACGGTACGTTCCGAAATGAACATTCGTTCCGCGATTTCGGCATTGGTGTACCCGTCGGCTGCAAGAACCACCGCCTCGCGTTCCCGCTCAGGCAGAGCGTCGAGCATGGCGCGAGCCTCGTCCCGGCGCGATTGCGGTTGCTGCATGTTCAGATCGTTGATGAGCTGCCGTTGGCTGGATGGATTGAATTGCGGCAGACCGTCGCACACATCGGTGATGCGGCGGATGATGTCCTCCGGTGCATCGGTTTTGGAGACAAAACCCTCGGCGCCTGCCTCGACGGCCCGCTCCACGGTCCCGCTCGGACTCAAGGACGTCAGTATCAGCACATGCGGCGGCTGCGGAAGTGCGCGCAGTCTTCGTGTCGCCTCGATGCCGTCCATGCCGGGCATGGCTATATCCATCAACACCACATCCGGATGATGCCTGCCGGCCTCGTCGACCGCTTGACCGCCATCGGTGCAGGTGAAAACGACATTGAGCCTGCCGGTGGAATAATCTTCGAGAATCAGCCGCATGGCTGGCAAATCATCGGATCGTCATCAATCACGCCAACCGTTATCGGCCTGTCATCGCTGTTCTCTTCGCTGCTCACTCAACCCATGGTAGCTGCACATCAACATGGAACGCGTGTCGTGCGTCAAAACCGAATCGACATGTTCCTCCGGCCTGCCGGACGCGCTCGGCCAATCCCGGCAATCCGGCACCGGTACGGAAAGCGTTTTTGGAATCCATGGCGGGACGCGTGGCATCCGCCGATGCTGCCGGAACGGACGGATTAGTTGGATTGGACACATGCGCGTGCACGCCTACGGTGGGGTTCACGGTGAGTTCCACTGATACCGGGGCTCCCGGCGCGTGACGGCTCGCATTGGTCAGCCCCTCCTGAAGGACTCGATAGGCGATTTTGCCGGTTTCCCTGTTGAGTTGGCCCAATTGTTGGATGTCAATCCATGTGTTGAGCCGCATGCCGGCGGCACGTGCGTCTCCGAGAAGCGCATCCAACGATTCACGGGTCAACGACGTCTCATCGGACGGCGCCAGTTGCGCCTTCGCCTGCTCCGGATGACGCAGCATGTCGATGACACTGTGCGCCTCGTCCAACGCTCCTGCCGCCTGTTTGCGAATCTCCTCGGTTTTGTCCGCGATTCGGCTGGCCTGCCCGGCCAGTTGGCCGGCGTCCAGACTTCCCGCTTCGGCCGCGAGCTTCTTCGACTCGGCTTGCAGCGCGCTCGCATTCAACGCCAGCAGGGAAAGCGAATGGGCAAGCGTGTCATGCGCTTCGGCAGCGATCGCGTCGGCCAGCTGCTGACTGTCGATCGTGGTCTTGAGCTGCGCCACCTGCGCGTCCGCCGCGTCCGCCTTGGCCGTGGCCAGCGATGCCAAGGCGCGAGAACGGATATGCAACCCCGCCAAAGTCGCGATGGCCAGCTCCAACAATGCAGCCACTATCGCGGTGATGACGATGGTGCGGTCATCGGCAAGCATGATTAGGTCGGTGCCATATTGCTGCCGGTATCCGGTTTGGCGAACACCATATGCCAGATGGATGCCTCCGGCGGCCGCAACGCGTCGCGTACCTGCGCGGCAAGCGTGACGAAACCGCCCGCCACGATCGCGCGAACCGTGGTCTTCATGTCATTACGGCGGGCCAATAGCGCGGTCAACGCCATCAAAGCGAGAATGGGATCGTATGGGAAAACCAGCACGACCACACACGCGGCGACGAATGTGGCACGCGGATAACGGGAACGGGCGAGCAGCAGAAACCCGATGGCGAACGCCACCAGCATGCAGAACACCATCCATACGTATACGGCGGAATCCTGGCCGAACCGTTGCGCGGCGAACGCGGTCTGCGCCAAGCACATGAAGCCCGCGCAGACCACCATCACCATGCTTTGCCAGCCTCTGGTGCGTACCGGCACTTCGATGGGGGTCGGGGAATTCGTCGTCTCGCTCATACCTACCATTATTGGGCCCGTCCCCGAAAGACGCCATTGTTCTTCCGTGCGTTTCGCACGCCCCAAAGTGCAGACGGGAATGACCTTTCGTCCAATACCGGTCCAGCGCGGAATTCCGTACCCTCGAAAGTGTCTCAACCGATTCGAGAAGAAGGAACGATCATGAGTGGTTACATCGCCCCGCAGCAGCCCATCCAACCCCAACCCCCGCTGCAGCCGGTCTATCAGGAAGAGAAGGGACTGACTGTGTGCGGCATTGTCGGCGTGGTGTTCGGCGCGCTTGACTTCGTGCTGAGCTTCATTCCGATTATCAACAACATTGCTGCTATTTTCGGTTTCATTGGCGTGATTCTTGCGATTGTAGCATTGGTCGGCACGTTCCGCGGTAAAAAACGCGGCAAGGCATTGGCGATTGTCGCTGCGGTGCTGTCGGTGTTGGCCATCGTCATTACTCTGCCATGCAGTCCGCAGCAAGCAAGTCCATAGACGAGCCACCGGCGTGTCAAGCTCACAATCATCCGCAAAAGGCTCCGCAAAAAATCAGCCGAAGGGCGATCAGGATATGGAAGGCGATTTGAAGACCATGCATGTGAAAATCGTCTCCGCGGTACGTAGCAACAACGACTATAACAATCAGCCCACGGTGTTGGTCACATTCGAATGGACCAACAACACGGATAAAAACAATTCGTTTGCAGTCCTCGCCAGCCCGCAAGTGTTCCAAAATGGGCAAGCTCTCGACACCGCCATTTACAGCGAGAACCCTGCCGGATACGATTCCAATTCTGATTTCGCCGAAGTCCAGCCCGGAGCCACCGGAACCGTGACGATTGGATATACCTTGAAAGACGATTCCGAAGTGACGGTCGACGTCACTGATTTGTTCGACCTGAACGATAGCGCGAAAGTGGTGCACAAGTTCACGGTCTGATTGCGCATTGGATATACGGTGCCGGTAGTTTCAGCTCGGCACCGTAAGACGTGGGCTCTCATGAAATAGTCAGAAAAGTACCGTACTGTGATGCGTAATCGAGTTAAGGAGCGATTATGACATTCGGTCAGCAGCCCCAAGCAACAACGCCAATGGATTCAACGGCCAGCCGTATGGGCAGAACCAATACAATCCGAACCAGAATTCGTACGGGCAGTACAGCCAGAATCCGTACGGTCAGAACCAATACCAGTACGCGCCGCAGAACATGTATGCGCAGGGCGCTCCGGCGGCCACCATTCCGGCTCAGGCGACATACTCCTATGAGCGTGCCGAACATGCTTCCGTCACCCGTGCCTACGGTGAGATGACCATCGGCCTGCTCGTCACCGCGGCTGTGGCCATCCTCACCCAAGCCACCGGTGCCTACATCGCGCTCATCCAGTCGCTTGGCGTCATTGGCGCTTGGGCGCCGTTCGTCGTCGAAATCGTGATCGCCATCTATCTTGCGCCCGCATTGAAAAGATCAAGCCGAGCACCGCACGCGTCATGTTCTACGTGTATGCCGCAATCATGGGCTTCTCGCTAAGCACCATTTTCATGGCGTATGATCTTGGCACCATCGGCATCTCCCTGGCGTTGTGCGCCGGCTTCTTCTTCGCGCTCACCATGCTGGGCATGACCACCAAGGTCAACATGCTCAAAGCTGGTCCGATTCTGCTGGTCGGCCTCATCGTGCTGATCGTCGCCGAAGTGCTGCTTATGATCTTCGCTCCCGGACAGACCATGCTGATGGTTATCTCCGCCATCGGCTCGTGCTGTTCGCCGGCATGACCGTCTACGACGCCCAAGCTACTCGCGCGCTGTTCGCCCAGTACGCAGGCCAGGGTGAGGACATGGTCAAGAAGGTCTCCATCATCTGCGCGCTGAACCTGTATCTGGACTTCATCAACATGTTCCTGTATATTCTCCAGCTCTTCGGCGATCGCGACTGAAAAATCCCGCGACGTCCTCTGCGCTGAACCCTCAAACAAAGCCTGACCAGAATATGGTCAGGCTTTTCTGTCGGCGAAAAACGTGCCATAGGGTAGTGGCTCATGCAGAGGAAAGAGATTGGCGGCATGGCCTGCCTTGTTCTGACGGCCATGATCTGGGGCTTCGCATTCGTATCCCAAGTGCAGGGCATGGCCTCCATGAGCCCCTGTTCTTCGGAGCCACACGATTCACATTGGGCGCGCTGTCATTAATACCGTTGCTGTGGTTCCGCCGTCGAGGCATCGCCGAACAGGAACGCCGACGCCGTGAATCGAATGAGTGTCCAACCGTCACGCTTGGCAACGGCATAACCGTGGCCATGCCGAAATGCCTGGGCAATCCCGTGGTCGTCAGCGTCATCTGCGGCATCGTATTGTTCACCGCCAGCACCGTCCAACAATACGGCATCCTCTATTCCGGTTCCGCAGGCCGTTCCGGCTTCATCACGGCGCTCTACATCGTCATGACGCCGCTGCTCGCCTTCCTTATTCTGCGCCGCCGCGTGACCATGAACGTCATCGTCAGCGTTGCCATCGCCGTGGTCGGCTTCTATCTGCTGTGCATCACCGACGGATTCGGCTCGATCACCCTTGCCGACGTGGTGCTGTTGTCCACTGCGGTTCTATTCGCAGGCCATATTCTCGTCATCGACACGTTCGGACAGAAGATGGATCCGATTCTGCTGTCCTTCGGACAAATTTCCACCACCGCGCTGTTGAGCTGGATCGGCTCCCTATGCGAAGGCTCCATCGACTGGGCCGGCGCCATGCAAAGCTGGTTTCCCATCGTGTACGCCGGCATCGGCTCGGCCGGCGTGGCATACACGTTGCAGGTGGTCGGACAGCAGCTGGTGCCGCCGTCGCGCGCGGCCGTGATCATGTCGCTCGAATCGTTCTTCTCCGCGGTGGGCGGCGCGTTGCTGCTCGGCGAAGTCATGACCACACGAGCCTACATCGGCTGCGCGCTGATTTTCATCGGCACCGTGCTCGCACAGGTTCCGGTGAAAATACCACGATTGCTGCGTAAGCGCGAATAACGTTCGATATCGTCGAAAATGGCGATTGACAGGCAATGATTTGTCCGTCAATCGCCATTTTCCGAAAACATCAGTCCGCCTGCGGCGCCTCACCTACACGCGGGGCGCTGTTGATGTCGCGATGGATGTTCTGCATCTGCGTCTCGATGTTCTGCAGGCTGCGCGCGCAATCCAACAGCGTCTGCGAATGCTCGGCAAGCTTCGCGTCCGGCAGATCCGTCTTATACCGCAGCGCATGCTCCAGGCTCGCCCAATAATCCATGGCGATGGTGCGTAGCTGAACCTCTACCGGCGTGTAGTGCGGTCCGGATGACAGGAACACCGGCACCGCGTAGATGACATGCAGCGAACGGTAACCGTTCTGCTTCGGGTTCTTGATGTAATCCTTGACACGCAGCACTTGGATGTCGCTTTGCGCGGACAGATAATTCGCCACGGAATACACGTCGTCGCGGTAGTTGCAGATCACGCGTACGCCCGCCACGTCGAACAGGTTATCCTTGATGGCGTCGACGGTCAACGGCAGGTTGCGGCGCTGCAGCTTGCGAGGATCGAGTTAAGCGATTTGAGACGGCGTTCCATATGGTGAATTGGATTATGGGAGAAGCGCACCTGGAATTCCGAGTCAAGAATCTCCAATTTGGTGCTGATCTCGTACATCGCACCCTCATACACCTGCATCTGGTCGATGAACTCGGTGATCTGTTCGGGGGAAAGGGATCCCTCGCCGACGTCGACGTTCTTCAGACGCATCTGCAATTCGGTGGTGTTAATTCGATTTTGCCTGTCAAGTATCACGGAAGAACAGTGTACCGCCTCGCTTTCCGCAAAACTGAACGTATGCTGTGTATCGAAGAGGGTCAATGCCCTGCGATTGCGCCGAGAACGGGGCGTTCCCGCGTTCCGAAACGCCTGTGCCGCCCTGCCGATAGCATGGTGCGTTATGAACGAAGACATGATGACCGAGGCGGAGCGCGCCTCGAAACTGGCCGAACCGGCGGCGAACGATACCCCCACGCGCGGCAAGGGCGTGTTCTACGTGCATACGCTCGGATGCCAGATGAATGTGCATGATTCCGAACGCATCGCCGGCGTGCTTGAGGCCGACGGCTACGTGCCCGCCACCGAGGAACAGTATCTCAACCATGACATCGACCTGATCGTCATGAACACCTGCGCGGTGCGCGAAAACGCCGCCGAACGCATGTACGGCACCATCGGACTGTGGGCCGAATTGAAGAGGGAACGCCCGAACCTGCAGATCGCGGTCGGCGGCTGCATGGCGCAGCTCGACCGTGAGAAGATCGCGAAAAAAGCCCCGTGGGTCGACGCCGTGTTCGGTACCAAGAACATCGGATCCCTGCCTCAGCTGCTCGACCAGGCCCGCATCGAAGGCCACGCGCAGGTGAAGGTGCAGGAGGAACTCAACTACTTCCCAAGCCAGCTGCCAACCGACCGTGCGTCGAAGGTGTCGAGCTGGGTGGCCATCTCCGTAGGCTGCAACAACACCTGCACCTTCTGCATCGTGCCGACCACGCGCGGCAAGGAACATGACCGTCGTCCCGGAGACATCCTCGCCGAAATCCGCCAATGTGTGGACGAAGGCGCCAAGGAAGTCACGTTGCTGGGCCAGAATGTGAACTCCTTCGGCTACGGCATCGGCGACCGGTTTGCCTTCTCCAAGCTGCTGCGCGCGTGCGGCGAGATTGACGGTTTGGAACGCGTACGATTCACCTCGCCGCATCCCGCGGCCTTCACCGACGACGTGATCGCAGCAATGGCCGAGACGCCGAACGTCATGCACCAGCTGCATTTCCCGTTGCAGTCGGGTTCCGACAGGATTCTTCGTGCGATGCGCCGCTCCTACCGTTCCGCCAAGTTCCTCGACATTCTGCGCAAGATTCGCGAGGCCATGCCGGACGCGCAGATCTCCACCGACATCATCGTCGGCTTCCCCGGCGAAACGGAGGAGGACTTCCAAGAAACCCTGCGCGTGGTGGAGGAGGCGCGATTCGCTTCCGCGTTCACGTTCATCTACTCGCCGCGTCCCGGCACGCCGGCGGCTGAGATGGAGCAGGTTCCGCATGACGTGGTGCAGGACAGGTTCGAACGTCTTGTGGCGCTGCAGGAACGTATCACCGAAGAGAATCTCAAGACTTTCGAAGGCCGTGACGTCGAGGTGATGGTCACCGGCGCATCCGGCAAGAAGGATGCCGCCACCCATCGTGTTACTGGACGTGAGAAGACGGGCGTGCTGGTGCATGTCGGCGTGCCGGAAGGCGAGTCGATGCCGCAGGTGGGTGATTTCGTGACCGCCACCGTCACCCATGCGGGACGCCACAATCTCATCGCCGATCCGAATCCGGAAGCGGGGCAAACCTATGCCGTCCGCCACTGAAAGCAAGCCCGAAACCCGTAAGGTCGTGTCCATCGTCGGTCCCACTGCGTCCGGCAAGACGGGACTTGGCATCGCCATTGCCAAGCGTTGGAGGCCAAGGGCGAGCAGGCGGAAATCGTCAACGCCGATGCCTACCAGATGTACAAGGGCATGGATATCGGCACCGCCAAGGCGAGTCCTGAGGAACAGGCCGAGGTCAGGCACCACCTGATTGACATCATCGAACCGGACGACGCCATGTCCGTGGCACGTTTCCAGGAGATCGCCCGCGCCAAAATCGCCGAACTGCAGGCCAGGGGAGTGCGCCCTATCCTCGTGGGCGGTTCCGGTCTGTACGCCCGTGCCGCCATCGACGACATTTCCTTTCCTGGCACTGACCCAGAGGTGCGCAAACGCTCGAGGAACGTGAAAAGGTCGAAGGCGCCGGTGCGCTGTTCGACGAGCTCAAGACAAAGGATCCTGAAGCCGCGGCCCGCATGGATCCGCACAATCCTCGACGCACCATCCGCGCGCTTGAGGTCATCGAAGTGACGGGCCGGCCGTATTCGGCGAGCCTGCCGCATTACCGGTATGTGATTCCCACCGTGCAGATCGGCCTTGATTTGCCGCGTGAGGAACTTGACCGCCGCATCGACATCCGTACCAAGCAGATGCTGGAGAACGGTTTCGTCGAGGAAGTGGAGCGTATCCGTCCCCGGCTTGGCATCACCGCAGGCAAGGCTCTTGGATACCAGCAGGTTGTCGACTATTTGGATGGCCTGTGCGATTTAAATGACACGTTCATGAGCATCGCGCAGAAGACGAAGCGTCTGGCACGCAAACAGATGGGATGGTTTGGCCGCGATCCGCGTATCCACTGGCTGCAGGCTCTCAACCCCGCGCTGCTGGGCAATGCCATGGCCATCATCGAGCATGCCGACGCCGGCGATTACGACGCGATCGACGCGCAGGCGGATGCGTACACGCAGCATCATCTTGGCGATATCGTCTAGCCGAAGCGCCTGACGGCGTGAACGGCAAAAACTTTCGATAAGTATCGGATGTCGTCGTGCCATGCGGTGCCCATGGGTAAAATCGAGTCCTGTTATGGCACGAACAGCATCTTCCAACCCGAAATCAGGCGGCAAGGGTTCCGCAGGCAAATCGCGTTCCGGCGATACCAAAGTCATGGACGAGGTCGATTCCTCGCCGATCGCCGGCATACTGCGTAAATATCGCCGCGACATCGCATGTTTCATCATGGCCATTCTCGCGGTGCTGTTCTGCGCATCCGAATGGTTCCGTGTCCAGGGCGCTTTCGGACAGGTCCTACATGCCATGGCCTCCGGACTGTTCGGATTGACCAGCGTGATTCTGCCGGTATTCCTGGCGCTTGTGGTGTTCAGTCTGATGCGCAAGACGCAAAACAAGGATGAGAACCTCCATATGGCCCTCGGATGGTTCATGATCCTCTGGTCCGTCTGCTCTATTCTTGACGCGGCGATTGCCTCCGACTCCCAGAAGTTCGATATGTCTTTGCTGCAACGGGCAGGCGGCCTGCTTGGCTATGTGCTTGGCTGTCCGTTGGCGTGGGGGCTTTCCAAAGGCTTTTCCATTGCGATTTTCGTAGTCGTCATCCTGTTTTCGTTGCTGTTGATCACCCATACCCGGGTCACGCAGATACCGGACAAGGCGAAGGCTCTGGCGGCCAAGTTTGTTGGAACGCCGAAAAACCGTGATGACATTGACGATGAGGCCGAACAGTTCCCGAACGAAGTACGCGTTGGGGACACGACACTCGCCTTCGCCGAAGGCGTTCCCGCCCACGACGGCACCGATGCGGATGGAGAAAACGACGATAGGCCGGGCTTCCTTACGCGTATGAAGCAACGCTTCGCATCCCATAAGAGCAAGAACGTCGATGATGGCGACCTTGACCATTACGCCGGCGACGAAGCGTTTCTTAATGCCGCCGAACGGCACGGACAGACCGCAGAAACCATCGTCGACGAGCCGTACCAACAGGTCGATTCGCCACGCAGCATTTCTTCGGACGATTATCGTGCCGATGATTATGATTCAGATGATTATTCCGCCGCTGCACCGTCCGGCACCACGGCCATGCCACAGAACGGTCGCGGACGCTCCTTCTCGTCCGCGCCGATCGGCACCGCGAGCGGCACCATGCCCAGCGTCGCCGAGCCGGTGCGTCCAGCGAAATCAAGCCGGTTGGCGTCGCTCCAAGCGACCCATGGGCCGTCATCGACGAGGACGGCACCTCCAGCGGCAAGGAAGTCATGGTGGATGCCGCGACCGGCGAGGTCCTTGACGATATGCCGGCTGCTGCCGTTGACGGGGAAGCGGCGGATGGCATTCCCGAGGGACCGTATCATCTGCCTGACCTCAACATTCTGAAGAAGGGCGCGCCGCACGCCGCGCACACTCCGGAGAACGATCGTGTGATCCGCGCGCTGACCGGTACCTTCCAACAGTTCAACGTCGATGCGAAGGTCATCGGCTTCCTGCGCGGACCATCCGTCACCATGTATGAGGTGGAGCTTGGCCCTGGCGTCAAGGTCGAGAAGGTCACCAACCTGCAGAAGAACATCGCCTACGCGGTGGCCAGCTCCGACGTGCGCATCCTGTCGGTGATCGAAGGCAAATCCGCCATCGGCATCGAAATTCCGAACTCCGATCGCGAAACCGTGGTGCTGGGCGACGTGCTGCGCTCCGACAAGGCCCGGAACGATCCGAATCCGATGCTCACCGGCGTCGGCAAGGATGTGGAAGGCCATTTCGTGACCGCCGACCTGACCAAGATGCCCCACCTGTTGGTGGCTGGCGCCACCGGCTCCGGCAAGTCGAGCTTCATCAACTCCATGCTCACCTCCGTGATCATGCGCGCCACGCCTGACCAGGTCCGCATGATCATGGTCGATCCTAAACGAGTCGAACTGTCCGCCTATGCGGGCATTCCACATTTGCTCACCCCGATCATCACCGATCCGAAGAAGGCCGCGCAGGCTTTGGAATGGGTGGTCAAGGAGATGGACGCACGATACAGCGACCTCGAATTCTTCGGATTCCGCCACATCAAGGACTTCAACGCTGCCGTGCGCGCTGGCAAGGTGCATGCGCCCGCAGGCTCCAAACGCAAGGTCGCACCATACCCGTATATCCTCGTGGTCGTCGATGAAATGGCCGACCTTATGATGGTGGCCAAGAACGACGTGGAGAGCTCCATCCAGCGCATCACGCAGCTCGCGCGAGCCGCCGGCGTGCATCTGGTGCTCGCCACGCAGCGCCCGTCCGTTGACGTGGTCACGGGCTTGATCAAGGCCAACATCCCGTCCCGACTTGCTTTTGCCACCTCATCCGCCACCGATTCGCGAGTCATCCTCGACGCCACCGGTGCGGAAACGCTGATCGGCCAAGGTGACGCGTTGTTCCTGCCGATGGGCCAGGCCAAGCCGATCCGCGTGCAGGGCGCATGGGTCGACGAGTCCGAAATCCGTCGCGCGGTGGAGTTCGTGCGAACCCAGCGCAAGCCGCATTATCGCGAGGATATCGAGGAGATGGCCAAGGAGACCGAAAAGAAAGCCATCGAGCCGGATGAGGACATCGGCAACGACATGGACGTGCTGTTGCAGGCGGCGGAACTGGTGGTCAGCACGCAGTTCGGCTCAACCTCCATGCTGCAGCGCAAACTGCGTGTCGGATTCGCCAAAGCCGGCCGACTCATGGATCTGCTTGAATCGCGTGGTGTGGTCGGTCCGTCCGAAGGCTCCAAAGCTCGCGAAGTGCTCGTCCAACCGCAGGATCTGCCGCAGGTGCTCGCCTTCATCAAGGGCGAAACCTCATCGCTTACCGCAGGTTCTACCCAGCCGGCCGACGCTGCGGACACGCATGATGGAACGCGACAATCGCACGCATTGCGCCAAGTAGTGGTATCGGGGTAACGTGAACGGTATGGAAAAGCAAGAAGAACGCAAATCGTCCCTGCTTGACGGGTGGAACGCCCCGCCGAACATCGTCACTTTCTCTCGTATCGTCCTGGTCGTCATCTTCCTGGCGTTGTACGTCATGGCAGGCGCATGGGGTACCAAAAACACGACTATGCGCTGGGTGGCGGCGATTATCTTCATCATCGCCGCCTGCACCGATAAGCTCGACGGTTGGATGGCCCGCAAATATAACCAGGTCACCGAACTGGGCAAGCTCATGGACCCAATCGCAGATAAGCTGCTCACCTGCGGCACGCTGATCGTCGCCGCCATCTTCAACGAATTCGGCAACGCAGTGCTCGGCTGGGTCGTGACCGCGCTGTTCCTCGTCCGTGAGATCGGCATCACCATCATGCGTTTCTTCGTCATCGACACCGGCGGCAAGGTCATCGCCGCATCCCAAGCCGGCAAGTACAAGACCCTGTGCCAGTGCATCGGCCTTGCCATGCTCATGCTGCCGATGTGGAGCCTCGCTGATGGCATGAACACCACTCCGCTGTGGATGACCGTTTATTACACGATCACGTACGCTCTGATTTACCTGGCGTTGATTCTATGCCTGTATTCGGGCGGCGAATACCTCGTCAACACGTTCGGCGGACGTAAGAAGACCGCAAAATCCGAAAAGGAAACCAAGTAAATCCCGATGAGCGAATCCGAAAATTCGTCGACCGCGGCCAGCCAATCGCAATGCGATAAGCTGGCCGCAGCCGTTTTACGCTATTGCGAAGCCAACCATTTCAAAATCGCCGCCGCCGAATCGCTGACGGGAGGTCTACTCGCCGACGCCTTCGTACGCATACCAGGCGCATCGAAAGTGTTCCTCGGCTCGGCGGTGACCTACGACATTCGCGCCAAAGCAAGATTCTCGGCGTGAATGCCGACCTGCTGGCCCGAGAAGGGGCGGTCCACCCCGAAGTGGCGCGGCAGATGGCTGCGGGAACCGCGCAACTATACCGACAGACCGAGGATGGAGACTGTGTCATCGGCTTGGCCACTACCGGTGTTGCAGGGCCAGGACCGGATGGTGACAAACCTGCCGGCCTGGTGTACATCGGCTGCTCCCTGCCCTGTGGCTTCAATGGCATTCGTGCGCGTCAAACAGCTGCTTATGAGCTGCGTCTGAAGGGTGATCGGGAAGCCGTGCGGCACGAAACCGTGCAATGTATTCTGGAAAAACTGAGGACTCTTTCAGCACTTTCACAGGAATAATCCACGAATATGGGTGTTGACCATAGTGGACGTACGTATGAAAAGCGAAAGGGGCTGGCGGCATGGACACGATGACACTCACCAAGGAACAGATGGAACTCAAGGCGATGGTTCCCACGATGCAAAGCGGCAACGCCCGCGTCAGGGAACTCACCCCAGCCCAGCGCCGCGCGGTGATGTTCGCCCAGCAGCAGGTGCTGCGTGCCCGCGCGGCCAAAAAGGCCAAAGACGAGCGCCAGGCCGCATTGACCCGCATATGGCGGGAGGAAGACGCGGAACGCGTTTCCGCACGATCCATGTCGCAGCCACGGAAGCCACCGACGAACCCAGAGAGGTATGCTTCGCGAGGCCATCGGCCATGTACTGCGCGATCTGCGCACCCATGACCACAAAACGTTGCGTGAGGTGAGCGAAAAGGCCGGAGTGTCGTTGGGATACCTCTCCGAAGTGGAGCGTGGCCAAAAAGAGGCCAGCTCCGAGCTGCTGAGCTCGATTGCGCAATCGTTGGGCATCTCCACGGCGCAGATGCTGCGCATGGTCGCCGATTATCTCGATTCCGTCGCAATCTGATTCCTGTTGGACGTCTAACGCCCGGCGGCTTGTTCCGTCGAGCGTTTTCTTTTGGTTGCGCTTGCTGTGTACACTTGGGCGCGTGCAGGAACGTGAATTTTGGCAGTTGCTTGAAGAGGTACTCGGCCGTAGCTATGGCCGCGCGCTCGCACACGACCAAGTGCTTGATCGATTGAACGGTCTGACAGCCGTCGAAGCGCTTGAAATGGGGGAGGAGCCCCGCGTGGTATGGAACGTTCTGTGCGACCAGATGAACATTCCTGACTCCAAACGTTGGGGAAAGGACCATAACGCGCCACCAATGCCGGTGCGTTAGGCGGAGTTCGGCTATCGCAAAACACTGATTTCGAACAGATGTTCGGATAATGGGGTATAGTTATCCACAGAAGCACGGATTGGGCAGGTCGTCAACGGCTCGCCGCGAAGTTTCAGAATGCTGGAATTTCAAGGGAAAGCGGTCGTCGGCGTGTCGAAATGCATGTTCTTCGACACAATGGCCGATTGAACTTGCGCAGATGGATGATGCGGTTTTACGGTGAATCCATTCATTCGTCTCGGTCAACAACAAGGAGTAGTCATGGCACAGACGAGCGCGGCAAAGAACGCCGCACAGAACAAGTCCGCGAATGGAATCGATCCGCGCCGTCAGGCCGCGCTCGACACAGCGCTCGCGCAGGTCGAGAAAAGCTTCGGCAAGGGATCGGCCATGAGACTTGGCGACCGCCCGGAACAGGATGTCGAGGTCATTCCGACCGGATCCTTGGCTTTGGATATGGCATTAGGCATCGGCGGCCTGCCTAAAGGCCGTATTGTGGAGATTTACGGACCGGAATCCTCTGGTAAGACCACATTGGCGCTGCATGTGGTGGCCAATGCCCAGAAGGCCGGCGGTGTGGCCGCATTCATCGATGCCGAGCATGCGCTCGATCCGTCTATGCCCGTAAGCTGGGCGTCGACACCGATTCGTTGATCGTCTCTCAGCCGGACAATGGCGAGCAGGCATTGGAAATCGCCGACATGCTGATTCGTTCCGGCGCGCTTGACGTGATTGTCATCGATTCCGTCGCGGCCTTGGTGCCGAAAGCGGAAATCGAAGGCGAGATGGGAGACAGCCATGTCGGCCTGCAGGCGCGCCTGATGAGTCAGGCGTTGCGTAAGATGACCGGTGCGCTGGCGCAAGCCGGTACCACCGCCATCTTCATCAACCAGTTGCGTGAGAAAATTGGCGTGTTCTTCGGTAATCCGGAGACCACCACCGGCGGCAAGGCATTGAAGTTCTACGCGTCCGTACGTATGGACATCCGCCGTATCCAGACCATTAAGAACGGTGATGAGCTGTCGGCAACCGTACCAAGGTCAAGGTTGTTAAGAACAAGATGCTCCGCCGTTCAAGACCGCCGAATTCGATGTGCTGTACGGCGGAGGGCATCTCCAAGGAAG
>ENA-OQIM01000259-OQIM01000259.1-human-gut-metagenome-genome-assembly--contig:-NODE-259-length-19364-cov-2.106046_pt1 | contig 19364 bp, 29 predicted proteins | sample MGYA00242579_ERZ504744 | MGnify/ENA primary metagenome ERZ504744 (study PRJEB26092, sample SAMD00036441) | human gut metagenome | host: Homo sapiens | study: EMG produced TPA metagenomics assembly of...
AGGGCAGAATGTATTTCTGGTACGGAGAGGTCTGGAGACAGTCTCTGGTACGATTTAAGGTATTACGGATGTTCGGGAATATGGGGGATTTTTATGCAAAAGGCAATGGAGGCGGTCTTTCGGAAAAAAATATCTGGAAACGGTGGAAGCCTGATCTGATCGTTCCCGTTCCTCTGCATCCCAAGAAAAAAAAGGATGAGAGGTTTTAACCAGGCAGCATATCTGGCAGAAAGGCTCAGTGTTCTTACGGGGATCCCATGGAATGAGCATCTGGTAAAGAAGATACGAAGCACAAGATCTCAGAAAAAACTTAATGCCATACAGAGGCGTCAGAACCTGAAAAATGCATATCAGGTAACCGAAAAGATCCCGGGTTTTTCTGTACTTGTGGTGGATGATGTATACACAACAGGAAGTACGGCAGATGCCATGGCAATGTGTCTTCTTGAGGCCGGTGCAGAGAAAGTTTATTTTCTGACAATATGCGCAGGAAGGGCATGAAACAGCCGAAAAAACACTTTTCATAGGTATGGAACTATGCTACAATAAATTTGATTGCAGTTAAACAGTATAACTGTATGGAAAGCGTAATGCAGATCATATATCGGGGGATTTTCCTGATAAAGAAAGCTTATGAGGAGTTATTTTATGGTAAATGAAGAAAAAGTGAAGATCATGAACCGTCTGGCCATGTATGAGCATGGAGAAGGCAGGAAGTATCTTCCGGTGAGCAGATATTATCGAAGTGATTATATTGGACTTGCACTGATCAGAAACTTTTTTCTGGTAACGATCGGATATATATTGGGACTTGCAGGCGTTGCCGCATATTTCAGCGAATATCTTATGGATAATGTGAATAAGATTAATCTGGTCGAGGTTGGGATCTATATCATCGTCGGTTATCTGATCGTGCTTGTTGTATATTCGATACTGACCTACATCCAGTATTCTGTGAAATATTTCCGGGCAAAAAAAGTGTCAGGGAATATTATCAGGATCTTACAAGACTGGAAAAAATCTACGGGCGGGAGGAAAAAAGAAATCCGGTCCGGAGAAATGCAGGAGGACATAGAAAATGACAGCTTTACTTGAGATCAAACAGAATATCAAAAGATTTTACGGACAATATGAAGTATATATACTGCCGGTCCTGAAGTTTGTTCTGGCATTTGCCTATTTTCTCTGGATCAACAGCAATATGGGCTACATGAAACAGCTGGATAATATTTTTGTTGTCCTGATCCTGGCGCTTGTATGTTCGATCCTTCCGGTTTCCGTGATGATGTTTATGGGATTTGCGTTGATGATCGGGCACTGTTATGCAGTCGGGATCGAAACGGCAGGATTTATGCTGCTTCTTATTCTGTTTATGCTGATCCTGTTCCTAAGATTCAGCAGGTCACAGAATCTTGCAATGATCCTTACACCACTTTCCTTCGGATTTGGTGTTCCTGCACTTATGCCGATCGGAGCAGGCCTGCTGGGTAGTGCATTGTCAGCGCTTCCGGCCGATGCGGTGTTGTGATCTATTATTTTATACGGTTTGTACATGCACAGTCGGCGGCACTCAGTGATCCTGCCGCAGAGATCACAGAAAAACTGAAGCTGATCTCTGACGGACTTGTCCACAACTGGGCAATGTGGATCACGGTGATCGCGTTTGTGGTAGTGATCCTGTTTGTGAACCTTCTGAGAACACGGGCGTTTGATTATGCATGGAGGATCGCTGTCATTGCCGGCGGCGTGATCTATATCCTGGTTATCCTTGCCGGAGATTTCTGCATTAGTATTACGGTAGCCATGGTGCCGATGATCCTGTCCACAGTGATCTCCGTACTGGCAGGATTTGTTCTGGAGTTCTTTGTTTTTGGCGGAGATTACAGCAGAACAGAACGTCTGGAATATGAGGATGATGAGTACTATTACTACGTAAAAGCCGTTCCGAAGGCAACGGTCGCCATCTGAGAGAAGCATCAAAAAGATCAATGCGGAGCCGGTAAAAGAAGAAAAAAAAAGAAGACAATGTTGTGTCTTTCAGTGATGATGTATTTCCTGAGAAGAACGAAATGCATACAGTAAAGATGCCGGATATGGTTTCCGAAAATACAGTAAGTGAGAAACCGCAGGGATTGGACAAGATCGATTTCGAAAAACAGCTGGAGGAATCGCTGAAGGATCTTTAAACAGGAACGATTGGAATAGCTCAGGAAGAAAGGAGGAGACTTATGCAGAATGTGCTGACAGTTGTGGCCGGATATCTGGGGAAGATTTCCCTTCCGGGATTTGGCGTGATAGATATCATTGAGATCGGACTGATTTCCTTTTTTGTATATCAGTTTATGGCATGGATTAAATTTACACGTGCATATACCCTTCTGAAGGCATTTTGATCGTCCTTGGATTTATCCTGGTCGCATATATCTTCAAAATGAATACGATCCTCTGGATCTTCCGGAACTTGGCTAATGTGCTGGTGATCGGTGTGATCGTAATCTTTCAGCCGGAGCTGAGGAAGGCGCTGGAGCAGCTGGGACAGAAGAAGTTTGTTTCCAACATTATTCCCTTTGATTCCGGCAGGGAAGTGCAGGAGCGTTTCAATGACAAGACTATCAACGAACTGGTAAAGGCCTGTTTTGATATGGGTGAAGTTAAGACCGGAGCACTGATCGTGATCGAGGAAGAGATCCGGCTTGACGAATATGTGAGAACCGGTATCAATATTGACGGTATCCTTACCAGTCAGCTGCTGATCAATATTTTTGAGCATAATACACCTCTTCATGACGGAGCGGTGATCGTGCGTGGGAACCGTGTAGTAGCAGCAACCTGCTATCTGCCTCTTTCAGATAATATGGAACTGAGCAAACAGCTGGGAACAAGACACAGAGCAGGTGTGGGTATCAGCGAAGCTACGGATTCTCTTACGATCATTGTTTCGGAAGAGACAGGACAGGTTTCAGTGGCCAGAGGCGGAGAACTGTCCAGAGGGCTTAACAGCAAGCAGCTTCGTGAAGTACTTGTTTCTGCTCAGAATAAAAAGGTTGTTGACAACGGTAAGCTGAGAAATCTGCTGAAAGGGAGAGTGAAACATGAAGAAAAATCTGACTAAGAACATCCCTTTGAAGATCATGTCGATTATTGTGGGAATCCTGGTGTGGCTGATCGTAGTAAATGTTGATGACCCTATCATTACGAAAGGCTTTGTGATCTCAGATGTGCAGATCATTAACGAAGCTTATGTGGATCAGCTGGGTGAGATGGTCATGCAGGATGACCGTGAAAATTCCGTACGTGTTTATATTACAGGTGATCGGAAGACAGTCAACCGTCTCACCTCAAGTGATATTAAGGCAGTTGCGGATCTGCAGCAGGCCCAGTCTACCGATACAGATCCTGTAATGATTCCCATTACAGCGACCTGCTCCGGGATACTGCCGGAAAACATTAGTGTATCACCGCAGAATCTGAGTGTCCATCTGGAAAAAAAGGTGACCAAAGAATTTGCGATCAATGTTACCAGTGATGACAGCAAGCCGGCACAGGGGCTGGAGATTGCTTCGCTCACCGCAAATCCGGAAAAAGTCCGTATTACAGGACCGGAATCTCTGGTTGGTAAAATAGATAGTGTGAGTGTGGATGTAAGTTCAAAACTTGACGGGATCGATCAGGATACGATGATCACGGACGCAGAACTGACTATCACAGATAAGAATCAGGACACTCTTTCATCAAATTCCATAGCTATCTGAAATTTGACAACAACGGAAAGGTTAATGTCACGGCAAAGCTCTGGAAGGTGCGTTCTGATATACGGATCAGTGCGGGATATACAGGGGAACCAGCAGAAGGCTATGTTGTGGATAGTGTCACAACAGTACCGGAGACTTTCAGCGTAGCCGGAAGTGAGGAAGCACTGAACAATCTGAAACTTCAGGGAAATACCATTTATCTAGACAATGAGAATGTGGATATTTCAGGAAAGAGCAATGACGTGGAAAAGAAAGTAAACCTGTCAGAGCTTCTTCCGGATGGCCTCAAGCTGACATCAGGATCCAGTACGGACCTCTGGATCACAGTCAATATCCTGCCGGAGGGCAGTAAGATATACAGCTTCCCGACAGAGGATATCAAAGTAAAGGGTCTGCCTGATGATCTGCAGCTGGCATTTGAAGTTGCGGATATTGAACTGAAGGTGCAGGCGGAAGAAGGAGATCTTTCCCAATTTGATCTGAAGTCGGTGGGAGCAGTACTTTCCATGGATGACTGGGAGGAGGGAAGCTACGAAGTACCGATCAAAATCAGTCTTCCGGAAGGCTACAAGCTGCTGGAGGATGTAACCGCCGAGATCAAAATCTCCAAGGTTTCCAATGTAGACAGCAGCAGTCAGTAAGTAATCACAGCTTTGGACAAGGCTTGAAGGATAAGTAATATAAAGGGAGACAGCAGCAATGTTAAGTTATAAGGTAACGGTCAGGAACCGTCAGGGCTTCATCTTCGTCCCGCAGGGCTTTTGTGCGGCGAGGCAATAAAATACAAATCGTCCATAACATTTCAGTATGCCGGAGGTACAGCGAATGCCAAAAGTGTTCTGAGTGTTCTGGGTGCCTGTGTTAAAAGCGGGGATGAGATCACACTGGTCTGCGAGGGTGAGGATGAACAGGCTGCGATAGATGCGCTTGTGGCTCTTATCGAAGGCGGACTGGGCGAATGATACGTAACAGATACAATAATTATTTACAGCAGCATGATCAGGAGGGATTATTGTGAAGAGAAGAGTTGTGGCAATTTTTCTCAGTCTGACATTATGCATGGGCGGAACTTTGGAAGCCGGCGCTGCGGCTTTGGAAAGTACAGACGTGCAGATGGCAGCAGAGACAGCCGGCGATCCGGCTGAGGATGTATCAGTGATGAAGCGGAAACGACTGTACAGCAGCCGGAGACAGAAGCGGATCAAACAGGTAGTACTGACAGTACAGACAGTTCAGAAGAAACACCTGTTACACCGGAGAACCCCGCAGAGACACCGGATGTTATAGAAACACCGGAGATTACAGAGACACCGGAAACTACAGAAGCACCGGAGGCTACAGAAGCACCGGATGCGACAACAGAAGACAGTACAGATCCGGGCGATGATTTCAGTGCAGGTGATGCACAGGAACTGGATGCACCGTCAGCAGATACCGCAGTACAGAACAAAGTAGAGAACAACAAGGCAGAGGAAACTTCTGCTACCGGAGCATCACTGGTAAACGGTGTAGTCGTTGCCAAGACAAGTGACTGGGTTTCTGCAAACGGTTTTTACAGACTCCGCAAAAAGAAGGTTGCTGCATCTGCAGCCCCGGAGAGAAAAGCTTCTGAGGATCCTGCAGAAAGTAGCGAAGAAGAGCAGAAAACAACAGTTGATGAAACAGCTGCAGCAGCACAGGAGGTACAGCAGACTGAAGAGCTTCCGGATGGTGCAGCAGAGAGTGAGCAGGCTCAGGTACTCCAGAATGAGTCAGCAGAAGGAGAGCAGGAGACTGCAGCAGAAGAAGTTTCTACAGAGGAAGTATCCGCAGCAGAAGCTTCTGCAGAGACAGCATCCGCAGATGTAGTGTCTGCAGAGGAGACATCCGCAGAGACAGCACCCGTAGAAACAGAGACGGCAGTCGAAACATCAGAGAGCGTAGATAACGCAGAGACTCTTGCCCAGGATGAAGGGAACGCTTCTCAGGTATCAGAGACAGGTTCCATCGAAGATAATTATTTTACTGCGCAGGATGGTCTTCTTAAGATCAATACCAACGGACATGTGGGATATTATCTTTTTAATGAAGACGGATATCTGGTAACCGGCCGTATGACCCGTGAGCCAGGTGCAGCAGGTTATACCGGAACACAGAAGACAGAATGGTATTTCCTCGAAAACTCCAAAGCTTCCCTGTATTCGGATTCCACCGGAAAAGCAATCACACCGTGGACATCCAATCTTGGCCAGCAGAAGAGAAATTACTGGTTATGGACAGGAACTGTTTTCCGCTATTATAATTCCCAGGGTGATTACAAATCCATAGAGGCTCAGAACCTTGTAGGCAAGATCAAGAAGATCGGAAATGCTTATTATACACTGATGCGTAACGGAAAACCGCGAACAGGAATCCTGAAGCTGACAACCGGTTCCACAACATATCAGTATTACTTCCAGCCGGCATCAAAGGCAGGAGAGATTCCAGGAAAGCTTTTTTATGGCGGATGGACATATGTTTTAAACAGCAAAAATCAGAAACGTTTTATCTATTGTAGTCCGAAGGCTGCCACACGTGGACAGATCATGAAACATGGAGTTTATGTATCACCTGTAATGTCCAAGAAATATCGATATATGCTGAATGCCAGCGGCTATGTTATGACGAATACAATGGCGAAGGCGCAGAATAACGCATATTATGTTTCAGACAGCAAGGGCCGCATCATTACAAAAAAACTTGTGAAGTATAAAGGCAGCAGATATTATTTCGGAGGCAATGGCCAGAGAGTTTCCTGGAAGAACTGCTGGCATGGCTGCCCGGGTGCATCCAACAAGATTTATTATTTCGGAAGCACAGCAGGAAAAGTTGTTGAAAAATATGGCTGGCAGAAGGTGACCGACGCAAAAGGCCAGTTCTTCGGATGGTTTTACTTTGACAAAAACGGAAACCACTATAAGAGCCAGATGATAACAAACAAGTCCTCCAAAAAGAGCTATTACTTTAATAGCACAGGACAGCTTGCAACAGGAAAAACAAAGATCGGCAAAAAATACTATTTCTTTGCAACATCAGATGCCAATGCGCACAGAGGCTGGATGTATAAAAGTACATTGATCCGTTACCAGAATAAGTGGTATTATGCAGGCGGCAACGGTGTTCTGAAAAAGTCAGGCTGGCAGAAGGTCGGTAAATACTGGTACTATCTGCAGAACTATACCGTTGTGACAAATAAATCCATGAAGCGTGGTTCCGTAAATGGTTATCTGGACAGCCAGGGACGTTTTTCCACCGGCTGGGTGATCGTCAGCGATTACTATGATCAGGTCAAATATATCGATCCGGACAGCGGTTCCAAGTATCTGACCAATACAAGCAGATGGATCGATGGAAAACTGTATTACTTTGATAAGGATGGTTACCGCCGCAATGATGTTTCCAGTATTTACGGAGGACCATATTACCTGGAGGTTGATAAGACCAACGGTGTTATGACTGTATACACAAATAGTAGCAAGACGATTCCTGTTAAGACAATCCGTGTTTCTGTAGGTCTCTCCGGAACACCTACATGGGATGGTACATACAGACTGACCCGCAGTCTGAGATGGCAGCCACTGATGGGACCGTCCTGGGGACAGTATGGAACACATGTTGACGGATGCGGACAGGGAGGAATCTTTATCCATTCCGTAGCCGGATCGACCAGGAGTGTTTATAATCTTCCGGCAGGCGAGTACCTGAAGCTTGGTCAGCCTGCATCTCACGGATGTATCCGTACCTGTGTGGCTGATGCGAAGTGGGTATTTGAGAACTGTAACGGTTCTACGATCCACATTTACAGCAGCGGAAATTACGTTAACAATGAATCCTTCAAGGGACCGTTAGGCCGCAGACCGCTGGCAACCTTCCGTGGAGCCGGAAACTTTGATCCTACAGACCCGGAAGTTCCGTGATCTTTACCGAACAGTACCAGAAAGAAATATATAGAATAACGGAAGACCGATGTTCAGCTGTATGAAGCTGACATCGGCCTTTTTCCATATATGGCTTTACTTTCCATTTTTTCATATGTATAATAAAAGTCATGCACAAATAAACAACATAATTTATGGAAGGAAACTAAAATGAAAAACTGGAAGAAATGGCTGGTGGCAGGCTGTATGGCAGCACTGCTGGGAATAGGAACAATGGGAACTACAGCGATGGCCATGGGCGGCGGAGGCGTAGACCGAAGCGAGGCAGTTGCTGAGGAAGAAAAGGTCCCCAGCGGGAAGGCAACACAGAATTCCAGGGTAAGTTCAAAGGCCTGGAAGAAGATCAACGGTGTCTGCTATAACGGAAGCGGCCAGAAGCTGGAAGGTGCTGTCACACGTGGAATCGATGTTTCTGAGTGGCAGGATACCATCAACTGGAGCCAGGTCAAAAAATCTAATGTAGATTTTGCCTTTGTCAGGATCTCCTATGGTCTGAACCATCTGGATAAGACATATGATTACAACATGAAACAGGCAGAGAAGGCAGGAATTCCGACAGGAACCTATGTGTACAGCCTTGCGCTGAACACACAGCAGGCACTGAAGGAAGCGCAGCTTGCTATCCGTAAAATGGATGGATATAAAGTATCCTATCCGGTGGTTTATGACATTGAATATGATCAGATGCGCAATCTTTCCGCATCACAGATCGCAGATCTGGCAAAGACCTTCTGCAATGAGGTAAAAAAAGCCGGATATCATCCAATGATCTACTGCAATACAGACTGGTATGACAACAAGCTTGACTGGAGCAAGATGACAGGTTATGATGTATGGCTTGCGCGGTATGGTGATACGATCCCGGCTCCTGACAAGAAAAAGTACAAATATACCATCTGGCAGTCCACCGATGGTGACGGTGGCGGATATCTGAATACCACCAAGGGTCTGGTTGCGGGAATCCCGTCTTATTCTACTGTAGATATTGACTTCGGTTATGTTGATTATACCAAGATCATCACATCCAGATGGCATGCACAGACCGGATACAAGGCATCCACCAGACCGGATACCAGCAACTATAAAGGAAAAACCGGCTGGGCAACAGAGAACGGAAAGAAATTTTATTATGTCAATGGTGTCAAAAAATACGGCTGGGTTCAGGTGAAAAATAAGAAATATTATATCCATAAGACCGCAGGAATGTGCCGTTCAAAGCTGATCAGGGATTCCAAGAATATTTCCAGATATGTAGACAAAAATGGAGTCCTTGTGAAAAATACTTGGATCACCTATAAGGAGAAAAAATATTATTTTGACAAAAACGGACATGCATTAAAAGGCATGAAAAAGGTTGGAAAGAACTATTATTATTTTCAGGCCAAATACGGATACATGATGAGACATGTGCGGTACATGAACAGCAGGAATGATGTATATTATTTTGGCGGTGACGGCGTTATGGTCAAAGGTATTCTATACATGGAGCGGAAACAATGAAAGCCATACCTATTATTTTGGCTCCAATGGAAAGATGCAGAGAGGCTGGCTCAAACTGGACGGAAAGAGATATTATTTTGATCCGGAAACAGGAATCATGTACAAAAACTGTACTATTGAGAAAAACGGAAAGAGCTATACATTCGATGAAGATGGTGTATACACAACTGTATCCGTAGCAAATAAGAAAAAATAAAAAAATGCCGGCAAGCGAATATAAAGCTGCCGGCATTTATGATCATAAGGTATAAACAAGGATTCCCAGGATGATGATCAGATTTCCGATGATCTTTCCGCGTGAAATCTTTTCTTTCAGGATCCGCCAGGAAAACAGCAGGACAAAAACATAGGCGGCAGTATCAATCACCGGTCCGAATTTCATATCCACTTTGGTGTAGCACCAGGTATTCAGGAGCAACACTCCAAAAAAGATACCATAGGCCAGGATCACCCTCCAGTTCAGATATTCCCGGAGGGGATTTTTGTATTCCATATTGGCACTCTGCTTCAGAAGTACCTGGGAAATTGCCGAAAAAAAGGTTCCTGCCAGCATGATCAGCATAAACGTTCTATTCATATCTCTGCACCATCCAGACTCCGATCAGAACGATCAGGATGCCGATGATGTTCTGAAGCGAAAGATTTTCGTGAAAAATGATCACAGCCCATACCTGGGACCACAGAAGATAGACGCTTTTGTTGGCGTAGGCCGTGGAAAGGGAAAATTTTTTGATCACCTGCTGCCATGCAATGGCGTAGATCCCACAGTTTGCGATCATAAGAAAAAGAAATACATAGAGAAGAGGACTATGAAGCCCTTCTTTATTGTAATAAACCGATGCAGCTTGGAAAAACGCTGGTAAAGAGAAAACAGCAGGATATTCAGATGAAGCTGAATATAATCTTTGATTTTTGTCATGTTTCCTCCATATCATAAATGCGATTATCATAGACTGATAATCAATATATATCATCCGGCAGGTTATGCAAGAAAATGTTTGAACAATGTAACGGTTTACAACAGGAAATGAAAATGATAAGATTAAACGATAAGTGTCAATTGATACAAAAGAGAGGAAAAACGATATGTGTTTATATTCAGTGGTTGTTCCTGTATACAATTCAGAACATACGCTGCAGGAACTGTACACCCGTCTGGAAAAAGTATTCCGGGAAACGATAAAAGAAGAATTTGAACTGATCCTTGTAGATGACGGGTCCAGGGACCGGTCTTTTGCGGTTATGCAAGAACTCCGGGAAAAAGATCCCCGTGTCAAGATCATCCAGATGGCAAGGAATTTCGGACAGCATCCTGCGCTTCTGTGCGGATTTGCCCATGCAAAGGGAGAGTTCATCGTAACTATGGATGATGACCTTCAGCATCAGCCTGAGGAGCTCCCCAAAATGATCAATGTAATGAAGGAACGTGACGATGTGGATGTGATCATTGCAAGCTATGAAGGACGTAAGCATAATCTGATTCGGAAGCTGGGCACAAAGCTGTCTGTATGGGCAACTTCCAAAATGCTCGGCAAGGATCCGAACCTTCAGATCACCAGTTATCGACTGATCCGCCGGTTTCTGGTGGAAGCCATGCTGAAGACCAATACATATCTTCCGCAGATTGGAAATCTTCTGGTTTTAAGCTCCAACCGTATCATCAATGTTCCGGTGCAGCATGCAGCACGTGCATATGGAAAGAGCGGATATTCTTTTCGCCGCCTTGTGAAGGATCTCATCTATGATATTACTGCCATACGGCATTTCCGTTGCTTATGGTGCGAAACATCGGCATTGCCAGTTTTCTGGTAAGCTTTTTACTGGGGATCTATTATCTGGTGAGATATTTTCTGTGCGGGATCTCAGTGGAAGGTTGGACATCTCTGATGCTTGTGATGCTGGCATTTTTCGGACTGACATTGCTTTCGATCGGGATCATCGGTATTTATCTCATGAATATTCTCAATGAGGCCAAAAAGATGCCGCACTATGTGATCCGTCAGGAGGAGACAGACTGATGAAAAAAGAGATCGGCGGCTATCTGGAACTGGAAGAACCGGCGGGACAGGAATACTATCCGGATCTCTGCGGCGTGAATCTCGGAAGAACAGCGCTTTTGTGGCTGATGGAAGCACGCAGGTGCAAAAAGATCTACCTGCCATTTTTTCTCTGCGATTCCGTAACCGGTGCCTGTGAGAGGTCCGGGGCAGAAATCGAATTTTATCATATGGATGAAGGTCTGCATCCGGTTCTTGAGGAGAGAACTCTTCCGGAAGGAGAATATCTGTATCTGGTAAATTATTATGGCCAGCTTACTGATGATAAGATCCGGAAATATAAAAAAATCTATGGAAATATCATTGTGGATCATACGCATGCGTTTTTTCAGAAGCCGCTGCCGGGTGTGGACACTCTGTACTCCTGCAGAAAATTTCTCGGAGTCAGTGACGGAGCATATCTGTCTACCGATGCGGAACTGGAACCGGAAAAGAAGCCTCTGGACCATTCCATGGGAAGAATGGAGCATATTCTGGGACGTTATGAATATGATGCCGGAACCTTCTATCAGAAAATGCTGGATAATGCAGCAAATTATCATGAGATGGAGATCCGCCGAATGTCCCGTCTGACCGGAAACCTCCTCAGGACTATGGATTATTCCGGTATCAAAACAAGAAGAGAACAGAACTACCGTCTGCTGTCGCAGCTTCTTCCTTCAAGGAATGCTTTTACAGGGGAGGTGCCGGAGGGACCGTTTGCCTATCCGTATTATCATAAGAACGGATTAGAGCTTCGACGCTGGCTGGCAGGCCGGAAGATTTTTGTGCCGACAAACTGGCGTAATATCCTGGAAGAATTTGACAGGGATACCATGGAATATGACTGGGCTGCCAATGTGCTGCCGCTTCCCTGTGACCAGAGATACGGGGCAGAAGAAATGCAGTATATCGCGGATTCCATAAGAGAATGGGAGGAAACGGAATCATGAAACACAGATTGCTGATACTGGGAACGTTGGGAGAATTTGAGCAGCTGGTGCAGAAGGCCCGCGAAAAAGGATACTACACCATTGTCTGCGACGGATATCCGGATGGTCCGGCAAGAAAATTTGCAGATGAGGCATTTCAGATCCCGGTAACAGATACGGAACGGATCGCCTGTCTCTGCCGAGAAAAAGAGATCGATGGGATCATCACATCCTTTTCCGACCTTCTTCTGGAATGTATGGTAAAGATCGCGGACCGGGCAGGAATCCCCTGTTATCTGAAACCGGAGCAGCTTCCCTGGTATCGTGATAAATCAGCGACCAGAGCACTGCTTACTGAACTGGGACTTCCCACTCCAGGCTTTCGAAAAATCCCGATCGCATATTTTAAAGACAGGTCCAAAAGAACTCAGCTGCAAGAGCTGCTTGAGGGACTTCGTTATCCGGTGGTCAGCAAGCCACTGGATAAATACGGCTCCCGCGGGATCTATATATCCGAAGATCTGGAGGAGCTGATAAACGGGGCAGAAAAAACAGCAGGATTTTCTGATATGCCGGAGATTTTGGTGGAAGAATATAACGATGGCTATGAATTCAATATGATGACCTGGGTGCGGCATGGAAAAGTCCATGTGATCAGTATTGCAGACCGTGAAAAGACATTTGTTGCCAAAGGTGAGATCCCCATCAGCACAAGAAATGTGTATCCTTCCAGATTATTGTCAAAAGTTGAAAAGCCTGCCACAGAACTTCTTCAGGCATATGCGGACAGAACCGGTCAGAAAGACGGAGCCCTTTCCATGCAGTTTTTCTGGAAACCGGGAGAAGGTATCCAGGTCTGCGAGATCGCCGCACGATTTTTCGGATATGAGCATGAATTGACCGATATGGTCTATGGCTTTAATATGGAAGAGCTTCTTCTTGCATCTCTCTATGATCCGGATAAGCTGGAAAAAATGCTGGCAGAACACGATGTTCATAAACCACAGTGCTGTGGAGCTGTCATTTATTTTCAGGGAAGGCTTCTTACCATCGAAGATCAGTCTGCGGCAGTCCGGCTGGGAGAGAAAGAACAGGTGGAAAAGCCCTGGATCTTTTATCAGGAAGGAGAGAAGGTCATTGAGCATGGCCCTAATCCGTATCTGGCATTATATTATGTAAAAACAGAGAATCGTAAGGAAATGGATCTTCTCACAGAAGAGTTTTATGAGGAAATGCATATTCTGGATCCCAACGGCCAAGAGGTGGCATACCATAATCAGATCCCGGATTATGCACCGGCAGAAAAATAGGCATTGAATTTACAACATGAGTGTGAGAAAATGGAATGTGCAGTTAATGTAGAAAAACCATGAAGAATAAGAAATAAAGAGGAAATACATGATTGATTTTAACAGACCTGCGTTTACAGGTAAGGAATTTGAGTACATCCGTGACGCAGTAGAACGGGGAATGCTCTGCGGCGACGGGATCTACACGAAGAAATGTTCTGCATGGATGGAAGAGCGCTTTCATGTGGGTCATGTGATGCTGACAACCTCCTGTACCCATGCACTGGAGATGGCTGCTTTTTTGGCAGATATCCAGCCTGGCGATGAGGTGATCATGCGTCTTATACTTTTGTATCAACGGCAGATGCCTTTGTGCTTCGCGGTGCAAGAATCGTATTTGTGGATATCCGGCCGGATACCATGAATATTGACGAGAAGCTGATCGAACAGGCGATCACAGATAAGACCCGCGCGATCGTTCCGGTCCATTATGCAGGAGTAGCCTGCGAGATGGATACGATCATGGAGATTGCCGGAAGACATGATCTGAAGGTAGTGGAAGACGCGGCCCAGGGTGTGGATGCCTACTATAAGGGAAAAGCCCTTGGTACTATTGGAGATTTTGGCTGCTACAGCTTCCATGAAACTAAGAACTATACCATGGGAGAGGGCGGTGCGATCCTGTTCAACGGGGAGCAGTACCTGGAGAAGGCAGAGATCCTGAGAGAAAAAGGAACGGACCGCAGTAAGTTTTTCCGTGGTCAGGTAGATAAATACCGCTGGATGGATTATGGATCATCCTATCTTCCGAGCGAATTGAATGCGGCATATCTTTATGCCCAGCTGGAGCAGCATAAGAAGATCAGCGATAAGCGGATGCAGATCTATGATTTTTACAATGAGAACCTCAGGTTTCTGGCGGAGGAAGGAAAGATCCAGCAGCCTTATGTACCGGAAGAATGCACACATAATGCACATATGTACTACATTAAGGTACATGATATCCAGGTACGCACAAGGCTTCTGAAATATCTCCGCGAAAAGGATATCTGCAGTGTGTTCCATTATGTACCCCTTCATTCCGCACCGGCAGGAAAAAATTCGGAAGATTTTCCGGAGAAGATGTTTATACTACAAAAGAAAGCGAAGCGTCTTATGCGACTGCCCATGTTCTATAATCTGGATATGGAGGATGCGAAGAGAGTTGTGGATGCGATTGCTTCCTTTGACGGGTTTTAACAGAAGAAGGGGAGAGCTATGAAAAAAACAAAAAAATTACTGGCAGTTTTCGCAGCAGTCAGTGTGGCGTTGATGCTGCCGTTACAGACCATGGCTGCAGTGGATCTGAATGCGAAATATGATATCAGCACCAACCAGATCCAGGGATGGCCGGCAGGACCGGATATTACCTCAGATACCGGTATCCTGATGGATGCAGACACAGGAGTTGTTCTTTATAACAAGGGCGGAGATGAACAGAGATATCCGGCCAGCATTACCAAGATCATGACCTTGCTGGTGGCAGTGGAGAACTCCACCATGGATGAGAAGGTGACCTTTACAGAGACCGGGGTGCGTAATGTTACGGCAGATTCCAGTAATATCGGCACAAAGGTGGGCGAAGTCCTGACTATGGAGGATTGTCTTCATGCTCTGATCATCCAGTCTGCCAATGACGTTGCGGCACAGATCGCAGAGCATATCGGCGGGACAGAGCAGGCATTTATCGATATGATGAACCAGCGCGCCAGTGAGATCGGATGTACCAATACACATTTGCAAATTCCAGCGGACTTCCGGATGATAATCATTATTCTTCAGCACGGGATATGGCGCTGATCTTCCGAGAAGGCCTGAAAAATGAAACATTCCGTACGGTCGTGGGCACACCGGACTATATCATCCAGCCTACAAATATGAACAGCCAGCAGAGGATCCTGCATACCCATCATCTATGTTTGCACCGGAAAGCGGATTTTACTATGAAGGCTGCATTGGTGGAAAACCGGAACTACCGTTGCGGCAGGGCATACACTTGTCACAGGAGTGACCAGAGATAATACCACATATATTGCAGTGACTATGCGTGGAACAGAGCTTTCCAATTCCTGTATGGACAGTACAGCTATGTTTAATTACGCATTGAGAATTTCACAAAAACAGAAGTAAATGGCGGCTATGGTATTCCTTCCAAAGGGTGGAGCTGAATTCCCTTACCGAGAAGTCAGAGAATACCAATGGGAAAACAGAAACCGGTTACTATTTCGGAGATTATCTGATCGGTACCGCAAGTGTTGCACAGGCAACTGATACACCGGTACCGGAACCGACCGCGGCGGCAGAGGACAGCCAGGAAGCGGACAGCTCCGAAGTGGAAACTTCCACAGAATCAGCAGAGGAAGATAACAGCAAAACAACAGAGAAGAGTACAGCCGGAGAGAGTACCAGCGAAAAAAAGAGCATTCCTGCCCTGCGTAAGATCCTTCTTATGATCATGCAGCGATGATCCTGATCCTGATCGCCCTTCTTGCGGCTCTCAGAATAAAAGAAAAGAAACATCACAAATAAATCAAAACAGAAAAGGAGAAAGAAAAAATGGGAAAAATAAAAAGTAACACAGTGCGGAGATATTGAAGGACTGAAAGTGATCGAGCCAACTGTATTTGGTGATTCCAGAGGATATTTTATGGAAACATACAATTATAACGATTTCAAGGAAGCAGGCATTGATGTGGAATTCGTTCAGGACAATCAGTCCAGCTCCCGTTACGGTGTTCTCCGCGGACTTCATTTCCAGATCAGCTATCCCCAGGATAACTGGTACGTGTGGTAAACGGAGAAGTGTTTGATGTTGCGGTTGACCTTCGTGAAGGCTCCAAGACCTTTGGAAAATGGTATGGTGTAGTCCTTTCCGCAGAAAACAAGAAACAGTTCTTTATTCCTAAGGGATTTGCTCATGGTTTCCTAGTACTTTCCGAGAATGCAGAGTTCACCTACAAGTGCTCTGATTTCTATCATCCAAACGATGAGGGCGGACTGATCTGGAATGACAAGGACATTAACGTTGAGTGGCCGATCCCGGAAGGCATGGAGCTTATTTTCTCCGACAAGGACCAGAAGTGGGGAAGCTTCGAGGAATATAAGAATCGATAAGGAATTGCAGAATGAAGAAAATATTAGCTTTGCCGGCGGAGCTGTACCAGAATCGAAAGCTGGTTTTAAGCCTTGCAAAAAATGATTTCAAAACAAAATATGCAGGATCCTATCTTGGTATTGTCTGGGCATTTATCCAGCCTATCGTAACGATCCTGGTCTACTGGTTTGTATTTTCCGTAGACTGAAGGCCGGAACGGTATCGGATTACCCTTTTGTACTCTATCTGGTATCCGGTATCGTGCCGTGGTTTTTCTTCCAGGATGCATTAAACGGTGGAACCAATGCCCTGATCGAATACAATTATCTTGTGAAGAAGGTTGTATTCAAGATCAGCATCCTTCCCATCGTAAAGATCATCTCCGCACTTTTCGTGCATGTTTTCTTTGTGGCCTTTGCACTGATCTTATGTGCATGCTACGGATATACACCAAGCCTTTATACACTGCAGATCATTTATTACTCTGTCTGCACCTTCCTTTTTGTACTGGGACTTGTGTATGCTACAAGTGCGATCGTCATTTTTTTCCGTGATCTGACCCAGATCATCAGTATTTTTCTTCAGGTGGGTGTATGGCTTACACCGATCATGTGGGATATCAATATGCTTTCTTCACATCCATGGCTGATCAAGCTGTTTAAGCTGAATCCGATGTACTATGTAGTTACGGGCTACCGTGATTCCATGCTTGGGCATATCGGGATCTGGAACCATGCTTCATGGACGATCTATTTCTGGGTAGTTACGATCCTGCTTTTCGGACTGGGATCTGTGATATTCAAACGTCTGAAGCCGCATTTTGCAGATGTGCTTTAATTGAATGCGGATGGCGGATATCCGCCTGATCCGGATCGGACAGTTCCCATGGGGGATTTGCTCTGTAAGGATAAAAAGCAGAATGGCGGCAGATTGTGAGAGTGAACGATTTACACAAAAGTGAGGTTGAAAATGGCAGAAGATATTGCGATTTCAGTAAATGATGTCAGTAAGATGTACAAGCTTTACGATAATCCTATGGATCGTCTTAAGGAGTCCCTGGGATTATCCAGAAAAAAGAAATATAAAGAGCATTATGCGCTCAACCATGTATCCTTTCAGGTGCATAAGGGAGAAACAGTGGGAATTATCGGAACAAATGGTTCCGGTAAATCCACGATCCTGAAGATCATCACCGGCGTACTTTCGCCTACGGCCGGAGAAATAGCGTAAACGGAAGGATCTCAGCGCTTCTGGAGCTGGGAGCCGGATTTAACGGAGAATATTCCGGACTTGAAAATGTATATCTCAACGGAAGCATGATCGGTTTTTCTAGGGAAGAGATCGATGCCAAGCTGCAGTCTATTCTGGATTTTGCAGATATCGGTGATTTTATCTATCAGCCGGTAAAAACATATTCCAGTGGTATGTTCGTGCGTCTGGCTTTTGCGGTAGCTATCAATATCGATCCGGAGATCCTGATCGTTGATGAGGCTCTTTCCGTAGGAGATGTATTTTCCAGGCAAAATGTTACCGGAAGTTCGAAGAGTTCAAGGAAATGGGGAAGACCATTCTGTTTGTAAGCCATGACCTGAGCAGCATCGGAAAATACTGTGACCGTGTTGTGCTTCTAAACAAAGGTGAGAAGCTTGCAGAGGGTGGTGCCAAGGAGATGGTCAATCTTTACCGTCGTGTGCTGGTCAATCAGTATGACGATGCAGATCTGGAAGAAAACACAGACGATGCAGAAGAGGGACAGGTGACGGAGAACCAGGCAGCCGGAGCAGACGTTTCACTGAAGCACATACCGGAAGCGGTAAAGCTATGAAGGACAGCCTGAACCTGAATCCCAAGGTCCTGGAATACGGCAGTAAGCTTGGCGAGATCGTGGATTTTGCCATCCGGGATGATACAGGTATGATCACCAATGTGATCGAAAAAGGCAAGGAATTTTCCGTTCAGATGAAAGTGAAGTTCCAGGCAGATGTCAGCGATCCGATCTTTGCATTTACCCTGAAAGATCTGAAAGGCACCGAGATCACAGGAACCAATACCATGTATGAACATACGCCTCTGAAACCGCAGAAGGCAGGCGATGTCCGTGAGATCACCTTCAAACAGGTGATGCCTCTGGAGGCAGGGGAATATATGCTGTGTCTGGGCTGCACCGGATATAAAGACGGCGATTTTACCGTATTTCATCGTCTTTACGATGTGTGTAACCTGACCGTGATCACAGATAAGAAAGCAGTGGGATATTTTGATCTGTTTTCCAAAGTATCTGTGAAATAAGTGGAGGAACGACTATGGCGGAGTTGAATTTAGATTATTATACGGCGAAGGATCATTATTCCGATGGGGATATCGAGGAAACACTTCTGAAAATGGCACAGGAAGGCAAATCTTTTGAAGACCTGCCGGAGGAAGAGGTGAGTTTTCCAATGGTCTACCATTTTTCAGGGCTGCGGGAGAATATCTTAAGCTGGTATCCTCTGAAAAGCAGATTCCGTTCTGGAGATCGGAGCCGGATGCGGAGCCATTACCGGAATGCTTTGCCGCAAGGCGGTCATGTGACTTCCGTGGAGCTTTCCAAACGTCGGGCAGATATCAATTATGCGAGAAACAGGGATAAGGAAAATCTGACGATCATGGTTGGAAACCTGAATGACATGACTTTTCCGGAAAAATTCGACTATGTGGTAGTAAACGGTGTGCTGGAGTATGCCATGAGCTTTACCGAGGGAAAAACTCCTTACGAGACATTTCTTC
>ENA-OQIM01000260-OQIM01000260.1-human-gut-metagenome-genome-assembly--contig:-NODE-260-length-19332-cov-2.631815_pt1 | contig 19332 bp, 29 predicted proteins | sample MGYA00242579_ERZ504744 | MGnify/ENA primary metagenome ERZ504744 (study PRJEB26092, sample SAMD00036441) | human gut metagenome | host: Homo sapiens | study: EMG produced TPA metagenomics assembly of...
TGTCTGTTTCGGCTTCATAGACCAAAATAGGACGTTCATAAGAATTACAATTAGTAATACGGCAGCTAAAGCCACCCAGAATCCTATGTTCAGACCAAGCCATTCCGTAGTTCCAAAAAGTGTCATCCAAAGTTCTTTCCAGTTCATTGTTGCACCTCCTTAAAGCAATTCGCCAAAATGACGGACATAAGCCTTTTTCAAGCTTGTTGCCAAAGCCATATACAATAAGATACACGGAAGCAGATATGCAAAGTATGCTGCTGGCAGTGCCACAAACCCAAGGAGCTTTCCAAATATCGTAAATGGTATGACGGTAGAATCGTAATCCCTGTCATTGTAAGCAATGTCACAGGAGCAGATGCCCGGCTCTGGATAAATGGGAGCTTCGGTGTACGGATCATGTGGATCACTAATGTCTGGCTCCACATAGATTCTACAAACCAGCCAGCTGGAACATTCCGATATACTGTGTCTGCATAGCCGTCAGCTGTGCTCCACTAAAATGAGCCGGCAGGTCATTGAACAGGATACCCTTGGATACAAAGAACGGGCAGAATACAAAGTACATGAAAATGTAAGTGGTAAAGTCAAAGATGGAGCTGGTTGGTCCGATCCAGATCATAAAACTGCCTACACTGGAGGCATCCCATTTCCGTGGTTTGGCAATAAATTCTTCATCTACATTGTCCCATGGGATTGCCGTACAGGACAGGTCGTAGATCAGGTTCAGGAAAATCAAATGTACACTTTCCATTGGCAGGAATGGCAGAAGAGCAGAAGCAGCCAGTACAGAAAACATATTTCCAAAATTGGAAGAAGCAGTCATTTTGATGTACTTGATCATGTTGGCATAGGTTTTCCGCCTTCAATGATGCCCTGTTCCAAGACCATCAGGTCTTTTTCTAAAAGAATGATGTCTGCAGATTCTTTTGTCCATGTCTACCGCTGTATCTACGGAGATTCCGATGTCCGCAGATTTCATGGCAGCAGCATCATTGATTCCATCGCCCATAAATCCAACGGTATGACCATTCTCACGAAGAACAGAAACAATACGGGCTTTCTGCTCCGGTGTCAGTTTCGCAAAGACATCGGTGGTTTCTGCCGCCCTGGCAAGTTCAGCATCACTCATGTGTTCCAGATCAGAACCCAGGAGCATATTGCGGACCTTCAGCCCTACCTGTTTACTAGATGGTCCGGGTTACTTTTTCATTATCGCCTGTGAGGATTTTGGTAAGGACCCCATGGTTTTTCAATGCTGGATAGCATCGGCAGTAGATTCTTTCGGTGGATCTAAAAATGCCAGATAACCAATCAGCACCATATCGCATTCATCTTTGACACCAAAAGCTCCCACTGGAGATGGGTTGCTCTTTTGGGCGATAGCCAAAACACGAAAACCTTTTTCATTTAATCCATCTACAGTTTTCAAAATCCGGCTCCGCACTTCATCACGCAGAGGTTGTACATGCCCGTCACATTCTGCAAAGCTACAGATTGAAAGCATCTCTTCCACAGCACCTTTTGTTACCATCTGCGTCTTTCCTTTTTTATCCTGTACTACCGTAGTCAGGCGACGACGTGTAAAATCAAATGGAATTTCATCTACCTTTACATAGTTTTCAGACAGATCAAGGAGTTTTGGGTCTGCTGCCTCTTCTTCCTCCGTGTCCTTCTGGGGTCAGCTTCTCGCTGATGATCCATTTTCTTTCATTCTTCTCTTACTCCTCATCTTTTGTTTTTTCTCCGGCGAACCACGCTTTTCAATCATTTCCAGTTCCCGTATATCAATACAGTTGGGAATGCTTCCTTCTCTTACCGCCTTCTGGCACTCTTTGAGATCCATCCAGCGGACTGCTTCTACTTCCGACTCCTGTAGATGCAGTTTTTCCGCCTCGACCGGCTTCGTGTAAAGATACACGGCGCTGACCTCATGATCGTGGAACGGTTTTCCGTAAAAAACACCGTGTGATACTTTTTCCAGCAGGCCAAGATCCCTCAGCTCCTCTGCCTCTGCGTGGATGCCGAGCTCCTCGCCGATTTCCCGCAGAGCCCCTTCCAAATATGTATCGCCCGCCGAAAGATGGCCGGCGCTTGAAATATCGTAGCAGCCGGATTCGAATCTTTCCAGGCACTCCTTTTCTGCAGCAGTACCTCACAGCCGCTCTTCTCATTCGCCCGTGCAATCCAGATATGTGCCGTTCCGTGACACCGTCCCTCACTGTGCGCCACGCCGCGTTCTACGATGGTTCCGGTCGGCGTGCCGTCGCCTGAGCGCTCCTCAAAAAGTTCCATCTGTTTTCCGTTCAGCACCGCTTCTGCGAGCGTGTCGCCCACATACCGCAGCTTCAGGGAGAAAAACGGCTCGTCTTCATTCAGAAGGCGGAAAAAGATTTTGTCTCCCTCCCACAGATTCAGGTGCAGGACGTCCTCTTTTTCACCCAGGCGAGTTCGCCTCATCACATGCAGTCGGTTCTCCCGTGAATCCGTCTGCCGTGTAGAGACACATATACTCCATGTACTCCACCGTTTTGCTGTTTTCTGCCTCTGTCACAAAGGTAACAAGACCGCGGAAACGCCAGCTCGTCAGCGTGTAGCCGGTTTCCTCTTTTACTTCACGCAGCAGGCATTCCTCCGGCTTTCGCCAAGTTCCGCATGGCCGCCGACGCGATCCACTTGTCCTTGTTGACATCGTTCTTTTTCACCGTGCGGTGCATCATCAGATAGCTGTCATCCTTTTCGATGTAGCACAGCGTTGTCATGCAGCCTCTGCCTCTTTCTTCTGTTTTTTCCTCCATCTTTGACTCCCTCCGTCGTGTGCCGGACTTCTTTCCGCTTCTTTTGTTTTTCAGGAAAAATGTATTTCTGCACACACCTTTTTCTCGTTTTCTATTCTACCATACTTTTTCAGAATTCCAGCAACAAATTTCTATCTTTTTGCAGATCTTTCACGAAAAATGTAACGACCATTCCGCATCTTCTTGACTCTCACACAGTACTGTGTTAAAGTGTCTGTAATTGATGTTTTGTCACCCGTAAACAACGTTTCTTATCATTTCTTACATTTGAGGTTTTCATGATGGAAAAACAGACGATAGTTGTGAAAGTCGGCACCAGCTCCCTGACACTCTCAGACGGAACCATGGATGCTGAAAAAATACGGAACATTACGACCCAGCTTGCCGCGCTGCAGACGGCAGGCCACCATGTGATTCTCGTTTCCTCCGGTGCGATCGCCGCAGGCTTTTCCCGTCTCGGCTTTAAAAAACGGCCGACGAAAATTGCCGATAAACAGGCTGCCGCTGCTGTCGGCCAGGGCCTTCTGATGGAGGAATACACGAAAAATCTGATGGCGTACCAGATTCCGTGTGCGCAGATTCTTTTGAACCGCAGTGACTTTGAGGACCGCCGCCGCTATAAAAACATCTTCGGCTCCCTCTCCGTCCTGCTCGGGCGCGGTGCGATTCCGATCATCAATGAGAACGATACGATCGCGATTGAGGAGCTGAAGGTCGGCGACAACGACACGCTCTCCGCCCAGGTGGCTGCGATGCTGCATGCATCGCTTCTGATTCTGCTGACCGATATCGACGGGCTCTACACTGCCAATCCAAAGAGTGACCCGAATGCGCGCCATATCGACGTGGTAAATGAGATCACGCCGGAGCTCACTGCTGCGGCAGGCGGTGCGGGATCGGGCAACGGAACGGGAGGCATGACAACGAAGCTCTCCGCCGCTTCGCTTGCCACAAGAGCCGGTGTGCCGGTTCTGATCTGCTCCTCGGCGGAGGAAAACAACATTGTGCGTGCGGTGAAAGGAACCGCAAAAGGAACGTACTTTACCGCCAGCGGCCACAACATGAAAACGCGTCTGCAGTGGATGGCATTCTATGCGCCGAGTGCGGGCAACCTCTACGTCGATGAGGGTGCCGCAGAAGCACTTGCTGTTCAGGCAAAGAGCCTGCTTCCCAAAGGCATCGTGCAGTCGAAGGCGATTTTAAGAAAGGCGATGTCGTCAGCGTCTTCCGGCGCGGCAGCCATGAATATCTCGGAAAGGGCATTGTCAACTATGACCGGCCGGATCTGCAGAAAATCATGAACGAAAGCACCAGCCACACGGAAGCAATCAACCGCGATAACTGGATCGGCGCGGAATAAATGGTGCCGAATAAAGCATTCTTTTGTTTACGAAAATTCCCCTCCGTGTTATAATATTTGTATTCAGCCGGCTGCAGGTTTTTCTTTCAGCGAGGAAAGGAAGCTGCATCCGGTTTTCCATGTGCTTTTGGTTTTACTTCGAGAGCACAGCAAACACAAAGGAGGGTTTTTACCAATGAAATACGATTTTACATCTCTGATGAACCGCAGCGGCCACGATTCGATCGCTGTCGATCAGATCCCGATTCCGGGTGCGGAAGTCAAAGAGGGCTTCTCCCGCATCCCGATGTGGGTGGCTGACATGAACTTCCCGTCTCTTCCGACCATTCAGGAAGCAATTCACGCGAGAGTCAACGAACCGCATTTTGGCTACTTTAATCTGCCGGATGCATATTTTGACAGCATCATCCGCTGGCAGAAAGAGCGCAACGGTGTGGAAGATCTGCCGCGTGAGGCGATCGGCTATGAGAACGGCGTGCTCGGCTGTGTTGCTTCGGCTGCTGCCGCTTTTACATCCCCGGGCGAATCCATTCTTCTGCATTCCCCGACATACATCGGTTTTACCGGTGTTCTTGAGAACTGCGGACGCAATATCGTTCTCTCCGATCTTGTTCAGGATGAGAACGGCGTATGGCGTATGGACTACGCCGATATGGACCGCAAGTTAAAAGAAAACAACATTCATTTCGCCATTTTCTGTTCGCCGCACAACCCGACGGGCCGTGTCTGGGAGCGCGAGGAGATTGAAAAAGCGATGGAAATTTACAAGGCCAACGACTGTGTTGTCATCTCCGATGAGATCTGGTCTGATCTGACACTGCCGGGCTTCAAACATATCCCGACGCAGTCGTTTCCAAAGATGCACGCGAGCGTACCATCGCGCTTTATGCACCGTCCAAGACCTTTAACCTCGCAGGCCTTGTGGGCTCCTACCACATCATCTACAACCGCATGCTGCGCGACCGTGTGGAGAAGGCTTCGTCCCTTTCCCACTACAATTCTCCGAACGTACTCTCTGTTCATGCGCTGATCGGCGCTTACCGGCCGGAGGGATATCAGTGGGTGGATGAACTGCGCGAAGTGCTGAAATCGAATGCGGATTATGCGTACAACTACATTCTCGAGCATTTCAAGGGCGTGAAGCTTTCCAAACCAGAAGGAACGTACATGCTGTACCTCGACTGCGAGGAGTGGTGCAAGGAGCATGATACCGATATGGATACACTGCTGAAAGCCGGTGTTGCTGTCGGCGTGATCTGGCAGGACGGACGGCCGTTCCACAGACCGTATGCGATCCGCCTGAATCTGGCACTGCCGCATGTGCTTGTGAAAGAGGCATTTGACCGTATGGATAAGTATGTATTCAATGCGAAATAATTGTATTTTCTAATTTTATAAGCCAAACATAATGAAAGACCGAAACGGACATTTTCCTCTGCCGTTCCGGTCTTTCGCTGTTTTGTGCATCCTGTTTTTTCAGTTTTGCTCCAGCTCCCGCTGTGCCAGCATCTCTTCCACGTTGATGCCGTACTTCTTTAAATTGACGCGGCCGTTTTCCAGCACAATGCCGTCTGCCTCCAGCATATCCGCCTGTTTCCCGGCGCCGCCGAAGACAAATTCCGCGGCCAGTTCGCCTTTGGAGTTTACCACACGGTAGCATGGAATGTGCTCCGGATCTGTGTTTTTATGTAAGGCGTTTCCCACGGCACGCGCCATCTTCGGCTCGCCTGCAAGCGCTGCTATCTGGCCGTATGTCGCCACTTTCCGCGCGGAATCTGCTTTACCGCCTCATAGATTCTTTTGGTCGGGCTGTCCGTGATGATGTCGTAGCTCTCGGCGATCATGGTACGCACAGCGTCATCGGGTACGGTTCCGTCGAGGAGAATCGTGTTCCAATGTTCTTTGTTCTGATGATATCCCGGGATAACTGACGCGAATGCATCGCGCCAGTAGTCCCGCCATTCCGGGTTTGCTTTTACATTCAGCTGAATGATTCCGTCCTTTTCATAGACCACAGAAATGCCTTTTTGCTTCCTTTCACGCGGATGAGCTGCCAGTTGTCATCGTGAAACGGCGCTTCCTGATATGTGTCCGGGAAGGAAAGGCCATAGGATAGCGCTTCTTCTCTTGTCTTCATTGCAGACTTCCTTTCTTCCTGTCGCGGGTGTTTTGATGTTTTTTCCGCAAAACACCCGCTTTTTCTGTATTCGTCCTGCCGCTGCGATTCTGCTTTTTTCTGCGGCATTTTTCTTTATTATATCATTCCGCCTGCTTCTGCGCAATTTTTCACCTGCTATTTTTTCATCTTCGGCTGGAAAATCCAGCTTGCAAGATACGCGAAAATCAACGCCGCTGATGTTCCGACAGCCCCCGCCTTTAATCCGCCCTGGAACAATCCTAAAAATCCGCTTTCTTTTACGGCATCTTTTACTCCCTGAAACAAAAGATGCCCGAACCCGAGCAGCGGCACCGACGCGCCTGCCCCGGCGTATTCTGCAAATGGATCGTAGAGTCCCAGAAAGCTCAACACCGCGCCCGTGCAAACAAGCGTTACCATAATTCTTCCCGGCAGCATTTTCGTGCGGTCGAGCAGAATCTGGCACAGGCACAAATGAGGCCGCCGACCCAGAAGGCATTGAAATATTCCATAAAACGTTCCCATTTTACACATCCTCCTCCCTCTCGACTACAACCGCCTGTGCAATACCAGGCACGCTGCTGCCCTCCTGAAAGCTGACCTTCGACATCAGCGCACCAGTCGGTACAAACAGAATCCTCTTCCACTCTCCGTTTTCCAGCTTCGGCAGCAGATACTCCGCCAGCACCGATGCCGCACAGCCGCAGCCGCTTCCGCCCGCGCCGGTGTCCTGTTTTGCCGGATCGAAGATCAGCATGCCGCAGTCACTGTGCTGTTCCGAGATATCGTATCCTTTTTTCTTCAGCAGCTCCAGCAGAATTTCCCGCCCCACAACGCCGAGATCTCCCGTCACAATGCGGTCGTAATCGGCCGGTTCCCGGTTGAAATCGACGAGGTTCTGTGCAATCGTATCGCACGCAGCGGGGGCCATGCAGGCGCCATGTTCTGGTTGTCTTTCAGCCCGTAATCAATGATTTTTCCCGTCGTAGCGCCCGTGATTTTCACTCTGCTCTTCGTTTTTCCAAGCACACACGCGCCGCTTCCCGTCACCGTCCAGCTCGCGGACGGCGGGCGCTGGTTTCCGTAGGCGAGTGGAAAACGGAACTCCTTCTCCGCCGTTCCAAAATGGCTCGATGTCACCGCCAGCACCCGGTCACCGTATCCCCCTGCGACTGCCATCGCGCCAAGCGAAAGCGCCTCTCCCATCGTCGAGCAGGCACCGAACAGGCCGTAGAGCGGGCAGTTCAGATCCACCAGGCCGAACGATGATGCGATTGACTGTGCCAGAAGATCGCCCGCAAAATCATGCGGATCTGCTCCGGCCTCACATTGGCTTTCTGCATTGCCAGCTTCGCGGTGGCAAGCTGCAGTTCACTCTCGCCCTCCTCCCAGCTCTCCTGCCCGCACATCGGTCCGAAAGCGTGTGCGAAAAGTATTCGCCCAGCGGTCCATCCTTTTCCTTTTCTCCTACAATCGCCGCGCTGCCTCGATATAGACGGCTTTGGCAAACGAGATGCTCTGCTTTCCTGTCATCTGTCTCATCGGCAAATTCCTCCGTTTTCTTATTTTGCGTCTTACCATTTCTGACCTTCAGTATTTCCGTTTTTTCCATTCTTACGCATGATTTTCCTGTTTTAGGGAACTCTGTACGCTGTAGCACAAAAATCCTGTTTCAGAAACTTTTAGAGGAATGTTTTTCATGAGTGAAATGCTGTATCTTCAGACGGAGCGGAATATCAAAATCACCAGTCCCGTCGTGACGCTCGGCGATGTGGCGCAGCTTTCCTGTTCAGACGGCGCTGTCCTTGCCCGCAATCAGGTCCGCCGCGTGGCGCATCTTCCCGATGACGGATACGGACGCTACGTCTGCTCCGCCTCCACCCTCGTCCGCCTCGTCACGGAGGCCGAGGAGCACGTCGATGTCACCCACATCGGCGAGCCGAATTTTATTTTAACGTACGAGGATCCGCGTCAGAAAAACACCTGGATCAGCTGGTGCAAAACGATTCTGGTCGGCATCCTTACGTTTATCGGAACTGCGTTTTCCATTATGACCTTCCACACCGACATCGGCGTCCGCGAGCTGTTTTTGGATGTTTACACCCGTTTTCTCCCGCAGATGACGCCCGGATTTTCGGTGCTGGAAATTTCATATTCCATCGGCATCGGCCTTGGCGTCGTGCTCTATTTCAACCATTTCGGACGGCGGAAATTCACGAAGGACCCGACGCCGCTCGAGGTGGAAATGCGGGTCTACGAGGATGATATCGATACGACCATTATCGAACAGGACGACCGCTCCGGTAAAGGAAAGGAGGCTTTTCATGCGAATCCTGCCAGAGATCCTGCTGATCACAGCCGGTCTTAGCCTTGGCTTTTTCATCGCGAGCGGCCTTGTCGCGCTTGTGATCGGCCTTGGCATCGTGACACGGTACGCCGGCATCACAAAGACAGCAGGGAGCCTGCGTTTTTACGAATGCTGCTGTATGGCCGGGGCGCTGTTCGGCGATCTTTTCTCGCTTGGCACCTTCTCGTTTTCCCTGCCCTCCTGGACGGCCGGTGTGTTCTGGCTTTTTGCGGGCATTTATCTGGGAAGCTGGATCATCGCGCTCGGCGAAGTCGTCAACCTGTTTTCGATCCTCTGCCGCCGGATCGGACTGACGCGCGGACTGCCGTTTGTAATTCTCTGCATGGCGGCAGGGAAAATCGCGGGCTCTCTCTATTATTTTGCAAGTGGATTTCAATAAGAACTGGAGGTAAGATGTGATGCAGAGTTTAAAAAGTGAACGGGCAAAAAAAGAATACGAACAGTTTGTCAAAGAGGTGACGCCAAAGCAGAATCTCTTCTGCAATATGGCAAAAGCCTTTATCGTCGGCGGTCTGATCTGTGTCGTGGGGCAGATTCTGCTCCATATCGGCAAAACGCAGTTCTCGCTCAGCAAAGATGACGCCGGCTCCTGGTGCTCGCTGATTCTGATCCTTAGCAGTGTGATTTTAACCGGCCTCAACATCTATCAGAAAATCGTCACCTTTGCCGGCTGCGGTGCGCTCGTCCCGATCACCGGCTTTGCAACTCGGTTGCAGCTCCTGCGATTGAATATAAAAAAGAAGGACAGGTCTTCGGCATCGGTGCGAAAATTTTCACCATCGCCGGACCTGTCATTCTGTACGGTGTCTTTGCAAGCTGGCTGCTCGGCTTTCTCTATTGGCTGTGGACCGCTGCCGGGAACTGGTTTTAAATCAGTTCCGCAGCGCTTCCGCCTCTTCTTTTGTGCAGCCCTCGCGGCTGTAACGGGCTTTTCATAGCGTCGTGCAGCGTCTCATGCCGTCGCCGGAAAGCTCGTTTCTCTCTTCCAGCTCCGCCGGGGTTTCGACTCCGGTCGGCTGGTATTTTCCGGCTTTTTTGATCGTTTTTTTATACTGCCGGCGGATACGCATATTCGGGGAGAGATAGCCCTCTTTCTTTTCCCGCCGCCACGGCAGATTTTCCCGTTCGTCGTTTCCCTGATGCAGGAAGAGAACTTCGTCCTCCTCATCCTCTGAGAAGGCTTTTCCCGCATTTTTTACGCTCTGGTAAATCGCCCGCAGAACCGCGATTCCGACGGCAACCATCACAAGATACATGACCGCCGTAAAAAGATTCTGGATCCACTGCGGCATCGGTTTGTACTCTTTGTCCCCCAGCATATCGGACAGATCGGCCTGCTCCATGCCCTGCGGCGCCTCGACCTCCGGTGTTTCGATCGTAAGATCGCTTTCCAGCTCTTTCGGCTCATAACCTGCGATCGCTCCGCAATCGGATCCTTTCCGTAGAGCGCCGATGGGAGCACGAACAGTACCAGAAGGAGTACTGCAATTTTCAGGATCAGTTTTCCCGTCCGCTGCATCGTCTCCACCGGGAGATTGGCGATTTTCTGATGGTCACGGATGAACCCGTGCATGCCGTCGAGGTACTGGCAGAAGAAGCACAGGAATACATCTGCAAAGAAAAACCAGTAGATCAGATGCCAGTAGAACGGCATTTTCATCAGCACACCGATCACATACTGTATCATAAACCAGAGAAAATGAAGGGGCTTTGGCTCATCGAGGAGCGTCGGGATCTCCCACACTTCCATATCCGCCAGCGGCATTGAGCCGGCCGGCAGTTCCTGCGCTGCTTTCTTTAACTGGCCTTTGCGGATTCTGACATAGCCGCGGATCAGGAAAATCACAGCGGCCATAAGACCCGTCATCACGCCGGAAAGGCTCTCCAGAAATGCAGGAGAAATACCGTTCTCAAACTTGTTTTTTCCATCGTTTGCCGCCACAGCCGCTTCAATTACCGCTGCCGCCTGCACACTGAACAGGGAACAGAAAAATTTCGCTGCCAGATACGTCACCGCGCAGACCGCAATTCCGCCAAGCAGAAACTGCCAGAGTGCTTTCGTTTTCCGGATCAGAATCCAGCTTGCGGCGGCCGGAATCAGCAGCAATAAGGATATGGCGCAGAAATACAGCGCCTCCCTTCCCGTCAGCTCCAGAAAACCGGCGGCAAAGCCATAGATGCCGGCGAATAAAAGCCAGACATGAAGCCAGGTCAGCGGGATCTGTACCGGTGTCTTTTTTATTTCCATGGTTTCACCTCCCAGCCGATTGCGGTGTACGCACGGTTCTGCTCCGACGGAACTTCTTCGCCCGGCAGATACGGAATCACCCACAGCACCTGGTTCTGCGCACCGGAGAGCAGATGAAGCGCCTCACGGACCTCATCGGTTCTGTTTTTGGATACGACAACGTAGGTGTGGCCGGTGAGCTCTTTTTCCGCCTCTTTGTGCAGAAACTCCGCGCTGCCTGTGAGATTGCCCCCAAGCTGCACGCACGCCAGTTTCCGGTTCAGCTCCGCTGTTTTTCCGGCGCCCGCTGCCAGATGGACACGCAGCTCCTCGCCGGTCTCCTCATCTTTCGCATTGCTCTTCACCCACAGATTCATCTTGTTTTTCACCATCCGCGCCGCAAGCGAAGACGTGATGCGGATGCTCTCCTCGACCTGCGCTTCCTCGCGCAGAATGTTGGCGTCCTCGATATCGAGAAGCACCGTAACTTCCACGCTCGTCGTCGCGTCAAACTGGTTGACCATCAGATCTCCCATCCGTGCCGACGATTTCCAGTTGATGCGGTTCATCGGGTCTTCTTTCCGGTAATCGCGGATACCGGAAAATTCAAACGGGTCCTCGTACAGGCGATTCCGTGACAGAACCATGCCCGACACGGCACGGCAGATCATCTGAATCCGTGCAGTATCGACCTGGCGCGGGTAAACGTACATCTGTGTCTGCTGCGGGTAATCGCTGTAAAGACCCTCCCGGAAAAAAAGATCGTACGCTACGGCATGCGCACCGGTGATCTCGTAGAATCCTCGTTTTTTCGCCTGAAACGGCAGTGTTCTCGTGACCTGCTGATGAAACAGGAACGAAAAGACATCGCGTTTGTAGCTCTGGTCGGTGATGCTCGCGTTTGCTTTTGCCTCGCGGTCGAATTCCAGATTCCGGCTCATCGAAATGCCAAGCTCGAGTGCCGGAATCGGCAGCAGTTTGTCGTTTACGAGACCTCTTTTAACGTACTCTCCTCGCCCTCATAGATCGCGGAATCCTGGAAGCTGACCTGGATTTTCAGATTTTTCTGCCAGTTTTTCTGGTACAGCTTTTTCTGCAGAAACCAGGCGAGCGCCATTCCAAATAGTAATAAAAGAAGCATAGTCCGTTACCTTCCTGACCAGTTTTCGGTCGGCAGACCGATGCGGTTTAAAATTTCCTCGATCACCGATTCTGCGGCTCTTCCGTCGTCTGCGCCGATCTGCATGGTGAGACGGTGTGCGAGTACCGGAACAGCCACGGTCTTGAAGTCCTCCGGCACAACGTAGTTTCGTCCCTGCACCAGCGCGTGGCCCTGTACGGCACGTAAAAATGCGAGTGTTCCACGCGGGCTCACACCGCTTGCAATTTTGCTGTTGACTCTCGTCTCCTGTACGATGCGGACGAGATACTGTACCAGTTCCGGATGCAGGTAGACTTCTTTACACGCCTCCTGCAGGGTACGGATTTCTTCTTTTTGGCAGACAGACGACAGCTCGGCGAGCGGCTCCTCGGTCAGGAAACGGGCGATCATCTGTGTCTCTTCCGCCGGGCTTAATGCTTCCATCGAAAGTTTCATTAAAAAACGGTCCATCTGCGCCTCCGGCAGCGGGAAGGTTCCGAGCGTCTCGAGCGGGTTCTGCGTGGCGATGACGAGGAACGGCTCCTCGAGCGGCCGTGTCACACCGTCCACGGTGATCTGGCGCTCAGCCATGCACTCGAGAAGGCTGCTCTGCGTCTTCGGCGTTGCACGGTTGATCTCATCGGCAAGCAGAATGTTGCAGAAGGCAGGGCCTTTCGAAAAGACGAACTCTCCGCTTTTGGCATCAAAATAATTGAGACCGGTGACATCGGACGGCAGTAAGTCCGGTGTGAACTGGATGCGGCCGAACTCTGCCTCGACGGATTTCGCAAGGGATTTCGCCATGACCGTTTTTCCTGTTCCCGGGACATCCTCGAGCAGGATATGACCTTTGGCAACAAGGCAGGTCAGGACAAGCTCGATCGTGCGCTCGTTTCCGATCATGACCTTTGCGATATTTTCTTTTAATTGCTGTAATCCATTGTTTTCCATGTTTTTGCTTCCTCCCGATGTAAATTTGCGTGCTGCGATTCTCCTCGTTTCTTTCTCATGGCTCTGAATCGTTACAAATAGCGGAAAACAGCTCCCCCTCGATGCTCTGTTTGTCAACACGGATATTCGCAATCCGCTTCGCTACTTGCCTGACTCGGTCAAAAAGAACACGATAAAAATATTTTACAGCACATAAATTCAGAACACAAGAAAAAAGAACGATGCTGTGTCTCCTTTTTTGGGGGATCCTTTTCACCATCGTTCTTTTCCTTTTCGTTCCGGCTCTTTTCTTGTCTTACTACAGGTGGCAACCAGGAGCTTTGCTGCATTTTTTCTTTTACACAAAAGACAGCTTCTCAGCTGTTTTCCATCCGCATCTGCCGCAGAATCTTCTTTTCCATCCGCGACACCTGCACCTGCGAAATCCCCAGTTTTCCGGCGATCTGCGCCTGCGTCATGTCCTGAAAATAGCGCATGTAGATGAGCTGCCGCTCCTTCGCGGGCAGTCGTCCCAACAGCTCTTCCAAGAAAATCCGGTTCAGCAGCTTTTCCTGCCCGTTCTCTTTTTCCGGAATGCGGTCCATCAGAGAAATATCGTGGTTTTCCCCCTGATAGATGGTCTTCTGCAGCGATTCCACCTCCGCGCCGGACTCCATCGCCTCCACGATTTCTTCCACGGTAACATCAAGCTCCCCCGCTATCTCCGCCAGCGTCGGATCGCGCCCGTTCTCCCGCTCCAGCCGCTCACGCACCGCATACGCTTTCCACGCCAGTTCCCGGATCGGGCGGCTCACCTTCACCATCCCCTCCGACCGCAGAAACCGCCGGATCTCCCCCGCAATCATCGGAACCGCATACGTCGAAAAACAGACTTCAAACGAAGGATCAAATTTATCAATCGCCTTCAACAGCCCAATGCTCCCGATCTGGCACAGATCCTCCATCTCCACCCCGCGGTTTGCAACGCCTCACCATGCTCCAGACCAGTCCCATATTTTCCTCTGCCAGTGTATCCCTTGCCGCTTTATCCCCTTCGTGTGCCTTTTCGATCAGGGCAAGCGTATGTTCCATGCATTCTGACTCCTATGACTTCCGATCCGGCCCTTACATTTCCGGATGCACACCGATTTTCCGTTTCATCACCACTTCCGTCCCCCATCCCGGATGCGACCTTACTTCCAGCTCATCCATAAACGCCTCCATAAACGAAAACCCCATCCCCGACCGCTCCAGCTCCGGGCAGGTCGTAAACATCGGCTCCATCGCCTTCTCCACATTTTCGATCCCGACGCCGGTATCTTTTACCGTCACCTGAAACACCTTCTCCTCCAGATCCAGCACACACTTCATCTGAATTTTCCCTTTTTCCTGCCGGTATCCGTGAATCATCGCATTCGTAACCGCCTCCGAAATCGCCGTCTTGACATCCGCCACTTCCTCCACCGTCGGATTCAGCTGCGCCAGAAACGCCGCCGCAGACACCCGCGCAAAACTCTCATTGCAGGGACGGCTCTCAAATTCCAGCGTCATCGTATTCCACCGCATCTTCTCTTCTGTTTTCATCCTTTCTCGCATCATCCCATTCCCCTTTCTGCCCACTCCCCGTCCAAAACCTACTTCCACGTCTTCTCCTCTTCCACCTCAATCACCCGCGTCACCCCCGACATCACCAGAATCCTCCGCATCCGCTCTCCCACATGCACCGCTCTCACCTTCCCGCCAATCAGCTCCATCTCCCGAAACCTCCCCATCACCAGTCCAATCCCCGAACTGTCCATAAACACCGTCTTCCGAAAATCAAACACCACCTCCCTCACATTCCTCTCCACCAAAATCTCCCCCGCCTCCTCCCGAAGCCGGTCAGCCACAAAATGATCCACCTCTTCCGGAAGCCGAATCGTCATCACCGCATCCTTCACCCAAACACGATTATCCATTTCCCATCCTCCCTTTTTCCTGTCATAAAATAAAAAACACAAAAGATTTTTCGCCGTAAAGCGAATTTCATCTTTTGTGTTTTATCTTCTCACTTTTATACTTTTTTGCCCTTCGTCCCACGCACCCTCCGCGTAGTCAGTGGTATCAGCCCGACGAAACAGCGCCGCATCTCCTGCGGCATTCTGCCCCGTGGGCATCCGTCCTCACTATTCCTCCGTCTTCCACAGTCCCCCCCAGCGCCTCAATCTGCTGCTCGGCCTTAGTAGCTTCTGGTTCCCGGGAACTTATCGATGATCTCCTGGAACACCGAAATCGCATTATCGGTATCCCCACTCAGCCGATACGCATGCGCCAGATAGTTAAGCACCGTATAGTCACTGTCGTTGATATTCTTAGCCTTCGAAAGCTTATCAATCGCCTCCGTGTAATTCGAATCATCAAACGCACTGACGCCAGAATCTGAGAGTTCCTGGAACATCGTCGACTGCATGCTCTTGTAGATCGTATCGTAAACGGCTCTTGCATCTACAGAGAGGGCCTCCGGGTTGACCTCCGTCAGTGCATTGGTTGCATTGCTTGTATTGCCCTGCTGCTGCGCTTCCACTGCTTTCAAAAGGTTTTCATACGAAGCCACCGTGTCCTGTGCCGTCTGGATCTGCTGCTGGGCAGATGCCGTCGTTTCGTTCAGGGAATCCACCTGGCTCTGAAGCTGATTCAGCTGCGCTCCTGGCTCGCCATTTTTCCGCTGTATTCCACAACCTTTTCATCCGCCTGGCGGTTAATTCTCTGCGTATTCGCCGGCCCGACGAGAAACCACACAACCAGTGCGCCGAGCACCAGTCCAATGCCGATATTCAGCATGGTAGCCGCCGTCGATGTCTCGCGGAACGTCGGCGGAATAATCACCGTATCGCCGCTTACTACCCGCTCTCTTTCGTCCTCCCGCTGCTCTTCCGTCCGCTCCCTGCGTCCGAACCGCCTCGGCTCCAGCGATGTCTGCGTACCCGTCTGGAAGTCAACCTCCTTCAGGAAACGCAGCGTCGTCGAATTTGTCTTGTCAATTTTCGCCGCCTTTTTCAGAATCTTCCGCGCTTTCTCATACTCACCCTTGTGAATATAAATCAGCGCCAGCAGATGATATCCCTTGATCAGCTTCGGATTCTGGTTCAGAATCTTGCGCAGCTGGATTGCAGCCACATCCTCATTGTTCTCGCGGCAGCATTTCAGCGCACTGTTGTATTTCTTGATCGTCTGATTGATCATATCCAGCTTCGCCTGCTCCGCCTGCAGCGTCGCAATATACTCCGTCGCCACATTATTCTCCGGCATAATATTCTTGCTGATGATCCACTCACTTAACGCCGCAACCGCTTCACCCGTCTCAAAATAGACAAGGCCTAACAAGTTCCGCGCATGGATATTGTATTTGTTAAACTTCAGGCTCCGCCGCAGCATATCAATCGCTCCGGAAAGATCCCGGATCTCTGCCTTGTCGAGGCCCAGATTGTAGTACATATTCGAAAGAGAAAAACATTTTCTCTGTACTCTCAGGTTAAAACCACAGTTGGGACAGATCTCCATTCCGACGTCCACAACCGATTTACAATTCATACAGTTCATTCCGGCACCTTACTCTTCCTTTTCCGCTTCTGTCTCGTTTTCCTGTTCCGGCTTGTCGTTTTTCATCATTTCTTTCAAAATGTCGATCACATCCGTCAGATCACGGCTGTAAATCGCATCCTCCACCTCGTCCACATCGAGACACGGTTTAAACTTCTTCAGTTCTTCTTCGTAATTTAACATAAACAAAAAATTCCTTCCTGTATTCGCTAACCATTCCGCTTTGCAAGATATGCTTTCAGTTCGCCCGCCAGATACAGAGAACCCACGCAGAACAGCATGCCGCTGCCCTTCTTTTCCAGTGCCTTCTCATACGCTGCCCCGATCTCCGATTCCGCGCAGACATCCGTGCATCCTGCTTTTCTGAAGTCCTCTGCAAGCACTTCCGCCGGTACGACGCGGCTTCCGTCGATCTGCGTTGCAACAACATGGGACGGATGGATGCCCTCGCAGATTTCACCGATCATCTCATGATAGTGCTTGTCTGCAACTGCCGTGAACAGAATCGTGATCTCGTTTTCTTTCGCAAAATAGCCTGCCGTGCTGACAAACTGTGCAATGCCGTCCTCGTTGTGCGCGCCGTCGATGATGACGCCCGGCGCAGCCATTTCCATACGGCACGGCCATTTGATCTTCGAAAGACCTTCCGCAAGCACGTTCTTAGGAATGTCGTGCACGTCCTGCAGAATATGCATCGTGTAAAACGCAAGGCTTGCATTCATCATCTGATATTTTGCCACGTACGGAATCGCAAGCTCTGCTTTTTCGCCGCCCAGGTATGCAAAGGTAAAGGTGATGCCCTCGCGGCTCTGTGTTTTCATCTCATAGAACGACGGCTCCATCGGCCATGCCGGGCTTCCCATCTCTTTCGCCTTTGCGGCAATGACAGACGCCGGACCTGGCTGGCTGGCGTCGTAAATCACCGGGACACCGGCTTTGATGATGCCGGCTTTCTCTCCCGCAATCGCCTCGAGGGTGTCGCCGAGATACTCGGTGTGGTCGCGGCTGATGGACGTGATGATGCATGCCAGCGGCTTTTCGACCACATTTGTCGCATCCAGCCGTCCGCCAAGGCCGGTCTCCATGACCAGGTATTCCACGCCGGCTTCTTTGAAAATCAGCATTCCCATCAGGAACAGCGTCTCAAAATAGCTCGGATGGCCTTCGCCCTCCGCCTCGTATTCTTTGGCTGCTTTTTCCACTTTGAGAAATGCGTCGAGAAACTGCTCATCCGACACATCTTCCCCGTTGATCTGGAACCGCTCGTTGATGCGTACAAGGTGCGGGGAGGTAAAAAGTCCTGTCTTTTTGCCGCCTGCAAGCAGCATCGCATTCAAGTACGCGCAGACGCTTCCCTTTCCGTTCGTGCCCGCCACATGGATAATTTTGATCCCTTCCTGCGGATTCCCAAGGCGCGAAAGAAGCTCCCTCGTATGTTCCGGCGGATGCTTCACCGTAAATTTCGGTATTGTTTCGATATAATCAACTGCTTCTGTATAATTCACTTTATTTCACCATTCTTCAGTATTTTAGGGCTGCTTTCAGACCCTAGTATCATTATAATCGAGTGACCGGATATGTCCATAGCAATTTTCAAAATTTTGTCCCGACTTTTCGACTTTCCCCGTAAAAGATACAGTGGGACGTCAAAATCCGCCCCACTGTATGATCTTTCGGACACTCTTTTTAATTCTGCAGACCGCCGTCTTCGGCCGGTTTATCGCTGTTTTCTGTTTTTGACGGCTCAATCTTGTCGCCTTCGCCCTCCGGCGCACCGGACGGCGCTGCCGTCAGTTCATCCTGCGGCGCAGTGCTCGTATTGGCATTTTCCTGTGTCACGTCCGTTTTCGTGCTGTCCGGGTTCGGCGTCGGCGTCGGTGTAGATACCGTTTTTGGCTCTTCATACATCATCGGCTCTGTCCTTGTCAGCACCTTCTTCGTCGAGCTGTTGCTCTGCTGCGCGATTGTAATCTGATCACCGTCTTCCAGGGTCAGACTATGCACCATCAGAATCGACGGGCTGACATAAACGGTATCCTGTATCTCCTCGTTGACTTCCACACGGCTCGATGCCGTAAAGTTTTCTCCGTAAAAATACCAGGTATCTTCTCCGGATTTTTCGATTCGTTCCAGTGTTACCGGCAGAGCACCCATCTGCAGCTTCACACGCTCATACGGTGTCTCTCCGTCTTCTCCGTAAACGTACCGTTTTCCATACAGCATATCATACTGCAGCACCTCGAGATCCACCTGATAATTCTTCGTATTCCGTCTCGTCTGATGATACCGGAAAATGGTTCCGTCATGAATTCCCACACGGTTCATAACCTCTGCTGCAATCTGGTAGGAAGCAATGTTTTCCTGTTTCCTTTTCAGTCCCATATTATCCCAGATTACGTATTCGGTCTGATACAGATAGCGGTTCTCCAGATCTTCTACTTTCAGTCCCATCGTTGGCAGATGTCCCCGTACATCACAAGTACCACCGGCTCCGGATAATCCGCAAGCTTTGTCGTCAGCTCTTTGACAAATTTGTCCATCTCATGAATCTGATTTACATAATATTCCCAGGAGTAATTATTTTTTTCCCGGTCTTCCGCGCCTGTCACTGTAATCTCCGGATCGTCAAGCACCGGCTCTGTCGGATAATCACCGTGCCCTGTACCGAAATCGTATAGATATAATCCGGTTCGTCTGTCGCATCGAGCTTTTTATGATCTCTTTTGTCAGAATATGGTCTTTTACCCATCCTGTCGCCGTCACATCCGAGATATCCGGCATATATTCCTCCG
>ENA-OQIM01000261-OQIM01000261.1-human-gut-metagenome-genome-assembly--contig:-NODE-261-length-19320-cov-2.201063_pt1 | contig 19320 bp, 26 predicted proteins | sample MGYA00242579_ERZ504744 | MGnify/ENA primary metagenome ERZ504744 (study PRJEB26092, sample SAMD00036441) | human gut metagenome | host: Homo sapiens | study: EMG produced TPA metagenomics assembly of...
TCTGGATTCGCATCGGAGATCGCTTTTACAGTACTGATATTATCTACGATAACGCCAACATCTGCCGGAAGGCCGCCGCTTGGAACCTTTCTGCCCATGACACGCTTGATGAGAGTTTTCTCAGCACCCTGCGGGTATTTGGTTCTTGCAACAAAAACTTCCATGTTTCCGATGTCGGCAACTTTTTCCTGCATTAATTCGATCGCATCCTGCTTGTTATCCTCGATGACAATGATGCCCTTCTCAGCACCTGTTGTCTTAAGGATCGCTTTCAGACCGAAAATAATATCATCAGCAAACTCAAGGAGAACCTTATGGTCTGCTGTTAAATATGGCTCACACTCACATCCGTTGAGAAGGATGGTATCAACCGGTTTTGCAGGTTTCAGCTTGACACAGGTCGGGAAACCTGCACCACCCATACCAACGATTCCGGCTTCTTTTACGATCTCAATGATCTCATCCGGTGTAAGTTCGTCCAGGGCTTTATGTGGCTGTACGGATTCGTGCAGAGTATTTTTTCCGTCGGATTCGATGACAACTGCCATCACCTCACTGCCTCTTGTACCATGCATACGTGGCTCAACAGCAACTACGGTTCCGCTTACACTAGAATGTACCGGTGCGCTGATAAATCCGGCAGCTTCTCCGATCTTCTGTCCAACCTTTACTGTGTCGCCTACTTCCACGATCGGGTTGGCAGGTGCACCAAGATGCTGGGACATGGAGATCACAACCGTCTTCGGATCCGGGAATTTCTTCAGATCGATATGCTCGCTGAATTCCTTATGCTCTGACGGATGAACGCCACCATAGTATCCGTTCAGTCTATCCTCTCTGATAGACTTCACGTAATCATTGATCACCTTAAAGTTAACCTTGGAGTAATCACGTACCTGTACCGGCTGATTCAGGAACTCTTCCAGACGACCCTGTTTTGCCAGTCTCTGGTAGATCTTCTCCCATGCGCAGTCCTTGTTAGGATCCACTTCACATTTCCCGTTCTTTGCTCCGCCGCACTGTCCATTCACAAGACTCTTGGAACAGTCGACGATAGGACAGACGCCTCCGGTAATGTTCAGATAGCACTGTGCACATGCATCACAGCTCTTTTTGGTAAGTGCCATGCCGTGATGGCCTCTGTAGTTAAGGGTATTACTTGCTGCGATCACCGGCTTACCGGTCAGATCTGCAACAGTCTGGATACCAAGACCACAGGAGATCACAACTACATTCTCTGTACCTTCCGGCAGCAGATCCTGTAATTTTCTTTCTGTGTGCATCTTGTTGCACAGAAAATCGAATTTCGCACTGCCTGTGACGGTTTTTCCCTGCTCCGCAGCAAATTTCAGGAATTCCTCGCAATCCGGTTCGTCAACGGTCTCAAATTCCTTGAAACACTTGTTACAGGCGATTACAAACAGATTGTCCCTGCCGTTCAGCACTGATGCAAGCTCATCACTGCTTTTCAGCTTGTACTTAGTATAGTTTTCCAATTGCTCACCTTCCTTATAAAGATTATATCCTTATGATTATCTGCTCTTATCCGTTCCCTCCTTCTCTGCACTCCCAGGAAAGAAACAATAAAACCAAATAAATAAGTTCTTTGTTATTTGTTCAGCCCTTCGAAAATCCCGGTCCCAAAAAGGCCGCAGTATTTCCTCTGACCGCTACAATAAATGTACCATAATTTGAACATATTATCCAGTTTTATTAGCTATTTTTATAAATTTATTCTATGATTTCATCCCAATCGTCTATGGATGTACGGATATTTGTACAACTTCTGTTATGCTGCATGCGTTAGTTATATGCAACTTATATAATTTTGTTTATAAAATATCCTTTTTATGCATTGAGCATATTGCACAAGGATTTTATCTTTAACAGGGCAGATCCGACAGGTGTCTTTTGTCATGGGGTAAGACGCTGTCCGCAATATTCACAGGTGCTCAGACGACCTTTTATTACCTGATTCTTTGCACCGCAGCTGGGGCAGGTAACTGTAATATAGATCTTCTCATTTACGCGTCTGTTCGGTGCAGTGATCATAATATAATTTCCTTCTCTGTCTATCTGGATATTCCGGATATATCCCCCCGCAATAAATTTTTCCAGCTTTTTCACTGCACCTTTTCCCAGTTCCTGCTCAAACTTTTCAAATGAGACAGTATTCTGGGCATAGGATTCAAACCAGCAGGCAATTTCTCCAGCTTTTTTCTTCTTTAATGCTTTTTGAATTTCCCGGAAGGTTGGATACAGAAACAGCAATCCAAGTATGATCTCTGTTGCTGCCATTCCCCAGCGCCCTTCACCAATATACTTCTCCGATGCGCCAATAGCTCCCAGGGAAAAAAGTATAAAAAAGCCACAAAGAACCCATTTCAGTTTCCCAAGTATTCCTGTTTTTTTATTTTTTTCTGTCAAAAAATCGCTCATGTCTATTTCCTCTTCCTATTATTCAAAATCTTATGCTATATTTGTGAATGCTCCGTCAGCTCACGCCAAACTCCCTCTGTCCGAATATGTTTCTGCATTCTGTGGATCTTCTATTTCAGTGTGGTTACGATCAGTTTACTTTCCAGTGCAGCTGCTATCAGATCCTCTTTGCAGCTGTATCCCGCCTTGGCGATCATTTCCTGAAAATTCCATCTCACCCCAGAAGCAGAACAGTCCATTTTCCTTGCGATCTCGGAATATGACATCCCGTGAATATACAGGCGCAGCATCTCCAGCTGTCTGGGACTGATATCACCGCTTGTGATCCAGTTAAGTTCCACCTCCGGTGCCACATCCGGAAATACATGCTCCCCATTTAACGTTCTGTAGATCACACTCCGTATTTCCTCTTCACCGTGATCCTTATACCATAGACTGTCTGCACATCCGCTCTTTGCTCTTTCCAGCACCTTGGGATCGATCAGCGAAGTAACAACCAATACCTTTGTATATGGATATTTTTCCCTGATGATCTTTCCGGCACTCAGCCCATCATGATTATGAAATGTCTGCACATCCATAAGCACAAGATCAATTGCCGAGTAAGAGCAGATCTTTACAGCTTCACAGGCATCCGAAACTGTCTGGACATGTCGGAATTCCGGTTCCCGCATAATAATACTTTCAAAATACTTCTGCATGATCCTCTGATCTTCTACTATCAGTATCCGTACCATAGACTCCCATCCTTTCTGTCAGTGGCATTTTCAACACCAGACAAAAACTCCGGCGAAAAAGAAACCTGCATAATACATTTCTCTGCCTCCGCAGCTTTTCTCAGTGCAGACAGACCACCACCTTCTTCTGCATTTTTTTCAGGTGCATCTCCATCATTCGTTATCCGGATGCTGTATTCATTTGCACCTTTTTCTATCTTCACCAGAACTGTACTTCCATGGGCATGTCTGGCACAATTTGTCACACATTCACGGATCGCTCTGTCTGTCAGCAGCCTGTAGGAGGGATGTTGAGGAAAATTCCCGCTGATCTGAACATAAATTCCAAGTTCTTCTGCATGCCTGATCGTATCCGCGCATAATTCTTCCATATTCTCAACAGAAGAATCTGTAAGAATATAGACCAGATGCTTTAATGCAGATAGCTGTTCATCCATTTTATCCTGATTTTCTTTTCTTTCCAATATCCTGCGTATTGACAGAAGGCTTCGGCCAAAATTGTCATGAACCTGCATTTTCATGCAAGTGTCTCCTGCTCTCTTATTTTATCTCCGATTTTTTCATACATTTCCTCTAGCTTATGATTCAGGATTTCCAGCTTTTCATTATTTGCTCTGATCTTTTCACCATTGTAATAAATTTCTGATACATTAACTGCCACTGTCTGCAGATATCCTGCACAATCCGGCTCCTGCAGACGATATTCCTGAAACATCCAGACGGAATCATCCGGAAAATAAAATACATTACTGTCACTGTTTAATCTGCGAAGTCCCTCTGCTTCGGATCCTCCATTTATTACTTTCCGCAATGCCTCATAATCCTGCAGATAGGAGCCTATCATTATCCTGCTCAGTTCATGCATCTTGGTGTTGCATAAAACGATCCTTCCAAGAGGATCCGAAAACACACCCCACAGAACATCATCAACAGCTTCATTCACAGACCAGTAAGACAGAGAATGGTGATATCTGCGTCTCTCTCTCCAGATTGCCCAGCAAAGATAAAGCAACAATACCACCATCGCTGCCATCAAAACACTGACCGGACACATCCGGAGCATTAGCTGATATGCGCTTTCCCCCTGGCAATATCTGTGATCATTCATCAGGAACCCCATAAGCATAAAAGAAACTGCAAAAACAGTCACTGCTGTTATAATTTTCTTTTTCCCGTAAAACAGGTTATCCTGATCAACAGAAGGATCAATTCCAGAATCAGGCAGATTTCAAGAAGGATCATCAAAAAATCCTGCATTGCCATACTGCATTCCGCAAAATCAGTCATCTTCCGCCTCTCTTTCTGAATACGATACATCCGATAAACCATTCGTTTTCATCTTCCTGCTGCACATTTAATTCCGTCTTTCTGACATTAATCCCCGAAGATCTGCTTCTGCTACAATATGAACCGAGATCCGCAAAGCATCATCGATCTGCGACACACGGTAAAAAACAGACTGCATTGTATCAAACAATCGTTCCACAAGCCATTCAAAGGTATCATAGCATTTTAGTATATCATCTGCCTTCAGCTGCACTTCACCATTTTCGACATAATAAGCTGCCCGGATCTTACATAATTTTAAGCTGTCACAAGATTCCGCAAGACTCTGTCTGAGATCCTCCATTGTAAGCAGATTTCCGTCTGATGCATATTGTGTCAATACCAGATTTTTTCTTCTTTTTAAATATGTACCAACAACCACGATTTTTCCCAGGATCCGGTCATAGTGTTCCCTTGACTCCGTTCTTTCCAGCTCATCCATCAGCTGTGACAGCAATTCCAGCTGCCCGGCTGTCTGATTCTGTATCATGTTCAGCAGTCGGTTCTGTTCTTCTGTTTTTCTCCGCTCAGCTTCTTTCTGATAGGTTTTCTGCAGCAGACGATTTCTGGCAGTCAGCTCCTCCTGCTGTTCCCGGATATCCTGATACTGATCCAGAAGCACCGAAATATCTTCTGACCAGAACAAATGTCCTCCTCTTATAGGAATATGGTTGATCCGGATTCCCTGTTCCTGTACAGCTGATCTGTTTATTACAATTTTACGCAGTTCCGGTGACAGCTCAGGAAAATCACCGGAATGATAATAACGCTGAAAGGAATCATCCGTAATCTCTGCATCCAGCCTCCGGAGGTCTGGAATAATTCAAAATATCGATTGTTCGTCTGTATCAGCCGCATAATATACATCCCTGGTAAATTGCCGCCATCAAAAGGCAGCATACCGCTGTCATATCTCCGGCAATTGTTTTGATCAGAGGCAGACGGAGTAAATTCCCGATATTCCATCCCAGAAGCAATATTCCCGGAATAACCGGCAGCCAAAATTGCTTTCTTCCCGGAATCCTGCTTTTTCTGATCAGCATGATTTCCATCCATATCAGGCAAAATATGATCCATCCCTGGATTACTATAAAAAGAATACCATAGCTGTAATCTCTATCTGAAAGCGGCGGCCGCCCGGAAAACCGAAACACCAGCTGATGCAGATCATTTGTAAAAACACTGATAATCAAAACCACCGCAAAAGCAAGCAAGGCAATAATTTTTCTGACTGTTTTCTCTCCATCCTTTTCCCCTAGAAACATCGCTGCTGCCAGTCCAAGGACCGGATCAGATCATCGGGATATAATACAGATACCAGCAGATATGTTCTCCAAGCGATCATGAAAAATATGAAATTTTACTGTCCGTACAAAAAACCAGAAGACCATCAGACAGCCAATTGCAGTCAGACATCTGCGCGTTTTTCTATGCACTACATGCTTTTCCAGATAAATCACCCAGGCACAATACATTCCCAGATAAATACAGTTACGACACTGATCTGCGAGATTTCTCATAAAAACATTTTCCGGTCTTCCCAGCCTGCAGAAATACGCCAGAAATACACTTATCAGGATTCCTCCATACGACAGTGCCCTTTTTTTAATTGTATGTCATGAAAATTCCTCTCTCATCAATACACCTCTGTGATAAGTATACTATAAAGTTCTATTTTATTATATAGTTTTCAGAGAAACCATCCATTCTCAACCCCTGTTATCACAAACAGAGTGAACAATTCTGTCCACTCTGTCTATCATCACTCAAAATGGTCTTGGCTGGCCACAGTATTCGCAGAATCTTCCGGTATTCTCTGCACCGCACTGACATTTCCACAAACCGCCGGGCTGCTGCATTCCATTGTTCATGTTCATTCCGGACTGCTGCATTCCATTGTTCATGTACATCCCGGACTGCTGCATTCCGCTGTTCATGTTCATTCCGGGCTGCTGCATTCCAGCCGCATTTGGTGTCAGGGCGGCTATGATCTGATGACCTGTCTGCTCCACTTCCATCAATTCACCTCTGTTATCGCTGCTTATGGAAAAAGTATTCAAACGAAAATCCATATCATCAAACCATGGAGTTTTTACTTTAATACGCATAGTATAATCAAATTTCATACTTATATACCGGTGGCTGATAGCTTACGGTTTCTCCATCCTTTGTTGTATATGTTTCCTCGTTCTGCTGTCGCTCTACATCAACTCTGCACTGCACAACAGCGGATAAAGGAACTATATCCGGATTTTCATTGACATCCAGCTTCCGTGCAACAGTAAAATTCCCCTTATTGTCATCAATAAAAACATTGTAATTTCTGGTATTGATCTGACGTGTTATACAAAAATCCATTACGGCTTTTTTGTTTTTTTCACGATATTCCAGTTGACGTTTTATATCCTCTACCGTACTGTGCCGCCGGTCTTCAAACCATGGTGACAATTTTTTTGCACAATCCTTACACAGATTTCCGTCATCCAGTTTTCTGTTGCCTAATAAACCTATTTTCTCTCCGCAGATATCACAGATCTTCTTATCAAATAATCCCATACCCAATCCTCCTTCTTTTTATATTTGTGTTTTTGTTTATCTACATTATGCGTGAATGCTTCGCCATTTGCACTAGCATCTCTGACAGTAACTGAATTCATCTTCATATCAATGTCAGGATCATAAGGCTCGTATCTGAAAATCCTGTCCGTTTCTATATGTTCAGGATATGCCGTATGGGATACTCTCTGCCAGACACAACCGTCCCCATCCCACCTCCACATTCGGATATTCCTCATATCCGCCCACACTCTGTGCGCCTTTCCTCAGATACGCCTTCACCTTTTCCCCATAAAGAAACGGATCATTTCCTTTCACGATCCCCCATTCCATAAGCAGAGCTGCGCTTCCGCTGACAAAGGGTGCCGCAAAGGAGGTTCCGGTGACAGTGGCGTAGCCTCCGCCGGGAACCGGGGCGGAGATGGATACACCGGGAGCTGCGAGGTCAGGCTTCCGGATCGGCAAGAACTGACTTCCCCTTCCGGAAAAATCTGCGTAGGCATTCTGTCTGGAATCATAAGCTCCAACAGAAATAACTTTTCCGGCAGTGGAAGGAATCGTCAAAGTTCCCACAGCCCGCGGAGAATAAAACCCGGTTCCGCGATTCAGTACATTTCCACCCGGCAGCCAGAGGAAATACTGTCCGGAGCGCACACGTTTTCCACTTAAAAGAACTTTCCAGACACCGCTATCCACATAATTACCCTCAGGAATGAAATCTATGTAGATTTCCTGGGACAGCTGATAGGGACCGGGTTTTCCATAATAGATCAAAAGCTCTGTATTTTCCAGCAGATGCCGCTGTGGACCCAGCCTTTCATATAATGGACCGATCCGTTCTCCGGACGGACTTTCCAGATAAATTTCCATCTCATCTTCATAATCCTTCCATAACTGTACATTTAATGTGGCTCAAAAGCTCCCACCGCCAACTGGATTTCTTCTGTTTTCCCCTGCTGCAGGATTCCTCCTGCATGCCAGGCTGGCTGCCGTTATTTCCGGTTCCTGTAACGATCACAGTCCGCCCCATGGCCGCAACTGTATCAATATAGTTTTCCAGAAGAGAATCCCCTCTGTGAGAACCATAATTATTCCCAAAGCTGACGTTTATAACGATCGGTTTTCTCATCTTCACTGCCTGCCGTATCAGGTAATCAATACCCTCCATCAGCTCCGTTGTCCGCGGAAATGAATTTTCCCGTGGATTTCCCATCTTTACCACCAGAAGATCACTTCTATACGCAACGCCTCGCTTCACTCCCTCCGATGCTCTCCCATTTCCTGCTGCTATTCCAAGAACTGCTGTTCCATGTCCGCTGAAATCCCCAGACGGAACAAGGCGCCTGCCTTCGGTTTCCCCGAGTGCAAGCGCCTCATCAATTTCTTCCTTCGTATATTCAGTTCCTGATACATAGCCTTTCGGTGGATTTCCAGCTACACTCTGATCCCACAGTCGCAGGATCCGGGTACTTCCATCCTCATTTCTGAAATCCGGATGAAAATAGTCCACCCGGAATCCACAATACCCACCAAATCCCCTTGCCGGTTAAGCCATCGGCTCCATTCTGCACCGGCAAAATGCAGCTTGCCTCCCGCTCTTCAAAGGTCTCAAAATAAAGTCTCTTAGGCTTTTCTATAAACTCGATCTGCTCTCTAACTGAGTATGCAGAAATTTCCGTTTCCGGCAATGTCACTACTGCATAGCTGCCAAGCAGCGGGACCACCTGGATCCTCTCACCACCAAGTCCGCTTTCCGGACCGCTGTATTTCACGATCACATCCCACAGCCTGGTAGTGGGATCATATCCCACATTCAGATTTTCCGATTTCGCCCGTTCCTGCGGCAGGGCATTCATGGCAAGATTAAGTAGATTCTCTAATTTCTGGTCTGGCATAAGGCTTTTATTTCCATTGATACATTTTTTTTATTATATGCAACGCCTTCGTTTAAAGCACCAACCATCTGTTCCAGTATTTCTCTTTTAATTCCGGGAACGAAGCTTAACAACTGACGAAGCGGCATTCCTTCCATCATCGCAGCATCATTTCCTGATTATTTAAAAAGACCCTTGGTTTTTCTGTCAGCGCATTTATTTTGCGCTGCAAGCTGGAGGAAGGTAAAGAATTGCTGCAATATACAAACAAATCCATCCGTACGATCAGCACCTTTTTATGCTTCTCCAGCCAGAGCCACTTTCAGACTGCTTTCAAAAAGCAATTCGGAATGACTCCCAATGAATGCAGGCGCATGGAGTCATAAATCGTCTTTAGATATCTCAAAATTCCATGGATGTAAAAAGGCATGAGCCATTTATATGACTCATGCCTCTTCAGCCAAACAGAAATCCGTGATCTCATCCGATAATATTATGCTGTTGCTTTTTTATCATCTGTCTTCTCAAGCAGCTTCTTCACACCCTGGATTGCTACCAGTACACCAAGGATCAGCAGTAATACTGCAAATACAAGCTGTAAGGTGTTTCCAAGATCCAGCCCTGTTGTTACCAGTGCCTTTGAAAGCTTTGTGATGGTCATGCCAAGTGCTGTGAAGGTAACTGCCATCATGAATACCATCGGGATCCAGAGCATGCAGCCCTGACGTTTTGTTTTCTTTAAGAATACTGCACAGGCTACAAGAGCGAGTACAGATAACAGCTGGTTTGCGGAGCCGAACAGCGGCCAGATCTCAGCATAGCCGACCTTTGTAAGCATGTAGACAAGTACCAGTGTAATGACTGTTGCGAAATATTTATTTGTTACTACCTTCAGGAACGGGCTCATGTTTTCCTCATCTGTATCAGAATCAAGGAAAATTCCTGGAATGACAGACGTCCGACTCTGGCTACAGAATCAAGAGAGGTCAGTGCAAATGCGGATACAGCAAGGTTGATCAGGGTAAATACCAGGGAATGCGGAAGGCCAACTACAGAAAGGAAGTTTGCGATAGCACCTGCAAAAATCTGCGGCTGTGTTGTAAGTCCCTGTGCTGCTGCTTCACCATCTGCAAAGGATGCAACTGCGATCAGTGCGATGATGGCAAGCATACTTTCCATCAGCATTGCTCCAAAGGAAACAGGAAGCATATTTTTCTCATTTTTGATCTGCTTGGATGCAGTACCGGAAGATACCAGTGAATGGAAGCCGGAAACAGCACCGCAGGCGATGGTTACAAACAGGATCGGGAACATATACTGTCCGTCTACGTTAAAGCTTGTAAATGCCTTCAGGTTACAGGAAGGATTGGCAACAAATACACCGATAACCGCACCGACGATCATAAAAATGAGCAGATAGCTGTTCAGATAATCACGTGGCTGAAGCAGTGCCCATACAGGAGCGACACTGGCGATCAGAATGTATACAAAAATGATGATATGCCAGGTTCCAAGACTTACATACATGGGGAAATTAAGTCCCAGCACAATTGCTGCTACCAGCAGTAAAATTGCGACTGCAGTGTTGACCCATTTGTTGAATTTTGTATATTTAAGGAAAAATCCAAGTGCAACAGCCTCAAATATAAATAACATGGAAGTGGTTGCAACAGCTCCGTTTGCCGCTACCTTTGTAACTGTTCCTGCATCATTTACGGCAAATCCGTTAAAGGTTCCTGCTACAACATCTGCAAATGCGGCAACGACCAGAATACAGAACAGCCAGCAGAATAAAAGAAATAATTTTTTTCCAAGCTTTCCGATATACGCTTCGATGATATATCCGATCGTACGTCCTTTATTCTTTACGGATGCATACATGGATGCAAAATCCTGCACAGCTCCGAAAAATACACCACCGATGAGGATCCATAACAGAACCGGCAGCCAACCGAAAATTGCGGCCTGGATCGGTCCGTTGATGGGACCTGCACCTGCTATGGATGCAAACTGATGTCCAAATACTACATTTGTATCAGCCGGTACATAATCAACTCCGTCCTCCATTTCGTATGCCGGAGTTTTTGCTTTCGGATCAATGCCCCATTTGTTCTGGAGATAACGGCCATACAGAAGATATGCGCCTCCGAGAACTACAATGGCTATGATCATCATTGTGATTCCGTTCATAATATCAACTCTCTTTCCTTTGTGTTTTTTATACATGATACAATGACCGTAAAACAGTTATTGCATCAAAAAAAACGCCCTTGCTATCCTTTCGGATAACAAAAGGCGGAATGTTCCGTGGTACCACTTTGTATTATCGTATTTATTGCTAAACGCGACCACTTATTACTGTCATATCAAACAGCCTCTTCTGTAACGTGAAGACTACGTCCCGGCTTACTTAAAGATTTCTATTCAGCGGGATGCTCCCAAATGATATCACAAAATACCTTCTGCCGCTTCTCACCAGCTGCGGCTCTCTGTGATCCGGTCTGCTTCTTGTGATCTGTCCTGTTCCATGCATTTCTCTTTTTTATTTATCTAATGTTTTACTCCTTTTTTTATAAAAATTCAACAAATAATTTATATATATTTTATAAATTTGCATATGTTTTTTTATGCATTTTTTAGGTAAAAGCCAAAACACGGCGTATGTAACGAAGCCAGATCTGATCCCAGCTCTGCTTTACGATCCGTTTCCCGTCACATACGCCGCATTATCCATTATTCAGAAAATGTATATCTTACCATGTATCCTTTCCGTCACCGGTTACGATCACGACTCCGCCATCGGGATTCTCGATCTTATCAATGATCGGAAATCTTCCTTTTTCTTTTACGAAAGCTTCCGGGCTCTCGATATTTGCTTCAATGATCTCCTGCTGAGAATGACGATCGCCGCCGCAGGATTAATGGTTTCAATGATGATCTCATATTCCTTCATACCCTTCACCTCTTTCATTTTAATGCAGTTTTTCAGTTCTTATACTTACATTTTATCGTAAAAATCCCGGTCATGCAAAATGCGTTCTGCACAAATTTTCAGAGGATTTATTGGTATTTTTCACTACATTCAGACTTCTTCTGTTTCCGGATGTTATCTTCCTCAAAGAAGGCTTTTTTTTATTCTACAAAGTGGATCCTGCTCTTATCAAAACGATCCTGCTGCTTTCTGCTCTCTGCCGGGTACCCCAGGGCAAAAAGAGAAAATACCTCCACATTCTCCGGAAGCTTCAGAATATCATGGACCAGCGCCATACGATCCTTAAGCGGTGCAATTCCGATCCACACGCCGCCAAGTCCCAGTGCATCCGTTTCCAGCCAGATATTCTCCTGTGCGATAGACATATCGATCTGTGCCATATCCTGAACAGGCAATCCCTCTTTCCGATATACCGGAACGATCACAACCGGTGCACCTGCTGCACATCCGGAATAGGGAGTGGCTTTGGAAAGCTCCAGGATCTTCTCCTTATCTGTCACAACATAAAATTCCCACGGCTGCTGATTACATGCGCTGGGCGCTGCATACCCGCTTTCAGGATCTGAAAGATCTTTTCCTTCTCTACGGGTTTATCTTCATATTTACGGATACTTACTCTGTGAAAATATTCTCCATGCTATTTTCTCCTCGTCATACTCATATCACTTGTTACAGTTCATACTCATCATACAGCTTCTGACGCCATTTTACATCCGTCATCACACGCTGCACTTCATCCGACCGTCCATCCAAAAACAAACGATTGATCACTCCCACCGGTATATACAAATTATACCACATCATCAAAACATAAAAACCCCATAAAACGTATTTTTACAAACTCTACAGGAACTTAAAATGGAAAACGCTCCAGAATACGAAGCTTTCAGAATGTCCATACAGACAAGAATCCTATAAGATATAATAACCATACCACATATCAATAAACAAATCACTCAAAACTGTTCCAAAAATTCTCCCATAATCTGACACCGCCACCATCTGAAAACTCCCGGACAGCCAAACATCCGGGAGTTTTTCTTATATCACTTATAATCTGCAGAAATTATTTCTCCTGCACATTGATGATAACCTTCATGGTTGTCTCACGGTTCTCATCAATATACTGATAAGCCTTCAGATAATCTGCGAACTTAAATGTCTTTGAGATCAGCGGCTTTAAATGAACCTTTCCCGCATTTACAAGATCAATGGCATCTACATAATCATCATGACGGTACATCATAGTACTCTTGATATCCAGCTCGTGGTCATTGGCAACAGCAAGGTCAACGGTTGCCATATCTGCAAATACCGCTACCAGTACGATCACGCTGCCTTTTCTCGCATACTGGATGGCCTGTCCCATGGTGATGTTATTTCCGGCACAGTCATAGATCACATCTGCCTTATCCGGACCAAATGCCTCTACCAGCGCCTCTCCGAAATTTTTCTCCTTCGTGTTTACACAGATATCAATGCCGCACTCTTTTGCTTTTGCAAGACGAAGGTCACTGACATCCGTGATCATAACCCTGGCTGCCCCCATTCCTTTGGCTGTCTGCGCAACAAGATTTCCGATGGGACCTGCACCGATCACTGTGATGTTCATCCTTTTACATCGCCCATCTGCTTCACGGCATGGACTGCAACTGCCAGCGGCTCGATCATTGCACCTTCCTCGTAAGACATCTCCTCCGGGATCGGTGTTACCTTAGATGCATCTACTGCAAAGAATTCAGAAGCTGTTCCTGTTGTCTGGAAGCCCATAACCTTCAGTTCCTCGCAGAGATTATATTTTCCATGGCGGCACGGATAGCAATGTCCGCAGTATACCTGAGGCTCGATGGTTACTTTCTGGCCAACCTTAAAACCTGTCACATTCTTTCCAAGCCCCGTGATCTCACCGGATACTTCATGTCCCTGTGTTACCGGATATTTTGTAAAAGGATGCTTACCGTGATATACGTGGATATCTGATCCGCAGATACCAATGTTCATGATCTTAACCAGAACCTGGTCATCTCCCACTTCCGGAACCGGAACCTCTCTGAAAATAATCTCTCCGGGATTTGTCATTACCTGTTGAAGCATCTTATTCTCCTCCTCTAATTTCTTTCTATTACATATCATCTTTTATTAATTATTTTATTAAAGTAATTACATTATTATTCTTTTCTTCTGATCTGTCAAGATAGTTTTCTATGATTCTGCTTATTGAACAAGTTTGCAGCTTTGTTTTTATGCACATTCCATAATTATCGGTAAACGGAATAGTCAAGCGAATATTCGCAATACGCTTCGCTACTTGCTCATGACCGAATAACTCCTTCGCGGTTTATCGGTTAAAAACAAAGCCTGCGGATTCAGCATTTCTGTAATCATATGCTGAATCCACAGGCTCCTTATACGCTTTAATAAATAATTTTATAGAAGTATGATATTCCTTTCCGGCAGGTTTGTAAAGGCTTTTATCAATACCAGCGTGTCATCGGCAGATCATTATTCACACCCTTGGTCATAAGAATCTGGTGAAGATCGATAATTCCGTTGTGGAAGGTTGCCGCACATGCTGACAGGTACAGATCCCACATACGCAGGAACTCTTCGTCAAACATAGTCTTTTCTTTTTCAATATTGTCCCGGAAATTCTTTTCCCAGTGAAGCAATGTCTTATTGTAATGCAGACGGAGATTTTCGATATCCAGGGTATGGAAATTGTCCTCTGCCATATGGTTCAGGATCTCACGTAAGCTCGGAACAGTTCCGCCCGGGAAAATATATTTCTTGACCCACGGGTCACCCGGATGCTCCTTCAGAGCACTGATAAAGTGAAGCAGAAACAGTCCGCCCGGCTTCAGAACCTTTTCCACACAATCAAGAAACAGCTGATAATTATCACGTCCAACATGCTCCAGCATACCGACACTGACAACACGGTCAAACTGATACTCCTTCTTCGGCAGATCACGGTAATCCATCAGCTCTACCGTAAGATAATCTTCCAGCCCCTGATCCTTAATCCGTCTCTGAAATTCTGCATACTGTTCATGACTTAAGGTGATACCGGTACCATGAACCTTATATTTCTTAGCTGCCTCGATCAGCAGAAAACCCCAGCCGCAGCCGATATCCAAAAGACTCATACCCTCTTCCAGATGTAATTTTTTAAGGATATAATCAACTTTATTTACCTGTGCCTGATACAACGTATCATCCTCATGGATAAAATACCCGCAGGAATAACTCATAGTCTCATCCAGCCAAAGTTTATAAAAGTCATTTCCAATATCATAATGGCTGGTCACTTCCTTTTCCTGGTTCTTCTTTGATGTTGAACTGAACATGATTTTTTCAGAGCAGATTCATTGGTAGAAAATTTCCCCATCTGACCTAGAAAATGATCCAGCGCTTCATAAAGATTTCCCTCGATATCCAGATCCCCACGCATATACGCCTCACCCAGTGCAAGGGATGTGCTCTTCATCAGATCCGCCAGAGGAATCGCTTTCTTAAAATTCACCGTAAATGTAGGTTCACCCTCTCCGATGTGATACTCGGAATTCTTGAACTTTACCAGAAATGGATAATCTGTAAAGCGTTCAAGGAACTGCACCATTGCTTTCTCTTCCGTCTTCTCCTGTAATGTCTCAAACATAATAGTCTACCTCCTTTAGCACAGCACTATGATACACCCGGAGGAAGGCTTTATGTCAAGGGAGATATACAACAAAATTTTATCAATAAAATGGCGATATTTGGTAAAACTCTTACTTATACTTATTCAAATTAACTAGATGTTTACAATCCATTTTTAAACAAGCTGCCGAAAACACTGATATTATCAAAACGCACTCGTTAATTATATATCATTTTTCAATAATTATCTTTGTATTTTACGCATTTTTTATTGCTTTATATACAATTCAGACTTATAATAAAAGATACAAAAAAAGAGCGAAAACCATATAAAAATCCAACACTGGAGGGAACCTTATGAACGAAGAACTTTTTTAATGAAGCATCAAAATCCAACATCCTGTCAAAACAGCTGGTCGATCAACTTCAGGAAAGCATGACCTACAGCAGCATCTCCTTCATCAATTGGACCATCGAAGTCCTCAAGCTCCTGAAAGCCCGCATCGAACGCGGCGACAAGATCAAAAATGAGACCACCGGCGTAATCTACGATCTCTACACCTTCCGCCAATTTGTAGAAAACAACTTCTCCACCTACATCACCGGCCAGGTCTTCAACACCTCCATCCGATCCCAGAAAATCTACTTCACCCTGGAAGCCTGCCCAGCGGCTACAACCTCCTCATGGCAGACTCCGGCAACGAAAAAACCTACCGCTGGATCTCCAGCTTAAGCAAACGCTTCTCCCTGGTAGAAATGATCGCCACCGGAATCGTCTACGTCAAAGACAACCGTACCGACACCTACCAGCCATTTATCTCCGAAAACGGCAAATACTGCAAATACAACAAAGACCTGGGAAAACTCATAGAACTCTGATCAAAACGGGGAATCCGCCAACGGCAGATTCCCCTTGATTTTTCTCAGATTTCTTTCAAAAAATCAAATGGTTCTTCATCTTTCAAAAAATGCATCAGCATATAAGCACACATGATCGCAACCCTCTCCTCCTTCAGGATCCTCCTGACCTCATCCCGGTCCGCGATCACAACCTCGATCTCCTCACTATCCTCCTGAGCAGCCTTACTAACCTCACCACTGGCATACCCATAAACCGTAGCACAGGATTCATCCGTCATCCCGATCGTCGTAAAATAAGGCTTCTCAAAAGCCTCCGCAACCTTGATCGGCTCCAGCTTCAACCCGGTCTCCTCAAACATCTCCCGCACAGCACCCTCATGGAAATCCTCCCCAGCCTCCACAAGCCCCGCCGGAAACCTCATAAATATACCCGCCGATCGTATACCGATACTGACGGATCAGCACAACCTTATCCCGCTTCTCTCCATAAACACTGTAAATGATCACCCCATCCGGATGATTCTCCCCTGTAGAAAGCTTCATATCCTCCACACTCTTCGCCCTGGAGGCCACAAAATAAGAAACCGGCGTATCATGTACACTGGTCGCATCCACCCCATAAAGATTCACGAACTTATTATCTGTAAGTTTTTTCACACTGTTGATCTTACCCCATTCTGAAAAACATCCTTCCCGAAAATTTTTTCTAAAAACATTTTATCCCATCCAAAACCAAAGGTCAATTTTTTATACTTACACTCCCTTCACAATAGTGCTATAATAAATACCCTGCTATAAAATTTAAATTTACTTATTACATTACCAAACAGCTACTGTAGACAAGAAAGAAGGAAAAAACATTGAAAAACCAGACCAATGCTGCCCAGGCCGAAAACCCTCTGGGAACCGCCCCTGTAGGCAGCCTGATCACCAAATTCGCCATTCCCGCCATCATCAGCATGCTAGTCAGCGCTCTGTACAATATCGTTGACCAGATCTTTATCGGACAGGGCGTAGGAATGCTTGGAAATGCCGCCACAAATATCGCATTTCCCGTAACCATTATCTCTACTGCTGCTGCACTGCTCCTGGGAATCGGCAGCGCCTCCAATTACAACCTGGAAATGGGCGCAGGAAACGAAAAAAAAGCCAGCTCCATTGCAGGAACCGGACTCTCCGCGCTGATAATCTCCGGTACAATACTCTCTGTCATTGTCCTTCTGTTCCTGAAGCCACTTCTTCATTTTTTCGGCGGAACACCGGACGTCATGCCCTATGCCATTGATTACATAGGGATCACCGCCATTGGGCTTCCCTTTTATGTTTTAAGCACAGGCGGCAACCACCTGATCCGAGCAGACAGGAGTCCTACCTATTCCATGGCCTGCATCCTGGCCGGTGCCGCCATCAACACCATCCTGGACCCGCTTTTCATCTTTGGATTCGGCTGGGGCATCAAAGGTGCAGCCTGGGCAACCGTGATCGGCCAGATCGTATCCGGACTTCTGATCATCTTTTATTTTTCCAGACTCCGGAAAAATGTACCTGGACCACTCCATGCTGATTCCTAAGGCACGCAATCTGTCTGCCATTTTTTCTCTGGGAATGGCATCCTGTATCAATCAGGTTGCCATTGCTGCAGTGCAGATCGTCATGAACAATACACTTCGCCATTACGGAGCACTCTCCGCCTACGGGAGTGATATTCCAATCGCCTGTACAGGGATCATTTCCAAAGTCAATCAGGTATTTATGGCCATCTGCATCGGAATCTCCCAGGCTCCCAGCCCATCTTGGGATTTAACTACGGTGCCGAAAAATACAGCCGTGTACGCCAGACATACCGCTATTCCGTAACCTTATGTACTGTGATTGCAACCATATTTTTTATCTGCTTCCAGTTCTTCCCGCATCAGATTGTAGGCATCTTCGGAAACGGCAGCGACCTGTACTTTCATTTTGCAGAAAAATATCTCCGCATCTTCATGCTGATGACCTTTGCCAACGGGATCCAGCCTATGTCCGCCTGCTTTTTTACCTCCATTGGAAAAGCTAGGCTTGGTGTGATCATGTCCCTCACAAGGCAGGTGCTCTTCCTGCTGCCTCTGATCGTCATCTTCCCGGTCTTCTTCGGAATCGATGGCGTCATGTACGCAGGACCAATTGCAGATACCTCTGCATTTGTGCTGGCCGTTGTTTTTGCCAGACGTGAGCTTGGAGTCATGAAAGCTGCAGAACAAAACGCCTGACATAAAAAATGCCATGTAATTTACTGCCCATCGGCAATATATTACATGGCATTTCTCACATTATCAGATATTTATCTGAAACCACCAATTTCTGATCTTTTCTTCATCCTCCGGCAGCTGCTTATGATCAGTCACCCTTCAGTACAACACGGATCTTCTTATAAATTACAAATACGATCAGAGATGTCAGTGCATATTTAAAGATATTAAACGGAGCAATGATCAGCAGTGCAAAGGTAAGCAGTCCGTTTACGGAGCTGTGTACTGCGCTTCCCATCTGGATAAAGGTCTCGATCGGCATTCCAAACGCCTTACCGTAAGCCGGAAGCAGTACAAAGGCATTGACAAAGCATGCAAGGATCGCTGTCAAAACTGTTCCCACTGCCATACCTGCAACTGCATGTACTCTGCTCTTTTTGTGACGGAAACGGTAGATCAGGCCGGCCGGTACCACATAGGCACATCCAAACAGGAAATTGGCAACATCACCAACACCGGCAGTCATGGTTCCCTTAGTCACAAGATGTACGAGAATCTTCACAAGCTCGATCAGGATACCTGCCACAGGTCCCATACGCGAAGGTTACCTACCATAACCGGTACCTCGGAAAAATCAAGCTGATAAAAGACCGGTGCAAGAAAACGGA
>ENA-OQIM01000262-OQIM01000262.1-human-gut-metagenome-genome-assembly--contig:-NODE-262-length-19251-cov-2.481437_pt1 | contig 19251 bp, 20 predicted proteins | sample MGYA00242579_ERZ504744 | MGnify/ENA primary metagenome ERZ504744 (study PRJEB26092, sample SAMD00036441) | human gut metagenome | host: Homo sapiens | study: EMG produced TPA metagenomics assembly of...
TAAACACAGGCAGATATGCAGTGGATTACCTGTTATGTGGAAACCTGCCGTATCCGGCATGAAGAAGCACATATCCGTGCAAATCTAAGTAACAGGCGTATCCGCCGATATTTGGTCTGCCGCCTAAAGCGGCCGGAAGCACGTGACTTTAGTCATGTGAGGTTCACAACATCAAAAGATAATAAGGTTTTTAAGAATTCCATTATTACCTTTATGAAAATAAATGAAAAAGAATGGAGCCGTTTGATTCGAAATAAACGAATTCTTTACAAAAGAGAATAAAAGTGTTATTATTTAAATACCATAAGACAAGAGGCTGTTTGAGGTGGAGGATTTCGTACCCGTCCACACGCCGATGGCTTGACAGGGGAAACCCGAGAGACGCAGGAGAATGGTACGCCTGCCAAACAGCTTCTTGTTTAATGGCAATATAATAGTTAAGTGGAATCCTGTCAGTCAAAAGATTGATAGGATTTTTTATATGAAAAATCCCGGGAAAATTACCCGGGAAAACATATTGTATCATCGAAATATTGACAGTTACAGCATATCATCTGTTATTGCATTCCGGTGGCCCGGATGGAGAGATGGGCGCATCCATGCGGTATCTCTCTCAGCGTTTCACAGCACCGAACCGAATTGTAGCGGGGGTGTTGAATGATGTTGGTACCGAGGAATTAGCTCATCTCGAAATGGTATCCACGATCGTTCATCAGCTTACCTGTAATCTTTCGCTGGAAGAAATTCAGAATTCCGGTTTTGCTAATTACTATGTAGACCACACAGCCGGAATCTGGCCACAGGCGGCTGGCGGAGTTCCGTTTAATTCTTGTGAGTTCCAGTCGAAAGGTGATCCTTTGACAGATTTGTTCGAAGACCTCGCTGCGGAGCAGAAAGCCCGGTCAACGTATGATAACATCCTTCGTTTGGTAAAAGATCCTGAAGTTGCAGATCCGATTCGTTTCCTGCGGGCACGTGAGGTTGTGCATTTCCAACGTTTTGGTGAAGCGCTGCGTTCTGTACAGGACGAATTGAATTCGAAGAACTTTTATGCGTTTAATCCGTCGTTTGATGCAAAGACTTTCTGTGCGGCACCGCAGCCAGGGGCAGGTCAGGGGAATTGCTGCACAAGATAGTAAATTAAAAATCAAAGAACAGCACACCACTGGAAAATCCCATCTGAAAAACAGGTGGGATTTTTTGGGTTTACAGTAAGAAATTCTTATCCAGTCGTAAATCATTATCCCATCATAATATAGAAAAAAGACTTTCAAAAACAGAACAGTCAGAAAGGATGTTCCATGGAAGCAATGAATTATGTAAAGCCCGAACTCATCGTCGTTGCGTTCGTGCTGTATTTTTTTCGGTGTTGCTTTGCGGCAGGCACCGGATGCGGACAGCAGGATGGAAAATCAGTAAGCAGCCCATCCGCCATGGTAAAAAACTGCAGAAGTGGTGCAACCAGAAATAGAAAAAAGAATACTCAAAGACCCGGTTTTGTGTTATACTGGAAGATAGTTTAAAATGAACAGAAAGAAAAGAGCTTCAAAAAAGACTCGAAGTGTCAAATGTAAAATACAAAAGAGAAAAAATAAAGGTAATTTTGCATACAGATTCATCGGGGGAATTGCGGCTGACAGGAGAGAACAACAGCAGATGAGAAAAAAGGCAGTAAAAAATGCAGGAATGATACGAATTTATCTGAATATGGCATGGAAACTTTTGCAGAAAAACCTGCTTAGCATCGTGATATTTGAGACGGTCTACCGCCTGTTTTCCAGCCAGCTGGTTTCAAGACTCGCCAATGCGGCGATCAACTTTTCCTTAAAACAGCTGGGAACGAGTTATATGACATCGGAAAACTTCAACAAGATCATGTTGCATCCGCTGACCCTTCTGTTGATTTTTGGAATTCTGCTTGTTTTCTTTTTCTGTATGCTGTTTGAAATCTATGCTGTCATGGCGGCTCTGGAGGCCTCCTGGAAACGAAAACGGATTTCCGTTCCTGTCATGATGCTTGCCGGCGGAAGAGGAGCTGCACAGTTTGTGCGTGCCCGCCCGTGGACCTGGTTTTTTTACATGGCAGCGAGCTTCCCGTACCTTTGGCTGCACAGCAGCTACAGCGCCATCCGCAGTATGAAACTGCTTCAGGTTTCCCTGACGAAGATTTTCAATGCCTTCCCGGCATACTGGATCCCGGTGGTGCTGACGATTCTGCTTATCGCGTTCTCGTTTGTGTTTTCCTACACCATCCCGTTCCGGTGCATGATGACGGAAAAAGAGAAAAATACCCATCTGCGGGTGCGTCAGACACTGGAAAACGCGTGCTGCGTGAGCTTGGCATCAACGTCTTTTTCCAGGTGATGATTTTTCTGATTACGTGGGTTTTGTATCTGATTTTCGGAACGGCTGTCGTTGCCTATGCAAAGCTGGTGAAAACGCCGTCTACCGTTGTCAGTACCGTCATCGTCTACGGTGACTGGGTCAAATCGACGATGAGCCTGATCGGCGGAGCGTTCGGCTTATCGGAAGCATACGTATCTGTATCTGATTTTTATCCGTTCCTCCCGAAAGCTACCAGAAGAGCCGGACAACGAAAAAGCCGAGCTCGAAGCTGGTACGCACCTTCTGCGGTCCGGTAACGGCGGTGGTTCTCACGATCGCCATGCTGGCGGGAGAAACGGTTTATCTTGTATATGCCATGCGCGCAACACGTGCAGAGGCAACGGCTTCCTCCCAGTATATTTCGTGTCAGCGCACCGGGCGGGAGCAGCAAAGAACACCGGAAAGTAACACTGGAAGCGCGATCAAATATGCAGTGGACAGCATGTCGGATTACGCGGAGATCGATGTACAGGAGACGAGTGATGGTGAGATTGTCCTTATGCACGACACAAATCTGAGGCGGACAACCGGTCTGAATGCCAGCATCTGGACCCTGACCTACGATGAAATCAGCCAGCTCGATGCCGGTGTACGATTCAACAAAAAATTCCGCGGCGAGCAGATTCCGAAGCTGGAAGAAGTCATCGCGTACGCGAAAGGAAAAATCAACCTGAATATCGAAGTAAAATACAACGGCCACAACCAGAATATTGTCAAAAAAGTGGTGAAAATCATCGAGGACAATGACTTTGTGGATCAGTGTGTGCTGACTTCCATGAACTACAATTTCCTCAGGCAGGCAAAGAAAATCAATCCGGATATCAAGACCGGGTATACGATGAAAATGTCGTACGGAGGCCTGGAGGATATGGACGCGGCGGACTTCTTTTCTGTAAAATATACGTACATCACAGAAAGCTTTGTAGAGCATGCGCACAGTCTTGGTAAAGAAGTCTGTGCCTGGACGCTGAATTATCAGGGAGATATGCAGCGGATGGTCAACTGCGGCGTGGACAACATTATCACGGACGATCCGGAGCTGGTGCGTAAGGTTATCCTCGGAACGACCGACCGAAATCCGAGCTTTGTCAGCCTGCTTGGCTATGCACTGAAATAGATGGAGTAAAACAATGGAGGTGGAAACTTCATGGCAGAGAAAGTAAACATGCCATCCCAGAAGAAAGAAAAGAAGAAAAAGAGGAAGAAAAAACTTCCTTCGGATTTTTATGATTATAACCTGCTGGCCTGCACTATTTTGCTGGTCAGCTTCGGACTGATTATGCTGTACAGCGCGAGCGCCTACGAGGCGGCCAGTACATTCAAGGGAAATGATATGTATTATTTCACGCATCAGGCGGGGCTTTCTGCTATTGTTCTGGTGGGGATTGTGATATTGTCGAAGTTTGTAGATTATCATAGTGTATGGTTCCAGCGGATTGCAGCACTGGTATACTGGGGAAGTCTCTTTCTGATGGCGGCGGTAAGGTTTACGCCGCTTGGTTATGAAGCCTACGGGGCGAGAAGAGTGGCTCCGGATCGGCGGTGTCAGTCTTCAGCTGCGGAGATTGGAAAGCTGGGCTGATTCTGTATTTGCCATACATTATCCTGAAGATGGGAAAAAATATGCGTACCATCCGCGCAAAAGCGATTGTCCTCGGACTTGGCGTGCTGCAGGCGCTGGCTGCGTGGATTCTGACGGACAACCTGAGTACCGCCATTATTCTGGGACTCATCGCCTGTGTCATTTTGTTTCTGGCGGACCCGGAGGTAAAATTTTATGCGCGTGTGATTCCGGGCGCGGCGGTAATTGGCGTTTTTGCGATTATCATTTTAAAAAATAATCTGCAGATCTTTGAAAGAATAGGCGGTGACTTCCGGTCGAACCGTATCTATGAATGGCTTTCTGGAGGCAGCTATCAGATTCTGCAGGGACTTTATGCGATTGGCTCCGGTGGATTTCTCGGAAAAGGACTTGGCAACAGTACGCAGAAGATTACAACAATTCCGGAAGCACAGAACGATATGATCTTCTCGATCATCTGCGAGGAGCTTGGAATATTTGGCGCGCTTCTTGTATTGCTGCTGTTTGGCTACTTGCTGTACCGTCTGTTTGTGGTTGCACAGAATGCGCCGGACGCGTATGGAATGCTGATGGTGAGCGGCGTTTTTGCACATATTTCCATTCAGGTTATTCTGAACCTGTGCGTCGTTCTGAAACTGATGCCGGCAACGGGAATTACCCTTCCATTTATCAGTTACGGAGGAACATCGGTGCTCTTTATCCTGACGGAAATCGGCATTGCCCTGTGCGTCTCCCGCTTTATTGTGTTCCAGGATGGAAAGAGCGGAGAAGGAGAGGCGCAGGCGGAAGAACAGTAAAAGTAGAAAAATCTATTGACAAATGCCGGAATAACAGATACACTTTTTCGAAAGAAATACTGGCTGCCGGGTAGAGGCAGGAAGGAGCAGAATAATGTTAGAAAAGATAAAAGAAATTTTAGTAGAACAGCTCAACTGTGATGCAGACAGCATCAACGAAGATACCTCTTTTAAAGATGACCTGGGTGCAGATTCCCTGGATCTCTATGAGATGGTTATGGCATTAGAAGACGAGTACGGAATTGAAATCGACACCGACGAACTGACAGACCTTTCTACCGTCGGCGACTTTATGGAATATTTGAAACAGCACGGCGTAGAGGTCTGAAAAAGAGCATTGCCGCTGGCAAAAGTGGAAGGATGGTGCAGCTCGGAAGAAACGCCGGGCTGTTTTCCATTCTAAATAAATGGTGGAAGGGAACAGACAAAAGGATTGTTCCAGAAAAACCAGAAATCAGGAGAAAAGAAAAATGAGCAATGTAAAAACAAGATTTGCACCGAGCCCGACAGGCCGGATGCATGTAGGAAACCTGCGTACTGCCCTGTATGCGTATCTGATCGCAAAACATGATGACGGAACCTTTATGCTCCGTATCGAGGATACCGACCAGGAGCGTTTCCAGGAAGGCGCACTTGATATCATCTACCGTACCTTAAAAGAGACCGGCCTGGTACACGACGAGGGACCGGACAAAGACGGCGGCTGCGGCCCGTACGTACAGAGCGAGCGTAATGCAGCAGGTCTGTACCTGAAATACGCAAAACAGCTGGTAGAGCAGGGTGACGCTTATTACTGCTTCTGTGACGCAGAGCGCCTGAGCCAGTGCAAGCGTAACGTAGGCGGAAAAGAAATCTCGATCTACGACAAACACTGCCTTGGTCTTTCCAAAGAGGAAGTAGAGGCCAATCTGGCAGCCGGCAAACCGTACGTCATCCGTTTCAATATGCCGACCGAAGGAACCACAACCTTCCACGATGAGATCTACGGAGACATCACCGTAAACAACGAGGAGCTGGAAGACCTGATCCTGATCAAATCCGACGGATATCCGACCTACAACTTCGCAAACGTCATCGACGACCATCTGATGGGTGTAACCCACGTTGTCCGCGGTAATGAGTATCTGTCCTCATCCCCGAAATACAACCGTATTTACGAGGCATTCGGCTGGGAAGTTCCGGTTTACGTACACTGTCCGCTGATCACCAACGAGGAGCATCAGAAGCTGTCCAAACGCTGCGGCCATTCTTCTTATGAAGACCTGATCGATCAGGGCTTCTTAAAAGATGCCATTGTCAACTTCGTAGCCCTTCTTGGATGGAGCCCGGAAGGAAACCGCGAGATCTATTCTCTCGAGGAGCTGGTAAAAATCTTCGATTACCACCACATCAGCAAATCTCCGGCCGTTTTCGATATGACAAAACTCCGCTGGATGAACGGCGAGTACATGAAGGCAATGGACGACGAGAAGTTCTATGAGATGGCGCTTCCGTATATCCAGAAGACAATCCACCGTCCGCTCGATTTTAAGAAAATTGCAGCCATGGTAAAAACAAGAATCGAAGTATTCCCGGATATTGCAGACCTCATCGACTTCTTCGAGGAAGTTCCGGAGTACGACGCTTCGATGTACACGCACAAAAAGATGAAGACAAACGAGGAGACCTCCCTTGCACTTCTTCAGGAAGTAAAACCGCTGCTGGCAGCGCAGGAAGATTTCAGCAATGATGCTCTCTTTGAGATGCTCAGCGCATTCGGAAAAGAAAAAGGATACAAGACCGGTTATATTATGTGGCCGATCCGTACCGCTCTTTCCGGAAAACAGATGACACCGGCCGGCGCAACGGAAATCCTTGAGGTTCTGGGAAAAGAGGAGTCTCTTGCCCGCATCGACAAAGCGATTGAGAAATTATCCAAATGATATATAATAATTCACAGAAAAAAGCGGTGATGCATACCACCGGCCCCATGATGGTCCTTGCCGGACCGGGGTCGGGGAAAACCGCAGTGATTACGGGGCGGACCTGCCAGCTTGTAACGAGCGGCATTTCCGCCTCTCGTATTCTTGTCGTAACATTTACGCGTGCGGCGGCAAAAGAGATGAAGGAGCGGTATTTGAAGGCGATGGGAAAGACGAGTACCCAGGTCACCTTTGGAACGTTCCACGGGGTATTCTACGCGATTCTGCGCCATACGTACCGCATGTCCGGCAACAATATTTTAAGCGAGGAAGAGAAAAAGCGGCTGATGCGCGAGCTGGTCAACCACTATGCCAGAGACCTGGAGGAAGAGGATCTCGAGGAAAATCTGGCGCGCGAAATCAGCACTGTGAAGAACAATCAGATCCCGCTGGAACATTACTATTCCGCCTGTATGCCGCAGGAAAAGTTCCGCGAAATCTATGAGGCGTATGAGAAATGGCGGAAGGAGAACAAAAAACTCGATTTCGACGATCTGATGGTGCAGTGCAAACGTCTCTTTCTGGAGCGGCCGGAGGTCCTTTGCGCCTGGCAGCAGAAATTTCAGTATATCCTGATTGACGAGTTTCAGGACATCAGCCCCGTGCAGTATGAGATTGTGCGGATGCTGGCGCTGCCGGAAAATAACCTCTTTATTGTCGGGGATGACGATCAGTCGATTTATCAGTTCCGCGGGGCCAAGCCGGAGATCATGCTGAATTTTCCGAAAGATTACCCGGGCGCGGCGCAGGTAGTGCTCGATAAAAAATTACCGTAGTACGGAATTTATCGTGAAGCGGTCCCAATGCCTGATCCACCACAACAAAAAGCGGTATGAAAAGGCGATTTCCACCGACAACGAGAAAGGCGCTCCGGTTGCAATCCGGGGATATAAGAACCCGCGCGAGGAGATGCGTGCCGTTGCCGAGGAGCTGCGGGAGGCGGAGAAAAACGGCTGTCCATATGAAGAGATGGCGCTTTTGTTCCGCACGAATCTTGGCTGCCGGACAGCAGTAGAGGAACTGATGGAAGCACAGATCCCGTTCCAGATGCGGGATGCCCTGCCGGATCTCTATGACCACTGGATTGCGAAAGATCTGCTGACGTATCTGAATCTTGCGATGGGAAGCCGGAAGCGCGGCGAGTTTTTAAAGATTGCCAACCGCCCGAACCGTTATCTGTCGCGGGATGCCTTTGAGGAGGCGACTGTTTCGTTCGATGCACTTCTGGAATATTACGAAGAAAAAGACTGGATGTGCCAGCGGATCCGCAAACTGGAGCAGGATATCACGACACTGACGCATTTATCGCCGTTCGGCGCGGTCAATTACATCCGCTATGCGATCGGCTATGAACAGTATGTGAAGGAATATGCTGCATACCGACATCTGAAAGAGGATGATCTGATTTCCGTTTTGGACGAGCTGCAGGAGGCGGCAAAGAGCCAGAAAAGCATCGAGGGCTGGTTTGCACATATTGAGGAATACCAGCAGAAGATGAAGGAAAAACAGAAGCAGCGCGCAGAGAGTGCGGAAGGAGTTATGGTTTCCACCCTGCACAGCGTCAAGGGACTCGAGTACGACAAGGTCTATCTTCTTGACGTCAACGAGGGCGTAATGCCGTATCAGAAAGCAGTCCTTGCGGAGGCGATCGAGGAGGAGCGGCGGATGTTCTACGTCGGAATGACGCGCGCCCGGAAAGAGCTGACGCTCTGTTATGTGGAGGAACGGTTTGAAAAGAAGTCGAGCCGTCCCGGTTCCTGGACGAGGTGATCCAGTAAATTTGTACTGTTGTGAAAGATGTTGAAAATAAATTTACTAATTGATAAAATTTTAACAAATAATACATTGACAAAGTTTTAACAATGAAGTATAGTAATACCTGTAAGCGGGAACAATAAGATGACCGCAAAGCGAGGAGGAAAAACATTATGAAAATTTTATTTTACGATACCCAGAGCTACGACAGAGAATCTTTCGACCGAACCAAAGAGCAGTTTCCAGAAATTGAAGTGGAATATTTAAAAACCGGCCTTGCTGCAAGAACCGCTTCCCTGGCAAAGGGCTACGATGCCGTGTGCGCCTTCGTAAACTCCGATGTCGGAACAAAAACCGTAGAAGCACTGCATGAGGCAGGCGTCAAGCTGATCCTGATGCGCTGCGCAGGCTTCAACAACGTAGATTTAAAGACAGCTGCAAAATACGGCATTGATGTACGCCGTGTACCGGGTTACTCCCCGGAGGCTGTAGCTGAGCATGCGATGACACTGGCCATGACGGTAAACCGCCACATGCACAAAGCATATACGAAAGTAAGAGAAAACGACTTCAGTCTGGGCGGACTGATGGGATTTAACTTCTATCAGAAGACCGCCGGAATCGTCGGAACCGGAAAAATCGGTGCGGCTATGGCAAGAATCTGCCGCGGTTTCGGCATGAAAGTCATTGCTTACGATGTATACCAGAATGAATCCTTAAAAGATTTTGTTACGTACGTAACTCTTGATGAACTGCTGGCACAGAGTGATCTGATCTCCCTGCACTGCCCGCTGATGGACAGCACATACCACATGATCAACCGCGAGAGCATCAAAAAGATGAAAGACGGCGTGATCCTGGTCAATACGTCCCGCGGAGGTCTGGTAAAGACAGACGACCTGATCGAGGGAATCCGTGCAAGAAAATTCTTCGGCGTCGGCCTTGACGTATACGAGGAGGAAACCCCGAACGTATTCGAGGACCGTTCCGATGAGATTCTGGAGCACTCCACCACAGCACGTCTCCTGTCCTTCCCGAACGTTATGATCACTTCACATCAGGGATTCTTCACCGAGGAAGCACTGCGTGCGATTGCAGAGACCACACTGCAGAATGCACTGGATTTCGAGGCAGGAAAAGAGACCCCGAACATTGTCCGTGCATAATGGAAATCCACTAGAAAACAGTTATCTTATAAGAGAACAAGAGACAACCCATTTTCGGCGGGTTGTCTCTTTTAAATTATGAGAAAATAGTGTATGATGGTAGATAGCAGAAAAACGCCAGAGGAAAACACTGGCCGGATACAAAAGGAGAGCAGGATTTTATGGACTGTAAAGAAGCAGAAAAATTAATACAGCCATACGTGCAGGGAAATATGCCGGAGAAAGAGATGGAACCGTTTATTTCCCATATCCGGAAATGCCATACATGCCACGAGGAACTGGAGACATATTTTATTGTGAACCGTGCGATGGCATATTTCGAGGATGACGCGCCCGATTCCTACAATCTGACAGGACTTCTGGAACGCGATCTGGAGAAAAAAGAGGAAGAAGCGAGACACCGCCGGTACAAAGATACGTTTTTCCGGGTGCTGATGCTGATTCTCGTTCTGTTTCTGGTGCTCCTGGCTCTGCACTATTTTGAAGTGATAGAATTACCCTGGCTGAAAGGATTATTATGAGTGATAAAATCGTATTACTGGACGGACACAGTATTCTGAACCGGGCTTTTTACGGCGTACCGGATCTGTCCAATGCAGAAGGACTGCACACGAACGCCGTATATGGATTCCTGAATATTCTGTTTAAAATTCTCGATGAGGAGCAGCCGCAGTATCTTGCCGTGGCGTTTGACCTCCATGCACCGACATTCCGCCACAAAATGTATGACCAATACAAGGGAACGAGAAAGCCGATGCCGCAGGAATTGCGCGAACAGGTCCCGGTGATCCAGGAAGTGCTCGCAGCAATGGACATTGAGATTGTCACAAAAGAGGGCTATGAGGCGGATGATATCTTAGGAACGCTCGGCCGCAAATGCGAGGCGGAAGGGATGGAAGTTACGATCGTATCCGGAGACCGCGACCTGCTGCAGCTTGCAACGGACCACATTCTGATCCGGATTCCAAAGACCGTAAAGCGTGTGACGACGATTGAAAATTACCACACGGCAGAGGTGTTGGAAAAATACAGTCTTCTCCCGAAACAGATCATCGATCTGAAAGCGCTGATGGGCGATACCGCAGACAATATCCCGGGTCTGCCGGGTGTCGGCGAGAAAACCGCGACGAAAATCCTGCTGCAGTACGAGACACTGGAAAATGCGCATGCACATTTCGAGGAGATCAAACCGAACAAGGCAAAAGAGGCGATGCGTGATCATTATGATCTGGCGGAATTAAGCAAAAAACTTGCAACGATTGATACCGATGCGCCGGTGGAGCTCGACCGTGAAAAAGCGGCACTCTCGAATTTTTATACACCAAAAGCGTATGAGATGTTCAAACGTCTGGAGTTTAAAAACCTGCTGGGCCGCTTCGAGGAGACGAATGCAGAACCAGAGGATGCCGTCTTTCTGCGCACCGTAACGGATTTTTCCGAGGCGGAAGAACTCTTTGGAACCATCGCGAAGGAGGAGAAGGCAGGAGCCGCTCTTCTGACAGAAGAAACCCCGAAGGACGGACCGATGGCAGATCGGAGCCGTTCACTTGTCGGTATGGCAGTTGCGTATGGAAGCGGAGAGCCGGATGTTGTTTACTTCCCAGCAGAAGGTTTCCTGACCGGAGATTATTTAAAAGAAAAATTGACTGAGCTGCAGAAGCAGATTCCGGTTTTCTGCGTCATGGACGGAAAAGAATTTCTGAAGGATATGCCGGACGCCGATGAAGCCCATCTGTTTGATGCCGGAATTGCCGCGTATTTATTAAATCCATTGAAATCACAGTATTCGTACGATGATATCGTAAAAGAGTACGTACACCGCTATGTGCCGGCAGTGGAAGAGATCTTCGGCGGAAGCAAGATTCCGGCCGCAGGAAAGATGACGCCGGAACAGCAGGAGTCGTATGCAGGTTATCAGGCGTATGCTGTATTTGCCGCACAGGAAAACATGGAAAAGCTGCTGAAGGAGCAGGGCATGTGGGATCTGTACCGGAATGTGGAGATTCCGCTGGTGTTTACGCTCCGTCAGATGGAAGCGGATGGAATCGCCGCAGAAAAAGAAGCACTTTCCGTTTACGGAGCTGAGCTGGCGGAGCGGATCGGAGAGCTGGAGGCACAGATCTACGAGGAGGCCGGCGAGGAGTTCAACATCAATTCCCCGAAGCAGCTCGGCGTGATTCTGTTTGAAAAGCTGCAGCTTCCGGGCGGCAAAAAGACCAAGACGGGTTATTCCACCGCCGCCGATGTGCTCGAAAAGCTCGCACCGGATCACAAACTCGTTGCCGATATTCTGGAGTACCGCCAGCTTGCCAAACTGAAATCGACGTACGCCGACGGTCTGCAGGCCGTGATCGGGAAAGATGGAAGAATCCATTCGACATTTAACCAGACCATCACCGCGACCGGCCGCATCAGCAGTACCGATCCGAATCTGCAGAACATTCCGGTGCGGATGGAGCTTGGCCGTCTGATCCGGAAAGCCTTCGTGCCAAAGCCTGGCTGTGTCTTTCTGGATGCCGACTATTCCCAGATTGAGCTCCGCGTGCTGGCCCATATGTCGGGCGATGAAAACCTGATCGAGGCGTACCGCGAGGCGGAGGATATCCACCGCATGACGGCATCGAAAGTGTTCCATGTGCCGCTTGAAGAGGTAACACCGCTGCAGAGAAGAAATGCGAAGGCGGTCAACTTCGGTATCGTATACGGTATCAGTTCGTTCGGTCTGGGCCAGGATCTCGGCATCAGCCGGAAAGAGGCAGAGGCCTATATCCAGCAGTATTTCGAGACGTATCCGGGTATCCATGAGTTTTTGAACCGCTGCGTAGAGGATGCCAAAGAGAAAGGCTATTCCGTGACGATGTTCGGACGCAGACGGCCGATGCCGGAGCTGAAATCGAGCAACTTTATGCAGCGGTCATTCGGCGAGCGCGTTGCGATGAATGCGCCGATCCAGGGAACGGCGGCGGATATTATTAAAATAGCGATGATCCGCGTGGCGAAACGGCTGAAAGAGGAGCAGTTAAAGACCAGACTTCTTCTTCAGGTACACGATGAGCTGCTGCTGGAAGTGCCGGAAGACGAGCTCGAAAAGGCAGAACAGATCCTGGAAGAGGAGATGACCGGGGCAGCACATCTGGCTGTCAAACTCGAGATCGATATGCACACAGGAAACAACTGGTACGAGGCGAAATAGTGCACTCATACCAGGAGCGAAAGGATACAAAAGAATGAAAGTTTTTGGAATTACAGGCGGCGTGGGCGCCGGAAAAAGCGAAGTACTCACGTACCTTGGACAGAATTATGATGCAACGGTGATCCAGGCGGACGAGGCAGGTTACCTTGTGATGCTGCCGGGCGGCGAATGCTATGGAGAGATTGTGAAGCTGTTCGGCAGACAGATCACCACAGAGACCGGCGAACTTGACCGGAAACGGATTGCTGAGATCGTTTTTCAGGACGAAGAAAAGTTAAAAGCCCTGAATGCGATCGTTCATCCGGCGGTAAAACGGTATATCAAAAAAGCCATTGCAGCCGCGGAAAAAGCAGGGACGGAATACGTCTTTGTGGAGGCCGCACTCTTAATCGAAGAAAAATATGATGAAATTTGTGATGAACTGTGGTATATTTATGCGGATGAAGAAGTCCGGAAGGAGCGATTGATCGAAGGACGCGGCTATTCCGAGAAGAAAGTTCGCGAAATCATGGCAAATCAGCTTTCCGAGGATGAATTCAGCAGCCACTGCGATTTTGAAATCGACAACAGCGGCGATTTTGAGGAAACAAAAAAACAGTTAGACCATAGGATGAAAAAATATGAAACTTTGTAGTATTGCAAGTGGTTCGAGCGGAAACTGCATTTTCGCGGGAAGCGAGACCACAAGCCTTCTGATCGATGCGGGCATCAGCGGAAAGCGCGTGGAGGCGGGACTGGCTGTTCTCGACCGCAGCGCGAAGGAGCTGGACGGCATTCTCGTGACACATGAGCATTCCGATCATATCCAGGGCCTTGGCGTGCTGGCGCGCCGGTATGGTATTCCGATTTACGCAACGGATGGAACAATTCAGGCGATGCAGCAGACGAAGAGCTTGGAAAGTTCCCGGAGGGATTTTCCACACGATTCACGCGGATGACACGTTTACGCTGGGTGATATCGCCGTACATCCGTTTACGATCTCCCACGATGCGGCAGAGCCGGTCGGCTACCGCATGGAATCCGGCGGGAAATCGATTGCGATTGCGACGGATCTTGGCGTTTACAGCGATTACACGGTTCAGAATCTGACCGGGCTGGATGCCGTTTTGTTAGAGGCAAATCACGACGAGAACATGCTTGCGGTCGGACCGTACCCGTATCCGTTAAAACAGCGGATCGCCGGGGCGAAAGGCCATTTATCAAACCTGGCGGCAGGCCATCTCCTCTGCGAGATTCTGCACGACAATCTGCAGGAAGTGCTGCTCGGCCATCTGAGCAAGGAAAATAATTATGAGGCACTGGCCTTTGAAACCGTGGCCTGCGAGGTCACAACGGGTGATAATCCGTATCACTCGGGTGATTTTCATCTCGCTGTCGCTAAAAGAAGCGAAGTATCACCGTTAATTGAGGTTTAAATATACATTTTTAGAGCTACATACCATGTTTTTCGCAAGGCCGCCATTACCGGTTTTCCGGGGCTTTGACATAAAACCAGAAAAAGGAGAATGGAAACATGAAGAAGACAATTATCACTGTCGTAGGCAAGGACACCGTGGGCATTATCGCAAAGGTATGTAATTATCTGGCAGAGAACCAGGTAAACATCGAAGACATTTCTCAGACGATTGTGCAGGGATATTTCAACATGATGATGGTAACGGACGTCTCCAAGAGCGAGAAATCCAACGCAGAGCTTGCAAAAGATCTGGAGAAGCTTGGAAGTTCCATCGGCGTTGTCATCCGCTGCCAGCATGAAGATATTTTCAATATGATGCACCGTATCTAAAGCGAAGGAGAAAAACGACATGATAAATCTGTTTGAAGTAAAGGAAACGAACGAGATGATCGAAAAAGAGAATCTGGACGTTCGTACCATTACCCTTGGAATCAGTCTTATGGACTGTATCGACTCCAATCTTGACAAGCTGAACCGCAAAATCTACGACAAAATCACGACGACTGCCAGAAATCTGGTTTCCGTAGGTGAGGAGATCGAGGGCGAGTTCGGTATTCCGATTGTAAACAAGAGAATTTCCGTTACCCCGATTGCCTTAGTCGGCGCAGCAGCCTGCAGAACGCCGGAGGATTTCGTGACGATTGCACAGACTCTGGACCGTGCGGCAAAAGAAGTCGGCGTCAATTTCCTCGGCGGCTATTCCGCTCTGGTAAGCAAAGGTATGACGACAGCAGATGAGCTTCTGATCCGTTCTATCCCGCAGGCACTGGCTGTTACGGATTTTGTCTGCAGTTCCATCAACCTTGGCTCCACCAAAACCGGTATCAACATGGATGCTGTCAAACTGATGGGTGAGATCATTAAGAAGACGGCGGAGGCAAGCAAAGAGAATAACTGCCTTGGATGCGCAAAACTCGTTGTTTTCTGCAATGCACCGGACGACAACCCGTTCATGGCAGGCGCTTTCCACGGCGTAACCGAGGCGGATGCCATCATCAATGTCGGCGTTTCCGGTCCTGGTGTTGTCAAACATGCTCTGGAAAAAGTACGTGGCGAGAACTTTGAGGTACTCTGCGAGACGATCAAGAAGACCGCATTTAAGGTAACGCGTGTCGGCCAGCTCGTTGCACAGGAGGCTTCCAAGCGGCTGAACATTCCGTTTGGTATCATTGACCTTTCCCTGGCACCGACTCCGGCGATCGGAGATTCCGTTGCGGATATCCTTGAGGAGATCGGCCTCGAGCACGCAGGTGCACCGGGAACGACAGCGGCGCTGGCGCTTCTGAACGATCAGGTGAAAAAGGGCGGTGTTATGGCATCTTCCTATGTCGGCGGTCTCTCCGGCGCATTCATCCCGGTTTCTGAGGATCAGGGTATGATCAACGCAGTCAACGACGGCGCACTGACCATTGAAAAACTCGAGGCAATGACCTGTGTCTGCTCCGTAGGTCTTGATATGATCGCCATCCCGGGAGACACGAAAGCATCGACCATCTCCGGAATCATCGCAGATGAGCTTGCCATCGGTATGGTCAACCAGAAAACAACGGCAGTCCGCCTGATTCCGGTCATCGGAAAAGGCGTGGGCGAGACCGTAGAATTCGGCGGCCTCCTCGGCTATGCACCGATCATGCCGGTCAACAACTTCTCCTGCGAGGCATTCGTCAACAGAACAGGAAGAATCCCGGCACCGATTCATTCGTTTAAAAACTAAAGAGAAAGCTGAAAAGCCGGCAGTGATCCTGAATGGAAAGGGATCGCTGCGGCTTTTTTTACTATCTGCGCAAATAAAAATAGTAATTTTAAGGAATGTATAGTATGATATATTACATACTGATAATTTTACTCGCAACCCATAAAAAGTGTAAGAAAAAATGAATTATTACGGGGAACTTCAGCGATAGCAGCCGTTGTTCTAGCAATACCTCTGCGGATGTGCATGTGAAGGCCGCCATAGAAAACACAAAGTATTATTTGAACAAAAACGGCAAAATGCAGACTGGCTGGCAGAAGATCGGTGGAAAATGGTATTACATGGATAAGAACGGAGCGCTGCAGGAATCTAAATGGATCAGCGGAATTTATTATGTAAAAGTCGATGGGCAGTCCGTTCGTCTGATGAAAGACCGGAAAGCTTTCCTTCCTCCCGGATAAATCGCACGGATCGGTTCATGATGAGGTACAAAACAGACTGTTTCCTCAGATCTTTCGGTATGACCTCCAGTGCTCATGGAACTTGCGCCTGTAATGTACCCAGCACCCTGCGATCTTCAGATCTCCAAAATATGATGTTCCTCAACTTCGACTTTTCAGGCACAAAGCGGTAACATCTTGATATGGCATCTGGAAGCTGTTTTCATTCTTTTTGCCGATCTGTTTTTTCTTTTTGGCTGCTCTTATTGGACAGCACGATCTGTTCCATCATCAGCTGCATCTTATCATTGCGGGTCTGTGTCTGTTTTGTCAGTTCCTCCATCTGATCCTGAAGACAGAGAAACAGAAGAAAATATATCTGCCGAAAGTCCATTTCCGTTTTTGATACACATCACTGGAACTTCGGGCACAGTTGCTGTTCTTTTTTTGCCTTTTAACGCTAAAAGGTAATGTTTTTCTTGTGTGCAGTAAAGTGTTAGAGTATAATAAAACCAGTTTTTTTGCATAAGTTTAGGCGGAGAATCCTGCCGTAGCAGGATCCTTTCTTACGGTGTTATTTCACAGACGTAACCATAATAGTTTTACTGCAGGGGGGGATAGAAAATGAAAACAAAAGAGATTCAGGAACTCTATCAAATAAAATTACATAGTATGGACACGATCCTGCATCAGATATCGCTTATGGATCAGGTGGAAAATGAGCAGGAGCTGTCAGAAATTATTCACTCTTTGTTGCAGGCGATTGGAAACTATACAGGGGCAGACCGGGTATATGTTTTTGACTGGGAAACTGATCAGAAGGACAGTCTGAGCAATGCATTTGAATGGTGTGCCGATGGAGTGGCACCAGAGATAGATAACCTTCAGGCAATCCCGGTCAGTTCGATGCCGAACTGGGTGAAACGATTTGAAAACAAGGAAGTAATCGTGATTCATGATCTGGAAGCGACAAAAAATTCTGAACCGGAAGAATATGAATTGTTAAAAACACAGGAAATATGTTCCTTGATTGCGGTGCCGATTTATGCCAATCATCAGATGAATGGATTCATCGGGGTAGATAATCCTGATTTGAGGCAGAATGAGATTTCCATTACACTGCTGTCTGATGTTGGCGGACATCTTGGATGTGTGAGGGAAAATCTGAAAAGTACGGTACTGTTGAAAAAGGCTCTTGATGAGGCGACAAAGAGGTCAGAGATTATTGCCGCAATTGCTACGTTGTATGTAACAATCGTACAAGCCAATGTTAAAGAGCGGACATATGAGCTTTTGAAAGGCCATGACCTTGTGCAAAAAATCCTTGGACAAAAGGGGAAAATTGATGATGTTATGGAAAGACTTCCAACAGCATTTGCCGCCCAGGAAGAGAGAAAAAAATACCGGGAGTTTCTTGACTTTGATACATTGACAGAGAGACTTCGTAATACGAATTTTGTTTCGATTGAATTTATGGGAGTAAACGGAGAATGGCGGCTGGCCAGATTTATTGTAAAGAGCAGAGATGCACATGGAAACGCTGTGGATGTGCTTTATGTCGTACGAGATATTACGGAAGAAAAATCACGGGAACTCATGTATCAGAAACAGCTTAAGGAAAGCATGGAAGATGCTCATCGCGCGAATCTTTCAAAAACAGCCTTTCTCCGGCGTATGAGCACGATATCCGTACACCGCTAAACGGAATCGTGGGGATGATCCATATCGCTGAAAAATATAACAATGATGTGGTCAAGTTAAGGGAATGCAGGAAGAAGGTACTTCAGTCCGCCGATTATCTGCAAAATCTGATCAACAATGTCCTGGATATCAGCAAACTGGAATCCGGTTCCCTTGTGTTGGAACATAAATCCTTTGATCTGGCAGAACTGTTAAGGAATAATCTGACGGTTGTTGCAATGAGTGCTTATGAGAATGGTGTAAGATTTGAAGGCGGCGTGGAAGCAAGCACAATCCGCCACAGATATTTGATTGGAAGTCCGGTACATCTGAGCAGGGTTTTAATGAATCTTTCTTCCAACGCGATTAAATACAATCATTTTCATGGAACAGTGAATGTTCATTGCGAAGAATTATCGGATGATGGGAATATAGCTGTTTTTCAGTTTGTATGTTCAGATACCGGTCTTGGTATGAGTGAAGAATTTCAAAAACATGCGTTTGATGCTTTTGCGCAGGAAGGCAAACAGTCAACTACAACATTCAGTGGCTCCGGTCTGGGACTTTCGATTGTCAAAGATATTGTTGAACGGATGGGTGGAACGATAGAACTGGAAAGCGAAGAAAATGTAGGAAGCACGTTTACGGTTACGGTTCCATTTGAAATAGATTATTTGGTTGAAAATAATGATTCACAGAAGGACAGCTACTCACAGGACATGGATCTGTCAGGAAAACGGGTGCTTCTTGTTGAAGATAATGTCATTAATATGGAGATAGCCCATGCAATCCTGGAGGAGGAGCATCTGAACATTACAGAAGCGAAAAACGGAAAAGAGGCATTTGAAATATTTCAGAATTCCAGGTTGGATGAGTATGATGTCATCATCATGGATGTGATGATGCCGGTCATGGATGGGCTGGAAGCAACAAAAGCAATTCGTATGCTGGAACGTGAAGATGCCAAAAAGATTCCAATCATTGCCATGACGGCAAATGCTTTGAGGAAGATCGGAAAGCATGTCTGGAGCCGGGATGAATGAACATATTGGAAAGCCGATTGATATTCCGCAATTAAAAATAGTGATCAACAAAACTGCTGACAAAAAGGGGATAGTAAACGCAAAAACATAAATCATTCA
>ENA-OQIM01000264-OQIM01000264.1-human-gut-metagenome-genome-assembly--contig:-NODE-264-length-19200-cov-2.588476_pt1 | contig 19200 bp, 25 predicted proteins | sample MGYA00242579_ERZ504744 | MGnify/ENA primary metagenome ERZ504744 (study PRJEB26092, sample SAMD00036441) | human gut metagenome | host: Homo sapiens | study: EMG produced TPA metagenomics assembly of...
AAAGAACAGAGCACAGGCACTTGCTGCAGCCATTGCGTCGGGATTTCTGGTTCCTCCGGCAGCGGTAGTGATAGAGTCTGCATTGCTTTTATGCTGGGCATTTGCGGAGAGCGTACTGGATGTGAGAGAACTTTTTTGCAGGAGGGAAGATTCCCCTTGTAAAAACTTCCGCAGACTGGCAGATTTCGCTGTCTAATCTTTCAAGTCTGATGGAGGACTGGATTCCATGCGGAAAAACAATGAACATGGATTGTCCTATGAGGATTACCTTCAGGTTCTGATATTGCCTGTTTCAAAGGAAAAGAAAGTGATGAGAGCTATGGATATGATCGAAGATGCGATAAGAAAGAAAGGCAGGGCAAATTTTTATATGGATTCCTGTGTTGTAGCTCTGGAGGCATTTGCGGAGGTAAAAGCAAACAGGAAAAAGGAATTTCAGGTGATACGTCAGTATTGTTATGAATGAATTGCTGAAAAGAGGTGTGAAAAGATGCTTTTACAGAAAGAAAAACAAAGCATTGAAGAAATCGGAAAAAAAGATAAAAAAATTTATGAAAGGAGAAAAGTCTCTCTAAGCAATATTTACGATCTTTTATTCCCCCAAAAGAGTCGGAAATATTTTCGGACAAATGCAAAAGAACATATTGGAGAAGTTTCTTCTGTAAAAGTATCTTTCTGCACCTCTTTTCGGGGAAAGATTAAGAAGGGAAGTCTGGCAGTAGAAACAGCACTTGTACTGCCGCTGTTCTTCCTGGGAATGGTTACGCTGATTTCGTTTATGGATATATATAAACTGCAGACGGAACATCTGACTGCATTGTGTACGAAGGCAAAACAGGCGGGAATGTATGCGTATCTTCCGGGTGGGGACAGTGTTGATGATATTACGCTGCCGGATATCTACACGTATAAACCCTTTGGTGGACTGGTACCTCTTCCGGATGTTGTAGTTTATAACCATGTAAAAGTCCATGCATGGACAGGAACCGAATTTCCTGACAATGGAGGAGAGCAGGGAGAAACAGAACCGATGGTTATGTAACTGCCTCGGGCAGTGTGTACCATAAAAATCCGGGCTGCAGCTATCTGAATGTTTCATTAAAACAAATTCCCGGAAGTTCCGCAAAATCTGCATCCAATAAGTACGGGGAGCATTATTCAGCCTGTGAAATCTGCAGCAGGAATCAGAATCCGGCAGGAGTGGTATATGTTACGGAACAGGGAAACAGATACCATAATCTGGAGTCCTGCAGTGGGCTGAAACGTTCGGTAAGACTGGTAAAAGCTTCCTCTGTTTCGGAAATGGGAGCATGTAGCAGGTGTGGCTGAATTTTGCCGGAGAGATGTATATGGAGATGAATGGCGTAAAAGAAATATGTGTACTTGGATTTCTGGGAATAAATTCATGGATAGATATCAGAAAAAAGCAGGTTTCTCTTCTGCTGATCATAATATTTGCAGTCTGCGGAACTGTGTGGACAATATATAGCAGAAGAAATGTTCCGGAGGTTCTTATGTGCGTGGGGACAGGTTTTCTCTTTGTGCTGATCAGCATCCTTACAGAAGGTGCTGTGGGAATGGGCGATGGCTGGCTGCTTATGGCACTGGGGACAGTGCTGTACCCGGAAGAATTTTTTTCAACACTTTTTATGGGAATGATCTGCAGTGCAGTATGGTCCGGCATCATGATGATGGGATTTTGCAGAAAGGGAAGTACGGAAATACCGTTTGTGCCATTTCTGCTGGCAGGACATCTGGGAGGATTTTTGATATGAAAGATAATTTTTGTATAACAAATGAATACAGTATAATTCGTAAGGGAAGTTTTACAATCGAGACTGCCTGTGTCATGCCGTTGATCCTGCTGGTGTTGATGGGACTTATCTATCTGAGCTTTTTTGTACATAACAGGGCATGGCTGACAGCGGCAGCTTATGAATCGGCAGTAAGCGGGAGCATGGAAGGGATTAAGAAAAACGGAGAAATATATGATACTGCAAGGATGCGCAGTGAGGAGCTGGGGAGTATTGGCTTTTTCGGGGCGGAGAATTTAGGTACCAGACAAATGTGGGAAAAGAAGTGCAGGTAACCTATGACCTGGACACGATCTCGTCGTATGGCAATCTGAGCTGGCATTTGAGGACAGAAGGGAAATCCGCAGTGATAAATCCGGTGAAACATATCCGCAGACTGCGGGCGGCGCAGGCGGTACTGAGAGAAATGGGGGAATAGAATAGTATGCGGACAGAATATAAGAGGGATATGAATCATAATTATCTCATTGTCTATGGTGAGAATGAGATCAATACAGATTCCTATCAGGTAAGGATGCTTGCGGGAAATGTGATTCCCTCTCTTCTGAAGTGTAGGATACAGGGGATGGATGGCAGATTTTTTTATCTATTTTGATATTACTTCGAAACAGGCGGTGAATGTGCTGTATGAAGAAAAGAAGATGGGAGTTGAAGATCTCAGGCTTATTTTCGGTGGTTTTGTAAAGGCTATGGAAGATGCGGCGGAATATCTGATCAATCCCGGACAGTTTATAATGTCGCCGGAATATATTTATACAGATATTGAAAAAAGACAGATTTATTTCTGCATGATGCCCGGATATGAGAAGGATATTAAAGAACAGTTTCAGCTTCTGACAGAATATATCTGCCGAAAATAGACCATCAGGATCAGGATGCGGTAATCCTTGGATATGGAGTATATAAAAGAGCAATGGAAGACAGTTTTCATCTGGAGCATATTAAAGAAGAATTATATAAAACTCAGAGTTCAGATGTAAATGGGGAGAAGAAAGAAAAAATAAATGCAAAAAAGACAGAGCAGGAGATGGAGTTTGCAGAAGAAGAGACTTTCCCGGAAGATAATGAAAACCGGAATGAATTTGTAAGAGAAGGAGAAGATTCAAAAGAACCCGGCCGACTGAACCCGGTCGGTGTTATTGTGCCGGCTGCTGTTCTGATCTGTGGACTGGCAGCTGCTATCCTGAAGGGATATCTGCCACATGTGGAAATGGAACCATACTTGGTGTAATTGTTATAGCTATAGCGGGTATCATGCTGGGCCTGCGTATTATAAAGACAAAAAAAGTTTTGCATCTCCCGGAACAGGCGTATGCATCAGGAGAAACAGTGAGACACATAGAAAAAATAAGAAATATGCCATCATGGAATAAAACAGAAAAGAAAACATCAGGGAAAAGATCAGGATGGAAAGAAGCAGAAGGAAAAGTGTCAGAGCAGAAATGGGAGGACAGATTATATGAAAACCTGTCCCAGACAGTGGAGAGAAATCAGCAAACAGATCAGAGTCAGCCGGTGAATGGGCAGAAAATGTCAGACTGTGGACAAAAAACTTCCGAATCATCCCGGATACATATGGACTATGGTGAAACAGTAGTACTATCTGCCGGAACAGTAAGCGGACCTGCAAGTCTGGTGAGCAAAGAACCGGGAGAACTGGCGACCATTTATCTCAATGAAGATCTGACTGTGATCGGAAAGTTGGAAACTGCCTGTGATGCGGTGATCAGCCTGCCTACCGTAAGCCGTATCCATGCAAAAATACGAAAAAAAGAAGAAAACTATTTCCTTAGTGATATGAATTCCAGAAACGGAACGTCTGTAAATGGAAGATTACTTCGTCCGGATGAGGAATATCAGCTTGAACCGGAAGATGAAGTGGATTTTGCACAGGCAAGATATATATTTCTGGAATAAATGTTTTTACAAAATACAGGAGGTCTGCTACAATTAGTAATGGTACATTGTTTTTGAGATAAAGAAACAGAAAAGAGGTAAAACTTGGAAGAACTGAAAAAGGCACCGGTTACAGTGCTTCTCATTCTGGCGAATATTCTCGTTTTTACTGCAGTGGAATTTACCGGAGGATCAGAGGATACCATGCATATGCTTCAGTGCGGAGCGGCATATACTCCCGCCATTATGCAGGGAGAATACTATAGGATCTTTACAAGTATGTTCCTTCATTTTGGACCGCAGCATCTTGGAAATAACATGCTGGTACTGTTTGTGCTTGGAGGCAGACTGGAGCGTACAGTTGGAAAACTGAAATATCTGCTGATCTATCTTCTGGGAGGAATGGGTGGAAATCTGCTGTGTCTGTTCCTGGAACTGGACAGTGCGGATTTTGCAGTTTCGGCAGGTGCATCCGGTGCAGTGTTTGCTGTGATGGGTGCAATGATCTATGCTGTGATCAGGGGCAGAGGTCATATTGAAGATCTTTCTGCCAGACAGGTAGTGATCATGGCTGCTTTTTCGCTTTATTTTGGTTTTACAAGCGAATGGGTGGACAATGCGGCACATGTAGGCGGTCTTATCTGTGGATTCCTGCTTGCAGTTCTGCTTTATCACCCTTCGCAGCGTGCAGGATAACCGACCTTTATTCAGGGGATGCCGGCAGATAAATATAAAAGGCAGAACTGACCGGGAGTGCTGGAAACCTTGATCTGACCATGGTGTGCAGAGATGATTTCTGCTGTTACTGCAAGCCCGAGACCGGTTCCTTCCGGTTTATATGTAATGAAGGGATGAAAGATATTCTCAGTCTGCTTATGCGTCATGCCACATCCGTTATCTTTAATACAGATGCAGATGCCGGAATCTGCAGGGGTGAGATTTACAATAATCTTTCCGCCTGGCTGATCGATGGCTTCACAGGAATTTTTGATCAGGTTAAATATGACCTGACGCATTTTTATCCGGTCAAGAAAAACAGGTGAAGAAGTATGTTCCACATGTATTTCCAGCCGGATTCCCAGATAGTCCAGAGTGTTTTTCTGACAGGATAAAACAGTGGTCAGAAATTCCGCGGGATTTACGGGAACAAGAGTAACTGTCTGCGCATGGCTGAAGTCAGAGAGTTCTTTCAGCAGTTCTTTTACATATTCAAGGTTATCCATAAGACTGTCCCATTGTCTGTAACTGCACAGTTCCGGGTGAGAGGAAGCCATCAACTGAAGTTCACTGTTGATCAGCGTGACCGGATTACGGATTTCATGTGAAAGTCTGGATAAAAGAAAACGAAAATCTTTTTCTGATTGTTTTGTTATTTCAATCTGCATATTATCACCTCAGGAAAAGTGTATCATTGTGAACTTTCAGCCGCAACTGATTTCGTCCTGAAAAATTCGCAATAAAACGACAAGTATTACTGATTATTGCAAATCAAAATCTTGAATTTTAAGAAAGAAGGATTTAAAGATGGAAATTGTATTTTTTGTAAAATCGCTAATGGAGAGATTCCTGCTGCAACACTTTATGAGGATGAGAATTTCAGGGTAATTCTTGACCTGGGCCCGGCGAGTAAGGGACATGCGCTGATCCTTCCGAAATCGCATGCTGCCAATATTTATGAATTATCGGATGAAATGGCTGCAAAGGCAATGATTCTTGCAAAGAAAATGGCGACAGCAATGACAGCAGCACTGAAATGTGACGGATTTAATATTGTACAGAATAATGGCGAGTGTGCAGGGCAGACAGTATTTCATTTTCATATGCATCTGATTCCGAGATATAAAGGAGATCAGGTGGGAATCACATGGCACCCGGGTGAACTCAGTGATGCAGATAAAGAAGAAATCCTGTTAAAAGTAAAGGAGCAGCTGTCCTGATATTCTGATACAGCACATTGCAAAAGATGGAGAATATAGATTTTGTAAGTATCTACAGGAAATACCGCTCTCGGGCGTTCAATATTGGAAAATTTATCCTTGGCGATGAAGATGAAGCAGAAGATGTCTGTCAGGATGTATTTGAGACTTTGTTTCATATGGGCCGGAGTGTGGATTTTTCAGATGAAAAGAAACTGGAGAATCTGATTGTCAGAATCAGCTACCATAAGGCATCCGATCATCGCAAAAAGGCCTTCAGGAAATATGAATATGCGAACTCAGATGCGATTCTGGAAATGACAGATATGCGGGTAAGAAAAGGTAATCGTGTAGATGAGATTGTTCTGAATCTGGAGGCAGCAGGATACCTGCAGTCGATATTTGAAAAACTGAGAGAAAAGAACAGGACAAATTATGAAATCTATGTCAGTGTAACGTTATATGACATACCAACGCGTCTCGTTGCCAGACATTATCATATCACAGAAAATAATGTGAATAACAGAGTCATGAGGACGAGACGCTGGCTTGCCAGGGAATATAAGAAAATAACCCGGTGATTACTGTTTATTTACGCAGTCTTCGATCAGCCCGGTGATTTTTCAATAGAATTCATATGACTGCTTTCTGACATGGCATGAACATAGGACTCTCTGTTCTGGTACAGTTCGCGGATTACGTTTAAAAGTGTGCTTTCTGTAATCTCTTCTTCCTCAAGTACCATGCTGAATCCCTGACGTTCAAATGAACGTGCATTGAGGATCTGGTCACCGCGGCTGGCATTTGCAGAAAGCGGGATCAGAAGATTGGGTTTTTTTAAAGCATTCAGTTCACAGATTGCATTGGCACCTGCGCGGAGATAACGATATCAGACAGAGCAAACAGATCGGCAAGCTCCTGTTTAATATATTCATACTGTACATATCCTTTTGTGTCTTTGAGACTTTCATCCATTTTTCCCTTACCACACAGGTGGATAACCTGAAACTCTTTTAAAAGTTCCGGAAGGATTTTGCGGATATTTTCATTGACAGATGCAGCACCAAGACTTCCGCCGATCACCATAAGAACCGGTTTGTCATCTGTGAAACCACAGAATTCGCGGGCTGCCTCTTTACTTCCGTTTAATAATTCCTGACGGATAGGAGTACCTGTAAGTACTGCTTTGTCAGCAGGAAGACTTTTACAGTCTCAGGGAAGTTACAGCATACTTTTGTGGCAGATGGAATGCAGATCTTATTTGCAAGTCCGGGAGTCATATCTGATTCATGAATGATGGTAGGAATTTTACGTCGACCGGCAGCGATTACAACCGGGACAGTCACGAAGCCACCCTTGGAGAAAACCACATCTGGTTTTAATTGTTTCAATAATTTTTTGGCCTCACCGAATCCTTTCAGTACACGAAATGGATCTGTGAAGTTTTTCAGATCAAAATAACGTCTCAGCTTTCCGGATGAGATTCCGTAATAAGGAATATTCATTTCTTCAATAAGCTTTTTTTCGATTCCATCGTAGGATCCGATATAGGAAATTTCGTATCCAAGCTCCTTAAGGCGTGGGATCAGAGCAATATTCGGAGTCACATGTCCGGCTGTGCCGCCGCCGGTGAGCACAATATGTTTCATAGAGATTCCTCCTGTTTTATTCTGAATAGTTACAACAATTCTATAAAAGACTGCAGGGAATATGTGAAATCCTGCGAAAATGTCCGGATTCATTATTTTATGGAATTGCTATACGTTACTATTTAATATGAACCAGGGGGAGAAATTGTCAAGGAAAGTTAAATATTATGAAGAACAAAACAGATATACAGACAAAAAATCAGCAGATAGACAAAATACTTCAAGAGCAGTATGATGCGGAAACCAAAATACTTGAATCCGCATTGCTGAACGTAGCAGGCAAAACCTCATGGGATGAATTTCCGGAAGAATCCGAGGAGAAGATCCGGGCGGGGTATGATCGGCTGATCACCCGACTGAGAGAAACAGGGGATTTCAATGAAGCAGCCAGGGCTGAAAAGACAGGAAGCACCGGGGCGGCAAAGGAAAAACTTGAAAGTCTTGAGTATGACGGGAACAGGACTCACAGAATCCTGAAATCTGCAGCTGCCGCAGTGGCAGTAGTTATGTTGACTGCGCTGGTGGGAATGACTGCTATAGCTGACTATCGATATCCGGATAAAAATACGCAGACATATCAGAAGACATCCGTTTTTGAAAAAATAAAAAATTTTTATTTTTTGTGTGATATTTGCCGATTTGATTCGCATAGTATATGTAATGAAAGTTTGCGAAGCAGAAATCCGGCATTTTATTCTTCGGATAAGTGTGCGGATCAAAGGCTCGGAACAAAACGTTATATATTTATGCACTGACCGACAGAGAATCATTAAAATATCGGCAAATTTTTAAAATTCTTACGTGGCAGATGCAAAGAAAGGCAGGAACAGTCGAAAAAAACTGTTTCTGCTTTTTGTTTTCAGAAAAGATATTGTTAATTTGTTTCATTGTAGTGTATAATTAATACAATATAGAAGGATCATAAAAGCAGTAAAAAGCTGCCGGGTTAAACAGGCAAAATGCAGCAAAACAATTGGGGATATCAAAAAGATTCCGAGAGTACATCAAAATCTGAAGGGAGGTTTTTATATGAAGATTACATTTATCGGGGCAACTCATGAGGTTACGGGATCCTGTTATTATCTTGAGGCAGCAGGTCACAAGTTTCTTGTAGACTGCGGAATGGAGCAGGGACCGGATTATTATGAAAATGCAGAAATACCAGTGGCTTTGGGAGAGATAGAATTTGTTCTTCTGACACATGCACATATAGATCACTCAGGTAATCTTCCGGCTATTTATGCAAAGGGGTTCAGGGGACCGGTATATGCCACAGATGCCACCAGCCATTTATGCGATATTATGCTCAGAGACAGTGCGCACATTCAGATGTTTGAAGCAGAATGGAGAAACCGTAAAGGCAGACGACAGGGCAAACCGGAATTTGTTCCGGCTTATACAATGGAAGATGCCATGGGAGTGATCAGAAACTTTGTGGGATGCCCGTACAATAAGATGATCACTCCTGCAGAGGGAATCTCAGCCCGGTTTATTGATGCAGGCCATTTGCTGGGCTCTGCAAGTATTGAGCTGACGATCAGGGAGGAGGATACAGAGAAAAAGATTGTATTCTCCGGAGATATTGGAAATACCTGCCAGCCCTTGATCAAGGATCCTGAGTATCTGCACCATGCAGATTATATAGTTATGGAATCCACTTACGGTGACCGCAGTCATGGAGAAAAGCCTGATTATGTGAAACTGTTGTCAGAAATCATCCAGGAAACCTTTGACAGAGGAGGAAATCTTGTGATTCCTTCTTTTGCAGTGGGACGTACGCAGGAAATGCTGTACTTTATCAGACAGATCAAGGCAGATGGACTGGTGTATGGACATGACGGATTTAAAGTATATGTGGACAGTCCTCTTGCAAATGAAGCTACCACGATTTTCTCGGAGCATCAGTATGACTGTTTTGATGAAGAAGCGATGGAACTGATCAAAAAGGGAATTAATCCAATCAGTTTCCCTGGATTGAAGATTTCCGTCACCAGTGATGATTCGAAGTCGATCAATTATGATGAGGAGCCCAAGGTAATCATTTCAGCCAGTGGTATGTGTGATGCAGGCCGTATCAAGCACCATCTGAAACATAATCTGTGGAATGAGAAGAATACGATTCTTTTTGTAGGATATCAGGCGGTCGGTACTCTTGGAAGAGCACTGATCGAGGGAGCAGCAGATGTGAAACTGTTTGGTGAACCTGTTCATGTGGCAGCGCATATCTGCCAGATGCCGGGAATCAGCGGTCATGCAGATGTGAATGGTCTTTTAGACTGGGCGAAGGCATTTGAGGAGAAACCGCAGAAAGTTTTTTGTTACTCATGGAGATGATACAGTTACAGAGATTTTTGCAAAACGTCTGACAGATGAACTGGGGTATGATACAATGGCTCCGTTCAGCGGTACGGTTTATGATCTGGCAGACGATGTATGTCTGTATGAGGCAAAGGGTGTGAAAATCCAGAAAGCATCTGCATCACCGAAGGCAACAAGAGCAGCCAGAGCCTTCGAGAAACTTCTGGCACTTGGTTACAGGCTTATTACGGTTATCAGGAAAAATGAAGGAACGCCGAATAAAGATCTGGAAAGATTTTCAAGAGATGTTCAGTCCCTGTGTGATAAATGGGACAGGACAGATATGTAAATTAAAAAAATATCCCACGAAACTTTATCTATAGCAATCTTTGTAAATAATATATTGATTCAATTTACATTATTTAAGAGGCTTGCTATAGTTTTCGTGGGATATTTTATATGGTCACCTGCGTAACTGTTCAGTATTTCCACAGTTGTTTATTTGTTCAGAACTTCCTCCAGTGCAGTGGAAAGCTGATCCGGACATGAGGTATTCTTAAATCCGCATTTGATTCCTTTTAATCTGCTGATCACTTCCTCTGCATCCATTCCCTCTACAAGACTGGCTACACCCTGGTATTTCCGCTGCATCCGCCGATGAAACGGGACATTGTGGACTTTCTTATTGTCATCTACTTCAAATTCAATATGGCTGGCGCAGACACCTTTTGTTTTATACGTCATGATATGTTTCCTCCTGTGTGAAAAAAATGTAACTATAAATGCTGCTGTTCATATACCACTACGTTACTGTTTACTTCGTTCTCAGTAACGTAGCCAAATTTATTCCAGATTGCCTGCGGCAATGGAATTTTGGCTTGTATGTCTCGGGATTTTGGCATATTCATGCCAAAACACCTCGCGGAATAGTGATATGTGAACAGTAACATAAAATAGCAATTGTATTATAACAGAGGATAAAAAAAGTTTCCATATAAATAAAGTTTTGCTATAATAAAGAAATGTCAGGAACATTTGTCACTGTTTACACATCTGAACCTGATACCATGAAAATGAAAAATTACAATATACAAAGAAGAGGTGTTTTAATAATGAAATGTATCGGAATTATCGGAGCAATGGAACAGGAAGTTGCAAAAATCAAGGAAAAAATGCAGGATGTCACAATTACATCCAGAGCCCGTATGGATTTCTATGAGGGAACTCTGGAAGGAAAGAAAGTAGTTGTTGTACGCTCAGGAATCGGAAAAGTAAACGCAGGTATGTGCACACAGATCCTTGCAGATGTATTTGGTGTGGAAGCGGTGATCAATACAGGAATTGCAGGAAGTCTGAATAATGATGTAAATATTGGGGATATTGTTCTTTCTACAGATGTTTTGCATCATGATATGGATGCGATCGGCTTCGGATATAAGAAAGGTCAGATTCCGCAGATGGATGAATTTTCCTTCCCTGCTGATGAAAAACTTCGTAAACTGGCTGCAAAAGTATGTAAAGAAGTAAATCCTGAGATCAGTGTATTTGAAGGAAGAATCTGTTCCGGAGATCAGTTTATCTCAGATAAGAGCGTTAAAGATGCCATCATTTCAGAATTTGGCGGATTTGCAGTAGAGATGGAAGGTGCTGCTATCGGTCAGGCTGCTTATCTGAACCATATTCCATTCCTTGTAGTAAGAGCAATCTCTGATAAGGCAGACGGAAGTGCTCACATGGATTACGCTGAGTTTGAGATGGCGGCAATTGAACACAGTGTCAAATTAACTGTAAGAATGATCCAGGAATTGTAATCTGCAAGAAGCAGATGAAATAAAGCGGCACGTGAACTGTATTTCGGCACAGTCTGCAGAACTTTGCATATACTGAAATAGACAATCGAAAAGAATGCAGGATCGTACGATGTATCTGAAAGAATATTTTCCGTTTTATACCACATATGCAAATCCTCTTCTGTATGAAGGAGAACGGATGCAGGATAAAGAATTTAACCTGATGAAATCCTATTATCCGGGGACTGTACAGCATATTCAGGAGAAAATAGAAGAGGAATGTGATCTCATGGATTATGAGGGAAGCCGCCTTTATGATGAATATCCGGATAAATATATGATTTATCATTTAAGCTGCAAGATCAGGGAGAGTATGGAACCGGAAATAAGCACTCAGGCTATCAGGGAGGATTTTCTGGATGAACTGATACAGGTAATGCTTTGTCAGGAAATATCCAGAAGAAGATGCCGCAGATATCGCTGCAGGAGATACTTTTAAAACAGATTGTAATTGCTCGGGAAATCGGTTTGCCGGTACACCGGACAGTTACAACAGATTATATAACATTAACAGACAGAAAGAGCAATGAAAAATTTAAGAGAATATTTAGAAGAACAGATAAATGAAAATCTGATACAGGCTGTTCTGAGTGCCGGCAGAAATAAAAGATGGCATATACAAAAATAAAGATTCAGTCCGATCCGGCTGAAAGGACAGATCTGTTATCAGGCATCTGCCACAGAAGGACAGAAAGTTCTGCATAAAAACTACGGGCGTACGGAACTGATTGAATATGTGGAAAAAGAACTTGCAGAGAATTTCAGACAGTTTCAGGCACAGGGTGCAGTAACAGACGGGGTTGTTCTTGTCAGTAAAAAGGGGAAAATGACTATTAAACAGAAACACCATGAACAGAAAGAAAAAGTTCAGATCCAAGCACATAACCGGGTGAAACAATATATTCTTAAAGAAGGTGTTCCGGTTCCGTTTTGATCGATCTGGGAGTTATGAATGAACAGGGAAAGATTATCCATGCCAGATATGACAAATTCAGACAGATCAATCGTTTCCTTGAATTTATTGAAGATATACTTCCCAGACTTTCCAGAGACAGAGAAATAACGATTCTGGATTTTGGCTGTGGAAAGAGTTATCTTACCTTTGCCATGTATTATTATTTAAGAGAACTAAAAGGATATGATGTAAATATCATAGGTCTTGACCTGAAAACAGATGTAATTGAGAAATGTAATTCTCTGGCACTCAGATACGGATATGAGAAGCTGCATTTCTATCATGGTGATATTGCAGATTATGAAGGTGTATCCTGTGTGGATATGGTGGTAACGCTTCATGCCTGTGACACAGCTACCGATTATGCACTTGCCAAGGCAGTGGAATGGGGAGCTGAAGTCATTCTTTCCGTACCCTGCTGTCAGCATGAAGTTAATAAACAGATCAAAAATGAAATGCTGGAGCCGGTTCTGCGCTATGGAATCCTGAAAGAAAGGATGTCTGCGCTGATCACAGATGCTGTGCGTGCAGATCTTCTGGAGAGCAAAGGTTATGATACCCAGATCCTGGAGTTTATTGATATGGAACATACACCTAAGAATCTCCTGATCAGAGCAGTCAGAACAGGGAAAAGATCAGACCAGGGTAAGGTGGAGAAAATGCTTGCAGCCCTGAATATCCATCCCACACTGGACAGGCTTCTGAATGAAAAAGAACAGGAAGGGAGTGTGCGATGAAAAGGATACTGAAAAAAGCAGGTATTCTTCTTCTGGTATTTTCTGCTTGGTACAGCAGGTACTGCATTGCTTCTTAACAGTGAATCCACAGATAACCGTTCTGATTTTAATGACGCAGTGTTTCCGGAAGTCATGGTGGATATGAATGATACGCTGATAAACCGGATGTATGGATATGCGCAGCCTATGCAGGCGGATTTTACCAGAGACAGTGTGACTCCTCTGGATACATCAAAAAAACTGACATTTAAAGTGAATCCCTATGATTCGGAAGTAAAGAGTTTTTCTTATGAGATCCGTACATCTGATGGAAGTAAAGTCCTTGAAAATAAGAAGATTAAGAATCTTGTAAAAGAAGATCAGTATTTGTCCGTAGACGTGGAGATTGGCAGTGATCTGCGTATGAATCAGGAATATTCCATGCAGATTGCCCTGGAACTGGATGAGGGTACAGCATATTATTATACGAGAGTTGTTTCCAGGTCACAGGTACATGCATCAGATTATGCAGCTTTTGTAAAATATTTTTATGAAGCGTGTCTTGACAAAGAGTCAGCAGATGCACTGGGAAGTTATCTGGAACCACAGACAACAGGAGCAGCAACGAATTATTCGGGGATTAATATTAATTCTTCCCTGAGTGAGATCAGTTGGGGGAATCTTGCGTCCGCAGCTGTGTCAGGAGGGAATTCCTGTGATCAAAGAGATCAATGAGACAACTGCCAGCGTTGTGCTGGAATATCAGCTGACTTCGCAGAATGAGGATGAGGAAACGGAATTATATGACGTAAAAGAATTTTACAGAATGAAATATCAGGATACCAGGATTTATCTGCTGGATTTCCAACGTTCTGCAAATCAGGTCTTTGATGGTACACTGCCTGTTTATGAGGATGATGGGATTATCCTTGGAGTGCGCGATAAGAATGTAGAATATATGATGAATGATGCTGCTACTGTGATAGCTTTTGTGCAGGAGGGAGATCTGTGGTCCTATTCACCGGGCAATGAAAAGGTAAATCAGGTTTTCAGTTTCAGAAAATTGAAGGACGGAGATTTCCGCGATTCCAGAACTCAGCATGACATCAAGATCGTCAGAGTAACTGATGAAGGAGATATTGATTTCGTACTTTATGGATATATGAACAGAGGAAGCCATGAAGGATATGAAGGAATTGCAGTTTACCATTACAATCGTGATAAAAACGTGGCAGAAGAAAGAGCTTTATCCCTGTTTCGGAATCATTTGAATTTCTGAAAAAAGATCTTGAAAAACTGTCCTATGTCAATGAAAAGAATGAGCTGTTTCTGATTCTGGCGAAGAATCTTTACAGAATCAATATCGAAGAGAACTCCAGTGAAATTCTTGAAAAAGGAATAAAAAATGCGAATTTTGTATCTTCCGATAATAATGACCATGCAGCCTGGCTGGTTTCAGAGGGGGATGAAAAGGGAAATATCAAGGAAATTGATTTTGATACCTGTAAAACCCGACTGATCGCACCGCAGAAAGGCCAGAGACTTCGTACAGTTGGATTTATGAATGAAGATCTGATTTATGGAATGCTGAATAAAGAAGATATTCTTACAGATGAGGAGGGACATAAATCTGTTGGGATCCGCATTCTGCGTATTGAAGATTTTGAAGGAAATGTAAAAAAAGAATACCGGAAAGACGGACTTATATCACTGATATTTCAGTAGGAAATACTCTGATCGAGTTTGAACTTTCTGCAAAATCCGGAGAAACCTCTTATGTTGCCCAGAAGAAAGATACGATCATGAATAATAAAAAGGCAGTGGCAAATACAGTAAAAATCGAACTTATTTCTGCATCCAGGACAGGTGTTCGTGTGAAACTGGTATTTAACACAACCAAACAGACAGATTCTCCGCTGACTATGTATGCAAAGGTAAGCAGTTCCGACCGGAAAGACATTGTTCTGGACACTCAGATTCCTCAGGAAACAGCATATTATGTTTACGGACAGGGCGGACTGAACGGTATCTATACAGATCCGGCGAAGGCTGTATTGCGTGCAGATACGCTGGGAGGTGTAGTGCTGAACCGTACACAGCAGTATGTATGGGAACGTGGAAATAAAAAGACAAAAATGCAGATAGATACAGAAGGGATTCCGGAGATTGTGCTTCAGGGAACCTATGATATTAAAACCCTGAAAAAGAGTCTCAAAAAGACCGGAACTGTGATCGATCTTTCCGGCTGCAGTCTGGACAGTGTGCTGTACGAGATAAGTGCACAGCGTCCGGTAATTGCCAAAACGGGAGCAGATACAAGCGTGGTGATCGTAGGATATGATGAATATAATACCTGGCTGTATGATCCGGTTAAAAAAGAGACCTATCCGTATGGAATGAATGACAGTACGGATCTTTTCCAGAAAGCCGGAAATGTGTTTATCACCTATATAGAAACAGTAAATTACTGATGAAAAACATAACCGGCAGGCAGCTGAGAACGGAGCGAACAGTAATGCGACAGCAACCTGCCGGTTATTCATCCAAAAAAATTGTAAAAAATGCTTCTTTACATTTCACTGATATTTGAGTATTCTAAAAAGGACAAACAGTGGCAGAGAAATTTATTGTTTAAACACGTTACTGTAAGAGTGAAACAGTAACAGCGAAACGGAGGAACGTACAGATGTTATATGAGAACATTAAAAAATTAGTACAGTACGGAGTAGAAACAGGACTTACACCGGCCTGCGAGAAGAATTATACAATAAATCTTCTTCTGGATGTCTTTAAAGAAGACGAATATGTGGAACCTGAGGAAGAGTACAGGGATATCAATCTTGAAGAGGTATTAAATGCACTTCTGGATGAGGCTGTGAAGAGAAATCTCATAGAAGACAGTGTTGTGTACAGAGACCTTTTTGATACCAGACTTATGAACTGTCTGATGCCGCGTCCGGCGCAGGTACAGAATGAGTTCTGGAGCAGATATGAGAAAGATCCACAGGAAGCAACCGATTACTTCTATAAACTCAGTCAGGACAGCGATTATATTCGTCGTTATCGTGTAAAGAAAGATCAGAAATGGACAGTAGACAGTGAATATGGTAAAATCGATATCACCATCAATCTTTCCAAACCGGAAAAAGATCCGAAGGCAATCGCTGCTGCCAAGCTTGTAAAATCCAGCAGTTATCCGAAATGTCTTCTTTGCCCGGAGAACGAAGGATATGCAGGAAGAGTTAATCATCCTGCCAGAGAGAATCACAGAATCATTCCTATCACTGTAAATGACAGTCCCTGGGGATTTCAGTATTCCCCATATGTGTATTACAATGAGCATTGCATCGTCTTTAACAGTCAGCATGTTCCGATGAAGATTGAGAAGAATACCTTTATTAAACTTTTTGATTTTGTAAAACTTTTCCCGCATTACTTCCTGGGATCCAATGCAGACCTGCCTATCGTAGGCGGTTCTATTTTAAGTCACGATCATTTCCAGGGCGGACATTATACTTTCGCAATGGCAAAAGCACCGATCGAGAAACATGTGACTATTCCGGGATATGAGGATGTAGAAGCAGGTATTGTTAAATGGCCTCTTTCAGTTTTAAGGATCCGTCATAAGGATGAGAAGAGACTGATAGAGCTTGCTACACATGTTCTGGAAGCGTGGAGAGGTTATACAGACGAAAGTGCGTTTATCTTTGCTGAAACTGATGGAGAACCGCACAATACGATCACACCGATCGCCCGCAGATCCGGAGATATGTTTGAACTGGATCTCACACTTAGAAATAACATTACTACTGATGAGCATCCTCTTGGTGTATACCATCCGCATGCAGAGTATCACCATATCAAGAAAGAGAATATTGGTCTGATCGAAGTAATGGGACTTGCCGTACTTCCGGCAAGATTAAAAGAAGAATTGGAACTTCTGGCAGAATATATTCTGGAGGGAAAAGACATTTCTTCCAATGAGAAGATTGAGAAACATGCAGCGTGGGTTGCAGAATTCCTTCCGAAATATGACAACTTGATAAAGACAACATTCAGGATGTTCTCAGAAAAGAAGTCGGCAATGTATTTGTTCATGTACTGGAAGATGCCGGCGTATATAAATGCACTGCAGATGGCAGAGCTGCATTTATGAGATTTATTGATACATTATAATCTTATGTAACTATTCAGCAGTTTACAGGTTAAACAATACCGGACACCGAACAGTTACAGTTTTACCAACATAAGAAAACGAAAAATGTTACTGTATGCACAGTAACCAAAAGATTACATAATCAGGACATAAATTTGTTATTATTTGTATAGTGATCCGTAATTTATTTAAGGTTATGTGATGGGAGCAGCTGAAGAAATTTGGGCGAAAAGCGATATTTTGTTTTTGAATGTTTGGGAATGAATAAAGAACGTCCCGCACATTTAATGGCGGGACGTTTTTTGTAAAATGGAGGTAATTATGTATAGAAAAAGACACAGAAGAGGAAGGCGCCTGGCTAGTGTGATTCTTGCAGCGGTAATGGTAACGACTGCAATACCAGCGCAGGCAGCAGAGTTTGGTGCTCCGGAGAATTTAGAGGATATTTTCAGTTCAGGAGAAGAGGATTCTGTCACAGGAACCGATGATGGAACAGCAACAGCGGCTTCATCACCGGAAACAGGAACACAGGATACGACATCTCCAATATCGGAAGGAACGGTTACCCCGACAGTGACACCTTCAGCAGATGATACTCCAACAGTAACACCTTCGGCAGATAATACCCCAACAGTAACACCGTTGCCGAGTGAAACGCCAATCCCGTCAGTTACACCGGCTTTATCAGTACGCCGACTCCGGCTCCAACACCAACTATTAATCCGGAGAAAGAAGTGATGCTTCGTTTTATAGACGGAGAGGGAAATGAGTGTGAACAGCTCAGAACAGTGCTGGAGTGGAATGAGTCTCTGATTCTGCCAAATGTGCCGGATTCACAGGCACCGGATCTGTGGAAACTTGAGAAAGATGAGAAGCTTAATGATGCGATCACACTTAAAGGCGGTGATCTTCTCACTCTGAAGAAAGGCGAGAGCTGGAATATATTCATTCAGAATGGAATTTTAAATTTCTATATGCCAAAGAAATGCACGATTTCTCTTTATAATAATTCAGGAACAGGTGTATTTCCAAATGGTATTCTTCAAGTATACGAAACAAATACGGCTATACTTCCGGATATGCCATATAGCAAATATATCAATTATGGCTGGACCGACACAAAAGGCAGCAGTGAAGTGAAATATGACTGAATTCAGAGTATACGGTACTTGGGGATACAAACTTCTATATCGTACGCCGTACAGCGCTGCAAGTGAATTTCATGACAAATACCGGGGCAAGTAACAGTAACTTTACCAGTCTTAACCAGAAGATAGAAAGGGGCTTACTGTGAAAATGCCGGAAGTACCTGCCAAAACAGGATACCAGCACTGGGTTGGTCTAAGAGTAAAAATGCAACCAAGGCTACCTATAAGGTTTCACAGGAAGTAAAAGTATCATCAACGCTGAATCTCTATGCAGTATATAAGAAACTGCCATATAAAGTCAGCTTTAACAACAACAGTGGAACAAGTACCAGTAAAACATATACAGCGCTTATGATGTATGCGTCCAGGAATCAGACCGTCACATTACCGGCAGTTCCGAAGGCAAAAGGCTATACAAATCTGGGATGGACAACTGTAAAAGGTGACACCACAGTGGAATATAACGAAGGGGACACTGTAAAAATTACAAAAAGTGTGCAGTTTTACGCGGTGCGCAGAAAGAGTAAGTATTACACAGTTAACTATTATCTGGGAAACGGAAGCAGTAATTCGGCTTATAAGAAACTCAAGCCAGACAGTAGAAGAAGGAACAGTTATTACATTTGCAAAAAGTCCCGGCGAGAACCGGTTATGTCAATCTGGCTGGTCAACCAGCAAGAATGCTACAAAAGCAACAACAAAGACAACCTATACGGTAAACAAAAATGTAAACTTTTATGCTGTACAAAAGAAGGCAGTATTATTGACACTTCGAAGATATGACGGAAGCGTATGGCAGAAG
>ENA-OQIM01000265-OQIM01000265.1-human-gut-metagenome-genome-assembly--contig:-NODE-265-length-19178-cov-5.389953_pt1 | contig 19178 bp, 27 predicted proteins | sample MGYA00242579_ERZ504744 | MGnify/ENA primary metagenome ERZ504744 (study PRJEB26092, sample SAMD00036441) | human gut metagenome | host: Homo sapiens | study: EMG produced TPA metagenomics assembly of...
CGCCTGACGCGACAGCGACCCGCCCCAGCCGCGCAGTCGCGGCAGCATGTATTCGAGCTGTGCCAGCTCCACCTGCGCCTTGCCTTCGCGCGAAGTCGCATGCTGTGCGAAGATGTCGAGGATGACGGCGGTGCGGTCGACCACCTTCACTTTGGTGGCGTCTTCCAATGCGCGTCGTTGGCTCGGCGGCAGATCATCGTCGACGACGATGGTGTCCGCCTCGTCCTGCGCCACGATGCCGGCCAGTTCGCGCGCCTTGCCGGAACCCACGTATGTGGCCGCATCCGGCTTGATGCGATGCTGCAGCAGACCGTCGCACACCACGCGCCCGCGGTTTCGGCGAGCGCGGCGAGTTCTCGGAGCGATTCCTCGGCCGCGGCCTGCGTGGTCTCGCGGCTGGACCATACGCCTACGAGCACGACGCGTTCGAGCCTGACTTTACGGTATTCGACTTCGGTGACGTCCTGGATCTCGCCCAGACCCGCCACATGCTTCAATGCGTTGCGGGATTCGCGTTCCTGCCACTGTTCGTCGTGGGTTTCGCGAAAGTGTTCCCCGCCGTCGGTATCAAGCAGCACGTCGGATTGGTCGGCGAGCACTCCCCCGACGTCGCCTGCGGTCATGCTCTGCTCGATATCGTTCTCTTGGCTCAATGGCACCTCTCACGGTTAAACTATGGTGTCTTTATTATCATCATTGTCTAGAGACATGGGCATCACCGTTTTCGCCACGTGGACGCGATTACCGCGCGGATGCCGGAGGACGAACGTTTGCAAGGAGAGAGCATGGCACAGGCCGAGCAGTATTTCGCGGCGGAACCGCAGTCGAAGGACGTGCGCAGGAAGCTGCATGTCACGTTGCGTGGCAATGAGGCGGATGTGGAAGTGTCGAACGGCGTGTTTTCCGGCAATCGTGTGGATTTGGGCACGTCGGTGCTGCTTCGCCAGGCGCCGGAACCGCCGGAGGAGGGCACGTTCCTTGATCTGGCTGCGGTTGGGGTCCGATCGCGCTGACGTTGGGGTTCGAATCGCCCAAGGCCGATATCTGGGCGTTGGATGTGAACGAACGCGCGCTTGAGCTCACGCGCCGCAACGCCGAGTTGAACGGCATGGGCAATATCCATGCCGTCACCGCCGAGCAGGTTCCGGCCGTTCTCACGTTCGATCTGATCTGGTCGAATCCGCCGATCCGCGTCGGCAAGGAGGCTCTGCACGAGCTGCTGATGACGTGGCTGCCACGGCTTAACGCGGGCGGTGCCGCCTATCTGGTGGTGCAGAGGAATCTGGGTTCCGATTCGCTGATTCCGTGGCTCGCCACGCAGTTGGGCGACGGGTTTGAAGTGGGCAAGTACGCGAGTTCGAAGGCTTCCGCGTCATCGAGGTTGTGAGGGCATGAGATTCGAATATCCTTCCGAACTGCCGGTTTCCGCGGCTCGCGACGAAATCGCCGAAGCCGTCAAGTCGAGCCAGGTGGTGATCGTCTCCGGACAGACGGGTTCCGGCAAGACCACGCAGCTGCCGAAGATCCTGCTTGAGCTGGGGCGCGGTTCGCACGGCAGGCAGATCGTGCACACGCAGCCGCGCAGGCTTGCCGCACGTACCGTCGCCGAACGAATCGCCAGCGAAATGGGCGTGACGTTGGGTGAGGAAGTCGGCTATCAGGTGCGTTTCACGGACGAAAGCTCGCCGAAGACGCGCCTGCGCGTCGTGACGGACGGTATTCTGCTGGCGCAGATCCAACGCGATCCGAAGCTCATGCAGTACGACACGATCATCATCGACGAGGCGCATGAGCGCAGTCTGAACATCGATTTCCTGCTCGGCTATCTGACGGCGCTGCTGCCCAAGCGGCGCGACCTGAAGCTCGTCATCACGTCCGCGACAATCGATTCGGTGAAGTTCCAGGAGCATTTCGAACACGCGCTGCATGCGAAGGTGCCGGTCATCGAAGTGTCGGGACGCACGTATCCGGTGCAGGTCGTGTATGAGCCGTTGGGCACCGCGCCGGCGCTGATGCGTTCGGTGCCGGGTTTCGAAACGGGCGCGATGCCCGGCGACGCGGATTACGAGGCGCTGTCGGCCGCGCCGGATGGCAGGGACGGCCGTGATTCGCGCGACACGAACGTGGACATGCCCACCGCGGTGGCGCGCGCCTGCGCCGAATTGGTGATCCATTCCACGCACGACCGTGGTCCGCGCGACATTCTCGTGTTCGCTTCCGGCGAGCGCGACATCCACGATTTCGAGAACGCGCTGCGCCGCCATTACGGTCCGCGCGCGGCGGATATGCGCAGGCCGGATGCGATCGAGATCGTGCCGTTGTTCGCACGGTTGTCTTCGAAGGAACAGCATAAGGTGTTCGAACCGCATACGCATCAGCGTATTGTGATCGCCACGAATGTCGCCGAAACGTCGCTGACGGTGCCGGGCATCCGCTATGTGGTCGATCCGGGCACGGCGCGTATCTCCCGCTATTCGAAGACGGCGAAGGTGCAGCGTCTGCCTATCGAGCCGATCAGCCAGGCGAGCGCGAACCAGCGTTCGGGCCGTTGCGGCCGTATCGCCGACGGCATTGCGATCCGCTTGTATTCGCGTGAGGATTTCGAGACGCGTCCCGAATTCACGGAGCCGGAGATTCTGCGCACGTCCCTGGGCGCGGTCGTGCTGCACATGCTGTCGGTGGGTGTGGCGCGTACGGCGAAGGATGTGACGGATTTCGGTTTCATCGATCCGCCGGATATGAAGGCCGTGTCGGATGGTTTCAACGAGCTGACCGAGCTGAAGGCCGTGGCGCGCAAGCATGGCGAGGTGGTGTTGACGCATACCGGCCGTCTGCTGGCACGTATTCCGATCGACGTGCGTTTGGGCCGTATGGTCATCGAAGCCGCGAAGTCGACCACGCCGAACACTCTGGCGGCGGTGCTGGTAGTAGTCGCGTTCCTGAGCCTGCAGGATCCGCGCGAACGTCCCGACGAGAACCGTGAGGAGGCGGATCGGATCCACAACCGGTATGCGGACCCGACCAGTGATTTCCTGACCGCGTTGAACCTGTGGGACCGCGTGTTCCAAGCGGATGGCGAGCCGAGCAATTCCGCGCTGCGCCGCATCTGCAAGACCGAGTACTTGAGTTGGCTGCGCATGCGCCAATGGAAGGATTTGGTCGCCCAGCTGCGCGAAATGTGCCAGGAGTTCAAATTCAAGCTTGGCGAGCCGATTCCCGTGTCCCGTCCACCGTTGGAGATCCGCCAGCTGCCGCTTAACCAGCAGGCAGCGCATTCGCTGTGCTGCTCATGGGACGCGCAGGGCATCCACACGTCCATGCTTTCCGGCCTGCTGTCCATGATGGGCATGCAGGTCACGCGCGAGCCGAAGGCATCCGATTTCGCTGGTTTGAAGGGTGCGGCACGCGCTCGTGCGATGAAACGCGCGCAGAAGATGGCGAAGAACGACTATCAGGGCGCGCGCGGCACGCATTTCGCCCTGTTCCCCGCCTCCGCCGTAGCCAAATCGACACCGCAATGGGTGATGAGCACCGAACTGGTGGAGACAAGCCGGCTGTGGGCGCGGTATTCCGCGCAGATTGATCCCGCATGGGCGGAGCCGCTCGCCGGAGCGCTCACCCGTACCACGTACGCGGATCCGCACTGGTCCGGTTCGCGCGCTCGGCCGTGGCGAGCGCGAAGGTGCTCCTGTACGGCCTGCCGATCGTGCAGGACCGCACCGTGCAGTGGGGGCGCATCAATCCGCTTGAGGCGCGCGATTTCCTCATCCGGCAGGGTCTGGTGGAGGGCGACATCCAGCAACGGTTCTCCTATGATGATTTCGTCACCAGGAACCGGGACATCCTCGAGGATGCAGCCGATGATGCGAGCCGCACCCGCCAGGTGGCGCAGACCGTCGGTGACGAGGATCTGTTCGACTTCTACAACGCCATCATCCCAACACCGTCACCAGCGTGGCCGATTTGGCGAAATGGTGGAAGACGAAGCACGACGAGCAGCCCGATCTGCTGGATTTCGATCCGGACAAGGTGGAGCGTCTCGCCGGCTCCGATTCGGTGTCCCTGGACGACTATCCCGACCATTGGCATACGCTCGGCACCGACGGCTCCCCCATCGATCTAAGGTTGAGCTACATCTACGACCCGCACGACCCAAACGACGGCGTCACCGTGCATGTGCCGTTGAAAGTATTGTCTCGACTGACTCCGGAACAGTTCTCGTGGAATGTGCCGGGATTGTTGGACGAGCTGATCGTCGGCATGATCAAGTCGCTGCCGAAAACGTTGCGCGTGCAGTTCGTGCCCGCTCCGGACACGGCACGCAAAATCCGCGCCTGGATCGACGAACGCTATCCCGACCTGCCGGGCTCCGGCAGCCAGCAAAAGCCTGACATCGCCCCCGAAAACGAGGATGGCATGGCCGCATGGCCCGACCTGCCGCACGTGTTCACGCAGGCGGCCATCAGTATCGTCGGCGCGCAAATCCACCCGGAAGTCCTCACCGGCGAACTATGGAACAAGCTCGCGCCATACCTGCGCATGACCTTCGCCGTGGAACAGCAGCTGCCGCCCAACCGCAAGAACCAGCACGGCCGACGACACGCGCGAGGACCCGTCAAAACGCTCGGCACCGGCAAATCACTCGTCGAACTGCAACGCAGATTCGCCGAACAAGCCAAAGCCTCCGCACGCCACATGGTCGAAAAACAAGCCCGAAACGCAGGAGACCAAGCAAGTTCGTCGAACAAGCCAACCTGCTCAACAAAGCGGGAGCGACCACCGAAGCACGCGCCACCATGCTCTGGCAAGGCGCGCTCGACACGCTGCGCCTGCCGGTGAACGCATCTCCTCACGCTGCTCGGCACGGAAGCGCTCATGCTCGCCTCTGCCCCCTACAAGTCCACGAAGGAGCTCACCGAAGACCTGCAGCTGGCAGCCGTCAAACGGCTCCTGCCCAACATCGACCAGCTGCCCGACGACGAAGCGCTCGCCGACGCAGTGCTCGATGTGCGCGAAGTGTACGAGGACACCGTGTACGCGGTGGCGCATGACGTGATCGCCATACTGAAACGGTATGCGGAAGTCGACAAAGCCGTGTCCGGCAAAGCGGACCTGCCACTGCTGAGCGTGCTGCAGTCGATCCGCGAACACATCGCCACACTCGTATACCCCGGTTTCATCGGCAAGACGCCGCCAGAGGCATTGCCGTCCATCGAACGATACCTGCACGCCGACCTGCTGCGCCTCACCAAGGCGAAAAACGACAAGAACCGCGACGTGCGATGGGCTTGGGAAGCCAACGAAGCCAAACAACTTGCCGACAAGGCCGTGGCGAAAGCACAACGTGAACCAGCCGGCCCACGCCACGAAACGCTGATGAAGCAGGCGGAAACCGTACGTTGGATGCTGGAGGAATTCTACGTGTCCCTGTGGGCACAGGAACTCGGCACGCCGAAACCGATCAGCCTGCAACGCATCAAAAAGGCGATCGCCTAGCCACCAGCCAAAACCCCAACGGATTGTTCCGTTTCTTCAAACCCGTCAACGCTTCTTGAAGAAACGGAACAACTGCGATTCACGAATCAACAACCCCACCAATAGACTCGCCACCATGACACCGGCGAACACAGCCAACGGCGTGCGCACCGCAGCCGCCAACACCGCCACCCAATCGGACCGGCTCATCCGCACCGCATACGCCAACAACAACGCACACGAAGCAAACGTAGCCAGCCCGGCCCAAACACCGGTCTCCACACCAATACCCAGCAACTGCGCACCCTTCGACTGCCCCGAATGCAACGCACCCGCATACTCCAACCTACGCCGGCGCACACCAAACACACCAACCAACACGCCAATCGCCAACCCCACCCACGGCATCCACCGCGTCGAACGATTCAGATACGACGCACGCGCGTCATAATGCGCATCAAACCCCTTATTCACCTGCGTCACACCCGCATTCGACGAGCCGGAACCCGCCACCAACGTGGCATACAGCAGATTTTCCATCTGTCCATCGGCCGGCCACCGCTTGACCCAACATTCGTTGAACGTCGAGGCGCTCGCCGACACCGGCACGATGAACGCGTAGGCGAAACGCGTGTCACGCCCATCGTTCGGCCAGTCGAACACACCAGCCACACGTGTGGTGCCTTCGCGTGTCCGCAATGCGCTGCCCACGGCGAGCCCGAAGTCCTTGGCCACGTCGCGCGGCACCCATACGCCGGACACGTCGGCCTTGGCATTGCCGGCGATCAGCCGGATCATACCAGGCGTCACGTCATACGATGAGATGTCCTTGCCGGGTGTCGCGAGTGGCACGACCTGTTCGCCGGCACGCATCGCACCAGCCAAGGTTCCCGTCATTCCATCGCCGGCGTCGGACAACCGGTCGCATGCGGTGCCATCCACCGTTCCACCGACGATGGCGTTGACGTCAGCGTACGCGTTGATGCGCTGCACGGCCTGCGATTCCAAGTCAATCACGGTCATCGCCTCATATCCGCCCAGCAGCGTTCCGGAGAGCAGCACTGCGAGGAACATGGCGAACGCGCGGCTCACGCCCGAACCGATGTTGCGCAGCGCTTCGGAAAGCACCGATCCAAGTCTCATATACGCTCCCTTATTGGCGGTTTCATGCGGTTTTCACACTGTTTGGCGAAGCTCAACGGTTTCTTGCGATTCATCCGCCGACTATTTGCAAACCAGCCCGTTGAGCCCGCTGCCGATTTCGACGTTGGCGATCGCGGACACGTCGGCATCCTGCGTCTGCACCAGACTCACGCCCAGCTCGCTGCCCACAATCGTCACCTTCGCCGGCGTATTAGACGCATTGTGGGATTTTGGTACGATGCAGCCGCTGCTGCCGTCGATGCCAAACACCGCTCCCGCCGGCACACGCAGCACCTGTAATGGTTCCTTCAATGCCACGGTGCATCGAGACCGGCCTTTTTGGTCTGCATGTCCATGGACTGGAACGTCTCGCTTGCCGACACATTACGCAGGAATTCGGCGTCGGTGATTTCCGTGCTATCGGCCGGCAATATTCCATTGACGCCATACATGCTTATGGTGCGATCCTGTCCTACCGCCGCGCCGTTTTTCACGGTGAGTTTCGTCAACGCTCCCGGTATTTTTCCGATTGCCGTACCGCCCGTCACCATGGAACCGGTGGTGGCCGTCCACTCGTCGACCGCGACTGCGTTTTCAGGAATCCACATGGTGTCGGCAAGCGCAAGCGTGCCGTCGGAGGGGTTGCCGTTGTCGTTCATGAGTTGCCGCCAGCCGTCGGATGTTGCCCACCAGTAGGTGTCGGAACCGGCCACGCTGTTGTATCCGAGTCGGCTCAGCTCGTTGTTCAGTGCGAGCACGTCGTCGCCCTTGTCTCCGGTTTTGAGGTCACGGTATAGGGGTGTGGCAGTGTTCAAGGCCACGACCACGCGGTCGTTGACTTTGTATGCGCCTTTGCCGGAGGCGAGTCCGTCTGCGGACCAGTCGGCGGTGACGGTGCCGTTGGCGTTGCGAGAAGATTACGTTCGGTGGAGATAGTGGGCACAACCGTCACTTGCTGGCTGCCGGAGTATTCCTGCACGCTGGCTGGCGCGGTGGTCGTCTCCCCTGCCGAGCCGAGCAATGCCGGCGCGCGATCCGGCAGGAGCAGCGCGCATGCTCCCACGGACACGCAGATGGCGGTTGCCACGGCGAGCAGGCTCCAAGCCCATGCGAGTCGTCCGCGTCCGGCACCGTTCGTCACGGCTGTGGCGTTATGTTTCTTTCCCATGAGTCGATGCCTTTCTATTCGTCTATTCTTCCAATTCCGGTTCCTGCGATTTGCTGCCGCCTGGCGCGTAGTCGGCGAGGTCGAGCACACGGTCGCAGGCGTCGCGGGTGTCGGGATCGTGTGTGGCCACGAGCACGATCATGCCTTGGCCGGAAAGGTTGTTCAGCACATGGCTGACGGAATGCGCGGTGCGCGTATCCAATTGAGCGGTCGGCTCGTCCACGAGCAGCATGTCGGGTTTGGAGCAGACGGCGCGTGCCAGCATGAGACGTTGCGCCTCGCCGCCGGAGAGGTCGGAGAACCGGCGGTCGGCCGCGTATTCGAGGTCGAACAGCCCCATGGCTTCCAAGGCTTTGAGCTCCGCTTCCTTGCGCCGCATGCCTTTGGCGAGCAGCGGGAACACCACGTGGTCGAGCGCGGTGCGTTCCGCCACACCGTACGGGTTTTGAAACACCCATCCCACACGGTTCACGCCTTCACGGGTTACGGTTCCGGCATATGGTTTCTCCCAACCGGCGAGAATCGACAGCAATGTCGATTTACCACAACCGGATGGTCCGCATACCGCGATGGTGGAGCCAGGTTCCGCCACGAAATCAAGATGCTCGAACAGCAGGTCTGTCCCCGGGAACCGGTGGGCCAGCCCTTCCACAACCACTCGCATATGAGCCCCTTCGCGCATCAGACTACTTCAGCGGATACCAGACCGTCTCATCCGAGGCGGTCACGTTCACTCCGGCCGTCACCAAGCAGGTCAGCGCCTTCCTGTTATCGCGCAGTCCTGCGCTTTCTCCGGATTCCAAATCCTTCTCCAGCTTATCGGCGGTGTAGTCTTTGGGCTTTATGCCTTCCTTGCGCAGACAGTCGGCCGCCACCTCCTTGTCATTGAGCAGCAGCTTCGGATTGCCCAACTGGAGCCTGTACACGGTGTTGATATCCGTGACATGCAGCATACTGCAGGATGTCAGATCGTCATTGAGCTTGCGGACCGCCTCTTTGCTGGCACCATCGGTGTTGTACGAGGGCAGAGCGTAAATGCCGTTGTCGTACTTGTCGAACGTCGGCTCGGCATAGCCTTTGTCTATGATGCACTGCTTGTAATCCGCCCATGCGTGTTCGTAGTCGGCTTGGCTGACTTTTCCGCCTGAAGCGGCCTTCTCCAGCGCGGACTTCTGCTGATCGGATATTTTGCCGCCGTCGGAATCCAACAACGATCGCGCATAATCCTTCAGCGACGACGCGATTCGTTCACCCTGTTGCGATGATTGACCCTGCTGGGATTGACGCTCCCGTCGCGAGCCTTCTTTCAGTGCCCCGCAGCCCGTGCAGCCGACAAGCAAAGCGAGACAGCATATGACGGCAATAGCTTTGCCACGCATGCCCGTTTTCCTCGACATCGTCATCAGCCCCCTCACAAACGACGCAGCCGTCAGGCCGCCATGACCCGCTTTATCCCCTAGTCTAGACCCCCAAGACCTGCCGTCACGCGCGGCATACCCAATATGGTATGTGGAACCAGGTGTTCCCCAGCATCATCCACCGGCTCGTTGCATTTACCCCGTTCTCCGCGCCGGAAAGCCATCAGTCAAACGGAATGCGCGCGTGGAACATCCATATGCCGTTCTCGCAATCGGTGGAAAGACTTCCTCCGATATGCTCAATTTCAGCCGCGAACTGTCTGAGACCATGGCCGCCGGGCAGGCTGCCGGAATGCCGGGCACCCATATCATTCACTTCGGTGATTTCCAAGGAATGCGTCTTCACCAGAACCGACACCTCGTACTTGCCTCCGGAAGGCGCATGACGCGAAACGTTCGCGTACACCTCGCCAATCAACCGGCCGATCACATCCTTATGATAGGCATACGGACGCGCACGCACGGGGCCAGAAATATGCGAGACCGGTCAGCATAATCTGTATGGCGGTAAACATCAATGCCATTGGCGAACCGGGTGGCACACCGCCTCATAAACCATCAGAAGTTCGCACGTCATGATGGCCGCAACACGGAACGGATGTTTGATTCGCGGCATATCCGGCCACCGGAGCTCTTTGTTCTTTCCGGTCATGTCAGCGCTCGTTCCCATGTTTCAACCATGTGATGATGGCTTGCCGTTGCGTACGGCAGTTCAGTCGTTTGACGATGTTCTGCATGTGCTTGCGCACGGTGGCGATGGATATGCCGAGCCGTTCGGCTATCTCGCCATCCGTCAGATATTCGTTCGCGCACAGGTTCATGATGGTTTCCTGCATGTTGGTGAGCGTGGACTCCGCTTGAGTATCGCATTTCAGCTTCGCATAAGCCGCCATCGGAGTTTCAAAACCGGGCAGGAAACATCCTGAAAGGACACGGGAGACGGCTTGTTCGAGCTGCGTCTCGTCACCTTTACCGACAAGCCCCTGCGCGCCAGCCGCCGCCAGCGGCACGCGATACCGGTTCAGACTGAAGCTGGTCATGCCGAGAATCGGCGTGGAACAGTCCATCAACCGCATGCGACGGCAGACTTCCGGGCCTTGCATACCTTCCAACGACATATCAAGCAGCACAAGAGCATATTGGTCGGCATTTGATGCAAACAATTCCAAAGCCTCAACGCCGCTGGTAGCCGAATCGACGATACCCACCGCCGGAAGAATCCGCTTGAATAGGTCAGTCAGCGCCTCGATGACGATTTTGTCATCGTCAACAAGCAATATCTTCGGACCACCAACCGTTTTCCCCGTCATGGTACAACGCTCCTTCCCCCCGGGAAACATCCCCCTGCCGCAATACAATACATCATTCATCACCACCCCTTACTCATATTGAGTAGATCGTTCGCAATAACCCCGTAAAACAACTCATATCATATGAATCACCGGCCAAGGCAGTTCGATATGATGATGAAAGGTGGACGATGATGTCCTGGATGAAACACAATAAATTAGCGAAAACAATTGCCGCATCAATAGCAGCTGTCGGAATATGCTTCGGCGCCACTGCCGTGGCGAGTGCTGTATGTCGGTACCCTGTCACCAGTGGCTCATATAGCGAGGGCCCTTATCATGTTGAATGGAGTGTGCAACCGACAAGTTCATATGTAAGGACTCAAACCGATTACCATAACCAATATGCTACGCACAGCAAGATAGGACGCAACATTCGCAGACAAGCAGAGCGCTCGCTAAGCAACATTGCTCCGCCTCAGTCAGCGGAGGCTCTTCATTGACTCAAAATGATTATGTTGAATATTATCAGTATTAGGAAGCTCGATCACCATGCGGAATGGAATAGTCCATGTGTTGAGAAACATCACCACATGCTTGGTAGGCATAACTCTTATCGGCTGCGCGGGCTGTGGGGTGGCTGTCGACCAGCAGGATACGAAACAGCCGACCGGAAGTGCCGGCAGCGACACATCCAAATCCAAAATCGCGAATTCGATACCGGATTACATCGATTTCCTTCTTGATTTGGACGCCAAACCCGATACCAAATATCCCATGAGTGACGCACAGAAAACGATTCTGAAGCGTTCCAGAAAGTCGGGAAGCGTATCGAAACCGGATTACGAGCTTGCCTGGTCGAATTACAAGCAGTGCGTGACCAGCTATGGGTATACGACACCGGTGCTCAGGCAGTTCTCCAATGGCCTGTACATGATCGCCATGCGGGATACCACCGGCATGAGCGACCAACAGCGCAAGAAGTTCAACGAGGATGAGAACAAATGCTATAACACTGAAGTCATTGCGGTGACCGGTGTATACCAGATGCAGATCGGCAATCCCAGCATGCTTTCCGATGGCGACCAGGCCATGGTCGATTGCTGCATAAGGCCGGTATCGTGCCGAAAAACTACGACAAGGAAGCGTACAAGAAGGATCTGGACGCGCACGCCAAAAACCAGCCCACCACAGTGGATTTCTCAAACGCGGAAATGCAAAGCTGTTGGGTGGCGAACGGCGCGTCGTTCGGAGACGTCAATGACACCGATCAGTGGAAGCCGCTCGGCTGACCACCGTGTTCCCCGTCATGCATCAGCAGACGACCGTAAGCCCTGCATGATTTGGAATCGTGCGGAACGGAAACGTTCATGCGCGTTGGGTGGCATAGAACTTGCGTTCCTGCGCCACGAACGGACGCAGCATGGTGGTAGTGGCGATCGCGCATAGCAGGAACAGCGCGCCAACCGGGCCAAGCCATGTCAGTCCGAAATGTCCGTTGACCAGACCGCCGACCGCGGAACCAAGCGCGATGCCGATGTTGAACGACATGGAATTGAGCGACGCGGCCAAGTTGAGCGATCCCGGGTGCGATTGTGAGGCGACATCCATATACAGCACCTGTGACGCGGAATTCTGCAGATACATGAACATGCCGAGTACCACGAGCAGCAACGCGCCGTATACCGGCACCCAATGCGCCACGACGAGCGACGCCATAAGCACCGCGTGCGCGCAGTAGATGGGACGGATGTGCGTCAGCGGCTCCACTCCCCTGCCACGGTCGGCCAGTTTGCCGCCATACAGGTTGCTCCACAGGCATGCCGCGCCGAAAATCACCAGTCCGACGCTCAGGTACTGTTCCGGCACATGAACTTCGTCGCGCATGATCGGCGTCAGATACGTGTAGAAGACATAGCTGGCGGCCGCGCCGAACACCACGGTGAGCACACCAAGCTGGATACGACGGTCGAAGAACAGGCGGAACTGCGGCAGGAAGCCGATTTTCACGATGTGGCTGTTGCGCGGCAGCGCCACGACCATACCGACGATGAGCATAATGGTGAGCACGTTAATGATATGGAACGCCCAACGCCAGCCGAACGTGTTGGCCACCCATGTGCCGACCGGCACGCCGACCACGGATGCGATGGAGAAGCCGGAGAACACCCATGCGATGAATTTCGTGCGGAATTTGTCCGTCGTCACGTCGGGCGCATACGTCATGGCCACGGCCACCAAAGTGCCGGACACCAACGCGATCATGATGCGCGCCACCACCAGCACCGCGTAATTGGGTGCGAACGCGCACAGGAGATTACCGGCAAGGAATATGCCGATCAGCGTCAGATGAGTGGCGAATCGCGGGAACCGCGCCGACAGCGCCGAGCCGAGCGGCGTGACGGGCGCGTACACGAACGCGAACAACGACACCAGATTGCCGACCGTCACCTCCGATATCTTCAGATCGGCTGCGATGTCGGGCAGGATGCCCACCACGATGAATTCACTCATGCCAAGCATGAAACTCGAGGCGATCAGGATAAGCACCGGAAGATTGAAGAACCGTTCCTTGTCGATTCGCACTTTTCCGCTCTCCGCTTCCGTTCGCATTCCCCTATTCGTTTCCCGATATTTCGATTTGTTTAGCATCGCTTACGTCATCGATGTACGATTTACTTCTTCAGGAAAGGATAAACCGCGCGCGATACAATACGGTACCGATGACACGCAAGATGACACGCAAAACCAATCGGAGCGGAAACAGCGGCGGGAAAACCGGCGGAAACAGGTCACGCAACCGCAAAACAAGCAATCGCAAGACGGGCAACCGCAAATCCCTTGTTCCAAAGAATCTGCGCAGAAACTGCGCAATACATGGAACAAGGCGAGCCTCAAGCAACGCATCGGCATGATCGCCACTACATTGGTGGCGACGGTCGCGGCGATAGCCATCATTGCGGGCCTAATCCGCTTTGTCGGCTGGCGTGTGCAGGTCAGTGAGGCGAAAGCGGCGCAGAGCGAGATGCGATCGCTGTACGATTTCAACCCGGGCAACATCATATCCGACGGCGCGTTCTTCAACGGCAACGCGTTAAGCGAGCGGCAGGTGCAGACCATCCTCGACCAGCAGGGCGCGACGTGCACCGGCGACAAGTGTCTGAAGACCATGACGTTCACCACGCAATCGCAAGCGGCGGACGAATATTGCCAAGCGTATAAGGGCGGACAGAACGAAAGCGCGGCAGCCATCATCTATAAGGCGGGCAACGCATGCGGCATCAGCCAGAAGGTGCTGCTCACCGTACTGCAGAAGGAGCAGCATCTGCTCACCGCCACCGATCCAAGCGATTTTCAATTCAAATCTGCAATGGGCCTGAGCTGTCCGGACGACGCGAACTGCGATGCGAAATACGCCGGATTCTTCAACCAGGTGTACGGGGCGGCGAAGCGATACCAGTACTACGTGCGCCACGAATCGCAATACGCGTACCATGCCGGCGCTCTCAACTACGTACGATACAATCCGAACGCAGGCTGCGGCGGCAGCGACGTCTACATCGAGAACAAGGCGACCGCGCTGCTGTACATCTACACGCCCTACCAGCCGAACGAGGCCGCGCTGAAGGCCGGCGCAGGCGAAGGCGACGCGTGCTCGACGTACGGCAACCGCAATTTCGCGATCATCTACAATTCGATGTTCGGCAATCCACGAGACTGATATTTCGGAAAAATTCCGGTAGAATACCTCTAGGAAGGAATGAACCGAAGGAGCCTCATGGGCCTGCTCAACAATGACAACTACATCGACCCATTCAAGGGAGCCGATTACATCGACCCCGGCAAAAACGCCGAAAAACTATCCAGCAACGTGGACCGCGAGCATGCACAACGCGAAGCATACGAACAGCAGCGCTACGCCAAACAACAGCAGACACCCCAAACGCACCCCCACACCCCCACAGGAGCCCCGTCACACACCACAACAGGCGCTCGTCAACCGACAGACACCAATCAGCCGAAATGACACGCACAAGAAAATCAAGAATACCGATAATCATCATCGCCATCGCAGTGCTGACGATCATCGCGATGAACCTCGTCGGCACAATCGTCAGCCACGGCGGACTGGACTCAATAGCGGACAGACTTGATCCGAACACCGAAAAATATGAGCAGCTCTCCGAACAGAAGACCATCAACGAAACCAGCGGCAATCTGTACTCATACGGTGGGATGGCGCTCACCGTCACCATCAAGAACATGGAAGTCGGACCAACTGACATCAACGGACAGCCGACGGTGAAAGTGACCTATGGATGCAGGAATCTGAGCCGGCGCGCGATTTACCCCAACGCCGTGGCCGATTCCATCGTCACACAGAACGGCATAGAGTTACGAAAAGCGGTGGTGACGGGATACAACGGGAATCTTGATCTGGCCAGCAAGAAAATCAAATCAGGTGAAACATCCGAAAAAGTCAGCTATCATGTACTTTCCGACATGCAGACTCCCATCGCCATGCAGGTAAGCAATTTCAGACACAAGAATCTGGTTCGTTCCGCGTTCGCCTTCGATGGCAGCAACGAGACACTGACCAGAATCGACTATTCCGACGTGCCGGAAGCACCGAAGGTCGATAAAGCGGCGTTCGTCGAAGACGGACGCGTTGAAGAATTGAACGGTACCATACTTCATTTCCGATTGGACTCTCTTGAGATACAGCAGAATGATGAAGACGAACCACTTATGGTGGCCCGCATTTCCTGGTACCTTGAGAACACTTCCACGTATGAAACATTCTCATACCATGCGAGCGTCAATGCACGACAGGGAACCGAGACGCTTGACCAGGATTATCTGTACGGCGACGACTCTAGCTTGATTCTCAGAGCCCAAGCGGATGTGCTGGCCACCTCTATCTACGCTTATGAGCTGGATGATGAGCGGACCTCTGTGAAGCTCACCATTGAAGGCGATGACACCGTACTGTTCGAGAAGGATTTCGAACCCAGCAGTGGCACTGTGGTGTAGTCGACGCGGCTTCCATCTCAACAAGAAGCCTAATCCCAGCTCCGCATAAACGACACCGAAGGGGCCGTCATCTGGAAATCAACCCGGATGACGGCCCCTTCGATGTCGTTTATGCACTAACCTGCGATTACGCAATCACAGCTTCGGCAGATACTTCTTCAGCTCAAACGGGGTGACCTGCTTGCGGTACTCATCCATTCCTGATGCTTGTTGCGCAGGAAGTATTCGAACGCATGCTCGCCGAGCACATCCGCCACGAAGTCGGACTTCTCCATGATCTTCAGAGCCTCGTCAAGCGATTCCGGCAGCGGCTGGATGCCATGGCCTGGCGTTCGGCGTCGGTGAGCTCCCACACGTCGTCACTGGTCGGCTCCCCCAGCTGCATCTGCTTGTCGATGCCATCGAGTCCGGCGGCCAGCAGCACGGAGTATGCGAGGTACGGATTGGCGACCGGGTCCAACGCGCGGAATTCCATACGGGCGGAGTTGCCCTTACCTGGCTTGTACTGCGGGATGCGCAGCAACGCGGAACGGTTGTTATGGCCCCAGCAGATGTAGCTCGGCGCTTCGGCACCGCCCCACAGCCTCTTGTAGGAGTTGACGTACTGGTCGGTGACCGCGCAGATCTCGGCCGCGTGGTACAGGATGCCGGCGGCAAACTGACGTGCGGTGACGGACATATTGAATTCCTGCCGGCCTCGTAGAACGCGTTGGCGTCACCTTCGAACAGGCTCAAGTGCGTGTGCATGCCGGAGCCCGGAGCGTCGGCGAGAGGCTTCGGCATGAAGCTGGCATGGATGCCTCGCTCCAGCGAAATCTCCTTGACGACGGTGCGGAAGGTCATGATGTTGTCGGCCGTGGTGAGCGCGTCCGCATATCGCAGATCGATCTCGTTCTGGCCTGGCCCCGCCTCGTGGTGCGAGTACTCCACCGAGATGCCCATCTGCTCGAGCATGTTGACGGTGGCGCGGCGGAAGTCCATGCCGGGGCTGCGCGGCACATGGTCGAAGTAGCCGCCCTCATCGATCGGCTTCGGAGTCTGCGCCCAGTCATCCTGCTTTTCAAACAGATAGAATTCAATCTCCGGATGCACGTAGAAGGTGAAACCCTTCTCCTTGGCCTTGGCCAGCGCTTGCTTGAGCACGTGGCGCGGGTCACCCAAGGACGGCTCACCATCAGGCGTGAGCACGTCGCAGAACATGCGCGCGGTGCCCTGCGGGCCTCCGCGCCACGGAAGAATCTGGAACGTCGACGGATCGGGCTTGACGATCATATCGTCTTCGGACACGCGGGTGAGGCCTTCCACGGCGGAACCGTCGAATCCGAGCCCTTCCTCGAATGCGGCTTCCAGTTCCGCCGGCGCGATGGCCACGGACTTCAGTGTTCCCAACACATCCGTGAACCATAGACGAATGAAGCGCACGTCGCGTTCCTCGACCGTGCGCAAAGCAAACTCTTGCTGTTTATCCATAGTGTCCAATCGTTCCATGCGCATGTTACGAACGTCGTTAACACATGCCGTGTCGCGACATGTCAGCGTGCGACTTCGAGGGCTTCCTCCAGCGTGAAGGCGCGCGCGTACAGCGATTTGCCGAGAATCGCGGCGTCCACGCCCAGTTCGGCGAGCTCCTTGATGTTGCGCAGGTCGTCGAGCTTGGAGATGCCACCGGATGCGGTGACCTTCGCGTCGGTGCGGGACGCCACTTCGCGCAGCAGCTCGATGTTCGGGCCGCTCATCATGCCGTCGCGTGCCACGTCGGTGACCACGTAACGGGAGCAGCCGACGGAGTCGAGGAACTTCATGGTCTCGAACAGGTCGCCACCTTCCTTCACCCAGCCGCGGGCCGCGAGGGTGTGGCCGCGCACGTCAAGGCCGACGGGCCACGCGGTCGCCGTACTTCTTGATGACGGAAGCGGTCCAGTCGGGGTTCTCCAGAGCCGCGGTGCCGATGTTCACGCGGGCCGCGCCGGCTTCGAGCGCCGCGTCGAGCGAGGCGTCGTCGCGCACGCCGCCGGACATTTCGATGTTGACCTTGTCGCCCAGTTCCTTGACGATGGCGCGCAGCTGGTCACGGTTGTTGCCGGTGCCGAATGCGGCGTCGAGATCGACGAGGTGGATCCATTCCGCACCCGATTCCACCACGTGCGGGCGCTTCCAGCGGGGAGCCGTAGTCGGTTTCGGAGCCGGATTCGCCTTGGCGCAGGCGCACGGCCTTGCCATCACGGACGTCGACGGCGGGAAGCAGCGTCAAAGACATGTCATACCTTTCGTTGCGTTGAACGGTTTTCGGCCGTTCAACGGATCTTGCGATTACCGATTTGAATTTACGATTTTGCGATTGTTGCGATTGCCTTGCACGAATCCGCGTTCAGAACGTCGCAACCCAGTTACGCAGCAGCTGCGCGCCGGCTTCGGCGGATTTCTCCGGATGGAACTGCGTGGCGAACAACGGTCCACGTTCGTAGGCGGCCACGAATCGGCTGCGCCCGTAGGTGCACCACGTCACATGCTCTTCCGCATCGCCGAAGTCCAGCTGGTCGGCGGAGGTGTCGGCAGGCGAAGCGCTCATCGCGGCAAAGGAGTGCACGAAATAGAATCGTTCGTTCTCCACGCCCTTGAGCAGCACGGAACCTTCCGGCGCTTCGACGGTGTCCCAACCCATGTGCGGCACCACGTCGGCGTCGAGCAGCTCGACATCGCCTTGATCAGACCGAGACCGGGCGTGCCGTCGCCATGTTCCATGCCACGTTCGAACATGATCTGCTCGCCCACGCAGACGCCGAGCACCGGGCGGCCGGCGCGCAGACGGTCTTTGATGACCCTGTCTCCGCCGACGCTTTTCAGTCCTTCCATGCATGCGCCGAACGCGCCCACACCCGGCACCACCAGTCCGTCGGCTTCCAGAGCCTGACGATGGTCGGACGTGAGGGTCACGTCGAGGTCGAGATTGGCCAGCGCGCGCACCATGGAACGCACGTTGCCGAAACCGTAATCGAACACCACCACGGAAGTCATGGGCGCTCTCCTTCTTTTGCTTGCCGAAGAATCCATCCTTCGGGGAAAAACTTATTCGATGCTTGACGAACCACGACCGAATCGCGTGTGCTCGGCGAGGATCTTCATGGCGTCATCACGGGTCAGGCTTGCGGAATCGACGGTTTCCACGCCGGAATCACGCACCCCCTGAACGTCGGTGATGCCCAGCAGCAGTCTTCGACGAACGGCGCGGTGGAGGTGAGCAGCACCGGTGGCGCGAACGTCTGGCCGACCTTGCCTTGCAGGTACATCGTCGCCTCGAGCTTGTCCGCACGGTTGATCGCGAGGACGGCAGGCATGCCGGAGACCACGGTGGTCAGATCTTTGATGGCCGCTTCCGGTCCATCGCCGTCGAGATTGCGTAATACAGCGACCGCGCCTTGCGGTGAGGCGAGGCATTGCGCGGAGATGTCGGACAGTTGGCAGAACGCGGCGAACAGGCGTGCGGAGGCAAGTCGGGTGATGATCACCGCGACTTTCGCACGGTTGCCCAGCAGTCCCTGCAACTCGTCGTCGAATGACAGCGAGTTCTCGGCTTCGGACAGTACCGCGTCGGCTTCCTTCGATTGCAGCCGTCCTGCGATTCGTCGGAAGACGCATCGGAATTAACCGTCT
>ENA-OQIM01000266-OQIM01000266.1-human-gut-metagenome-genome-assembly--contig:-NODE-266-length-19176-cov-2.348522_pt1 | contig 19176 bp, 25 predicted proteins | sample MGYA00242579_ERZ504744 | MGnify/ENA primary metagenome ERZ504744 (study PRJEB26092, sample SAMD00036441) | human gut metagenome | host: Homo sapiens | study: EMG produced TPA metagenomics assembly of...
GTCAGGTCGGCGTGTGCATCGTCACGTCCGGCCCGGGCGCCACGAACATGATCACCCCGATCGCCGACGCGAACATGGATTCCGTGCCGATGGTGGTCATCACCGGCCAGGTCGCGTGAACGCCATCGGCACGGACGCTTTCCAGGAAGCCGATATCGTCGGCGCCACCTATCCGGTGGTCAAGCACTCCTATCTGGTCACGCGTGCGCAGGATATTCCGCGCGTGCTGGCTGAAGCGCACTATGTGGCACGTTCCGGCCGCCCTGGTCCGGTGGTGGTTGACGTCACCAAAACCGCACAGACCGGCGATATGTACTATTCGTGGCCGCAGCGCATGATTCTGCCCGGCTACAACCCCACCACGAAGGCTCACGGCCGTGTGCTTTCCGACGCTGCGAAGCTGTTCGAGCAGTCGTACCGTCCGGTGCTGTATGTGGCGGCGGCGCGGCACGTTCCGATGCCGGCAAGCTCGTGCAGGAGCTGGCGGAAGTCACGAACGCTCCGATCGTCACCACGCTGCCGCGCGCGGTGTTGTGCCTGATTCCGATCCGAAGGTGCTCGGCATGCTTGGCATGCATGGCACGATTGCCGCTACCGGTGCCGTGCAGCGTTGCGATCTGCTTGTTGCGATCGGCGCTCGTTTCGACGATCGTGTAACCGGCAAGCTTGACGCTTTCGCTCCGGGTGCACGTGTGATTCACATTGATATCGATCCGGCGGAAATCGGCAAGAACCGTCAGCCGGATGTGCCGATCGTTGGCGATGTGGCAACCGTGCTAAAGGATCTCATTCCGGAAATCAAGCGCGAGCAGGCCGTGCATGGCAAGCCTGACACTTCGCATTGGTGGGAGATCATCAACGATTGGCGTGAAAAGTACCCGATCAAGTGGGATGAGCCGACCGATGGTTCGCTCGCTCCGCAGTGGGTCATCAAGCAGCTTTCCGATCTGGCTGATCCTGACACGATTTGGGTTACCGGTGTGGGCCAGCATCAGATGTGGGCCACACAGCTCATCGATTTCGAGAAGCCGCATTCTTGGCTGAGCTCCGGCGGCCTCGGCACCATGGGTTACGGACTGCCGGCCGCCATCGGCGCTCGTGTTGGTTCCGAACGTTTCCATGAGGGCGAGAAGCCGGTGTGGCTGATTGACGGTGACGGTTCCTTCCAGATGACTTCTGAAGAGCTGGCGACCGCGTTCCACGATCACACGCCGATTAAGATCGCACTGCTGAACAATTCCGTGTATGGCATGGTTCGTCAGTGGCAGACCCTGTTCTACGGCGAGCATTATTCCGCCACCAATCTGATGGATGGAGAGAATACGCTGGAAATCGTGGATGTTCCTGATTTCGTGAAGCTTGCCGAAGCGTACGGTTGCGTTGGTATGCGTGCGTTCGCGGAAGAAGAAGCCATTGAAGCGATCAAGAAGGCCAACGAAATCAACGATCGCCCGGTGCTTATCGATTTCCGCGTGTGGAAGGACGCTATGGTGTGGCCGATGGTCGCAGCTGGCGATGCCAACGACAATGTCACCTATATGCCCGGAATCAAGCCGCTGCAGCGCCCGAAGGCCGCTGCCGACAACGAGTAAACGAGCAAACGAGTAAGTAGTAAGGAAGGGTCTACCAATGTATCCTGCATCTCAGCCGGGTTCTAAGCGCCATACGCTTTCCGTGCTCGTAGAGAACCGTCCGGGCGTGCTGGCGCGTATTGCCGGCCTGTTCGCCCGTCGTGCGTTCAACATCAACTCGCTGTCCGTCTCCCCCACCGAGCGTCCTGACATTTCGCGTGTCACGGTGACCGCCGATGTGGATGAGGTGCCGCTCGAGCAGATCATCAAGCAGCTCAACAAGCTGCTGCATGTGTTGAAAATCGTGGATTTGGATCCGAACACCACTGTGGAGCGCGAACTGGTGCTTATCAAGGTAACTGCCGACGAATCCAACCGTTCCGACGTGCTTGAGATCGTGCGTCTGTTCCGCGTGCGCGTGGTCGATGTGAATCCGGAATCGCTGACCATCGAAGCCACCGGTGCCGAAGGCAAGATTGATGCGCTGCTGGGGCTTTTGGAGCATTACGGCATTATCGAGCTGGTTCGTTCCGGCGCGGTCGCAGTGACGCGCGGTCCGAAGGCCTTGAGCGAAAAGGTGCTCGGCTCCGAAATCACCGGTCGCTGATCCAATCAGCTAATCCCAAACCTACAGGCTTTCCCGTTTCAACGCGGGAAAGCCCTTTTTTGTTGTCAGATCTGCGATATTCAGAAAATATCTGATCATTGGAGCATGCCAGCTGCAGTAGCATCTTTTGCGCAAAACAACAGTCTCATAGACGTTCGCCAGGCGCAAGAAGATATCAAACAAGGTTCATCGCTCTTAATAATGTGCTCGCAGAGGAAAGTTATCACCTTCGCCAAGGATTAGTTTTCGGCCCCGGCAACATCGAAACCGACCACAACATCACCTACTACCCCATCTACCTAATCGGCCAGTTTTGCAACAACTAGCCCAGTAGCATTCATCGTGATGCCACAAACCATGATGATGGCAGCACGACAGGGAGCATTATGACTGAAATTATTCATGATGGGGTTCCTTTACTTCATATACGGAAACAACAAGATCCGTATTGCCGATATTGATAATGGACAATGAGGTGGCATCTGGGAAATTCTTCGCCGGGAGAGAGATCGTTTCTATTCCGTTAGATGTACAGGCCTCCCTAGTGGTTAGGGTGTGTGGCTGTCCATCTTTGTAGAGGACAAACGAATAAGGAGCCTGCTCCTTCTGCTTACACATGGAGATGACATAATACATATTGCTGTCATCAACTGTTTTTGTAAATGAAATAGCATCATCGCCATGTACGGATTTCGCACCCAACTTGTTTACTAGAACCAGTTTGCCCGAGCTATTGAGATCATCGACGGCGACACGGTCCAGAGCGTCCACAGTAAATGCTTTATATGCCTGTTTTGCGGCATCATCATTCTCGCTGCCGCTCTGTACGGAGCCATCACCGAAACTTTCATGTGCAGCTTTCGTGCAGCCAACGCATGACCACAACAACAAGCTGGACAACAAGCAACAGGCGCTTCTTCGCATCACTTGATTCATAAGGCACCTCCATTGGTCTCTCCGACAAGAACAGCTAAGGTTTCCTGCAATAACAAGAATATGACATTGGCACATGGAATGCCACGCATCGCTGTCGCACGAATGGCCAACATTCACCGGAAACGCTGGAGGAGCTGCGCCGCCGCCACAACATGCACACCCTGTCCGGTAATTGACGCGGACGATACGAATGCTACTCGAGCTGTTCGGAGAGTTCCATCCATTCGAGTTCAAGTTCTTCGGACTCGTCGGTGACGGCTTGAAGCTGGTCGTTGAGCTTGCCTAGGCCCTCGTAGTCGCTGGGGTCGTGCGCGGCCATTTGCTGCTCAAGATCGGCTTTCTGCTCTTCGAGTTTGGCGAGTTTGCGCTCGATTGCCGATACGCGCTTGGAGGTCGTGAAAGGCCTTGCCGGAAGTTCGGCGTAGAAGGCGCGGAAGCATGCGGTTTCAGCAGTCGCAGACCCACTTGCGGAGTTGCCTGCGGTGCCTTCGGTCGTGGAACCGGCAGTCCCAGCGGAACCGCCCTTCTTGCCTTTGCCGGCACCTGCCTTTTCGTCCGCAAACGGATTCTTGCCGTTCTTGATGGCCTCAGTCATGTCCAGATAATCCTGCACGCCACCGGCAGGTGGCGCACCTTGCCGCCGATCAGCGCGAACTGCTGATCGGTGACACGTTCGAGCAGATACCGGTCATGGGAGACGACGATCAGAGTTCCCGGCCAAGTGTCGAGCAGATCCTCCATCACGGCGAGCATGTCGGTGTCGAGATCATTGCCGGGCTCATCCATGATGAGCACGTTCGGCTCGTCCAGTAGGATCAGCAGCAACTGCATACGACGCTTCTGACCACCCGATAGGTCCTTGATCGGCGTCATCAGCTGCGCCGACTCGAATCCGAGACGCTCCATCATCTGCCCCGGCGTGGTTTCCTTGCCGTCCACGATATAGCTCGGCTTGTAACGGCTCAGCACTTCCTTGATCTTGTATTTACCGAGCTTCTCCAATTCGTCGAGACGCTGTGAAAGCACCGCGAATTTCACGGTTTTGCCGATATTCACATGACCTACAGTGGGGGTGATCGTGCCGTCAAGAATCTTCAATAACGTCGATTTTCCGGCACCGTTCGCGCCGACGATGCCGAAACGATCGCCCGGCCCGATCAGCCATGTCACGTCGTCAAGAATCTTACGACCGGTAACAGTAATTTTTTGCGCTGCAGAAGTAATTTCTTCTGCAGGATCATCAGTATTATTTTCTTGCGATTCCTGAATTTCTTGCGATTCTTTCGCAGCTGCAGCAACTTGCGCCGCTGCAACACCGGCATCCACCAATCGCGGATCAGTCAGATCGTCGACGGCAACTTCCACGGAACCATGCACTTGCGGCTCGGCATACATGGCCGGCACCACATCGACGCGCGATGCCGACGCTTCCATGTCGGCAACGTCAGGATCGATATCGGCCACGCCTTGCACATGTTCGAAAATCTGCGTCACGTCGATCAGGTCAACCACCTGCTTGCCCAAGCGGGATGTGGCCATTTGCTTCAATTCCAGCGTATTGCGCACCGGAGCACGTCGGCGATGAGCTCACGCGCGGCCTTCACATGGAATTTCTGCTTGGTGGAACGGGCGCGGGCACCGCGGGTAAGCCAGGCAAGTTCCTTACGAGCCAGATTGCGACGTTTCGTTTCACGCACGTCGGCTTGGCGATCGCGTTCCACGCGCTGCAGCATGTATGCGGAATAGCCGCCTTCAAACGGCTCGATTTCGCCGTCATGCACCTCCCACATGGATTCGCACACTTCGTCGAGGAACCAACGGTCATGGGTGACGAGCAGCAGCGCGCCGGATCCGGCCGGCCAACGGTTCTTCAAATGTTCCGCCAGCCAGTGAATGGTCACCACATCCAAATGGTTTGTAGGCTCGTCGAGTGCGAGAATATCCCAATCCTTGAGCAACAGGCGTGCCAAATCGGCGCGGCGACGCTGACCGCCGGAAAGCGAACCGATTTTCGCTTCCAAGCTGATGCCGCCAAGCAATGCTTCGACGATTTCGCGCGACTTGGTTTCCGCAGCCCATTCGTAGTCTTCACGGCCTTCGAGCGCAGCTTCGCGCACGGTGGCGTTGTCGTCGAGCGGATCACGCTGGTCGAGCATGCCGAGCGTAAGCCCGCCGCGAATGGTCACGCGACCGGAGTCCGGCTCCTGCGTGCCTTTGAACAAATGCAGCAACGTGGACTTGCCGTCGCCGTTCTTACCGACGATGCCGATGCGGTCGCCTTCAAAAACACCCTGCGTTACATCGTTGAAAATATTCTTGGTCGCAAAAGCAAGCGAAACGTGTTCAAGTCCCAAATCATAAGTCGGCATAAGTCACCAATGTAGCGGGAACATCTCCCAAACCTGCAGGCAATGCCGCAACTTGCGAATCGCCACCAGCGCTACGCAGCAATCGGAACCGCACACAACTCGGCGATCAGCTGCTGCGCCTGAGCCAAATTCTGCCCATACGAATTACAACGAGCGGCAAAACTCGAAAACACCTGATCCGCAAGCGGCTGCAACTGCGGATTATATTCGGCGAACGCCTCGCGCAACTGCGATTTCGACCCGCCGGCAGCCTTGAGATCCTTGACCATGCTTGACTCGTCAAGCCACTCCTCCAACAGAGTAGGGGTAACCTCCAAGTGGAACTGCATGCCCAGAGCGGAACCAAAACGGAACGCCTGCACCTTGGTCTTCGCGGATCGCGCCAATGGCTGCGCGCCCTCCGGCAACGACACCACGTCGTTATGCCAGTGCAGCACATCCACGGTTTTGTTCCACATCGAGAAATAATCATGCTTGTCGATGCATTTAATCGGCGCAAAACCGATTTCCGGAGCATCTCCCGACTTCAGCTTCGCCCCCAGCGCGGTGGCGATGATCTGATGTCCCAGCACACGCCCAACACCGGCTTGCCAACGCTGACCGCAGCCCGCGCAAGCTTGGCCTCGGCCTTTAATCCCGGATACTTGTCGTAGTCGAGCGCACCCATCGGGCCGCCCATGATCACCACGCCGGAAACCTCGCCAAAATCAGGCAAATCCGGTTTCTTCTGCTTGGCGACATTGATGATTTGATACTGCAGTCCCAAATCATCCAGACTGTCTAAAATGCGTCCCGGTCTCTCCCACGGAACGTGTTGCAAAATCAGCACCTGCGATTGCGTCATACGTTCTATTGTTGCATCACCTACGTAAACGATGTTCACAAATCCAACAAAAACCGTTTTGCCGTTCATTTTCATCTCGCATGCATGTCCGATTCTGGCAATACTCTCGTGGTTATGACGAACACGCAAGAACCGCAGAATATCAACATTTCTAGCGTCGCAACCGCAGTTGACGCAGTGGCGAGCGCCGCTGCCGATCTGAAGCTGTACGACACCGCATCGCACGCCGTGTCGAATTTCACGCCGATCAAGCCTGGTCAGGTCGGCATGTACGTGTGTGGCGCCACCGTGCAAAGCTCGCCGCATATCGGCCATATTCGTGCGGCTGTCGCGTTTGACGTGGTACGCCGCTGGTTCGAGCGTTTGGGCTACAAGGTCACGTTCGTGCGCAATGTCACCGATATCGACGACAAGATTCTCGATAAGGCTGCGGCCGCCGGTCAGCAGTGGTGGGAGCGCGCGTACATTTACGAGCGTGAATTCACTGAGCTTACAACACGTTGGGTGTTGAGCCGCCTACGTATGAGCCGCGTGCGACCGGCCACATGATCGACATGATCGATCTGATCAAGCAGATCATCGACAACGGCCACGGCTACGTGGTGACTGATGAGAACGGCAATCCGACCGGCAACGTGTATTTCGACGTTGCAGCTGGCCTCATTATGGCGAGTTGACGCATCAGAAGCAGACCGCTGTGGCCGATGCCGCTTCCGAGGTGGCCGATGCATGGGTCCGTCTGTCGACAATACGGGCAACGACAAGTACAATCCGGTTGATCCTGCGGACATGTCGGAAGACAAGCATGATCCGCGTGATTTCGCATTGTGGAAGGCTCCGAAGGATTCCGATCCGCTTGACGCGCGTTGGAATACTCCGTTCGGCACGGGTCGCCCGGGTTGGCATATTGAATGCTCGGCGATGAGCCACCGCTATTTGAAGGATATGTTCGACATTCATGGCGGCGGGCTGGACTTGCGTTTCCCGCACCATGAGAACGAAATGGCGCAGACTCGTGCCGCCGGTTACGATTCGGCGGCTCGTTGGATGCATTCCGCATGGGTTACCGCCAAGGGTGAGAAGATGTCGAAGTCGCTGGGCAACGGCTTGTCCGTACCGGCGGTTTTGGCGGAAAATTCCGCTTGGGTGGTGCGTTACGCGCTTGGTTCCGTGCAGTATCGTTCCATGTTGGAATGGTCGGATCAGACGTTGACCGAGGCTCAGTCCGCGTACGATCGTGTGTCGAATTTCATCGAACGTGCCGGTGCCGCCGTTGGCGGGCAGCCGTCCCGTGAGGAGATCGTTTCGGTTTCCGCCGATGAGCTGCCGGCTGATTTCGTCGCCGCAATGAATGACGATATTAATGTTTCCGGCGCCTCCGCTGCGATTTTCACGGCGATTCGTTCTGGCAACACGTTGCTTTCGAAGCTTGCCGATCGTGTTGATTCGGATGTTGCGAAGGATGAAGTTCGCGCTGTTTTGGTGAATGTGCGTGCGATGCTCGATACGCTTGGTTTGGATCCGTTGGCGGAACCGTGGGTAAGCGAGGGTGCGGCCGGCGGCGCAGCCGGAGCCGGTGCTGATTCCGCTGAGCATACTGCGCTTGACCGTTTGGTTTCCGAACAGTTGGAGGAGCGTGCCGAAGCCCGCAAGGCCAAGGATTTCGCCCGCGCCGACGCCATTCGTGATGCCTTGGGCGCAGCCGGAATCGCCATCGAAGACACTCCCCAGGTCCCACCTGGACCCTCAAATAATCCCCCATCTCTTCTGAAAAAAAAAAACGTTGGCCGGTCTACCCCAGACCGGCCAATTTCATATCAGAAACCTAAAAGTCATTCCTAAATCTATCTTTACTTCCGAATCTCATCGGCACGATCTTCGATATCTTCAAAAAAGAGTTCCTGAGCACCCGCAGATTCCACGCCGTAGTATCGATGAACAATCTCATCAATATCCATCCAATTTTTCAGCCGCAAAGCATTAAACAGCACTGCCGCATCATCAAGGTCTTTCTGCGATCTACGATCAGACATCGCTTTCATCGCCAAAAGATATTTCTTCGAAGCAAACGTAACTTTCAAACCATTAGCATCGCTATACACTTCCGGATTGTCATCCCCTATGGGCGGCATAACATCATGGATTTGCATATTAAGCCAATTATTTGGCACATTATTACGATTCCCGACAACTTCCGCCGCGCTTTGAATTTCATAAAAAGGACGAAACATGGAATCGACATCTTGTGTAGTTCGCAATTCCGGAACGTAGTAGACCATCGCGGTCCCGCCATAAATGGCGATAGTTCCTTCGATTCCGCGAGTATGACACTCTTCAATCAGCTCATCAAGAAGCTGCATCAGTTTTTGTCTGGTCATTTCCATAGCAGCTCACCTCGCGGAATGATTACGTTGTACCATGCAAAGAACTCATCCGGAGGCGTGGCGGACCGATAAATCTTTCGCAACGGGGTCCACTCGGCATCAAGTTTCAGCGATTGAGGGGACACGTCCCCTTTACTCCAATGCTGATAGTCATAGAGCCCAGCCATAAAGGCCTGCCAACGCACGTCCATCCCCTTAGTGACTTTCTTAAAATCGGCAGGCTCATCATCAGGAAATTCCATCAGATTGCGCATTCCAGCTGAAACACGGGTCCATTGCTCTTCCGTTCCCGAATACTGCTGGATCGACTGCATGAGATCACTCATTGCAGGGCCGATTACGCGAACAGTCGCACGCTCCAAAGGGGAAAGCGTCAGCTCATATCCCAAAGTACGCGCCGCAGCATCAACCTTATTGAAGGTGGGAACGGTTTTGCCACTCAACGTTCTCGAGACAACGGATTCAGCCATGTTCGAAGCACGCGAAAAATCCGCCGCGTTCAGACCGGCGTTCTTCATAAGCTCTCGTAACAGTTCATCGGCTTGCATATATGCAAGTCTACACTATTGGCAGCCCGAACGCTGATGCGAAATTCCCGCGGGACGGCTAGACTGAGGAACATTATGGCAGCATTTAGTTCTTTGACAGATAGGCTCTCGAATGCGTTCAAGCATCTGAAGAGCAAAGGCAAGCTTTCCGAGGCTGATATCGATGGTACGATCCGCGAAATCCGCCGCGCGCTGCTCGACGCCGACGTGGCGCTCGACGTGGTGCGTTCCTTCACCGGCCGAATCCGCGAGCGTGCGCTCGGCACCGAGGTTTCCCAGGCGCTGAATCCGGCCCAGCAGGTCGTGAAGATCGTCAACGAAGAGTTGAGGCCGTGCTTGGCGCTGGCGTTGACCGACCGCTGAATTTTGCGAAGAATCCGCCGACCGTCATCATGCTCGCCGGTCTTCAGGGTGCTGGTAAAACCACCCTCGCAGGCAAACTCGGCTACTGGCTGAAGGATTCCGGCCACACTCCGCTGTTGGTCGCGGCCGATTTGCAGCGTCCGAACGCAGTGACGCAGCTGCAAGTGGTTGGCGAACGTGCAGGCGTGCCCGTGTACGCTCCGGAAAAGGGCGTGCAGTCCGATGGTGGCGAAGCGTTGCTTCCCCGGGTCTGACCACCGGCGATCCGGTGAAGGTGGCGCGTGACGCTGTTGCGCTGGCCAAGCAGAAGCTGTACGACACGGTCATCATCGATACCGCAGGCCGTCTCGGCGTTGACGAAGAGCTGATGAAGCAGGCTCGCGATATTCGCGACGCCGTGCAGCCGAAACGAACTCCTGTTCGTAATCGACGCGATGATCGGTCAGGATGCCGTGCAGACGGCGAAGGCGTTCGATGAGGGCGTGGACTTCACCGGCGTGGTGCTTTCGAAGCTTGATGGCGACGCCCGTGGCGGTGCCGCGCTTTCGGTCGCCTCCGTTACCGGCAAGCCGATTCTGTTCGCTTCCACTGGCGAAGGTCTGAAGGATTTCGAGGTTTTCCACCCGGATCGTATGGCTTCCCGCATTCTCGATATGGGCGATATTCTTACCCTGATCGAGCAGGCGCAGAAGCAGTTCGATGAGGAAGAGGCTCGTAAGGCCGCCATCAAGATTTCCGATGGTTCCTTTGGTTTGGATGATTTCCTCGATCAGCTGCAGCAGGTGCGCAAGCTTGGTCCGATGAAGAATCTGCTTGGCATGATTCCGGGTATGGCTGCGCATCGTAAAGAACTTGAGCAGTTCGACGAGAGGGAAATCGATCGTACTGAAGCCATTATTCGTTCGATGACTCCTGCGGAACGTCGTGATCCTTCGATTATTGACGGTTCTCGTCGAGCTCGTATCGCTTACGGTTCCGGCGTGACCGTTTCGCAGGTGAACGCGCTGTTGCAGCGTTTCGAGCAGGCCGCGAAGATGATGAAGCGTATGAGCAACAAGGCTGGCGCTGGCATGCCTGGCTTTGGCGGCCCTGCCATGGGCGGGGGCAAAGGCAAGGGTAAAGGCAAGAAGGGCAAGAAGAAGGGCGGTAAGTCCGGCAATCCGATGAAGCGCGAGGCTGAAGAGAAGGCATTGCGCGACAAGCTTGCCGGCAAGAACTCCGACGGTAAGCCTTCCGGCGGTTCCGCTTTTGCCAAGAAGCCGCAGAATCCTGCACTTCCCGCCGGATTGCAAGACTTGATGGGCGATGCCGGTGAGCTGCCGCCGAACTTTGGCGGCGGACTGTCCGGCTTGCTGCACTAAAGCAAGCGACGCGAAAACGGTAACGTATAAAAAGGGGATGTGATTCAAGACGAATCGCATCCCCTTTTTGCGTACTCCAATCAGCTGTTTTCAGCTGAATCGACTACCTTATAATCGCCATCAACTACTTCAACGTCAACGTGGCAGCAAGCGCAAGATGATCGCTACCTTCAACGCAGAACGAACTCACGTCGGAAGCGTCCAATCCCTTGGTGAAAAGCACATGGTCGAGAATGATGCGCGGCCACGGCAGCCATGATGGGAACGTGGCATGACGGCCCTTCGCCTCGCACAAGGCCGCATCCTTGAAGCCCGCATTCAGCAGCTTGCGGAAGCTTGGATGATCGGTGCCGGAATTCAAATCACCCAACACAACGGTGATGTCGCCCTGCTTCTGAGTGGTCGCCAACTCCCCCAAACCGATGATGCCGGCGGACCATTCCCTGCATCCGCGCATCGGAGACTTCGGATGTGCCGAAACAAACGTGATGCCGCGCATCGAATCGATCGGGAAGCACACGCCTGGCACGTCGGCCGCGGGAATCACCGCAGTGACCGGAGACATGTCGCTTGGTTCAATACGAATCCACACACCGTTGAATCCGCCATTGTCCGTTCCCTTGCTCTCCCCCAACTGACGGTACGGAAGCAAATCAGACAATCCCGAAGCGTCCAATTGCGCAACCAGATCGTCCGTCAATTCCTGCAATGCAAGTACTGCAATATCATGTTTTTGACCGCACTGACGATTGCCGCAGCGTTGGCGCGACCAAATCGGCAGTTCAGCGTCATCACACGGAAACGGCCATGTTTCGTGGATTCCGTAACAGCTTCATTGCCTGTTTCACGAGATGTTTCACGCTTTTCCGCAAGTTTTTCGGCGACCCTCTGCGCAGTATTGGGAGAATTAAGATTCTCCATCCAATATGCGATTTTGCGCAGCAGCGATGCAAGACAGACCACCGCAGCGACTCCCCCGAGAGCCGGCTCATGCAACGCGAAACCGGCGACGGCGATCGCAAGCGTCGGAATCCACAGCAACGGAATCAACGCAATCAAGTACGGCAGCGGCAAATGGCCATCCCAACCAGCCGGCATCTCGCCAAGCGCAATCCATACAACGCAAATAATCAACGCAATCCAAAGCGCGATAATCATTCAGGCAACTCCCCCTATGCAAACCGTTCACTCCGAACGGACATACGCAAACTCGGAACCTCCAAGTGTAGCCAGCCTGCCTGATTCCGACGATTTCGCCATGTAGACCCACGCAAACATCTCACGAATGCCAGCAAATGTCCGATTCTGCCGATTCGGTCATTCAAGCATCACATTCGCCGCATAATTGACCGTTTCCGCAGAATCAGACAAACGACTTCCCGGTTTTGCACGGATTCGAAAAGTCGCGTAGAGCGGGAAACATCCTAAGACCCATCCGTCCGTACCCCACGGTTATACTTGGTAAGTTATTCGCGCGCGCGAGGCCCTCTAACTATCGCGTGACGTGAGGAACATGTGGGTTTCGGATTCCGTGCCCCACACAGAAAACGAAACGCACACCCCTAGTTATACAAGGAGAGCCATTTTGGCAACCAAGATTCGTCTGAAGCGCATGGGTAAGAAGTTCTACGCGTTCTACCGCGTGGTGATCATGGATTCCCGTACCAAGCGTGATGGCCGCGCCATCGAAGAGATCGGTACCTACAATCCGAACACCCAGCCTTCGACCATCGTTATCGATTCCGAGCGCGCTCAGTACTGGCTCGGCGTTGGCGCTCAGCCGACCGAGCAGGTGCTGAACCTGCTGAAGATCACCGGTGACTGGCAGAAGTTCAAGGGCCTTGACGGTGCTGAAGGCACCCTGAAGACCGTTGAGGCGGCCCGGATGCCGCCGCTCGCGTTGAGGCCGTTGAGGCTCAGGCTCAGAAGCTGAAGGCTGCAAAGTCCGAAGCTGACGCCAAGGCCAAGGCTGAAGCCGAAGCCGCCGCTACCGAGGAAGCTCCGGCTGAAGAGCCGGCTGCGGAAGCTGAGTGATCATGCTCGCCCAGGCTGTGGAACATCTGATTAAGAACATCGTCGATTTTCCCGACGACGTTTCGGTGAAGTCCCATGAGAACGCGCGTGGCGAACTCATTCGCGTGCGCGTCAACCCGGAAGACATCGGTCGCGTCATCGGACGCAGCGGACGCACGGCAAATGCGATTCGCGCCGTGGTGCAGGCACTGTCCGACCACAAGGTGCGCGTCGACATCATGGACGTGCGCAGGTGAGATCCTAGCGTGGTGCGTGATATGCATTCTGACGACCCTCAACAGCCCGAGCTGCTGAGGGTCTGTCGTATCGGGCGTGCGCAGGGGCTCAAAGGCGAAGTCACCGTGCAGATCTTTACGGACGAACCGGAATACCGGTTCGCTCCCGGTGCTGTGTTGTACACGAAGACGGCGAAGAAGAGTATGTGGTGGAGAACTCCCGTACCTTCAAAAACCGTTGGATCATCAAGTTCGAAGGCATTGACAACCGCGACCAGTCCGAAGCGGCCAACGGCATTGTGCTGTATGGCGAGGCGGACGATCCGGAAGACATGCTTGAAGCCGACGAGTGGTATCCGAAAGACCTTATTGGCCTTGAGGCGCGACTGGCTGAAAACAATACGCTTGGTCTCGAACCGGGCGTGGTGGTCGGCAAAGTCGTTGACGTGATAGAAGTGGCCCAATGGCTGCTGAAGATTCGTCTCGCCAATCCGGTGAAGGATACCGACGGCGTTGTGGTTGAGAACAGCGCGCTCGTGCCATTCGTGGACGAGCTCGTGCCAGACATCGACCTCGAAGAGGGCTATCTGACCCTCGATCCGCCTGGAGGTCTTATTCCGGGACTGTGATCGTTTGCGATCCTGCGTAAGCATTCATGATTACGCGCTTTCGATCACATATCCATTCAAGTGGGCATTGGAATCCAGTGCCCACTTTTTATGTTTCCCGCCACTTGGCAGGCATCCCGGTATTCTGAACATTATGAAGATCGATATCGTGTCTGTTTTCCCGGAATATTTTGAAGTGCTGAACCTCAGTCTGCTCGGCAAAGCGCAGTCGAAAGGGCTTGTGGAGGTTACCGCGCACAATCTGCGCGACTGGACGCACGACGTACATCATTCCGTCGATGACACTCCTGTCGGCGGTGGCGCAGGCATGGTGATGAAGCCGGAAGTGTGGAGCGAATGCCTCGACGAGCTGCTGCAGCTTGAGCCTGCGGTAATCGAAAATACGGAAAATATTGAGGATTCTGCGGATTCCTTCGATACTGGCGATTCTTGCGATACTGCAGATTCCGACACTGCACAATCTTCCGCAGGTCCTGAGAATTCCGAAAAAACTGATATTGCACCATCTTCCGCAGGTCCTGTGCTGATTTTTCCGAATCCTTCCGCCCCGCTGTTCACACAACAGGATGCGACGGAACTGAGCCATGCCGATCATCTGCTGTTCGGCTGCGGCCGTTACGAAGGGTATGACGCGCGCATTCCGCAGTATTACCGCGCGCAAGGCATTGACGTGCGCGAATATTCGATCGGCGATTACGTGCTCAACGGCGGTGAAGTGGCCGTGTCGGTGATGCTGGAGGCGATCACCCGCCTGCTGCCCGGTTTTATGGGCAATGCCGCTTCGATTGTTGAGGAATCGTATACGGGCGATAATGCGCTGTTGGAGCATCGCCAGTATACGAAGCCCGCGGAATGGCGTGGCATCAAGGTTCCGGACGTGCTGCTTTCCGGCAATCATGCGAAAGTGGATCGTTTCCGCCGCGATGAGGCGCTCGAGAAAACCAATGAGTTGCGTCCGGACCTGATCGAAGCGCTGGATTGCACCAAGCTCGACAAAGCCGATCGCAAGACGCTTATGTCGCTCGGTTGGGAAGTCTCCGGCCCCTACCCCCGCAAACGCTAGCTTTAAACGCTTGTTTTTACGCGGAATAATCGCAAGTTTTTTTCTTGCGATTATTGCTGACCGTTATCTGAGATTGGCTCGCTGGGTTCAAGTGTAGTAGACGGCGGTTTCGCCATAATCGCGCCGATCGGTGATTTCCCAGTTTTCTGGAGCCGTGGGCTCTTCGGAACGGGTGGATCGTTCAAGCATGATCACCGTGTTGCTGGAAGTCAGTTCACGGCTGGCAAGATCGGCGAGCAGCTGGTTGCAATCATTCGTTTCGAAGGCGTACGGCGGGTCGATGAACACCATGTCGAACGGTTCAACGGCCGAAGCTGAAGCCGCGTATTTTTCTGCGCGAGCCTTCACCACGCGGGCACTCATGCCATGTTCCCACGAACGGTTATGTTTCAACGCGGTCAGCGTCTGCGCGATCAATGCGGCCGCCGGAGCGGATGATTCCACCGCCACCAGCTCTCGTGCGCCACGGCTCAATGCTTCGATGCCCAAAGCGCCGGTTCCTGCAAACAAATCGAGCACGCGGGCATCGTCCAACACTCCCCATGAATCGAGATGCGAGAAAATCGCCTCTTTGGTGCGATCGGTGGTCGGTCGAGTGCCCGCTTTCGGCGTGGTCAATGCAACGCCTTTGAATCGTCCTGAAATTACGCGCATACGCACCACTCTAGCGTGCCAGGCGATTAATTAATCGCACCAAACTAATTACTGGTCAGGAACGTTTCATTGCCGCGCGTGAAATCAAGCACCGCCCCGGCCAACTGCACATGTTCGAGTAAATCAGGATCCTGAGCGACAAGCCTCGTAGCTCAACCCGCGCATGCTCAATAATCTTCACATCCTTAACCACACGAAGCAGCTTCAAACCTGACTTTCCGCCAGATTGCGCGTCGCCGAGCACGTCGCCGGCGCCGCGGAATTCCAAATCGGCCTGCGCTATTTCGGCACCATCCAACGTGCCTGAATCACGTCAAGACGGCGGGCGGCATCACTGTCCGCGGGCGCACGCGAAATCAGGAAAGCCCCCGAATCGGTGCCGCCTCGGCCGACGCGCCCACGCAACTGGTGCAATTGCGAAAGCCCATACCGGTCCGCATCGAAAATCACGATGCAGCTGGCTTTCGCCACGTCCACGCCGACCTCGATCACCGTGGTCGCCACCAGAATCGGCGTTATGCCGGATTCAAAATCGGCCATGACCTGCGATTTTGTGGTGTCATCGTCACGCCCGGTCAACGTGGCGAATCGAATGCCTTTGAACTGCGGCAGCGATTGCAGACGCTCCACGATTTCCGCCACGGAATGCAACGGGGGGCGTTGTGCGCGCTGTTCGTCGTCTTCGCCAAGATCGTAGGCGTCGTCAAAAGCCGCGGCCGACGAACCTGCGGTTTTCGAGCCTGAAGCCGCTGACGCCGCCAGCGCGCCGTCCGCATCTTCGGCATCGGCGTCAATGCGCGGGCAGACCACGTAGGCACGTTCCCCCGCGTCGATGCGCTTGCGAATCAGGCAAACATTTCGCCCATCAACGACGCATTGTCTTCCGGCACCACGAATGTGCGAATCGGCTTGCGGCCGCCGGGAAGTTCGGTCAGCGAGGAAATGTCGAGATCGCCGAACCAGGTCATGGCTGCGGTGCGCGGAATCGGCGTGGCCGTCATGACCAACAGATGAGGCGCCGTAGAACCCTTGGAATTCAACGATTCGCGCTGTTCCACACCGAAGCGGTGCTGTTCGTCGATCACCGCCAAGGTAAGGTTCGGCGCCTGGAAACTCTTGGAAAATGCGGCGTGCGTCGCCACGACGATACAGGCATGCCCGATGCGGCTGCTGCGAGCACGCGACGACGTTCGGCAAGTCGCATACTTCCCGTGAGAAGAAATACAGGAATCTCCATCTTTTGTGCCAAATATATCGTTTCCTTTGCCGGAAAATCCGGTTTCCACATCATCAGATGCGGCCAAATCAAGAAGGTCTGCAAGTTGTACACCTTTATCCACAGCATTATTGTGAATTGTTTTTGCGTCGAATTCCCCATCTTTCGAACTTTGCGCGGACCGTTTATTGCTTCGCCGCGCATTGGCATCATCTAGATTTTTTTGATTATCACTCGAATTTGCGTCGCTTTTTCCCAGTTTGGATACCATTGTGGAAATGCTCGCATAATGCTGTTCGGCAAGAACCTGCGTTGGCGCTACAAGCACGGCCTGGCCGCCTGATCCGACGGCCTGCATCATGGCAGCAACCGCGACCACGGTCTTACCGGAACCGACCTCGCCTTGCAGCAATCGTTGCATGGGGTAATCGTGCGCCATATCGGCGGAAATATCGGCGATGACCTGCTGTTGGCCGTTCGTAAGGGCGAATGGCAGCGACGCGATGAAATCGTCTTTCAACCGCGTTTCAGGGCATGCGGTAGCCTTGGATTTGCGCGATGCATCGCGTGATTTGACGAGCGCGGTCTGGCAGATCAGCGCTTCCTCATATCGCAACGTTTGCAAGGCGTTATCGAAATTCTTGCGATCAACCGGATCATGAATCGCCATGAATGCCTCAGCACGATGCATAAGCCATATTCCTCACGAAAATCTTCCGGAATAATATCGGGAATAGCATTACCGAGTACTTTAATCTGTATTTCTCGATCAATTTGGGGAATATCAAAATCCCCTTCTTGCGTAGGATTATCTAAGAAATTCCCTGCATTTTGCGTTGCCAAATATTCGGCTCCGCGCAACGCATCCATATATTTCAATACCGATTCATGAATATGTTCGCTGGAAATTCGCGAAGTTGCATGATATACCGGTCGTGGACGGCAAACTCGTTTCAGCGCTTCGTCGATCGTTTGCGCATCGTATTTCAGATTGCCGAGAGGCGGATTCGCAGGATCGCCGAAACCGTCGTTCCATTCCCCGTTTTTCGACTGCGATTGCACGGGATTGATGGTGAGCAGGTCGGGATGCGTGAATTGCAGACGATTGTCGTACACGCTTGGCTCGCCTGCGACGACGAGCAGCGCTCCCGCGTGCAGTTTGCGCTGCACCCAGTCAACATACGATTTGCGATACGAAAAGAAGACCAGCGACGCCAACGATTTTGGGGTGTTGCGACGCGCTGCGAAATCGTCGTCCGTGACTGTTGCGATCAGGCGGAAGCCTCGACGTGCATGGGGAAAACGCGCGTTTCGAGCACATGCGCGGCGAACGCCATTTTCTCCCCGATTTTCGCTTCATGCAGTGAGCGCGCGGGAACCGGATCGGTTACGCGGAACGGATAGTAGGTCAGGGCGTCGCCAACTGACACCACACCAAGCGATTTCAGCGCGCCGACTCTGCGGCGGTTGCTCTCGATTGATGAAATCGGTGTTTCCAGTGTGGTGCTCATAACGCACCATCTCCCAGTTATGCCGACAGATGCGGCTTCAACCACTGGGTACGACTCAAACCGCCCAAATTCCCCACTCGCTGGAGGAATACGACGCAAGCCAGCCCCTCAGCGGGCAAAAACCTCCACCCACTGGAGAAATCACCCCGTCCACAAGCCCCTTAGCGGGCAAAAAGCTCCAGTCGCTGGAGAAATCAGGACGCAAACCAGCCAACCAATGGGAGTATTCCTCCACCTACTGGAGGAATACGGACGCAAACGCCACTGTAAGCGGGAAGATTTCTCCATCGAGTGGAGAAATCCGAACGCTTAAAGCCCTGGCGGGATCAAGATAAAGCAAAACCCCGGTGACCATTGGTCTACCGGGGTTTCAAGCTGTTATTTCGCGATTCACGCTTCAACGCGCTGAACCTTGCCAGCCTTGATGCACTTGACACAAACGCGAACGCGAACGTTCTCGCCGTCGATGGTGGTGCGAACCGGCTGCAGGTTCGGGCGGAAGGTGCGCTTATTGCGAATATGTGAGTGCGAAACGGTGAAACCGGTCTGCGGTCCCTTGCCGCACACTGCGCAACGAGCTGCCATAATGGACTCCCTATAATTACTATTGACTTGCAAGTCTGCGCGTTCGACACCACACAACGAAGTGCATGGCAGAACACACAACTTCTCAACTATACAACCAGCCCCGGCCAATCGCAAACTTGCGGACGAAAATCGGCTTGCATTCCCCATATTCCGCCGTTTTTGCCATGTCTCGACAGCACGCGCATGCGGCCCGTACGGGCAGAACATGCTTGTTCATGCGCTGTTCATGTCGAATGGTCTGTTACCACCGCCACGCCCGTACCGATGAAGTAATGGAATAAGA
>ENA-OQIM01000267-OQIM01000267.1-human-gut-metagenome-genome-assembly--contig:-NODE-267-length-19160-cov-1.386959_pt1 | contig 19160 bp, 25 predicted proteins | sample MGYA00242579_ERZ504744 | MGnify/ENA primary metagenome ERZ504744 (study PRJEB26092, sample SAMD00036441) | human gut metagenome | host: Homo sapiens | study: EMG produced TPA metagenomics assembly of...
CAATGGTAAACCTGTTCATCTGCGGTCTGGTAGTCTATGACAATATACCTGTCATGGAATATGCCACCGGATGTATGCAATGAAATGGAGATATTGGGGTATTCCCGGCAGAAATCATCGAACTCCGCTTGATGCAGTCGGTTGCCCGTATTGTCGGAAAAGATGGTTATATCCACATTGTTCGGAACCTCTTTCAAAAGAACCAGTGTCTTTAATCCAATGTAGTTATCCACCACGAATATCGTTTTCTTGGCAGTCGCATAAATCTGTTGGTAGGCCAAATCCGACTCTACGGGTTGGCCGTTAAGTATCAACCACCCCCTCCTTACGGTAGGGTTACTGAAATCCAGCATGACATTTGCCAGTTCCGACTTCGTTACAACATTTCCCAACGTATCTATGATGTTGGCAACCTTATCATCAATGGCGGATAAAGAATTGCGCAAATCAAGTAAGTCTTGCGTGTTTCTTGTTGTCTGCAAGGACAGTTGTAAGTATTCCCTTTGCCCCAATAGAGGCTGGTTGTCAACGATGTAGTCCTTCATCTGCTTGAAGATGCGAATTCAAGGCTTTGCTCTGTTTAGTTGCCAACTCACCTTTCAAGACAGTCATAAGCATATATATCCCTTGTTCCGTAAAGGCGTAAGGGTTGTATCTGCGACCGCCCCAACTTGAGGTGGAATTTTTGCACCTCAAGATTTCGCACTCCTCATCGGTCAACTGAAACATGAAGTCTTGCTCGAACTTCTCAATGTTGTTCTTGACCTGACGGTTAAGTCTTTGGTGCTATATCCGTAGATTTTGGCCAAATCCATATCAAGCATTACGCGAACTCCTCGGATGTGGTATATAAATCCTTTCAGATATTCGGCATTGACTTCCTCTGCGATAATGTCTTTATCCATATTCGTAAGCTATTATGTTCGTATATTTTTTAATCTGCATTGGTAAGGTAACTCCGCCATTCATCAATGTACGTCCGTTCCATACCACAGTCTTTTATTTTCCCTTTGTTCGTGCTGTCGTTCAACTTCTTAATGGCTATCTGCAAGTTACGTATGCTTTTCAAGTCGCAGTCCGGCATTTCATTGGCAAGCAACCGATGGAATGTAGTTACATCGCAACAGCTTAAAAGCTGTTCTTCCTGTAAGGCAAAATACAGTCTTGCCAAATCGGTGCCTGTGTGTTGCGTGGAAACTCTTAATTTTATCCTTTCCAAAAGCGTTTTCTTGGTCGCCAAGCAGAAAATCCCGTAAACGAAGCGGTTGTTCCGTATTTGTCGGAACTTCCACTGTCGGTTCATCCACATATCCCAATTCCTCAATACATGATTCCATTATATTCCCTTCCTCGATGGCTTTCTTCTCGCGTTTGAAGTTCTCCCAATCCTCTTTTGTGCGCATCTTATTGCGAATGCTGCTTTTGATGACAACACGCATCATGATTGCGGCTATTTTCTGTTCTATAAAATTGTTTCTCGGATTGTTCGCTTCCGCTTCAAGTTGATTGACCATAGTTTCATAGCATTTGCCATAATAAAGCCATGCCAACATAGCCGGAACTATCGAGCCTTTATCTATGCTGTGAAATTCATCTACCAACGATTTTGCGGTATTGGTATCTGCCGCATAATCTTGAATCTTCCGTTCTTCGGCAAGGTCGCCATGACATTCCGCCCGATACCTGTGCATCAGTTTGGGCGCAAGCCTCATGCCCACATTGAAAACCTTGTATAATCCTATAGCTGATTTATCATTGACTTCCGCAACAAAACGGTCGTATTCCTCCGGGTGGCTGTCAAGCCATTCCCTGATTTCCTGCTTGAAGCGTTCAAAATCCTGTTGAGCCATAGTTCACTGTCGTTTAGTTCAACAAATTTACGAGTTCTTGCTTCATTTCATCGTCTATCTCTCTGTAACGGCGGAAAGCCTTGCTGCCTTCTTTATGACCTGACACCGATGATACTAAATCCGGGTCTTTCACCTTTTTGTACATATTCCCGATGAAAGTCCTTCTTGCTGTATGCGTGGTGGCGACCTCATAAAGATACTTCTGTTCCGGTTCACGGGTCAGTGGATTAAGCACCGTGACAATTCTGTTCAGTCCGGCAAGTCTGAATGCCTCCTTGATGGCCTGATTGTATTTCTGCTCCGATATGAACGGGAGCAAGGTTTCTCCGTCGTACTTCTTGTAGCGTTCAAGTATGGTTTTAGCGATGTCGTTCAGTGGCACTTTCACCGTTCTCGGGTTGTGATTGCGTGTCTTTTCCTGAATGTACTCTAATGCACCATTCACGAGGTTTTTCTTCGTAAGTTTATAAAAGTCACCCACGCGACAGCCTACCACGGTTTGGAATACAAAGATATCCCGTTGTACGGCCAGTTGCGGACGCATGGATAAGTCTGCTTCAAAAAGCTGGTTGCGCTCCTGCAAAGTTATATAAACAGGCGTTCCATAAAGACATTCCTCAATCGGGAATTTGTCAAACGGGCGGTTGATGGTCTTGCCTTGGTTATAGCACCATATAAAGAAGGTACGTATGCGAGAAAAGCAGTCTATAAGCGTGTTTTTGCCTCTGGGTTGCGGAGTACGCTTTTCCGGTATGGTGGCATATATTTCCGGATATTCCTCGGAGTATGCGTGTTCGTTCTCCATGAAGTCCCAAATGTCATCCAGTGTATCTTTAGTAACCGTATTGATATCCAATGCAAAGTTTTTCATGCCTCGTCTCGTTTCCCTTACGAACAGTTTCATAGCGCATGAGTGCCCTTTTTACCACACGGAAATTCTTTTTCCTCACTTCCGACAAGCTATGCTTCTCCAAAAACTCGTCAAACAGTTCTGCAAAGGATGGGGGATTTTCAACAGCCAGTTCTTCTTCCGTCTTGTATTTGTCAGGGTGATGGAATCTGTCTATCACTTCTCCCAACCATTCGCTGTCAACATCATCCCTATATTCCTTTTCAATCATTCGGGTCAACGCCTGCACTTTATGGTTTAAGTCCATTTTTTCGCTTTCCGGCACCAAGCCACGCGGTCTTTATACCCCTGCTTTTCCGGACTCCAATGGTTTGGACAGATAGAAAGCTCGCTTGCGGCCTTGATGTCTTTCTTTCCATCGCGTAGGCGAAATAGATGGTGGCTCTTGAATCCAATCGTTCTTCTTGCCGTTTTCCGTATGAATGCTGTCACTTTCATAAGCTTCAATCTATTTCTGGTTGAACACTGCAAGATAGCGATTTGTTCCCAAATTGTTCCCAATTATCCTAAAAATATTTCAAGTGGGATAAAATTATTTTTGTCTATTCGTTTTTATAAGTATTGAATTTACAGTGACTTATGAAAATAAAAGCCAAACAAGTGAAAACAAAATATTTATCTATATTTATATTTTCAAATGCGGGTCTGGGTACTGAAGCGGAGAAAGTTGAAAAACTCTCTCCGCTTTTCTTTTCTACTCCCCGTAACTCGTTGGTTTGCTGATAGATTAAATCAAGAACTTTATTGTAAGAATTGGTTCGATATGTTTTTCCGTCAAATTCGATTTTTTCGGGAAACATCGAACTTATTAGCTTAATCTTCACCCCTACAGACGCATTTCTTATATAGCTATCTATATTGTTTATCAGATTGATAGAGTAGTTTAGTTTTGGTTCGATATTACTGCGGTTAGGGTTCTCTACGCATTCAACTTGTTTGTTGTATGGTTGAGGCTTCTTTGGTGTATCTCTCCAACATTCTGTTATATTCTTCTTTGGTTAAATCTCCGTCCAGGTATTTATCCTCAATGCTGTTGATGCGTTTTTGGACGGTAGAAAGTTCATTTTGCAGTGCTGCTACTTCTTTTTTACTTTCTCCTTTGCGTTCACTTTGCAAATCCTTTAGAATTTCGTTATACAAGTCCAATACCGTTTTATTGGGCTTTAATTGGGCTGTGTATCGAGCGAACTCTTCATTTACGTTTTCTGATCTCACCCTTATATGTTTTTGATTGTTACAACAAAAGTAGTAGGTGTATTTGCCGCCATTGCCCGAACTTGTCGCACCAGTAAGGCACAACCACATACGGGGCAGATTAAAAACTTCCGCAAATACAAATCGGGATTTATGGCTTTGGATAGTTTGGGTGTTTTCTTTCTTTTACCGTCCAAAATCTCTTGAACTTTATAGAATGTTTCTTCGTCTATAATTGCTTCATGTTCACCGTTTACATAATATTCGGGTTCTCCTTTGTATGCTGGCACACGTATTTTGCCAATGTAGAATTTATTACGCAACATTTCAAGAAATGAACTTTCAGGTATATTATATCCTTTTCTTGCAAATTTTCTACGGATATAGCAAGGTGTTTCAATATCTTTAGCCACTTCTTTAAACATGGCTTGTATAAATGGTGCTGTATTGGTATCTATTTCTACATGGGTTTCATGTTTGCTAATACGTACATTCTTATATCCTTCTTGGTGCTTTATTAGCACATTTTCCTTTTGCCAATGTTCCATGAATACCGTCCATTGTATCTTTTGACCTTTTGATGTTGTCGCATTGTGCCTGTACTCCAATAATAGGGGCCAGGTGTCTGAATTGAAGTCTAAAGGTGCTTCAATTGCATTTGGTTCAACTCCCGATTTAAGTAATTCTTTTAGGTTCTCACTGGCACTGATAATGTCTCGTGAATATCTATCCCACTGCAAGAATAGTAATTTGTTTACTCTACCTTTGTTTTTACGTATATAATTCATTATTCCTTGTATGACAGGACGCTTTTCAAATGTTTTAGCACTCTCATCCTCTCTGTATGGGATATTGTCAATGATATTATATCCCATTTGGTTACAATACTTCCGTAGACGTTCTTCTTGTACGTCTAAGCTGGCTCCTAATGTTTGTTCATTTGAACTTACTCTATAATATATTATTACATTTTGCATTCATAATTTCTTGTTTTTTAGTTAATGCTATTTTTTTCATTCTCTATCTGCAATTTTGCTAATTGTACCTTGCAGATTTACATACCTCATTTTTATGTAATTTAACATATCCTACTTTTAGCAAGATATTACTTTACAGTTGTTAACTCTTTTAAAGTGTCCGTATCTTCATTCCGATTGCTAAAAAATTGTTTTCCTATTTTCCATCCGATAACTGTTTCCCGACAGCTGTATAATCTCACAACAGTAGAGCAGTCTGTCAAGCAATGCCGCTGCGACAGCTTCCTCTCCCGGTGTTACCAGTCATTCTGTAAGGGAGTAGTTGGCTGTAACGATAAGCGATGTCTTTTCCTGAAACTCATTCACCAGTTTGAACAGCAACATGACATCTTCTCTTTTCAAGGGAAAGAGTGTGGCATTGTCAATGGCCAGCAGCTGTGCCTTCGTGATCCGTTTGTAAGTTTTCATCGCATGCCGGGAAACATCCCTTGTCTTCAGGCAGGTCAGAAGATCTTCCAGCGTAACCATATACGCCCTGTATCCGTTTTTCACCGCCTCATGGACAAGCCTGGTGGCGATATAGGTCTTTCCTGTTCCGGACCTCCTCCCTGAGACAGGCGAGCAGAAACTCCGGATAGGTCAGCTGCTTTTCCTGGGCCTGATGCAGCAGTTCCTCCAGATGTTCGGCCAGATTGCCCAGCTTGAGCATACGTGCACATTCCATGAGTTCCTTCTTATGTCTTGTCATATTCCCTAAGTATTTCGTTATAAGACTGTATCAAGCCGCCTTGTCGGGGCAGGCAATCCTCCAGTCCGTATGTTTCCGTTCCATTGTCCTTCCCCCTGCACACATATTCACACAGGCTTTAACCGAGTCCCCGTTATAGATGCCTTTGTCAAGGCATATGCGTATGGCCTCTATCAGCGTGTTCTTGTCATATCCGGGAATTATGCGCAGGATCACCTCCGGATTATCCTGTAGTAACGTTCTTTCCTCCTTTTCAGATTATCCATCCACATGGCTACCTCCCTGTTGTCGGACACATGAAAAAGGATGCGTTCGGCTATTTTCACTCCGGCGTTTCTCGGTTTCCTGTGGGAGTCGTCATAAACGGTCCTTCCCTTCCGGGTACAGAGCACATGCCGGCAGATGAGCTTCCCCGTATCCTTGTTGTACAGCTCCACATTCCCTTCCGTCTCCTGCAGCCAGACAGTTGTCTGCCCGCTCCGGTAAGTTCCGCATGGCAGGCTGTAATGATTCCCCCTGTACTGCACTGTATTGTCCTTGCGGACATGGTATTCCCTCATCTCCTCCTGCGGTGGCTGTGGCGTCCCATGATAGGGTATGAGAAAACTTTTCTCCACGGCAAACTCTTCCCGTGGGACAAGACGGGCGGTCCCGTGCACCTTCCCGTTCCCCGTCCTTTCGAGCCATTCGAGGGCTTCCCTGTTCAGACTGTCGATATCACGGAACACACGTGCCACCAGAAAGTTCTCCTTCACATATTTCACTACGTTCTCGACCTTGCCTTTTGACTCGGGGTCGGCCTTATGGCAGAACACCGGCTGGAAATGCTGCTCCCTGACAAACGTCTGGAACTTCCTTGTCAGCACCAGGTCTCCCAGGTTCTCCCGGGAAATCAGCACCCTGTCCTGGTCATAAAGGATCTTTTCCGGTTTCCCTCCGAAATACTCAAAGGCGCGCTCGTGTGCATAGATGGCGAGCTCCGTGTCGAAAGGGCGACGGCTGAAACAGGTGAACTTGTAGCGTGAACGTGCCAGGACGATCGCAAAAAAATAGACTTCGTGCTTCTGCCGTTTTCCGCGGACATCCATTTCTCCCCGAAATCTGCCTGCGCATACTTCCCATAGGGGGTATCCGGCAGTTTCTCATAGTCCCTGCGTATCCTGGCCTCCGACTTCTTTCCGATGCCATATTTGCAGCGCATCTTTTCTACAAAATTGAATACGGTCTTGTCGCACACTTTCGGGAAATCCGGATAGCATTCTCTAAGCCAGTCATGCATCCGTGCGGCCGATATGTACGGATATTCCTCCAGAGTCCCCCGCACATACTCCTCGTATCCTGCCAGTTTCAGCGTGTATTTGCGATGCGAATTCCGCCTCCTTACAAAATCTTCCCGGGACATCTGCAGATATTTCCGCACGGTGCTTCTGTCCACTCCCAGGTGCTTCCCGATCTGTGTCTTGTTTAATCCTTTCGACTGAAGCTCTCTAACCTTGTACCACATATACTGTTTCTCTTTAAAAAATCGGCTCGTTGTTATCATAATGATGTCTGTCTTTTTGAACCGGCAAAGATAGACATCCCCGGAAAAGTGCGGTATTCGCATTTTCCATTTTCCTGCTGATAAAGTTACAAATTACATACAGAAAGGAAAAATATACGAGGTGCAGTACAGCATCCCGGAAGGCTATCCCGAAAAACTCCTCCCGGTGAAGGTGAAGATAACCTCCAACCACAGCGTGCCCAGCCGCCGAAAGACCACTTTGTGGCCTTATACCAATGAGTTTCGACATCGTGCGCAACGGAGAAGCCCAAAAAGTCAATCCGCCTATGGGTTCAAGTACCTCTACACGATGGATAACTATGATTCTCCCGATGGAGGCTCTTCCTTACTATTATGATTTGGGCTATAGGTTTACACAGAAATATTGGGGCAAAGGATATGCCACAGAAGCTTCTGCCGCTTTGATGGATTATGCTTTCAATAAACTGAAGATTCCGTGTGTCTATGCCCTCATTGAAGCCGACAATTTGAAATCAAGGCGTGTTTTAGAGAAAGTAGGATTCCACGAAGATAAGCCTATGACGATTGACGGTGTACCTCATGTACAATTCAAAGCAATAAAGCCAATGTGAGGACGTAAACCATATCTGTATGGGACATCATGATAAGGAATACGTTTATTTGTTTATGTGTTATCGTGATAGGAATGTTAGTTTTACCTTTTGCGGCACTCTCCTCGCATTAGAATATAACGGTATGACATTGTATGATATTATTCTTAGTCCTCAATCCAGTGTTCTCAATCGTATTGGGAACTTTTTCATAAAACCGCTGAAAGAAAGAATAATATTTTTCATCGGTTTTATTTAGAAAGAATAAAGTTGTTCGTATATTTGCGAACATAAAAATAAGAAGACTATGGAATCCAAGAAATATACATTGGAACAAGAGCAGATAGCCCGCTTTGCCAAAGCGATGGGGCATCCGGCAAGAATGGCTATTCTTGAATTCTTAGCCAAGCAGGATTGCTGTTTTTTCGGAGATATTCACGAAGAACTCCCCATGCGAAAGCGACGGTTTCACAACATCTGAAAGAGTTGAAAGAAGCAGGTTTGATTACAAGGAGAGATAGAAACGCCGAAAGTGAAATATTGTATCAATCGAGAGAATTGGAAAATAGCTTCGATGCTTTTTTCTAAATTCTTCGGACAATGTGTATGCAAAAAGGAGAGTTGTTGCGAATAGGGACAATTTTTTTAGGATTATTGTTCGTTGTTTTGCGAATAACAAACACAAATAACAACCAATAAAAACAAAAGCGTATGAACAGATTGATTTTAGCCTTGATTATCAGCTGCGGATTGACTGCTTGCAGTAACAATGGGACAAAGAAGAGTGCTTCTACTGATGTGGAGCAAACCCAGCCACAAAAACAGAAAGACCGTGTGGAGGTGTTGTATTTTCATAGCAAACAGCGATGCGCTACCTGCATGGCAATAGAAAAGAACGCCAAAGAAGCGGTAGAGGCAGAATTTGCTGACGAACTGAAAAACGGAACACTCGTTTTCAGAACTATCGACATTTCCGAACCGAAGAACGAAGCTATCGCCGAGAAATACGAGGTTACATGGTCTTCGCTTTTCATCAGCAAATGGAAAGCCGGCAAAGAAACGTATGAAAATCTGACCGAATATGCTTTTGCCAACGCCAGAACTGCTCCCGCCACTTTCAAGAACGGAGTAGCTGAAAAAGTCCGTACCTTATTGAAATAAAGTTCTATGGAGTGGTTACAGACATTATTGGACAGCAGCACGGCTCCTGCACTTACGGCTTTTCTTTTGGGATTGCTTACGGCGATTTCGCCCTGCCCATTGGCTACGAGTATCGCTGCTATCGGATTTATAGGTAAGGACATTGAAACCCGCCGTCGGATATTCCTCAATGGCTTACTATAACGCTCGGTCGTGTAATTATCTATACATTGCTGGGTATCGTATTGATACTAATACTCAAAGAGGGTTCAAGTCTTTTCGGTATTCAGAAGTTTATCGGCAAATACGGAGAACTCGTACTCGGCCCTGCCTTGTTATTGATAGGTTTTATTCATACTGTTCGGAGGCAAACTGAAATTACCCTCTTTCGGTTTTAAGGGAAATGGCGAGGGCTTAGCCCGTAAAGGAGGATGGGGAGCGTTTTTGCTCGGCGTGTTGTTCGCTATGGCATTTTGTCCCACCAGCGGAGTTTTCTATTTCGGCATATTGATTCCGATGTCGGCAACGACTGTTGCAGGCTATCTGCTGCCCGTCCTTTTGCCATAGCTACTGCGTTGCCGGTTTTGATTGTCGCTTGGATATTGGCATTCAGTGTACAACATATCGGCAGTTTTTTACGGTAAAATGCAGACTGTACAGAAATGGCTGAACCGGATTGTCGGGAGCATATTTGCGATTATCGGTTTGTATTATTGTGTGATTATGTATTTATAAAAAACAAAAACATGGAAATCAAAGTATTGGGAACGGGTTGCGCCAAATGTAAGACAACCTATCAGACAATCGAGAAAGTAATTAGCGAGAACAATCTCGAAGACGTGAAATTTACGAAAGTAGAGGATATTGTGGAAATACTCAATTCCGGCATTATGGCCACACCTGCCGTTGTGGTGGATGGAGCCGTTAAAGTCAAGGGACACGTCCCGTCCGAAAAAGAGGTAAAACAAATACTCGGTATTTAAGGTACAGTTATGGATACTAAAAAAGAGTTGAAAATCCTCTTTTGGATGATTGTGGTTTATGCAGCCGTATTTTTCATGCCACTCGGCAATGAGAGGTTCATGACGGCTGTCGATGCAACCCTCGACCTTGCTAAATGGTATGCGCAGGAACACGTTATGTTATGTCTGCTTCCCATCTTTTTCATCGCAGGTGTGATTGCCGTTTTCGTCAGTCAGGGTTCGGTTCTCAAATATTTCGGAGCAAATGCCAAGAAGTGGTTATCCTATACGGCAGCTGCTGTTTCGGGTAGTATATTGGCAGTCTGTTCCTGCACGATTCTGCCGTTGTTTACGAGTATTTACAAACGGGGCGCAGGGTTAGGCCCTGCCATAGCCTTTCTCTATTCCGGCCCAGCATCAGTATTTTATCCATCATTTTGACAGCCCGTATTTTGGGTGTAGAGATGGGTGTTGCACGAACGGTTGGAGCTATCGGATTCTCCGTAGTGATAGCCTTGCTATGGCATTTATTTTCCGTAAGGAAGAGAAAGCCAAACAAGAGGAACAGATGATTATTGTTCCACTGCTGGAAAGACGCCCGATGTGGCAAACCTCGTTTCACTTTTTTACATTGGTACTGATTCTCGTCTTTGTAAATTGGGGTGCGCCCTTTGCTTTAGACAAAGGTTTGTGGACTTTCATCTTCACCTATAAATGGTATATTACGGGAGTTCTTGCTCTGATGCTCTGTTGGTCGCTTGTCCGAATATTGAAATTGCGTCCATTATGGGTATGTGCCGGAGTCGTGATAACGATTGTTTCTGTTTTCCTTGCAGACGCCCTTATTGCTAAAGCCAAATTAGTACCGCTCGTTCCGATGGTTGTGGGTATAGCTTCACTTTCCATCATCTTGCTGTTTGATAAACGAAACGAGGAAAATAGAGAATGGGCATTATCATCATGGGGATTCGCCAAGCAGATATTACCCTTGTTGGCCGTCGGCGTAGTGACAGCCGGATTTCTTCTGGGTTCGACACATGATAACACGTCGATTGCCGGAGTTATTTTTAACGAGTGGATTGAATGGGCAGTCGGTGGAAATTCGCTGCTATCCAACTTCTTCGCAAGTTTCACGGGAGTGTTCATGTATTTTGCCGCCCTGACCGAAGTGCCGATTATTCAAGGGTTGTTGGCTTCAGGCATGGGAAAAGGCCCTGCGCTTGCGTTACTGCTGGCCGGCCCGTCGCTGTCGCTACCGAATATGTTGGTTATTCAAGGTGTTATGGGGACAAAGAAAACCATTGTTTATGTAGCTTTGGTTATCATCATGGCAACAATATCGGGTTTTGTATTCGGAAATTTCTTTTAAGTTTCCCGTTTATATTGTTAAACAGACACGAACAAAAATTATTGCTCGTGTCTGTTTTGTGTATTCAAATAATTGCTTTATATTTGTATTCAGAAAGAGTTATTTGACAGCATAGCAATGCAAAATGTTGAAATTCGTACAGTTGCTAAATCGTTACCTCTATTTCTCAAATAATTCGCTAAAAGTTTATTCCCCAATTGGTTAAGTTAAACCGAGAAAAATCTAAAATAAAATGTTTTATTTTCATAATTGTTGGTTTTATGGTACCAGCAAAATGGGTTTACATGCAATCCTTTTTCTATCAGATAGGTATTACGTCTCGTGATGAGACAGGTTTGTCCTTTGGACTTTGTTATCCGATGGTGATGTCGCCCGACACCGTTGCCTTGTGTTTCCCAGCCCTGAATGGTTACACCGCTGACGCTGATACCGTTTTTATTGATATTCAGTTCTATGACTAATTGCTTGTCACCTTCCAAACGCTTGATATCCTGTCCTTCGGATGTGGTCTGTGGGAGTTTGGAAAGGTTGTAGTCCTTCGTTTCATTGCCTATCTTGATTTGTTCTTCTGAATTGAGAGAAAACAAGAATAGCATGTAATTTCCCATTCAAAAAGCGGACGGAGAGTGTTGGTTTATCGGTACTCTTCCGTTTGCTTTTTTATGCTATCTTCATTGTCCGTATATAGGCATTTTTCAGGTTACAAATTATGCTGCCTATACACGGTCTGTGTCTATCGGCTAAAAGAAGACTCATTAAAAATAGGTATATTCCCCGCCTGAATCGCAGCGATTATGTAAAATTTATACCTAAAAAAAGGTATTGCAGATATTTTTGATGAAAATTAATTTTGCAGTCGTTTTTAATAAATAAATGAAAGAATGAATCAGTCAAATGATGATTAATTTTAGTTCGCATATTATTATTTTTATCTTGTGTGAATGTAAGTGCCAAGTAATAAAGGGAAGAGTAACCGATAGTACCACAAACGAAGCGTTAAGTTATGCCGCCGTGGAAATACGTTCTTTCGAGGATGATGTTTATATAGGAGGAAGCTCCACCAATGAAAAAGGAGAGTTTGAGTTTCATCTGAAAGGGAGGTATCCCAAAATTCGTATCACAGTTTCTTTCTTGGGATATAAGACAATACAAAAAGTATATGCCCCCGCTACGGAGTACAGTTACCTCAAATTCGAGATGCAGGAGGACTCGCAGACCTTGAACGAGGTCGTGGTGAAAGGATTGAGTCCTCGCGGAAAAGTGGACAGCGGTGGTCCTCATAATGTATCATTGGTGGAAACGGCCAAGTTGAAAAGCACGACGATGGACCTGTCCAATGTCATTGACAAAATCAGCGGGGTGAAAATCCGTTCCACGGGAGGCGTGGGTTCCGAAGCCAACGTTACTTTGAACGGCTTTTCCGGTCGGCATGTGAAAATCTTCATCGACGGTGTACCGATGGACGGTATGAGTTCCGCTTTCGGGCTGAACAATATTCCGGTAGGTCTCGCCAAACGTGTGGAGGTGTACAAAGGTGTCGTACCTATCGAACTGGGCGGTGACGCACTCGGCGGGGCTATCAATATCGTTACGGACAACAGCCGGTGTACCCGTGTGAACGCCTCCTATTCGTTCGGTTCGTTTAACACCCACAAAACCAATGTCTATGCGGAACATACCACAAAGAAAGGTTTTTATGTTTCTCTGAATGCCTATCAGAACTACTCGGATAACGATTATAAAGTCAATATCGACAGTTACACGAAGTTCAACGAGGATGGCAGTAACCAGGAGGTTAAAGAAAATCTCACCGTGCGCCGCTTTCATGCCAAGTATCACAACGAGGTAGCCATTCTGAAGATTGGGATAGTGGACAAAACGTTTGCCGATCGTCTGTTGTTAGGCTTCATGGGAGGTTACGAGTATAAACAGACCCAGAATGCCTCCACTATGGACTGGGTGTATGGTGCACGCTACACCACGGCCAATACGCTGATGCCGCAACTGACTTACGAAAAGAGATTCAAAGTGTTGAAGGGGCTGCACGTGTCGCTGAACGGTAACTACAACTTCGGCAAGTCCTATTCTGCCGATACGGCCAGTTGTAACTACAACTGGCTGGGTCAGAGTCAACCGAAAGGCGTACCGGGCGAGTTGTCGTACATGAAGTACCGTTACCGGGACCATAATGGGGCGGCCAACTTCCGCATGGCACTCTTTCCCGCAGACGGCAGTCCGTGTCGCTGAGCAGTACGCTCACCACCTTCTCCCGCTCCGGCAAGGACGAAACGGCCTACAAACCCACCTATGAGCATCCATCGCAGAGTATGAAAATCGTTACCGGATTGAGTTATAAGTATGACTACAAGGGCAAGTGGAACACATCTGCCTTTGTGAAGCACTATATGAACCATCTGGAGGCCTACCTCGATCCGGAAGGCGGAATCAATTATCAGGATTTCAGCAACACCACTTCCTATTGGGGAGGAGGTTGGGCCAGTACCTACTTTTGGGGGCGGCACACACAACTGCGGTTGTCGTATGAATACGCCCTGCGTCTGCCTACCAGCCGTGAGTTGTTCGGTTCTGGCGACGACATTGAGCGAGGCAACTCCAATCTGAAACCGGAATCAAGCAATAACGTCAATATCAGTGTCACAGCCAATGCTGTGGATTTGACCGACCACCGGCTGACCATCGATGCAGCTTTTCAATACAGAGAAATCAAGGACTATATTCGCCGCACGACCAACAACGACAGTGGGCGTGCCAGTTCACAGAACGATGGTCGTGTACGCAATTTGGGTACGGACTTGAGCATCCGCTACACTTTTAAGGATGCCTTCTTCGTGGGCGGCAACTTCAGCTACATCGACATGCGGAGCTTGACCAGGTACGTGACGGGCACACAGCAGGAGAGCAAGAACTACAAAGAACGCGTACCTGCTATCCCCTATATGTATGGTAACGGAGAAGCCGGGCTTACCCTGCGCGATGTGTTTGTGAAGGGAACAGTGCTGGACATACATTATATGATGAACTATGTCCAGAAGTTCAGTTACGAGTGGAATGTGTACCAGAATGCGGAACTTGATATACCTACCCAATTCTCTCACGACCTCTTCGTCAGCTACAACTTCGGAAAAAAATCGGAGTTTACCGTATCGGCCGAGTGTACCAACATCTTCAATGCCCGCCTGTACGACAATTTCAAGATGCAGAAGCCGGGACGCGCCTTCGCTATCAAGTTCGGCTATAGCTTTATGAAGTGACCATTATATAACAATTAAAAACGATAAAGTAAAAATGAAAGACAGATTCAAATTATTCAGCATGGCTCTATGCGCATGTGCATTTGCAGCTTGTAATGACAATGAAGGAGTTGATGGACCGGTGACGGTGACAAATCCCCCGTGCAATATGTAGTGATGAGTGCCACATCGGACGGAACGGCCAACTATTTGCAGTTGGCCAGCGACCCCACCAAAGGTACGATTGACCCGACTGAAGCGAACGGGCGTATATCTTTCGATGCAAGCAACCCAGATTTTGTCAACTACAACAACGAACTGCTGATTGGCATGAACTATCCCTCACAGGGAGGTACAGGTGGCTACTCCTATGCTTGGAAGCTCATTGACGGGCAACTAGTTCAACATGGCAATGGTATAATGCTGGATGGCGACGTGAAAGCACGCGGCTTTTTCAATGACTACTTGCTCGGTCTGTCTGACCAAGCCGAGGACAACAATCACTATACACGCGTGAAATACGTCAAGGTGACTGAGTTCAGCAGTGTGGTCGTAGATGGAAAAATAAACTGTCAGGACCACAGCAAAGAACCGGCCAGCCAGATGGGCAATGAGGCATGGGGGGTTGGTGACATAGCCCAGTACGGCGACTACGTGCTGCTGGCCTATACCACCAAACATCTGGTGCAGGATGGTAACTACACCTCAAAAGCAGCAAGCACCCGTGCGAAAGCTCCTATGGTACAGACTTGGACAACAACTTCTATCTGGGTGTTTACAAGTTCGACCCGACAGATGCGGATAAAGAATATTTGAAATACCAAAGCATGATTGTCCGCAAGAGCGAAGACCATCCGGGAAAAGAAGCCGGACAGATCAAAGGCAACTCTAGGTCGCGCACGGAAACGGGTATCGAAGTCGTTGGTGATAAATCTACCTGTTCTGCCAAGGCGGCAAGAACTTCCAAACGAACAGCCTAAGAGTGCCTTCTGCTGTGCTGCGCATCAGCGGTAGCAATATTCAGAGTGGCAAGCCCGTAGATATCGACAGTGATTACTACGTAGACCTAAACGATAAGACAGGCGACCGCTATTTGTGGAGATGTTACTATCTGGGTGAACAACAAGTTCTGCCTGCAACTCTTCACCAACCCCGGAATGGATGGGTACACGGAAGGCACACACAAGACATTCGGCATCTTCGACGTAGAAACGCAAAATTACACGCCTGTGACCGGTATGCCTGAAGCCGGCGACATCAATGACATTGCGCTTGCTTATGCTTCTGACACGGACAAGGGTACAGTGACTTCGAATTGATGACTACGTCGGGTGCAGTCCTGTACACCATCAACCGCAATGGCGTGGCCACGCCTGGCACGAAAGTGGAAGCTGAAGTCATCAAGGGAGCAAGTCTGTTGAAACAAAAATAGGCCTTTGTATGAATAAAGTATTCCGAAAAATACATTTATGGCTGTCTGTCCCCGTCGTTGATAATCACGGTTATCTGCCTTACGGGGGCGGCCCTTGTTTTCGAGCGGGACATAACGGAAAGCCTCAATCCTAAAATTTATAAGGTCGCATATACGGAAGGGGACACTCCTCTGCCGCCGTCCGAACTGGTCGCCTCTATCCGCCAGCAGGTTCCGGATTCGTTGGAATTGCTCTCCCTGCAACTGTCGGGTGAACGGGACGTCGCCTGCATGGCAACATTCAAAGGTGCGGGAAAGCGTTCGTTAAGCGTGAATCCATACACTGGAGAGGTGAACGGTTGGACCAAGAGTTACCCTTTCTTCCAGACCATGCGTAAACTGCATCGGTGGCTGATGGACCCGCCTGCTATAAGGGGGCAAAATCTGCCGGCAAGGTTATCGTGGGTATTACTACCTTTGTAATGGTTGTTATCCTCGTTTCCGGTATTGTGATATGGATACCGCGTACCCGTAAGGCGCTGAGAAACCGTCTTGTCGTATCGTGTACGAAAGGTTGGTGGCGTTTTTGGTACGACAGTCATGTCTCGCTGGGCATATATGTTACCCTGTTTTTGCTGGTCATGGCTCTGACAGGGCTTACATGGTCGTTCCAATGGTACCGCACGGCAGCCTATGGACTGTTCGGTGTATCGACAGCCCGTCCCGCCATGTCCGCTCCGCAGCAGCAAAATAAGGATGAAAAGAAAGAAAAGGCAGAGTTCGATTATGGATATGGGATAATGTGGTTTCCGAACTGCAGGCCCTTTATCCTTCGTATGCCTCCATTTCGCTGACGGCCGGAAAAGCACAGATAAGCAAGCCCGGTAACATGCGAAGCAGTGACACGGCGGCGTTTGATACCCAAACAGGAGAAATCACGACCGTTACGGCTTATAGCGATGTTCCCAGAGCACAGAAGATGAAAGGGTGGTTCTATGCTTTCCACACCGGGTCATGGGGCGGAATGACGACAAAGGTCCTTTATTTTCTGGCCGCTTTCATCGGAGGAATCTTGCCTTTGAGCGGTTATTATCTGTGGTTGAAAAAGAAACGTTTATCAAAGAAAAAAGTCTTTAGAACTATCTTTGAAACAAAATGTATATAAAAATCCTAACAAATGTCAGTCAGATTTTTTTATGAATAATTTCTTTCCAAAATCTAGGAGGAAGGAAAGTAGAAATAGCGTGTAATTCCTGTCGTGAAAAGAAAACGGGGAGTGGCGGTTTATCGGCACTCTCCGTTTGTTGGTATTGCCTGACGGATGCAAGTCCCGAGTGATCCTAATAGCAGGAATCGCATAACCAATGGCAAGGGTGTCTATCGTGAGATGGCTTCTGAAAGAAGTTGGCAGCAAACATTTGGCTTGACGGACAAAAAACTTCATACAAGGTATTTAATCGTGGACAAGGTTACCAAACAGACCAAAGCCTCATAGCTATTCAGAACGGTTGGTGCAAATAAAATAAGTATAAGATGAAAAGACAAGATCTTTATCCAAGGAGGTCACACAAACATGAAGGTCAGTTTTTTACGAGTCATGTAAAGTTTGCTGCAAGAAATTAGTAGAGACCATAGTACTCGAGGCATTTTACAAGTCTTTTGTAGCTAGATGTCCGAAAAGAACTCTCTATCCACACAATAGGTGGAATCTGAAAATAAGATAGAAGTGATGCCATTTATTAAAAGGATGGCTGAAAATAACTTGTCCAACTTGGATACACCAGGTTACGGACAGTATATAATTTCCGTATTTCAACTACACTTTGTTTACCGTTCGTAACGTCCAATCTACTGGCAATATATTTTCAGAAGTCTCCGCAAACAGTGATTCTTATTATTTTTCGATGCAAAATTTTGTGTTCCAACCCACTCGAACTTTATTACAAATACTTATATCATGATATATTGATTATTAGAGTATTATTAGTTTGAATTCTCCAAAAACAAGCTATATACAAACCGAAGCTATTTACTTCGTATTAATTGCATCAAATCAAAATACAAAAATACAACGAATAGAAAAGCAAAATTTTCTTATGCTGCAATAGGAGTTTATTATTAGGATTGGTATCCTATGACAGTAAGAATAGTGGTCTGAATAATTAATATCATTGATAGGATGGTGGTATGAAGAAGCATATATCTTTATTAATTGCGTTAACTGGCATTATCTCGTTAAATGCGCAAGATTTCAGATTTGGAATAACGGGCGGAATGAACTTGAATTCTATCACAAATGAGAGGAACAAGGTAGATTATAATTTAAAGGCGAATATTTCTTCAAAGAAGATAAAGGGTTTTATCTTGATATGGGAGTTATGCTGACCAATAAAAATTGGGAAACACCGTATTATGCCCATATCGGAGATAAAGACAAATTGGGAAACATGTGGAGTGCAAATCTTCATTATCTTAATATACCTATTCACATAGGGTATATGATGCCTGTATCAAAAAAGATTTCGCTATTCATGAATGCCGGACCATATTGGGGAGTAGGATTGTTTGGTAAATATACGATGACATCGGGTGATAAGGATACCACTATTGCTGAAAATATCTTTAAAGATTATCTCAAAAGATTTGATTGTGGTATAGGATGGAATAGGTATTGAATGTGCAAGATGTATCAAAGGTTGTCAAAGTAAAGTCCTGTGAGGAAAGCCAAAAGATATATTGTGGTCAAACTTATATTATGGTCACCACCGGGAGCAGGATGTTTAAAAGAACTTGTGGAAAGAACAGAAGAAGGTCCTGCGAAAATCCGTGTGTAGAGAGAAAAAAATGTGTGGGTAATGGCCTTTAACTTAGAAAATAACAAGCATGGACATTTAAGCCATACTAGACGGAATAGGACTGTTACCTGAAGAAAAAATAGTATCCAAAACAGACTCACAGTTCCAATCGCGACTAAAAGTTTGTCCTGTTTCCGGGTTTCCCTAACGATGGCGCTTGACGCGTAGGTATACAGCTTTACTGCGAATAGGAAATCCGGGAAGAAACCTTTGGAATGTAGGTGCAAATGAGAATACTCTTGAGGAATGGAAGGCTTTTTCCTCAAGAAAAAGAATGAAGCAAGTCTCTTGAGAAACATGGTTAACTAGGTCAAAATAATCAAGCATGTCTGCAGGAAGGAACAAGCTCAACATCTCCATAGGAGTAAGGGGGGCATT